>Ga0307373_10001135_pt1 | contig 50254 bp, 43 predicted proteins | sample OX2MG_FD_202534 | JGI IMG/M metagenome (GOLD analysis project Ga0307373, IMG submission 202534) | Soil microbial communities from Risofladan, Vaasa, Finland - OX-2 | ecosystem: Environmental > Terrestrial > Soil > Coastal area > Acid sulfate soil | place: Finland: Risofladan, Vaasa | collected...
CAGGCCTCGATGCAGTGCAACGCCGGCTATGGCGAGCGGACCGAGGAGCGGGAGAACTCTCGCAACGGATATCGGCTGCGGCCCTGGGACACCCGGGTCGGCACCATCGAGCTGGCGGTGCCGAAGCAGCAGCCCGACCGCGACGCCACCTGGAGCCAGCTCGGTGTCGTCGTCTCCAAGCTCACCGAGGCCGGGTTCACCGACGTGGCCCTCTACCTCTTGGACGCCGCTGACGACGTGCTCGCCTTCAGCGCCTTCCCCCCCGAGCACTGGCCGAAGATCCGGTCCAACAACCCCCAGGAGCGGCTCAACAAAGAGATCCGCCGGCGCACCGACGTGGTCGGCATCTTCCCCAACCGCGCTGCTGTCATCCGCCTCGTCGGAGCGGTGTTGGCCGAGCAGTCCGACGAATGGGCCGTCGCCCGGCGTTACATGAGCATCGAGAGCCTCAAGTCGCCACGGCGCGACGAGCCCTGCGAGTTCGACCCCAGGCCGACCATCGAGGATGCCGTCGGCGACGACGACGGGAGCGCGCCTTTGGCAATCGAGTAAAATGGAATGGAAAAGAGAATGGGTTGTCGACGTCAGTCGATCAGCTCGGGTTGATGCGAGGGCCGTTGCGACTCACGACCTCGTACACCACTCGTCGGGACTTGACCCCGGTCAAGTCCGACTTGATCACCCGTCGTGCCGAGCCGCCTGGCGCGCTAGGCCGTTCCGGTCGGCAGTGTGACGGGGAGGCCAGCGCATAACGAGTCGGGGGGTGCGAAAGAGAAGCAATTTCCTCTAGCGGATGCGTTCAGGCCTCGAGTACCCGCCTGACTCTCGCGGACCCGTTCCTGCGGGACCTCCGCATGTGGGCACGTCAGGTCCACTCATACCCACAACGGTGCGCCTCGGCAGCACCTTGAGAGCTTTCTCGCGAAAACAGAATCTGGCTGACCGTCGTCCGTGCCAGAGCGGGACCTTTGCCCCTACTGCCAGCCTGTTGGCTCGGCTCATGATGTCGGGAAATGGTGACCCGCCCACCTAGGGCTCGAAAAAGCAGGTAAGTCAAATGGCCATCGCCGGGACTGCAGCACCAACAAGCGAGACCGCGACACCGATGTCGCCGCGCAATGAGCAAAAGGCCCATACCTTGGGATTGACCTCGGCGACCGGGCTCGTGGTCGGCAGCATCGTGGGGACGGGCGTATTCACGATGCCAGCGGTGATCGCCGGTGCCGGCTCCATGGGCGTCATCGTTCTCGGCGTTATCGCCGTGGGCGCCATGTTGCTCGCGGTCCTGTTCGGTCAGCTGACGAAGCGTGTCCCCAACAGCGACGGCGGCTTGTACGCCTACTCGCGGCACGAGTTTGGCGACTTCGCCGGTTACCTCGTCGGCTGGTGCTACTGGGTCCAGTCGTGGGCCGGCAATGCGGCCATCGTCTCGTCGTGGGTGTTTTACGTCGATGCCCTGTTCGGATGGAACCACAACACCGGCATGGAGAACTGGTTAATCGCCATGATCGGGCTGTGGGTGCCGGCCGTCATCAACCTGGTGGGTGTTCGCCAGATGGCCTGGTTCCAGAACGTCACGGTTGTCCTGAAATTCCTTCCCCTCCTCTTCGTCGGCGTGATCGGCTGGTTCTTCGTCACCTCGGCCCACTTCGGCCCCTTCAACGCGACCGGAGGCAGCCTCTATTCCGGTATCGGGATCGCCGCCGGTGTGGCGCTCTTCTCCTTCATCGGGGTCGAGGCGGCAGCGATCACAGCCAAGCGGGTCAAGGACCCTCGCCGCAACGTGATGCGCGCCTCGGTGATCGGCACAGCGCTCAGCGCCCTCCTCTACGTGCTGGTGACTGCGGTCGTCATGGGCCTGGTCTCCCACCACACACTGGTGAATACAGGCTCGCCGTTCGTCAATGCCTTTCAGTCGATCTTCCCCCATGAAGCCTGGGCTGGGAAGTTCATCGCCGCTATCGCGGTGATCTCGGGGATCGGGGCCCTCAACGGCTGGACGCTTATCGTGACCGAGACGTCACGGGCCATCGCCCAGGACGACATGTTCCCGAGACCCTTCGCCTGGTCCGATCGCAAAGGCACTGCCTGGTTCGGCATCCTGGTGGGCACCGCCCTCCCGTCGTTGCTCATGCTGTGGAGCTACAACACCAAGGCGGGTCTGACGGTCTTCACCTACCTGGTCGACCTGACCGTCGTCACCGTGGCCATCCCTTATTTCATGTCGGCCATCGCCCAACTCACCTTCTTGGTCTCACGCCGGCGGCGCGTGCAGGGCTGGGCCCTAGCTCGTGACCTGATGGTGGCGGGCATCAGCGTTCTCTTCTCCATGTGGGTGACATTCGCCTCTGGATATCAGGTCGTCTACCAGGCCCTCGTCGTGATCCTGGCCGGCCTCATCCTCTACGCCTTCTTGAACGCCCGGCGTGAGCGCCTCGGTGAGACGAGCGAGCCGACGGACATGCCTCCCGAGGTGCCCGAGGTGGCAAAGGTCGATCTGATCAAGGCGGGCTGAGCGTCGCCGAAGCGCCAATAAGCACCCACAAAGGAGACCACGAGATGTCGTTCCACGTTGACTCAGAGATCGGCCAACTCCACCAGGCCATCATCCACCGGCCCGGGCTCGAGCTGTCCCGATTGACCCCCGACAACATCGGCGAGTTGCTCTTCGACGATGTCATGTGGGCGGCCAAGGCCAAGGAGCAGCATGATGCCTTCGCCGAGGCGCTGCGGGAAAAGGGTGTCGAGGTGCACTACTACGGCCAGCTCCTGGGCGAAACCCTCGAGGTGCGTGCCGGACGCGAGTTCGTTCTCGATCGGGTCTGCACTCCCGAGATCCTGGGGCCGTCCCTCGTCGATCCCGTCCGCCGCCTCTTCGAGGACCTCGACGGGAGGACATTGGCGGAATTCCTGATTGGCGGGGTGCTCAAGGCCGACTTGCATCCGCTCGGGGCCCACAGTCTCAAGTGGGACATGCTCAAGGCCGACGACTTCATCCTCACCCCACTGCCCAACCACCTCTTCCAGCGCGACAACTCGTGTTGGATGTACGGCGGCGTGACCATCAATCCGATGGCCAAGCCGGCCCGGCAGCGCGAGACGCTCCACACGCGGGCCATCTATCGCTTCCACTCCCTCTTCGCCTCTGCCGACTTCGTCACCTACTACGGCGACGAGGACCGCAATTACCAGCCGGCCACCATCGAGGGCGGCGACGTCCATGTGATCGGCCATGGTGCCGTCCTCATCGGCATGGGGGAGCGCACCACGCCCATGGCCGTGGAGACGGTGGCCCATGCGCTCTTCCAAGCCGGACAAGCCACCAAGGTCGTCGCCATCGAGCTGCCCCACAGTCACGCCTTCATGCACCTCGACACGGTGATGTCGATGGTCGACACCGGTACCTTCGTGCTCTACCCCTACTTCGACCGACACCTCCGCAGCTGGAGCATCTCGGCGGGGGAGCAGGCAGACCAATTGACGATCTCAAAGAACCACAGCCTGTGGGAGACCTTGGCAGAGATCCTCGAGGTTTCCGAGATCACGGTCCTGACGACCGACGAGGACGTCCGGGCGGCCGAGCGCGAGCAGTGGGACGACGGGACGAATTACCTGGCGGTTGCGCCAGGGGTGGTGTTTGGCTACGACCGCAACGTGGCGACCAACACCATGCTGCGCAAGCATGGCATCGAGGTGGTGACGATCGCCGGGAGTGAGCTCGGCCGAGGTCGAGGGGGCCCGCGTTGCATGGCCTGTCCCATCGAACGCAGCGCCTAGGTCAGGAGATCGAATGAAGGTGGAACTTCGGGGCCGGAGTTTCCTCAAGGAAATGGACTTCACCAAAGAGGAGTTCACCGCCCTCATCGACTTGGCAGTCGACCTGCGCGAACAGAAGCGCGCCGGGACCGAGGCGCAGAGGCTGATCGGGCGCAACATCGCCCTGATCTTCGAGAAGAGCTCCACGCGTACCAGGTCGGCCTTCGAGGTCGGCGCCCACGACCAGGGAGCGCACGTCACCTATCTGGGGCCGGAGGATTCTCATATCGGTCGCAAGGAGTCGATGAAGGACACCGCCCGCGTGCTCGGACGGATGTTCGACGGCATCGAGTACCGAGGCGCAGCGCACGAGAACGTCGAAATCCTCGCTCGTTGTGCGGGTGTACCTGTCTGGAACGGGCTTACCGACGAGTGGCATCCGACGCAGATGCTGGCCGACGTGCTCACGATACGGGACCACTCGACCCGACCTCTCGACGAGCTCGCATACTGCTACCTCGGCGACGCCCGGAACAACACGGCGAACTCACTGCTCGTGACCGGTGCATTGTTGGGGATGGACGTCCGGCTGGCCGCCCCCCACGAGTTGTGGCCTTCGGCGGAGGTGCGTCACATCGCCGAGCGGATGGCGGCAAGCTCTGGGGCACGCCTCATGGTCACCGACGACCCGCACAAGGCCGCCCTGGATGTCGATTTCCTCTACACCGACGTCTGGCTGTCCATGGGGGAACCGGAGGAGGAATGGGGAGAGCGGATAGACGAGCTCCTCCCGTACCAGGTCAATGCCGAACTCGTCGCGGCGACTGGAAACCCGAACGTGAAGTTCCTCCACTGCCTCCCCGCGCTCCACAATCGCCTGACCGAGGTCGGCGAGACCATCTTCGAGAAATGGAATCTCTCGGCGCTGGAAGTGACCGACGAGGTCTTCGAGTCTCCGGCCTCGATCGTCTTCGACCAGGCGGAGAACCGCCTGCACACCATCAAGGCGGTCATGGTGGCCACGGCAGGCGACTGAGATGCGCCTGGTGATCGCCGTGGGCGGCAACGCCTTGCTCGAGCGGGGCGAGATACCGCTGGCCGAGATCCAGGAGAAGCATGTCAACGTCGCCGTCGAGGCGCTCGCTCCGCTGGCTGATGCCCACGACCTGGTGATCACCCATGGGAACGGGCCGCAGGTGGGGCTCCTGGCCAACGAGAGCGCCCTCGACCCGGTCCTGCCGATTCCCTATCCCCTCGACGTCCTCGGGGCCCAGACCCAGGGAATGATCGGCTATTTCTTCCTGCAGGCGATCAAGAACGCTCTTCCCGATCGCGAGGTTGTCAGCCTGATCTGCCAGACCGAGGTGGCGGCCGACGATTCGGCCTTCACGCATCCGACCAAGTTCGTCGGCCCCGTCTACTCCCAGGAAGAGGCACACCGGCTGGCCTCGCTGCGGGGCTGGCAGGTCAGACCCGACGGGACCTCATGGCGGCGGGTTGTGGCCTCGCCCGAGCCCCTCAGGATGCTCGAACTCCCGGCCATCCGCCTCCTGCTGGCCGATGGCGCCGTCGTGATCTGTGCGGGCGGTGGCGGCATTCCGGTGATCCGAGAGGCGGGCCGTCATTTCCGCGGTGCCGAGGCGGTCATCGACAAGGACCTGGGAGCCTCGCTGCTGGCCCAGGATCTCCACGCCGATGCTCTGGTGATCCTCACTGACGTTGCCAACGTCGAAACAGGTTTCGGCACCGACGCGGTGCAGCCCATCGGGCACACCACGACCGCTGCTCTGCGGGCCATGTCCTTCCCCGAGGGGTCGATGGGGCCGAAGATCGAGGCGGCGTGTCGCTTCGTGGAAGCCACGGGAAATCCGGCGATGATCGGTCGTCTCGACCAAGCGGCCGAGCTCGTACGAGGGACGTGTGGCACCGTGATCGAACTCATGGACCCAGCGGACAACCCGGCGCCACACTCCGCCAGCCGCCGAAGTTGATCCAATGAGTATCCGCCTCGATTCGCCTGACATCCCTGCGGCCGGCGCCAAGGGCGACCTGCAGTCCCTTCCGATGGCCGAGGTGCAAAAGCGGTTGAAGACGTCGGATGACGGCCTCTCGCAGGCCGAAGCTGAGATGCGGCTGGTCCACTACGGGCCGAACGAGATCGAGGAGAAGAAGGCGAATCCACTCCTCAAGCTGCTCACCTACTTCTGGGGCCCCATTCCGTGGATGATCGAGGCGGCGGTGATCCTCTCGGCCCTCCTCAAGCACTGGCCCGACTTCTTCATCGTCCTCGTCCTGCTGCTGGCCAACGCCACGGTCGGGTTCTGGGAGGAGCACCAGGCGGGCAAGGCCATCGACGCCCTCAAGGCCCAGTTGGCCGTCCAGGCCCGGGTGAAGCGTGACGGGACGTGGGTGACCCCGCCGTCTCGTGAGCTGGTACCGGGCGATGTCATCCGCCTCCGCCTGGGCGACATCGTGCCGGCCGATGCGCGCCTGCTGGCGGGCGACCCGGTCGAGGTGGACCAGTCTGCGCTGACCGGAGAGTCGTTGCCCGCCACGCGCTCATCTGGTGAGGCGGTGTTCTCGGGCTCGATCATCAGACAGGGCGAGATCGGCGCCCTGGTCTACGCCACCGGTGCGAACACGTACTTCGGCAAGACGGCGGAGCTGGTGCAGGAGGCCCAAACGGTCAGCCACTTCCAGCGGGCCGTGCTGAAGATCGGTACCTTCCTGATCATCTTCGCCGTGACCCTCGTGGCCGTGATCATCGTCGTCTCGATCATCCGCGGTAATCCGTTCCTCACGACGCTGCAGTTCGCCCTGGTCCTGACAGTGGCCGCCATTCCCGTGGCCATGCCTACGGTGTTGTCGGTGACGATGGCCGTGGGGGCGCGCCTGCTCGCCAAGAAGAAGGCCATCGTGAGTCGGTTGGTGGCCATCGAGGAGCTCGCCGGGGTGGATGTGTTGTGCACGGACAAGACCGGCACCCTGACCCAGAACAAACTGACCCTGGGTGACCCCTTTGCCGTGGACCAAGGCTCCGGCGACCAAGTGATCCTCAACGCCGCCCTGGCGTCGCGCCCCGACGACGCCGACGCCATCGATCTGGCCGTACTGGGCGGCCTCAAGAGCGATGGGGCGCTCCAGGGATATCAGGTGGTCCACTTCGAGCCGTTCGACGCAGTACGCAAGTGCACCGAGGCGGCTGTGACGGCGGCGGACGGAACCTCGTTCAAAGTGACCAAGGGCGCCCCCCAGGTGATTCTGGAGCTGTCCGCCAACGCAACACAGGTAAAGCGGGACGTCGACCAGGCGGTCAACGAATTCGCCACCCGGGGTTTCCGTTCGTTGGGCGTAGCCCGGGCCGAGGGAGAAGGGCCATGGCAGTTTCTCGGCGTGTTGCCCCTGTTCGACCCACCGCGGGAAGATGCGAAGGCAACCATCGCCACCGCGCGCCAGATGGGCGTGGACGTGAAGATGGTCACCGGCGATGCCCTGGCTATCGCTCAGGAGACGGCCAAGGCCCTGGGGATGGGCACCGACATTCTCGATGCTTCTGGCCTGGGCGATGCCAAGCGTGAGGAGACGGAGGCGATGGCAGAGTCCATCGAGAACGCCGACGGATTTGCCCAGGTCTTCCCCGAACACAAATTCCACATCGTTGACGTGTTGCAGAAGCGGCATCACATCGTCGGCATGACCGGTGACGGGGTCAACGATGCTCCGGCGCTCAAGAAGGCTGACTGCGGCATCGCCGTCTCCGACGCCACCGATGCGGCGCGCGCCGCGGCCTCCATCGTGCTGACCACCCCCGGACTGTCGGTGATCATCGATGCCATCAAGGAGAGCCGGAAGATCTTCCAGCGGATGAACAGCTACGCCATCTATCGCATCGCAGAGACGCTCCGAGTGCTGGTCTTCGTCACTGCCGTGATCTTGATCTTCAATTTCTTTCCCGTGACAGCGATACAGATCGTGATGCTGGCATTGCTCAACGACGGCGCAATCCTTTCCATCGCCTACGACAACGTTCGCTATAGGGCCCAGCCTGAGGCTTGGAACATGCGCCTCGTGCTTGGAATTGCCACGGTGCTCGGTGTTGTCGGCCCGATCGCGGCCTTTGGGCTCTTCTACCTAGGCGACAAAGTGTTTCACCTCGACCATGCACATCTTCAGACGCTGATGTACCTGACACTGTCCGTGGCTGGACATCTGACGATCTTTCTCGCCCGCACGCGTGGGCCGTTCTGGTCGATACGCCCCGCTCGGGTGCTCTTGCTGGCAGTACTTGGCACGCAAGCGCTGGCGACCGTCATCGCGGTCTACGGCATATTCATGACACCTCTCGGCTGGGGATACGCAGCCCTCGTGTGGGGCTACGCACTGGCATGGTTCCTGGTGACCGATCGCGTGAAACTGCTGGCGTATCGGATTCTCGATCCGTTGAGCACCGTTGCCACGGTGCATACCGGCGCGCCACGGGTTGCCCCTGATCAGCCCAACCAGAACGCCTCCACGGCCAAGGTGGCCCCGTTCCATACCGACACCGATCCCGAGGCACCCGTGTACCACGACAACCGCGACTGCCCTTATGGCCAAGAGATCAAGCGCAATGCGCACGACAAGGCGGGCACCGACGGCCGCCGCCGGTGTGACTGGTGTGCAAGGAAGAGGACTTCGACCGCATGAAGCTCGACCAGGCACTCCTCGACGAGCTGATGGTCCGACCAGGGGCGGCGGCCGGCCTCGACGGCCGGAGTACCGAGTCGACGACGATCGAATGGAAAGGCTCGGACAAGAGAAGGTACAAGAAGGTCGCCGAGGAGGATCTCGCGTCGTTCGTCGACGAGCTGAGTGAGGCTCAGCGATTGCTCTGGGCCAACAACACTCACGCGCTGTTGATTGTCCTCCAGGCCATGGACGCCGCTGGGAAGGACGGGACCATCCGCCACGTGATGTCGGGCGTCAACCCGCAGGGCTGCAAAGTAGAGGCGTTCAAGGAGCCGTCCCAAGAAGAGCTCTCCCACGACTTCTTGTGGCGCTCGAACAAGGTGCTTCCCGAGCGGGGGATGATCGGGATCTTCAACCGCTCCTACTACGAAGAGGTCCTTGTCGTCCGCGTTCACCCCGACCTGCTGGCCCGGGGATCGGCCGTCTCGGGTGGAGGACCGCCGCAGCACGTATGGAGTGAACGCTACGAGGACATCAACGCCTTCGAGCACCATCTCCACCGCGACGGGACCCGGATAGTCAAGATCTTTCTGCACGTCTCCCGGGATGAGCAGAAGAGACGGTTCCTCGAGCGACTCGACGAACCCGGCAAGAACTGGAAATTCTCGGTCCACGATCTGGCCGAACGCAAGCATTGGCGGGCCTATGCGACCGCATACGAGGAGGTTCTCAGCGCCACATCAAGCCCGTGGGCGCCGTGGTACGTCGTGCCGGCAGATCATAAGGACGCCCTGCGAGCTCTCGTGGGCGGCATCGTGGTCAATGCCATCGACGAAATGGATCTGCAACCACCGAAGCTCGGTCCGGACGACCTAAGGGTATTGTCGCACGCCAAGGTCGAGCTGCTTGCCGAGTAGCGAGATGTTCGATGAGCGTCACTTCCTGTCCGAAACGTAGGCGATTTCCGTTGCGGTCATTGCGACGGTCTTCGCTATGGCAGCGCTCTCCGGATTCGTGATGGACCTCATCAATGTTCTCATTTTCCGACGCCTGCAGATCATGTGAGCGTCACCCGGACGGTGAGCCTGCCCGCCTCGGTCGCGAACTATCGGCCTCGATAATCGGAAGGTTTGCACAGACAACAGCGCCCGGGGTGCTTGCGATGTCCGTGCGTCGTGGAGCTGAGAATTCAGTGTGCCCCTGACCCTTGCCATTTCGACAGCGAGATTCACAGCCGCCCGGTCCGGGCCGCCCGTGGGTACGGATACGAACGCTACGGCGAGGGCGCCTGGCTCTCATCGAGCACGGCAGCGTAGGACCCGCTGCCCAGCAAAGATCCGGCCGACACGCGGCGGTCACCGATGAGCAGGTCCTCTAACACTCCGGTATCAGCGTCGAAGGTCACATCGTCGATTTGGCCGAGTTCGTTACCCCGTTCACTAAGGGCCCGCTTGCCGACGAGCTCGAGATTCCCCTCGGTGGCAGCCCGTTCGCGGTCGTCGGCCGGCGGACGAAGGGCGTCTTCGTCGACGACCATGATCGCGTCGGGTCCGAACCCGCTGAGCTGCGCCCAGTCGACCAGGTGGGCTTTCTTGCCGTGCCCGATGACAACTGAGACGATACGTCGTTGCTGGGCATCGACCAGAAGATGACCGACCGAGCCCACCTCGTTCGCGCTCGCTGTGCTCATGACCTTGCGGCCGCTGGAATCACGGAACGATTCGGTCACGTCAGCCCCATCCGCGCTCGGAACTCATCGACCGTGGCACCGAGGCCGACAAGGTCGTCTTGGACGAACTCTTCGGTGATGTTTGGGACAACCAGCGCAACCCCGGAGACAGAGAGCTGCGCTGGCAACGGAATGTAGCCCCGGCCACCGTCGGCCTTTTCGATCTGGTACCCGACCACCTCACCGGTGCTCCCTACCAGCAAAACAAGGTCGGCGACCTTCCCAAGACTGGTTCCTCCCTCGGTCAGGACATCGTCGCCGATCACGTTGCGCTCGGTGGCGGGATGGCCGACGTCGTCGGGTGCGTCCTCAGGGGCAACGAGGCTGGACTCGTCGAGCACCATGATCGCGTCCTGGCCGACTGCGTGGATCGCCTCGGCTGGAAGGACCTCGTGGTGTCGACCGGCTAGAAAGCCCCGCTTGTTGAGGGTCACGCCGACCAAGCGACCCGCTTCGGGGTTGTAGATGACGTCACGTACCTCGGCTACATCCTCCCCGCCACCGACCGTGACCACCGGAAGCCCGCGGATCTGCGACGCGGTCATGAGTAGCCTCATCGCTTACCCCTGGTAGCGATCACGCCTCCTCCCCGTCGGCGCCGCCGAACGATCACGAACATCAGCACGACCAGCACCACGACGATGACCGCCAGTATCAGCCAGCCGATCGGGTCCATCGCCCCTATCGTACCGGTCTCGCCTGGCCGCTGGTGGTGGTCCCGGTCTCGCCGCCAGGGCGCCCACTACGACCTTGATTTCTGGCGCTTCCGGGAATTCAGTGGGTTTGAGGGTAGAGTTCAAGGCCGCCGCAGTGGAAGTAAATGGCGGTCTTGAAATTCTCCCGGTTGCGGTAGCCGCGTGCGGAGACTCTGATCGCTTGGATGCGTGAGTTGAGGCCCTCCGCGGCGGCATTGGTGATGCGGTGGGCGAAGAAGGCGAGCAGACCAGCCTTGTGACGCTTGAGCGTGCGGGCTGCTTCGATCACCGGCTCGAGGCGTGAGTGCGTCGCCCAGAAGTACCAGCTCTTCCAGTGACGCTCGGCCCAACCTCGGTATCGGTACTCCCAGAAGAGACGGAGGTTCTCCTTGATGGCCCACGCCCGGGCCGTCTTCAGATCCGCCACACGTAGGGAGGCGAAGCGCTCGTGGTGGCGTTCGGGGACGTTCTCCTGGGAGTACAGCCACAGGTACTTCGACCCGACGAGGCTCGTGTCGCCCTGGGCATTCAAGGCGCGGTTCTCGCGTTTGCGCACGGTGTCGACGGCCTTGCCCATGTAGCCCATGAGGTGGAATCGGTCATAGACGATCTTGTCGTCGGCGTCGGCCAGATGGGCGCGCACGGAGTTGGCGTAGGGCTCCCACATGTCCATGGCCACCGCCTGGACCGCTTCGAGCTGCTCGGTGGTGAACCGTTCAAAATAGCTATTCAGGCTGGCCTCACGACGTTCGTCAGCGATGTGGCAGACGGTGCCGGCATCGAGGTCACTGACCACGGTGATGTAGTCGTGGCCTCGGCCCGCCGACTTCTCGTCCACGCCCAGGCGGGCCGGGACGGTCTGTGTCTTGACCGCCTGGCCTCGGGTCACGGCACGCTCCATCAGATGCCACGTCTCGTCCCAGCTGGTACGCAGGAGCCGGCTGGCACCGAGCACATCACACTCCTTCAGCACGTCGACCGCCATGCGCTCGAAGAGGGTGGTGAAGCGCGACATCGGTTCAGCCCACGGCAGACGAACCTGTCGCACTCCATGGTCGGGACAGTTCACCCGCGGCGGCCGGGCGTGCAGGAAGGTCAGGAACTGGAGGCTGTCGAGATGCCGCCATGCCCGCTCCTCGGCGTGGTCGTAGGTCGGGAACTCGAGGTCGCACTCCGGACATCTCCACCGAGCCCCCCTCGGATGGCCCGCCCACACGTCGACGCGTCCCTCCTCGAGAGACAGCTCGACGCGGCTCACCTCCCACGGTGACTCGAGGCCCAACAGATGGCGGTACAGCTCGGTGTCTCGCACGGTCGCATCATGCCGCCAACCAACCGGTCAGGGCACGTGGTGACCCACTGAGAACCCGGAAGCGCCTGATTTCTCAAGCCTGATTCGAAGGGTTTCCGCGTTCGCCCTAGCCCATTTGATGACGGCAGTTGCGCGCTGGCGAGGTGATCGCACCGCAGAAGGGTGCATATCCGGCGAGCTAGTACTAGCCGGGCACAGCGCCGCCTAACACGTTCTCCACGACGTCCGCGGCCTCGCGATCTGCTGTCTCGAGCCAGTGGGCGTAGGTTCGCAGGGTAAGCGCCGGATCAGCGTGGCCCAGCCGACCGGCAATCGTACGGATGCCAACACCGGAGGCTGCCATGGAAATCGCCATGAAGTGGCGGAGTTCGTGAAACCGATAGTCCATTCCGAGTTCTTTCATCAGGCGGACGTGGAATTGGGTAAGGGAGTCGGGCTTCACGGGCACCGAGCCAGCCAGCGAAGTCGAAAAGACTAAGGCCTCGGCGGGAAGCTCGTTTCCGACTGATCTCGCCACGTCTGAGCACCGCTCGCGGTGAGTCCTCAGGGTCTCCATGCTCATCGCGCCGAGCGAGATGGTTCTGGACTTCTTCGTCTTCGTCGTGCCTTCGACCGTGACGTTCGGAGTGATCCTAAGAAAACGGGCGATCGTCAACGTCCGCCGCCCCCAGTCGACGTCGCTCCACTTGAGGGCACACAGCTCACCTCGACGAGCGCCGGTCATGGCGGCAACGACAAGGAGCACGGCCTTCACCCGATCGAGCTGCTGGGCTCCATCGACGATGCGCGTGATCTCATCCACCGGCGGTGCTCGCGTCTGGCGCGCGCCCGTGAAGGTGGGTAGCCGCGCTTGGCAGGGTTCCGCACGAGCCAACCCCAGTCGACAGCCAGATCGCACGCCAAAGCGAGGATTGCGTGGACATGCCGAACGGTGGTGGGGCTGAGTTCCTCGGCGAGAAGTGCAGCGTAAAAGCGATCACAATGCTCGGGGCCGAACTTGGTGAGCTTCACGCTGCCCAGCACGGGTCGGATCCGCCCTTCCACGTAGCTGCGGTAGCGATGCTCCGTGTAGCGGGTCCAGCCTCGCTGCTTGCCGACCTGGACCCACTCGTCGAGGAGCTGACCCACGGTGGCGCCCACGCCCTCCAGAGCCGGTTTGCTCTCACTGAGCTCGGCCACGTATTTGGCCAGGGCCGTCTCGGCATCACGTTCGGACCCCGACACGTCCGGGAAACCTGGACAGGGCGCCCGCCGGCGTCGCGCCCGATGAAAACCCGGAGCGTCCAGACCCCGGCTTGCGCTCGTTTATGGTGCCCCGCATACCCGTATTGCAGCAATGGGGTAGTAACGGAAAAGAAAAAGGCCCTAATGGAAACCCATTTCAGGGCTTCTACCAGGGCCTTTCTAGTGGCGGGGGGAGGATTTGAACCTCCGACCTTCGGGTTATGAGCCCGACGAGCTACCAGACTGCTCCACCCCGCGTCGTTTCCCGCAGATTAGCACCCGGTCCGGAGACCGGTTCCACCGCTACCGGCCGGGCTTGGGTCCGAGGAGCCCGCGCAACGCCACGCCGTTAGGAACCGTCGTGGAAGTGGTGCTCGAGGTGGAGGTCGAGGACTTCGTCGTCGACGACTTCGAAGAGCCGGTGTTCCCCGTGGCCTGCTGCAACTGCTGGAGCACGCCCTGAAGGTTGGTGATGTCAGTCCCATAGGCGGCGAAGTTGCCGCTCTTGAGGTCGGTCTGGGCCTGTTGGAAGTCGGTGTTGGCCTGGGTGATCAGACTCTGGACATGCTGGCTCACCGACGTCGGACCTGTCGGCTGCGTGGGTGACTGCGTTCCCTGTCCCGGTATCGACACCGAGAACAGGTCCTGGAGCGCCAGGGGGAGGCTGGTGTCGAAGGCCACCTGGCTCTGGCCGGTGGGCCCGGCGTAGACGACGATGAAGTAGTCGAGCTTGGGGAACGGGTTGCGCGCCGACTCCACGTAGAAGGGACGGAAGTACAACATGGAGTCGCCCACCGGAACCACCTGGAGGTTGCCCAACTGAACAGTTGTGCCCTGCTGGTTGAGCAAACTGATCTGGGACGAGATCTTGCCGACCTCCGAGATGTCGGCGTCCACCAGCGCCGGTCCGTCGATCGGCGGAGTCTGGAACACGGTGAGCTTGCCGTATTGACCCGGATCGGACCCCGCCACGATGAAGGCGGACATGGTTTGGATCTGATCACCCTTGGACACCGGGACGAAGGCGTCGACGAGATTGAACGACTGCGACGTCTGTCCTGGAACCTGAAGGAGCTCGTAGATCGGTGACATTCGGGCCACCTGGCCGGTGGACACGAGGTTCCCTTGGGCGTTGGTGGTCAGGGTGGCGGGTAACGCCTGGTCAGGCGAACCGGCCCCGGCGCTCTGGGACACGTTCCACGCATTGGTGGCGTTGTAGAAGGCGAGGGGCTTGGTGAGGTGGTAGCGACCGTAGGTCGCAGCCTGGACGGACAAGAGGTCTTCGGGGTAGCGGAGATGTGCCTCGAGGGCCTTGGGCATCTGCGACACGGGGACGAACATGTGGGGGAAGACCTTCTCCCACGTTTGGAGTATGGGGTCCTTCGTCTTGGTGAGGGCCGTCACGTCGTAGAACGTCATCGTCCCGGAGTAGGCGTTGACAACTACTTTGACCGAGTTCCGCACGTAGTTGAGGTTCTGGTTCAATCCGCTGTTGGCGGGCAACGAGGAAGTGTCGACGTTCTGGGAGTAGGGGTAATTGTCACTGGTGGTATACGCATCGAGGACCCAAAAGATCTGGCCTCCCGAGAGGACCGGGTACGGGTCCGAGTCATAGCTCAGGAACGGCGCCGCCTTCTGTGCCATCTGGGTGATGTCGCGTACGAACATCAGCCTCGACTGCGAGGTCACCAGGTCCGAGACGAGGAGGTTGAAGTCCTCGAACCGGATGGCGAAGGCGGCCTTCACGAGGAAGTTCTTGAGCTGTACTCCCCCGCTGCCCTTGTAGGTGCTCTGGACCGGGTTTCCCGAGCTGGACGCGGCCGGGTAGTCGATCTCGGCCTGTCGGGTGTTGCCCAACACGTAGTCGACGTCACCACCGTTGGGGTTGTTGAGCCCGAAGTAGACCCGGGGCTCTTTGATCTTGGGAGCTCCGGACGACGAAACCGGTGGCACCTGCGAGATCGAGAAAGCCGGTTGACCGTTGTTGGTCTGGTTCGAAGGAGCCAGGATCATGGCGTAGCCGTGGGTGTACTGCAGGTGGGTGTTCACCCATCCCTGGGACGGTAGGTCGCTGTCGTTGACCTGACGGACACCGACCACCTCTGGTTCCAAAGCGCCCTTGACCTTGTACCGATCGACCGCCAGCGTGTTGAACGAGTAGTAGGACTTCGTCGCCTGGAGCTTGGTGTAGGTCTGGCTCGTCAGTGTCGGGTCCCAAAGCTGGACGTTGTCGAGCGTGCTGGCGTTGGCCTGGACCTGGGCGGGGGTGAGGGATTGGGTTCCTTTGAACGTCGACCTGGTGACGTTGTTGATGCCGATGGCGTCGCGTGTGGCGTTGATGTTGCGGGCGATGTATTGCTGCTCGAGCGAGTTCTGGGCGGGTGTGACCTTCACGGCCTGGACGATGGCCGGATAGATGGCACCCACGACCACGGCCACGAACGCCCACAGGCCCACACCGAGCACGGGCAACGCCCAGCCTCGGCGGCGGATGTTGATGAGCAGGATCACCGCGGCCAGCAACGAGATCCCGATGAGCAGGGTGAGCGCGGGCAGACGGGCGTGGACGTCGGTGTAGCCCGCCCCTTGGACGTATCCGTTCTGGGAGAGGTCGAGGTTGTAGCGAGCCAGGACGTACCCGGCCGCTTTCACGAGCGCCATGCAGGCCAACAGGACCGAGATGTGCACCTTCACCTGTGGGGCCACACTCGGTGTCCCCGACTGCACCCGGATCCCGCCGTTCAAGTAGTGGGCGATAATCGTGAAGACCGCTACCACGACGAGGGTGACGAAGGCCCAGGAGACCATGAAGGACAAGAAGGGCAGCTTGAACACGAAGAAGCCGACGTTCTTGTGGAACTGGGGATCAGTGGCGTCGAACGACCCGCCGTTGGTGAAGAGCAGGTAGTTGCGCCATTGTCCGAGGGCACCGGTTGCCGCGATCAGCGCGATCACGACCGACAGGAGGCTCCGCACGAGCACGGCGCGCGGCGCCACGCGCTGTTGGTAGCGACGGACCAACTCGTCCTCGGGCCCGAGGGCAAGCTCGCTCGGTGCGAGGCGGTCCACAACGGCGAGATTCACCCACATGAGCACGAAGAAGGTGGCTGCAAAACCGAAGAACAACTCGGCCTTCACCTCGAAGAGCCGTCGCCACACTCCACCGAGATGGACCGACCCGAACCAGAGGTAGTCGGTGTAGAAGGTGGCCAACGTCCGTAGCGAGGCCAGGACGATGACCAGCACGACGACGGCCACGAGCAGCCACAATCTCCCCCGTCGCACGGCGCGACGCGCCCGACGGGGTAGATCCTGCGGGGTGCGCACGGCGCCGCAGCTTAGGCGTTCGCCGGAACAAGCAAACAGCGGCAACCGGCGTGAGCCGGTGGGTGTGGGTGCCCCGTGGGGAAGGCCTCACGGGACGGGACCGGCCCTGCCAATGCGTTGTCGTCGCAGTCCGGGCATTCGGCGACGTCGTCGTCGACGACCCAGCGGAGCACGGTGCCCTCGGGCACCGCCGCCAGCGCCGCCCGGGAGAACGCGAAGACCGTCTGGTCTCCGGCCAGCCGTTCGGTGCGTGCGCCCTTCCATTCGCGGAAGGCCGCGCCGACGAGCTCGACCAGGGCGGACTCATCACCTTCTTCGACCGACGGGCCCGTATCCTCGAGACGCCGTCGTAACGGAGCCACGATCTCCGATGCCATCGAGGCGGCCACATCGTCGACACCGGGCGCTTCGTCGGCTTTGCCTCCGGCAAAGGTCGCTCCCGCCCGAGCAGCCTCCAGTAATTGGTCCGTGACGGCCTCCACATAGCGCTGGGCGTGGGCGTCTTCGGACAACAGCACCCCTGGCGCCCAGCCCCCTTTGGCCCGAAGGCGGTCGAGGATGTCGTTCTGGTCATCTTGCAGGGCGCGCTTGAGCCGGCGGCCAAGTGACGACACCAGAGGAGTGAGAACCTCGTCTCGTTGCGCCACCACGGGGTCGACAACCGACTCCGCCTCCCCGTCCGCCTCCCCGTCCGCCTCCTCGGCATCGGTGTCGCCCTCCGCGCCCGGCGCGCCGGACAGAGGCGTCGCACCGGGAGCGACGACCTCGCCACCTCCGGCGGGCGCCGGGAAGGGTACGTCAGGCTTCGACGGTTTGACCCGGCCCTGGGCCGGCTTCCGGCGCGAGCTCGCGCTCGGGGCCGATCCGCTTCCCGCCGACGCGTCGGCAGAGCCCCCGCCTCCGGCCGACCCCGAGGGTGCGAGGGTGGCCGAGGTCGCCGAGGGTGCCGACTCGGTGGGAGCGGCGGGCACGATGCGGACGCTTTCGACGAAGTCGTCGGCCCCGAGCTCGCCCGAGCCGGGCTCGAGGAGGGTGACCGCACCCGACCCTTCGTCGGGGGTGACCTCGGGGGCGCCCGAGGCACCGGCCTCGGCCCGCAGCCGCGCGAACAACTCGTCCACCGACGGTCTCGGGCCGGGCTCTTCGTCTCCCGCCGCCAGCTCGCCAGGGACGGCCCCGTCGGTGAGTTCGATTGTCGTGGCCTCAGAGAGCTCTCCGTGCGCGGCCTGGCGCCCGGCCGCCTCGGCCGCCAGTCGGGCTTCGTCCTCAGCCCGGAAGAGCTCGTCGGTGATCTGGTCGACGGCGAGCCGGACGTCGCCGATCGTCTCGGCCAGGCGCTCGCGTCCGGCCCGCAGCTGCTCGATCTGGCTGTGCAACACCCGTCGGCGACGACCCAGGTCAGCCAGGACACGGGCACGCAGCTCCTGCGCCTCTTGCACCATGGAGCGACATTCGGCGCGCGTCTGGGTGACCAGGACCTCGGCCTCGAGCTTGGCGCCCTCCACCCGAGCGCTCGCCTCCTCTTGGGCGCGCCGACGGAGCTCGGTTGCCGCCGCGTCGGCCTCGGCGGACCGGTCGCGGGCGCTCTCTTCGGTGTGGCGCTGGAGCTGCTCGGCTTCATCTTGTGCCTGGGTACGAAGACGGGAAGCGTCGCTCTCGGCCCGCGCCACCAGCTCGGCGGCAGCCTCATGCGCTGAACGCAGGACCCGGGCGGTCTCGAGTCCGAGTGCGGCGGTGAGCGTGGACTCGTCGAGAACCGGATTGGCGGCCCGGTTCTCGGCTTCGGACAACGCCCGGCGCAGGTCCTGCTCCCGGTCTGCGCTCGCCACCAGTTCGCGAGCCACGTGCTCGAGGAAGGTACGGACCTCGCCGGGATCGAAACCGCGCCGCTGGGTACCGAAGGTATGGCGTGCGACCTCGTCGGGATGGACACGGGCAGACGACGAGATCGAGAGCCGCTCCTCTGGCATGGCCGAGAGCCTACGACGCGCTGGTTGGGCGGGGGTGCAAAAGGCCTGGGGGTCGTCGACCCGCTAGCTCCACGGCGAGTTCTGCCAGTCCGTGGGCACGCTGTGGCCGTCGGGACCAGCCGGTGGGCCGGTGGCCGCCGGGCCGAGTTTCCCGCCCAGGTGCTCGAGGTCTGTGAGGGCCTGGGCGAGGGTGCCAACCTCCATCACCGTGAGCCCCGGCGTGGCCATGGAACGGGCGATCTTGAGCTCGGCGTGATTGGGTGTCTGGGGCACGAGGAACAGGGTGGCCCCGGCGCGCTCGACGGCGACGGTCTTCTGTTGCACACCGCCGACGTCGCCGACAGTGCCGTCGGGACGGATGGTCCCCGTGGCCGCCACGATGCGGCCACCGGTGAGGTTCCCACCCCCCAAGGTGTTCAGGATCCCAAGGGTCCAAGCCAACCCGGCGGAGGGACCCCCGATGCCGTCGCTGTTGATGCTCACCGGAAACGGGAAGTCGTAGACCGGTTGGGTTCCCATTCCCTGGAACGGGACGGCGGGGTCGCCGATGCCGAGGAAGGCCACCTTCTTGTGGTTCGACGTGATCGAACCCAGGCGGACCGAGACGTCGTGGCCGGGCGTGGGTTGCGCGATCGATCCCACCCGGATCGTGACGGTGTCACCGGGTTGATGGGCACGCACCGCACTCTGTAACGCCAGCGGGCTCGTGGTCGGGACTCCATCGATGGAGGTCACGACGTCACCGACCTGGACCTTGCCCCACGCCGGCGAGGAGGGGTCAACCACGTAGATCGTCACGCCTACGTCGCGCATGGGCACGGCGTACCCCAATTGGCGAAGCGCCACGGACTGCGCAGTCAGCTCTGATTCGGCCATGTCGACCTTGCCCTGGTCCACGAACTCGCTCTCGGGGAGGTTGTAGGTCAGCTCACCGGTGGGGACGATCTGGTTCTCAGGGCTCGAGAAGATGCTCACCCAGTAGTACTCGAGGTAATGCAGCGTCTGGACCCCGACGTCGGTGAGTAGGACCTTGCCTTGGATCGGGTGGGCGCGGTCATGGGGCACGGTGATGAGGTTGGACACCGGTTGGGCGTCTCCGGGGACGAGCTCGGTGTAGGGCGCCGTGATGAGCGACGTCGCGATCACGAACCCGGCCACCAGGATGAGGACACCCACCAGGCCCACCGGCCAACGACGAGGGCGCGTGGAGGTGGGATCGGTGGTCGGCGGTAGCGTGGATTGGGAGGTCGACATGGGGAAGGGTGAATCAGGAGATCACCAGCCTGCCATGGTTCGTTCCTCACTCCTGGGCGCCCCGGTCCGAGAAGCGGTCCTAGCGGGCCACACCGGAGATCTCGACACTGCGTTGCGGCTCGTGGCCGATCGGGACCCCGCCGTTCGCGCCGTCGCGCTCGGGGCCCTCAGCCGGATCGGGGCCCTCGACACCGATGTGCTGACCGCGGCCATGTCCGATCCCGATGCCGCGGTCCGTCGTCGGGCCTGTGCACTGGGGGGACGGGCCGTTGCCCCACCGGACACCGATGGCCCTGATGGCGCCGGGCGCAACGGTGGCAGCGATCCGGCCGAGGCAAGGGTCGGACTGGTTCTCGACGCGTTGTTGGGGGCACTGACGTCGGACACCGATCCTTCTGTGGTGGAGTCCGCGGCGTGGGGCCTGGGCGAAGCGGGGTCGAGCTGCGGACCCGGCGTGGTCGAAGCACTCGAGGCCGTGACGAGGAACCACAGCGACCCGTTGTGTCGCGAGGCGGCGGTGGCCGCCCTCGGTGCCATCGGCGACAGGGCTGCGTTGGACAGCGTCCTGGTGGCGCTCAAGGACAAACCTGCGATCCGACGACGGGCCACCATCGCGCTCGCCGCCTTCGACGACCCCCGCGTCGACGTGGCCCTTCAGAAGTGTCTGGAAGACCGTGACTGGCAGGTCCGCCAGGCGGCGGAGGATCTGCTCGGGCGGTCCTGAGCAGCCGGGCGTGGTCGAGGGCGCGTTCAGGCGTCGGCGGCGACGAAGAGCTGACGGAGCTTGTCGAAGGACTCCAGGCACTGCCCCGCCCCCAGGGCCACGCACTCGAGCGGGGTGTCGACGAGGTGCACCGGCACGGCCGTCTCGTTGGCGAGACGGCGCGCCATGCCCCGCAGCAACGCCCCGCCCCCGACGAGATGGATGCCCTGGAAGATGATGTCCTGGGCCAGCTCGGGCGGCGCGCCGCCGAGACAATTCACCGCGGCGGTGATGATCTGGCGGACCTGGTCCTCGACGGCGCCACGGAGCTCCCCGGGCGTCAAGACGACCGTCTTGGGCATCCCGGTCATGAGTTCGCGGCCGCGGACTTCGGCCTTGACCTCGTCGTTGTAGGGCGCGGCGGACCCGATGGCCAGCTTGATCTCTTCAGCGGTGCGTTCACCGATGGCGACACCGTGCTCGCGCCGGACATAGGTCTGGATCGCCGCGTCGATGTCGAAGCCGCCGCACCGGATCGCCTCGGATGCCACCACCCCACCGAGCGAGATGACGGCGGTCTCGGAGGTGCCGCCGCCGACATCGACCACCATGTTGCCGATGGGCTCGTGGATCGAGAGCCCGGCGCCGATGGCGGCGGCCATCGGTTGCTCGATCAGATACGCAGCCGACGCGCCGGCTCGATGGGTTGCCTCTTTCACGGCCCGACGCTCGACACTGGTGATGGCCGACGGCACACAGATGAGCACGCGGGGCCGGTTGAGCCGCGACACGCCGCAGCGCTGGAGCAGCAGACGGATCATCCGCTCGGTGATGTCGAAGTCGGTGATCGCCCCTTGTCGAAGGGGCCGCACGGCCACGATGTATCCCGGGGTGCGTCCGATCATCTGCCACGCGTCCTGGCCCATGGCGAGGACCTCGTGCGTTCGGGTGTTGAGGGCGATCACCGTGGGCTCGTTGAGGACGATGCCCTTCCCCCGCGCGTAGACGAGGGTGTTGGCGGTGCCGAGATCGATGGCGAGGTCCCTAGCCACGTCGCCCCGCTCGCACGGGACCATGCTACGGGTAACCACTCAGGCACGCCTCGGGCCCCGCCACGAGCCACGCCACGGGTCGTCGCCGCGACGTCCCTTGCGCAAGGCTCGACAGTAACCTCGGGGCTCGATGGAACGTGGGGGCCCGTTCACCGGAGGGGAGAATCCCGAAGATCCCGAAGGCGCCGGCGACGAGGCGGGCGCCCCTCAGCGCGGCTGGCTATCCCCCGAAGACCGGTTGTGGCGCCACCCGTCGGAGGTTTCGGGCCTCGGCCTCCCCAATGCTGCCTCCCCGTACCTCACCTCGGGCGCGGCCCGCCGCCAGCGTCGTCGGGCCCGTCGGGCGGCATTGGCCGCCGGCGTGGTGGGCGCGGCCGCCATCGCCACCACCCTTGCCGTCGTGTTCACCTTCATCGACTTCAAGGGAACGACTGCAGCGGTCGAGGCTGATCCCGGGGCCGGATCGAAGATCATTCCCGTCTCGACCACATCACTGACCTCCGTACCCGTCGTCGGCCGCGACGTCATGCAACTGGTGGCCGCGGTCCGGCCCTCGCTCGTGGGTCTCGAGCCCCTCGACGGCAACGGCCCGGTGCGGATGACCGGCGTGGTGCTACCCGGCGGTGCGTTCGTCGTAACCGCCGCGTCGGCGGTGGCCGGCGCCTCGCAGATCGATGTCGTCACTGCCTCGGGGAAGCGGATGCGTGGACATGTGGTCGGGTCCGACCCACGCTCGGGCGTTGCGGTCATCAGCACCGACGGCGGCCTGACGCCTGCCATCTTTGGCGATGAGGCCGTTCAGCAGAACGACCTCGACATCGTGGTCTGTCTGTGCACGGATGCGCCAGCCTCGTCATCGTCAGGAGCCTCCCCGGCCGCCGCGGTGGGGATGGTCCAAGGGGTCGGGACCGGCGTCGCACTCAACAGCGGGATCAATCTCGTCAACACCATCCAGGCGGAGATGCCGCTCGGGCCGACGTCATGGGGTGGCGTGCTGCTCGACAGCCACGGCCGGGTCCTCGGAATCCTCGACGGACAGATGAGTCTCGGGAACGACACCATCGGGTTGTTCGTGCCGGCGCCGCTCGCCGAAGGGGTCGGGCTGGAGCTCGCCACCACCCACACGGTCGACCACGGATGGCTCGGTGTGAAATGCATCGATCCGGTCACCTCGAACGCCGACCAGACCCAGCAAGGCGCAGAGGTGACAACCATCTTGCCCGGGAGCCCGACCCTGAAAGCCGGCCTCGAGCCCGGTGACGTCGTCATGGCCGTCGACAACCACCGGGTGGAGTCCGTCGCGGATCTCCAAGAGCGCCTCTACACCGTCGCGCCGGGCACCACCGTGCAGCTACACGTGGAACGCGGCGCCGATCAGACCGTCGTCACCGTGAAGTTGGCCGACACACCCGGAAACTGACTCCCCGAGACCGGCCACGGGACCGGAGCTTCCCGCAGGCGTGATGGCGCGGACCGGTTCCGGTGATACCCCGCCTACGATGCCAGGAGTGGCATTCCCCGGTCCCGGCACGGGCGGCAACTTCCTGGAGCAGATCCTCGGAGACCTGCTCCAGCTCATGGGCGGTTCGTCGCCGGGTGGGGCGCGCATCGACCTGGCCCGGACCCTCGCCCAGGGCGTGGCGAGCGGTGGCGAGCCCGAGGCAAACGTCGATCCTGCCGACCGGATGAGGTTCGAGGAGCTGGCGCACGTGGCCGAGCTCCACGTCGCCGAGCTCACGGGTCTCCCCATCACCTCGACCGGTGCGACCATCGAGATCGCGGCGGTGGCGCCCGGGGCATGGGCGTGGCAGACCGTCGAGGACTGGCGATTCCTCCTCGAGGCCATGGCCGAACCACCCCCGCCATCTGATGCCAAGAGCCCCGACGCCGGGGCCGAGACGTCCACGCCGGACAAGGACCGGCCCCGGCCCAAGGGCACCTTCGGCTACGTCGACACGTCGCGCGAGCTCGGCTCGCTCGATGACTCCGACATCCCGGACAACCTCGAGAGCGCGGGCGCGTTCGACCCCGACGCCACCTCGGGGTCGGGCTCAGGACCCGGAGACCTGTTGGCGCGGTGGATGGCGACAATGGGGCCCATGCTGGCCGCCATGCAGTTGGGCTCGGCGGTGGGGCACCTGTCGCGATCCACGATGGGCGCTTACGAGCTCCCCATCCCCCGCAACGCGCCTCGACTTCTCGTGATCCCCGGCAATGCCGCTCGGTTCGCCGAGGACTGGAGCCTCGATCCTGACGAGGTGCGGTTGTGGGTGTGCCTGCGCGAGCTGACCGCGCACGCGGTGTTGTCGCGACCACACGTGGCCGAGCGATTTCGCGAGCTGTTGGTGCGGGTGGTCCAAGGCATGGTCGAGGACACCGCCGGCCTGGTCGACAACCTTCAGGGGATGGACCTCACCCAGCCTGACGCGCTCCAGGGCCTTCTCGGCGACCCGACCGCGTTGATGAGCCTCGAGCCCTCCCCGGCGCGCCGGCGCGCCGCCGAAGACCTGTTGGCCGTGGTGGCCGCGCTGCTCGGCTACGTCGAGCACATCCTCGACCTCGCCGCGGTGAGGCTGCTCGGGGGACGCGGTGCCATCACCGAGGCCTGGCGACGCCATCAGGTCGACCGGGAGAGCTCGGACCGGGCCGCCGAGCTCATGCTCGGGCTCGACCTGGGTCCGACCCAGATCGATCGTGGCGCCGCGTTCGTGCGTGGCGTCTTCGAACGCGCCGGTGACGAGGGCCTGGCCCGGTTGTGGTCGAGCCCCCACACGCTTCCCACTCCGGCCGAGGTCGACGCGCCGGGACTGTGGTTGGAACGGATCGACCTCACCGAGCCCGACAGCTAGCCGGCCCGGCCTCACTGCCGGCCGCTCAGACCGCGGTCGCCTCCTCGGGGGCGGGCGGGGCCTCTTCTTCGGGGAGGCCGAGGTCCCATTCGAGCTCGAGGTTCTCGCGCTCGGCGTCGCGCACCACGCGCTCGCGGTTCCTACGGAATTGGGGATCGTGCGGCGGGAGCAGGGTCAGACGGGCCAGGGTCCGGTCCCGGAAGGGGTCGATCAGCGAGGCCTCGCCGTAGGTCGACTGGACCTCCCAGTGCGGTGCCACGGGGCCCAGGTAAACGACCCGGACATGTCCGCGCGGCGGCTGGGGCTCTTCTTGCTCCTCGATCTCGTCGACCACCGCGCCTCCTCGTGTCCGGCGCCCAGACTAACGGTTGACGGATCCGGGCTCGCCCGACGTATCCAGGGTCGAAAACGCCACCCGCACAGACGTCCTTGGGCGGTCCCAAAAGGCCACCGGGCGTGCCAGCACCATGACCGGTGGCCTGCCCGGGGGCGTCGAAAGGTCCGGAATTCTCACAGGTTGGTCACAAGGAGCCACTGGTAATGTGACCGTGGCATCGGAGGTGCCATGGACAACGAATGGATGGCCCAGGGCAAGTGCAGGGAGATGGACCCGGCCCTGTTCTTCCCGAGCGACGGCATCGGGGTGCAACTCGCCCAGAAGACCTGCTCCGAATGCCCCGTGAAGACCCCCTGCCTCGAATACGCCCTCGACAACCGGGTGGACCACGGCGTGTGGGGCGGTACCTCCGAGCGCGAGCGGCGCCGGATCCTGCGCCGGCGCCGGATCTCGAGCCTCCAGGCCAGCCGGAACTGACGCTCCAGGCACCCGAGAGGTGCCCCGGATGACGCCGGTGGGAACATCGGTCGTGCTCGAGTGCGTGGTCAACGTGAGCGAAGGCCGCGACGGTGACGTCGTGGCCGCCATTGCCCGAGCCGGGTCAGACGCCCTGCTCGACGTGCACAGTGACCCCGACCACCATCGGACGGTCCTGACCCTGGCCGCCCCCGGGCCGAGGCTCGAAGAGGCGGTGCGGGCTGTGGCCCGGGCCACGGTGCAGCACATCGACCTTGGTGGACATGACGGGGTCCATCCCCGGCTCGGGGCACTCGACGTGGTGCCCTTCGTGCCGCTCGGACCCGACGGGAGCCCGAGCGGGAACGGGACCGACCTAGGGCCTGCCATCGAGGCCCGCGACCGGTTCGCGGCCTGGGCCGGCGCCGAGTTGGCCCTGCCCTGTTTCCTCTACGGGCCCGAGCGGACCCTGCCCGAGGTGCGACGACAGGCCTTCGGCCGGCTCGGACCAGACACGGGGCCGCCCCGCCCTCACCCGAGCGCGGGGGCGTGTGCGGTGGGGGCGCGCCCGGTCCTGGTGGCCTACAACGTGTGGCTCAGGACTGCCGACCTGGCCGTCGCCCGAGCCCTGGCCAGCGCCATCCGAGGACCGGCGGTGCGGGCCCTGGGGTTGGCGGTCGGAGATGCCACCCAGGTGTCGTGCAACCTGATCGACCCCATGGTGGTGGGGCCGGCGGCGGTCTATGACGCCGTGTCCGGGTTGGCCGAGCAAGCCGGTACCGAGGTGGCAAGGGCCGAGCTCGTGGGCCTGGTTCCCGCCGCGGTGGTCGAGGCCGTGGCGTCGACGCGTCGGAGCGCGTTGGACCTCGGTCCGGAAAAGACGATCGAGGCGCTCCTGTCGAGACCCGGCTCCTCCTGAGGGCGACCGCCCGCCCGCCCCAGGAGGCCGAGGATCTACGAAGCCGAAGCGGTTGCCGCGGCGCGGCGGCTCATGGCACGAGCTCGACGCAGACGCCGACGCTCGCGTTCAGAGAGTCCTCCCCAGATCCCGAACTTCTCGCCGTTGGCGAGCGCGTACTCGAGACAGTCCTCGCGCACCACGCAGCCCCGGCAGACTTCCTTGGCTTCGCGCGTGGATGCTCCACGCTCCGGGAAGAAAAGATCGGGATCTACTCCCATGCAGTTGGCCCTCGACTGCCAGTCGCGGTCCTGGCGGCCGTACAACAGTGAAACTGCGTCCACCGGGTACGCCTCCCCTCACCATCTAAGTGGCATCATTGTAATTACAGCTGTGTGAATTACAGCTTTGTCATCATCGTTGATCGTTCTAGGAGGCGCAAGGGGCAATATCGGCACGACCACGTTTCGACGTCGTCGCCGTGTCCACGCAGGGTGATCGACGCTCCGTCACTCGATGTTGGAACCATCGACGCAGGGTGGTCTTGTCGCCGCCTCACGCTGAGAAATGCTCGTTCGCTCCGTTATCCACAGGCAACAAGCGCCACGGAGTCGTCGGAGTGTGACTGCGAGGGGGCTACGCGCCGCGACGAGTGGCCGAGCGGACGGTGCGGCGATGCTCGAGGAAATCGACGAGGATGTAGTCGCCGAGGGTCTCCGGAGTGGTGAAAAAAGCCCGGCCCCGGTTGAGTTTCGTCATCTGCTCGACGAACCCCTGGAGCGATCGGTTGGCGTCGAGCATGAAGGTGTTGATGGTGATCCCGGCGCGCGTGCACCGGACCACCTCGGTGAGCGTGACGCGCACCGTCTCGGCCGTGGGTGGGTAGTTGAAGTCCACGGTGAAGCTCCCCGCCCCGTCGGGAACGATGTGGGCGGTGGGCTCGCCGTCGGTGATCATGATGATCTGTTTGGACCCGGCGCGATGAGCCAGCATGCGGCGGGCCAACATGAGCCCGTGTTGCATGTTCGTGCCGTAGACGAAGTCCCACGACACTTCGGGAAGATCCTGTGGCTTGATCTCGCGCGCCACCTCGGAGAAACCGACCAGTCCCAAGAAGTCGCGGGGGAACTTGGTCGAGATGAGCGTGTGCAGCGCGATGGCGACCTTCTTCGCAGCGAGGAAGTTGTCGCGCATCGGCATCGACAGCGAGAGGTCGACCATGAGGACCGTCGACGCCTGGGTCATGTGCTCGGTGCGCGAGATCTCGAAATCGTCGGGGGCGAGGTGGACCGGGGTTCCTGCTCCTGACCGGGTCACGGCGTTGTGCATGGTGCGCTGGATGTCGAGGGTAAAGGGGTCGCCGAACTCATAGGGCTTGGTCTGGCCCTCGGGCTCATGTCCCGTGCCGACATAGGTGTTGGGGTGTCCACCGAGGCGATCCTTGGCGAGCTTCGAGAAGAGGTCGGTGAGCGCCTGCTGTCCGATGCGGCGGATGCCCAGCGCGGTGAGCTCGTAGCGTCCCTCGCGCTGCTCGATGAGACCGGCCTCCTCGAGCTGCTTGGCCAGGCGGGCCAGGGCCTCGAGGGACCGGGCCCCGTCCTCGCCCAGGTACTTCGAGACCTCGTCGAGGTCCGCCTCGGCCAGGGCTCCGGGAGAGGTCGCCGAGCGGAGGAACTGCTCGAGCTGGTCCATCTCGCCCAGACGCCGCGCCGAGGCGGCCGCCTCGGCCAGGCCCATGGGATCGTTGCCGCTGTACTGGTAGCGGCGTCCCCAACCCGCCCCGGGTACGGCCTGGCGCAGGTTCTCGGCCAGGCGGTCCATCTGCCACCGGAGGTCCATGTCCTCGAAGAGCGACGCCGCGAGCGCTTGGAGCTGGGCGCGTTGCTCGGGGGACATGGAATCGAGGGCGGCCTGGACCGCGGCCATCTGGGCCGCGAACTGCTCGAGGAGCTCGTCGAGGGTCTGGGGGTTGCCGGGGAAGAAGTCCCCGAAGGACTCCATGAAGGACTCGAAGGTGGGGTCGAGGTCCGCTCCGGCCTGGCGCTGCTCCATCATCCGGTTGAGGGAGTCGAGCATCTGGCGGACCCGTTCGAGCTGCTCGGGGTCCGGGTTCGTCATGGCCTCGGACATCTGGTCGAAGAAGCTCTTGGCGAGCTCCTCGCGGAGCTTCTCGAGGAGGTGCTCGAAGTGCTCCCGGGCGTCGGAGGAGACGAAGTCGTAGTTCTGGAGCCCGCGCACTTTCCCGGCCAGGTCGGGGGGCAGGAGGTCGAGCTCGACCGAGCGCTCGGCCACCACGTCGTCGGTGACCTCCCGACGGCGGTCGTCGCCGGATTGACGGGCGTCCTCGGCGATGGACCGGAGACCCTCGCGTTCCTCGTTGACCACGTCCTCGAGCTCCTGGGCGATCTCATGGAAGGCCCCCCCGAGATCGCCGCTCTCGAGCTCCTCCTGACGGCGCTGGCGGAGGCGCTCCATGAGCTCACGGAGCCCCTGGACCTGCTCGCCGTCGGGCCGGCGGAACCCCGAGGTGAGGAGCCGGCGCAAGGCCGCGTCGGGGTCGCCGTGATAGAGAAGGTCATCGGCGAGCTCGGAGAAGAGGGCGTCGACCTCGTCCTCGAATCCGGTCTGGGAACCGTCCCAGCGGCGGTAGTCCCAGCGTCGATTCATCCCCGGCCCCGGTAGGTGGCCTTGGCCCCGGCGGCCTCTTTGTTGAGGCGCTTGGTGAGGTGGAGACCTTCGAGGATGAACTCCGCCGCCGAAGCGACCGCGCCCGGGGTCTCGCCGCCCGCCAAGGCCAGCACGGGGCCCTCGAGGGCGGGGACCTGAGCCAGGACCTCGGCGTAGGCCGAGGCGGGGAGGTCGTCACCGGCGTGGACCACCCGGGCCTCGTCGAAGGCGTTCACGATCGGCCCGAGCTGCTCGGTGGGACACCGGCGGCGAAAGACACTGAGCACCGAGGCCGACAGCAATCCCTGGAGGATCCGCTCCTCGCGGCCCTCCTCGAGCGCTTCGATCTCGATCTTTCCCTGGGTCGAGGCGATGAGCGAGGCCAGGTCGGAGATCCGGGGCACGGCGTCGGGCTCGCCCAGGCGCAGGGACCGTCGGACGGCGTTGGCGGCCAGGGTCTCGTAGTTCGAGATGCTGAGCCGGACCGAGACGCCCGAGCGCTGGTTCACATGGGGGCTCTGGCGGGCCAGCTGGGACAATTCGGCGACGATCTCGGCCATGAAGTCGGGGATCTCGACCCGGGGGCCGCCCGGTGCGGAAATGGGAGGCCTGGCCTCTTGGTGGACGATGGCGAGCTCGGTCTCGGTGTCCTCGGGGTAGTGGGTACGGATCTGGGCGCCGAACCGGTCCTTGAGGGGCGTGATGATGCGGCCCCGGTTCGTGTAGTCCTCGGGGTTGGCCGTGGCGACGAGGACCACGTCGAGGGGGAGCCGGACCGTGAAGCCCCGGATCTGGACGTCGCGCTCCTCCAGGACGTTCAACAGGCCCACCTGGATCCGCTCGGCGAGGTCGGGGAGCTCGTTGATGGCGAAGATCCCCCGGTTCGACCTGGGCACGAGGCCGTAGTGGAGGGTCAACTCGTCAGAGAGGTAGCGGCCCTCGGCGATCTTGATGGGGTCGACCTCACCGATGAGGTCCGCGATCGAGGTGTCGGGGGTGGCGAGCTTCTCGGAGAAGCGCAGGTCACGATGGACCCACGACAGCGGGGTGGCGTCACCCTTCTCGGCCACGAGGTCGCGGGCGTGGCGCGACACCGGGAAGTAGGGGTCGTCTCGGATCTCGGACCCCGCCACCACCGGCAGCCACTCGTCGAGGAGGGTCGTGAGCGACCGGACCAGCCTGGTCTTGGCCTGGCCCCGCTCGCCCAGGAGGATGATGTCGTGCCCGGCCAGGAGGGCGTTCTCGAGCTGGGGCAACACGGTCTCGTCGAACCCGAGGACCCCGTCCACGAGGGCGTGGCCTCCGGCGATGCGGGCCGCGGCGTTGCGGCGGAGCTCTTCGTGGACCGGCGTGGACTCCCACCCCGACGCCCGGAGCTCGCCGAGCGTGGAGGGAAGGTCGGACGGGGGCTCGGGAGGGAGGGTCGCGCTCATGGCGCCGAGCCTAGGCGTGCGCGCCGGGGCGTTCGACAGCGCCCTCCTTCGCACTGGTGATGGGAATGTGAACATTGGATTGCGCTGACCCGGTCCGGCGGGAAAGATGATGAGCCGTCAGAGTCCGGTCGCGCGGCGGTGTCCGAAAGGACGACGTCGAGGGGTCGGGCCGGTGCGGAGTGTCAGGGGTGGCCGCGCGCGCCGAGGGATCTAGAGGAGGACGACGAGCGCGTGAGTACGACACTCCAGGACCTCAAGCCTGTCCCTGTCGAGCTGGGTGGGGTGCGGGGAGGGCCCGACGTCCGGACCCTGCGCCGCGACGGGTGGTGGCGGAGCCCCGCCGCCACCGTGGCTTTTCTGACCGTCGTCATCGTGTACCTCACCTGGGCGGTGTTCCAGAACTCGCACTACTACGTGGGAGCCGCCGCTCACCGTGACCTCATCTCCCCGCTGTACTCCCCGTGCCTCACCGGGAGCTGCGTGCCCGGGGCGGGCGGGGGCTTCGCGCTCAACTGGTGGAAGATCTCACCGGGCCTGCTGGCGCTCCTCATTCCCCTGGGGTTCCGGACGACGTGTTACTACTACCGCAAGGCCTACTACCGCGGCTTCTGGCAGTCGCCCCCGGCCTGCGGGGTGGCCGACGGCCACGGTCGCTACACCGGCGAGACGCGCTTCCCGCTCATCTTGCAGAACCTGCACCGGTACTTCTTCGTCCTCGCCCTTGTGTTGAACGTGATCCTCACCATCGACGCCGTGACGTCTTTCCGGCTCCCCGGTGAAGGGGGGATCGGGGTGAGCGTGGGCACGCTGGTCCTCGTGGCCAACGCCACCTTGTTGTGGCTCTATACGGCGTCGTGCCACGCCTGCCGCCACTTGTGCGGCGGTCAGGTCAACGAGTTCTCGAAGCACCCCATCCGATACCGGCTGTGGAAGCTCGCCACCCCGCTCAACGCCCGGCACATGCAGATCGCGTGGGCGAGCCTGGCCATGGTGGCGGTCGCGGACCTCTACGTGCGGCTCGTGGCGAGCGGCGTGTTCTCCGACCCCAAGATCTTCTGAGCCGTCACGTGGCCGACACCAGCAACGATCTCGAGACCCACGACTACGACGTCGTCGTCATCGGCGCCGGCGGGGCGGGGCTGCGCGCCGCGATCGAAGCCCGAGAGCTCGGGCAGCGGACCGCGCTCGTATGCAAGTCGCTGCTGGGCAAGGCCCACACCGTCATGGCCGAGGGCGGCGCCGCCGCGGCCATGGGGAACGTCTGGCCCGAGGACAACTGGAAGGTCCACTTCCGCGACACCATGCGGGGCGGGAAGATGCTCAACAACTGGCGGATGGCCCAGTTGCACGCCCAGGAGTCGCCCGACCGGATCTACGAGCTCGAGCGGTGGGGAGCGCTGTTCGACCGGACCAAGGACGGGCGGATCCTCCAGCGCGACTTCGGTGGCCATCGCTACGCGCGCCTCGCGCACGTTGGTGACCGGACCGGCCTGGAGCTGATCCGGACCCTGCAACAGCGGGCCATCACGCTCGACATCGACGTGTTCATGGAGTGCAAGATCCTCCGGCTGCTCAAAGACGGCGAAGGAACGGTGAGCACCGCCGTCGGCTACTGGCGGCCCACCGGGGAGATGGTGAGCTTCACGGCCCGGGCCTTCGTGCTCGCCACCGGCAGCATCGGCAAGTCGTGGCTGTATACCTCGAACTCGTGGGAGTCCACCGGCGACGGCCACGCCATGGCGGCCTGGGCGGGCGCGGACATGATCGACATGGAGTGCGTCCAGTTCCATCCCACGGGCATGGTGTGGCCGCTGTCGGTGCGGGGGATCCTCGTGACCGAAGGCGTGCGGGGCGACGGGGGGGTCCTGCGCAACACCGAAGGTCGGCGGTTCATGTTCGACTACATCCCCCCGATGTTCGCGGCCGAGACCGCCGATACCGAGGAAGAGGGGGACCGGTGGTACGACGACCACATCAACAACCGCCGGCCACCTGAGCTCCTGCCGCGCGACGAGGTGGCCCGGTCGATCAACTCCGAGGTGAAAGCGGGCCGGGGTGGGCCCCATGGTGGGGTGTTCCTCGACATCGCCACCCGGCGCAGCGCCGATGAGATCCGGCGGCGGTTGCCGTCGATGTACCACCAGTTCAAAGAGCTCGCCGGTGTCGACATCACCGCGCAGCCCATGGAAGTGGGCCCGACGTGTCACTACATGATGGGCGGTGTGCGGGTCGACGCCGAGACCGAGCAGACGACGGTGCCGGGCCTCTTCGCGGCGGGCGAGGTGGCCGGGGGCATGCACGGTGCCAACCGGCTGGGGGGGAACTCGCTCTCGGACCTCCTCGTGTTCGGCCGTCGGGCCGGGATGGCCGCCGCGCAGTTCGCCCAGAGCCGGACCGGGGCCCCCGCCGTAGACGCGGCCGAGGTCGCCGCTGTCGTCGCCGAGGCCGAGGCTCCCTTCGGGCGCGACGGGGGGGAGAGCCCCTATGACCTTCAGAGCGCCATCCAGCAGATGATGCAGGAGCTCGTGGGCATCATCCGGACCGAGAGCGAGCTGGTCCGAGCACTCGACGAGCTCGACTCCTTGCGCGAACGGACGCAGAAGATGTCGGTGTCGGGCGGCCGGGCATACAACCCCGGGTGGAACCTCGCCACCGATCTCCCCTCCATGCTCACCACGTCGCGATTGGTCACCAAGGGTGCCCTCGAGCGACGAGAGAGCAGAGGGGGCCACACCCGCGAGGACTTTCCGAAGCCCGACCCCGAGCTCGGCAAGGTCAACCTCGTCCAGCGGATCGACGCCGAGGGCCACTACACACTCGAGCCCGAGCCGCTGCTCGAGATGCCGGCCGAGCTCAAGGAGCTCTTCGAGGAGGAGCCGCATTGATGGCCGACGTGACGATGCAGGTGTGGCGCGGCGACGAGGCCGGTGGAACGTTCACCGAGTACGTCATGCCCGCGGTGGAGGGCGAGGTCGTGCTCGACGTCATCCACCGCATTCAGGCCGGACCAGCACCGGACCTCGCCTGCCGGTGGAATTGCAAGGCCGGAAAGTGTGGCTCGTGCTCGGCCGAGATCAACGGGCTGCCCAAGCTCATGTGCATGACCCGGATGGACGTGCTGCCCGAAGGTGAGCCCGTCGTGGTGGCCCCCATGCGGACGTTCCCCATCATCCGCGACCTCGTCACCGACGTGTCGTTCAACTACACCATGGCGCGACAGGTGCCACCTTTGAGGCCTCGGGAACCCGAAGCCGACGGCACCTACCGGATGCAGCAGATCGACATCGAGCGGGGGCAGGAATTCCGGAAGTGCATCGAATGCTTCATGTGCCAAGACGTCTGCCACGTCATCCGGGACCACGAGGACAACAAGGCCTCGTATGCGGGGCCCCGGATGTTCATCCGGTTCATGGAGCTCGAGTCCCATCCTCTGGACACCGACGACCGGCGCGAGCTCCTTCGCGAGCGGATGGGTCTCGGCATGTGCAACATCACCAAGTGCTGCACCGAGGTGTGCCCGGAGCACATCAAGATCACCGACAACGCCATCATCCCGCTCAAAGAACGCGTCGTCGACGCCTCGTATGACCCCGTGGCGTGGCTCGGCCGCAAGATCCTGCGCCGGACCAAGCGCTCCGCCCTCGAGGCCGCTCTCGACGCTCCGGGCCAAGCCACACCCACGCACCAGGAACAGCCGACGCGCCCGGTGGCGTCGGCCACCGACCACTCCTGAGTGCTCCTGACAACCCGGCCGCCAGGCCCGTGACCCGGTTTCTCAGCCCGCCGTGGATCGCCGCGTTCAACGAAGCCCTGGTCGACGTGGTCATCGCACCCCCCGGGACCGAGGCCGGCCTGGCCGTGCGCGACGGGCGGTTCAGCATGGGCCAGATCGTGACCGGTGGCCCCGACGGGGACATCGAAGCCACGCTCCGGGTGCTCGAGGGGCGGGTGACGCTGATCGACGGGGGGGCCTCGGACGCCGCGGTCACCATCAGGCTGACCTGGACCGACGCCGTGGCCATGGCCGCCGGGGAGCTGGCCCCGGCCGACGCCATCGCGGCGGGCCGGGTCCGGGTGCGAGGAGACCTCTCGGTCCTGGCCGAGGCCCAGACCGTGCTGGCCGCGGTGCAGCCGCAGCTCCAAGAGTTGCAAGCCGGCACCGAGTACTAGCGACAGGACAGGGATAGAGTCGGAAAGTGAGGAAACGGCTTCCGAAACGGAAGCCGACGAGGGGAGGTTCCATGACCGTGCCCGGCGTACTGGACGACCAGGCCCTCCGTCGCTACCGCGAGTTGCTCGACGCGGAGGACGCCGCATTCGACGAGTTGGAGCATGCCTATGAAGAGGGTGACCGAGCCCACTTCGAAGCCGACCTCTCGGCCTGGCGTCAGTCTCTGGCACGGAAGCTCGCCTTCCTCCAGCGCATGGGGATCGACATCCCCCAACCGGCGGTTCCCGCAACCGTCTGATTTCGTTCGGCTGTCAGATGACAGCCGTCTGAAGCTTCAGCCGAGCAGGTCGCGCACCGCGGCGCGCTCGGACTCGAGCTCTTCGGTCGTGACCCGGATTCGGTCGCGGGCGAAGTCACTGTGGTCGAGGCCTTCCACCACGCGCCACGTCGATCCGTCGGACCGGACGGGGAGCCCGAAGATGAGTCCCTCGGGCGCTCCGTACTCACCATGGGAGACGACGGCCAGCGACACGCAGTCGTCTTTCGCCGTCGGCTCGACGATGGAGCGCACCGAGTCGACCACGGCGTTGGCCGCGGAGGCCGCTGAGGATGCGCCGCGGGCCGCGATGATCTGCGCGCCGCGCTGCTGGACGGTGGTGATGAACTCGCCCCGGAGCCAGTCCGCGTCGTCGATCACCGCCGGCACAGCCTGGCCGTCGATCCGGGCGTTCTCGAAGTCGGGGTACTGGGTGGCGGAGTGATTGCCCCATATGGCCACGCTCGTGACCGAGGCCACCGGCACCCCGGCCTTGTGGGCCAGGAGGCTCTGGGCGCGGTTCTGGTCGAGGCGGGTCATGGCGAAGAAGCGGTCGTCGGGGATCTCCGGCGCGTGGGCCCTGGCGATGAGGCAGTTGGTGTTGCAGGGGTTGCCGACCACGAACACCCGGACGTCAGAGGCGGCGTGGGCCGCGATGGCCTCGCCCTGAGGGCCGAAGATGCCGCCATTGATGGTGAGGAGGTCGTTGCGCTCCATCCCCGCCTTGCGGGGGATCGACCCCACGAGCAATGCCCAGGACGTGGCGTCGAAGGCGGTCTTGGCCTGCGAGGTGGGCTCGATACCGGCCAGAAGGGGAAAGGCGCAGTCGTCGAGCTCCATGACCACACCCTCGAGCGCGCCCATGGCCGGCTCGATCTCGAGCAGGCGGAGCACGACGGGCTGGTCGGGACCGAACATCTCACCCGATGCGATCCGGAACAACAGCGAGTACCCGATCTGCCCGGCGGCGCCGGTGACGGTGACCTGGACGGGGGTTTTCGACGGTGCCATGGACGCCCAGGCTACCGAATGTCAGAGACGGTCGACGATGGCGGCCGCGAACTCCGAGCACTTCACTTCGGTGGCGCCGGGCATGAGCCGGGCGAAGTCGTAGGTCACGATCTTCTCCGCGATGGTGGCTTCGAGGGCGGCCACGATGTCGGTGGCGGCATCGGCCCACCCGAGGTGCTCGAACATGAGCACCCCCGACAAGATCACCGAGCCGGGGTTGACCTTGTCCTGCCCCGCGTACTTGGGCGCGGTGCCGTGGGTGGCCTCGAAGATGCCGTGGCCCGTCACGTAATTGATGTTCCCGCCGGGCGCGATGCCGATCCCACCGACCTGGGCCGCCAAGGCGTCGGAGAGGTAGTCGCCGTTGAGGTTGGTCGTAGCGATGACGTCGAAGTCCTCGGGCCGGGTGAGGACTTGTTGGAGGGTGATGTCCGCGATGGTGTCCTTCACGAGCAACTTGGTGCCGGGCTTTCCGTCACAGTCGTCCCAGCCCACCGCCACGTCGGAGAACTCTTCGCGGACGAGGTCATAGCCCCAGTTGCGAAACGCCCCCTCGGTGAACTTCTGGATGTTGCCCTTGTGGACGAGGGTGACGCTCTTGCGGTCGTGGCTCAGCGCATATTCGATGGCGGCGCGCACCAGACGCTTGGATCCGAACTCGGAGATGGGCTTGATCCCGATGCCCGACTGGGGTCGGATCTCCCACCCCAGCTCGTCGCGCAAGAAGGCGGAAAGTCGGTCCGCCTCGGGCGTGCCCGCCTGGACCTCCAGACCGGCGTAGACGTCCTCGGTGTTCTCCCGGAAGATCACCATGTCGACCTTCTCGGGATGGAGAACCGGCGAGGGGACGCCGGTGAACCAACGCACGGGACGGAGGCAGACGTAGAGGTCGAGGATCTGGCGCAGGGCCACGTTCAGCGAGCGGATCCCTCCACCGATCGGGGTGGTTAGAGGCCCCTTGATGCCGATGAGGTGCTCGCGGAACGCTTCGACGGTCTTGTCGGGGAGCCAGTCGCCTGTCTCTTTGAAGGCCTTCTCCCCCGCCAGGACCTCCTTCCAGGCGATCTTCTTCCCGTGCTTGGCCGCGGCGGCGTCGAAGACGAGGCGCGACGCGGGCCAGATGTCGACGCCGGTCCCGTCACCCTCGATGAAAGGGATGATCGGTTCGTCGGGGACCTGGATGGTCCCGTCTGGACTCATGGTGATGGGTTGTGCCATGACCGCCGAGCCTAAGCGTTGGTGGAGAGCCCCAGTGCTGCGTAGATCTCCCGGGTCGCGCTGGACCGGTTGAGGGTGTAGAAGTGCAGCCCCGGGGCGCCGGCCTCGAGCAGCTTCTCGCACAGCTCGGTGGCCATGGCCACACCGGCCTGGCGCACGGCGTCGTCGCCACCTCGGGCCGACGCCTCTTCCAGCCGGTCCACGGCCCAGGCCGGGAGGGCTGCGCCCATCTGGGCCATCCGGGGCACCGAGCGCAGGGCCGTCACCGGCATGATCCCCGGCAGCACCGGCTTGTGGACTCCGCGCGCGGCGAGGTCCGCCACGAGGCCCACGTACTCCTCGGCCTCGAAGAAGAATTGCGTGACCGCGAAGTCCGCCAGCCGGAGCTTGACGGCCAGGAGGTCGCGGTCGGACTGCACGTCGGGCGACGCCGGGTGGCCGGCGGGATGGGCGGCGACGCCGATCGAGAATCCCCCGATCTCACGGGCCAGGTTCACGAGCTCGACGGCGTGGAGGAGCTCACCGGAGCCCGCCTCGGGGTCGGTCGGGGGGTCGCCTCCCAGGGCCATGAGGTTCTCCACGCCCGCCTTGCGGAACTGGACCAGGATCTCGGCCAGCTCCAAGCGGGTGTGGGCGACACAGACAAGATGCGCCATGGGGGTCAGGGTCGTGGTCCGGAGCATGCCCGCCACCAGGTCATGGGTGCGCTGGCGGGACTCCCGACCACCTCGGTAGGTGACCGAGACGAACGACGGCGCCAGTGGCTCGAGCTCGCGCAGGGTCCGGACCAGGGTGACCTGCTCGGCATCGTTCTTGGGTGGGAAGAACTCGAAGGAGTAGGTGGCACCCCCTGCGAGCATCTCCGAGATCAAGGCCATGACCAGGCCATCGTAGTGTCGGTCCGGTTCTTAGTCCCGGGCCGACGCCCGGAAGGTCCGCCCGGCTCTTGGTCTATCCGCTTCGCTCTGGCTCTATCCGCTTCGCTCTGGCTCTATCCGCTTCGCTCTGCGGCGCGGACGGCGTTGCGAAGGAGCATGGCGCGGGTCATGGGGCCCACACCGCCGATGCGAGGCGTGATCCACCCGGCCACCTCGGCCACCGACTCCTCCACGTCGGAGAGGACCTTGCGACCCTCCCAGGTCGTACCCGCACCCACCACGGCCGCACCGGGCTTCACCATGTCGGGCGTGACCAATCCGGCCGAGCCGGCTGCGGCCACCACGATGTCGGCGCTGCGGACGTAGTCGGCGAGGTCGGGCACTCCGGTGTGGACCACGGTCACCGCCGCGTTGCAGCCGGGCCGTTTGAGGGCGAGGAGGAGGGCCAGGGGGCGGCCGATGGTGATGCCGCGCCCGATCACGACCACATGGCGCCCCTCGACCGGGACGTCATAGGCGTGGAGGAGCTCGATGATCCCCGCCGGCGTGCAGGGCAGGGGCCCGGGCGTCCCCATGACCAGGCGTCCGAGGTTGACCGGATGGAGTCCATCGACGTCCTTGGTGTCGTCCATGGCCAACAGCGCGGCCTCCTCGTCGAGGCCCGGCGGCAGTGGGAGCTGGACCAGATAGGCATGGACGGCCGGATCGCCGTTGAAGCGACGGATCACCGCTTCGAGCTCTTCCTGGCTCGTCTGGGCGGGCAGGTGCTCGTGCACCGAGGCGATGCCGACCTCCTTGCAATCGGAGTGCTTCAACGCCACATAGCGATCGCTCGGAGTGTCGTCGCCCACGAGGATCGTTCCGAGCCCGGGACGGATTCCTTCGGAAGCCAGCCTCGCCACCCGGTCGGTGACTTCGGCGCGAAAGCGCGCCGCGAGGGCTTCGCCGTCGAGGAGTCGTGCCGTCACCGAAACTCGCTCAGTGTCGGAAGTGACGCTCGCCGGTGAGCACCATGGCGATGCCGTGCTCGTCGGCGGCGGCCACCACCTCGCCGTCTCGGACCGAGCCACCGGGCTGGACGACAGCCGCCACGCCCGCGGCGGCGAGCACGTCGAGTCCATCGCGGAACGGGAAGAAGGCGTCGCTGGCCGCCGCCGCGCCCCGGGACCGGGCTCCCGCCTTTCCCACCGCGATCTGGGCTGCTTCCACTCTGCTCTGCTGCCCCGCTCCGACCCCCAGGGCCTGTCCGTCGGCCGCCACCACGATGGCGTTCGACGACGTCCGGGCACAGACCCGCCATGCCAACTCGATGTCGCCCCACTGGCTGTCGGTGGGAGCCACCTTGGTCGGCACCTGCCAGTCCGAACGGGTCGTGGCCAGGTCGTCGCGGTCCTGGACGAGAAAACTCCCCCCGAGGCTGCGCAACTCGAGGGTGCCGGCGGTATGGCGAGGCGCTTGCAGGAGTCGGGTGGCCTTGCGCCGGGCTGTCAGGGCCTCGAGCGCGTCGGGGTCGAACGACGGCGCTACCACGACGTCGGCTTGAGGGCCCTCGGCCACGGCGTGAGCCACGGCCAACGTGCAGCGGCCGCCGAGGGCGACGACGCCGCCGAACGCGGACACCGGATCACATTCGAGGGCGCGTCGATACGCATCGGCCAGTGTGGGGGCCAGCGCCGCCCCACAGGGATTGGCGTGCTTGATGATGGCCACCGCCTCGTCGGCCCCGCTACCGAGCTCGGACACGAGTCGCCAGGCCGCGTCGGCATCGAACAGGTTCAGATAGGACAACGCCGTGCCGCCGTGTTGGATGACGCCGTCCCACCACGTGGGTCGGTTCCGGTCGCGGTAGCGGGCGCCGCGCTGATGAGGGTTCTCGCCGTAGCGGAGCTCCTGGGCCCGCTCCAGCGCAAGGTGCAGCGTCGGCGGCAACAGCTCGGCGTCCCCGCCCGCTCCCCCGGCATCGAACCACGCCACGATGGCGGCGTCGTAGGCGGCGCTGTGCGCGAAGGCGGCACGGGCCAGTTCCCGGCGTGTGTCGCTCGACAACGACCCCCCGGCGCGCAGCTCGTCGAGCACCCGCTCGTAGTCGGCCGGGTCGACGACCACACCGACATGGGCATGGTTCTTGGCCGCGGCCCGGACCATGGTGGGACCGCCGATGTCGATCAGCTCGATGGACGGGTCCGAGGAGAAGGGATAGAGGTTGCACACCACGAGGTCGATGGGCTCGACCTGTTGGGCGGCGAGGTCAGCCACATGCGACGGGTTGGATCGGTCGGCGAGGATGCCACCGTGGACCTTGGGGTGAAGCGTCTTCACCCTTCCCCCGAGCATCTCCGGGGCACCGGTGATCTCGGCCACCTCGGTGACCGCGATGCCGGCGTCGGTCAGCGCGGCGGCGGTCTTGCCACTGGCGATGAGCTCCCATCCCAGGTCGACGAGGCCCCGGGCCAGGTCGGTGAGACCGGTCTTGTCGTAGACCGACACCAAAGCCCTCATCGCTTTGCCTCCCGCTCTGCCCGGCCCACCGCCACGCCGTCGATGTCGTCGATCATCTTGTTCACCGTCGCCGGGTAGAGGCGGCGCTCGACTGCCTTGATCCTCTCGTGGAGGCTCTCCACGGTGTCACCGGGGTGCACGGGAACCTCCTGTTGGGCGAGGACCGGCCCCGCATCGGTCTCGACCGTGGCGAGATGGACCGTGCAACCGGTGACCGTCACCCCGGCCGCCAGGGCCTCCTCGACGGCGTGCCATCCGGGGAACGCCGGGAGGATGGCCGGATGGGTGTTGAGGACCCGACCGGGGAAGGCATCGAACAATGGCCGGGCGAACACGGTGCCGAAGCCTGCCATGGCCACGAGGTCGATGTCGTGGCTGGCGAGCACCTCGGTCACCCTGCGGGTGAAACCCCAGCGGTCGAACCCGCTCCCGAACCCGCCGAAGGCCTGTCGGTCCACGAGTTCGGTGGCCACACCGGCGTCGGTGGCGATGTCGAGGGCCCGACACGTGCGGTCGGCGAGGACGAGCGCGACCGGGACATTCTCGGCGAGCATGGCGTCGAGGATGCTCCCAGTACCCGACACGAGCACCGCCACGCGCACGATGGCCACGCTACCAGCGACCGAGCGGCGCTCCGCCGTGCTCAGTCGAGGGTCTTGACGATCTCCACCATACGCTCGCCCGCCTCGGTCGGGTTCAGCGCCACGGTGGCACCGGCGTCGGCCAGCGCCGCCATCTTGGCCTGGGCGGTGCCTTGGGATCCCGAGATGATGGCCCCGGCGTGTCCCATCTTGCGCCCCGGGGGGGCGGTAACCCCGGCCACGTAACAGACCACGGGCTTGGACATGTTGTCCTTGATGAATTGCGCCGCCTCTTCTTCGGCCGAGCCACCGATCTCTCCGATCATCATCACGGCGCGGGTGTCGGGATCCTCCTCGAAGGCGGCGAGGCAGTCGATGAAGCTCGTCCCGGGGACGGGATCGCCACCGATGCCGACACAGGTCGTCTGACCCACCTTCTGTTGGGACAGCTCGTGCAGGGCCTGATAGGTGAGGGTACCCGAGCGGCTCACGATCCCCACGGGGCCTCCGGGGAGAGCGATGTCCCCCGAGGTGATGCCGATGTTGCACTTCCCCGGTGAGATGACGCCGGGGCAGTTGGGGCCGAGGAGGCGCACGCCGGGGTGGTCGCGTCGCAACACGTTGTAGAACCGTGCTTCGTCCTGGGCCGGGATCCCTTCGGTGATGCACACGATGAACCGGACTCCGGCCGCGGCCGCTTCGAGGATCGCGGCCGACGCGCCCCTGGGGGGAACGACCACGAACGAGGCGTCGGCCCCCGTGGCCCGCACGGCGTCGCCGACACTGTCGTAGACGGGCACGCCGTCCACGTCGGTGCCGCCCTTCCCCGGCGTCACGCCCGCCACCACCTGGGTGCCGTAGTCGCGGTTGCGCAGGCCGTGGAACCGGCCCTGGCTTCCGGTCAGGCCCTGGACGATGACCTTGGTCTTCTCGTCGACGAAGATGCTCACGTTGCTCCTCCCGCCAGAGCCACGGCACGCCGGGCGGCACCGAGCATGGTCTCGTCCACGACCAGACGGTCCGAGATATGCGAGGCGAGGATGGCATGACCCGCCTCGGCGTTGGTGCCGTCGAGGCGCAACACGATGGGCGAGCGCAGGTCGACACGCCCCAGGGCCTCGACGATGCCGTTGGCCACCTCGTCGCAGCGGGTGATGCCACCGAAGATGTTCACGAAGATCGACCGCACCGCCTGGTCGGTGTTGATGACCTCGAGTGCGGCCGCCATGACATCGGCATTGGCACCGCCCCCGATGTCGAGGAAGTTCGCGGCGCTGCCGCCGGCCTGGGTGACGACGTCGAGCGTGGACATGGCCAGCCCGGCCCCGTTGGCGATGATGCCGACCGACCCCGACAGCCCGATGTAGTTGAGACCCTTCTCCTTGGCGAGGAGCTCGCGCTCGTCGAGGGTCTCGGTCCCGGCGAACTCCTCCCACTCGGGATGGCGGAAGGCGGCGTTGTCGTCGAGGGTGACTTTGGCGTCGAGGGCGTGGACGCGGCCGTCGGTGGTCAGGATCAGGGGGTTGATCTCGGCCAGGTCGCAGTCGCCCTCGACGTAACACCGGTACAGCGCCACCAGGAGCTCGGCCGCCGGACCACGCGCTTCGGGTTCGAGGCCCGCTTCCTCGACGAGTCTGGCCGCGGCGGCGACCGACAACCCGTCGACGGGATCGACGTGGAGCTTGGCGATGGCGGTCGGGTCGGTGGCGGCCACCTCCTCGATCTCGACCCCGCCCTTGGCCGACACCATGCAGAGGTGGAGTTTGGCCGCCCGGTCCAGGGTGAAGCTGGCGTAGTACTCGCGTGCGATGTCGGAGGCGTGCTCGACCCACAGGCGGTGCACGACGTGGCCGTGGATATCCATGCCGAGAATGGCCGACGCGTAGGTGGCGACCTCTTGGGCGTCATTGGCCAGCTTGATGCCTCCGGCCTTGCCACGGCCGCCCACCTTCACCTGGGCCTTGACCACGACGGGATAGCCCGCGGCGTCGGCCTGGGTCACGGCCTCGTCCACCGTGTCGGCCACACCGCCGGGCGATGTGGGGATGCCGTAACGGGCGAAGTACTGCTTGCCCTGGTATTCGTAGAGATCCACCGGTGCTCCTTGCTCCTCTCCGCCGCCTCTGTGGGTGGCGCCCGTCCGCTGCGTCACTGTCTCTTTCGGGCTCAGCTCCCGGCGGTGGCCTCCTCGCGCCCGTCGAGGGCGTCCGCCAGCCAGTGGACCATGGTGTCGAGAGACGCTCCGGGCGTGAACACCGCCGCCACGCCGAGCTCGGTGAGCGCGGGGATGTCGCCCTCGGGGATGATCCCCCCGACGATCACGAGCACGTCGTCGAGGCCCTGGTCGCGAAGACCGTCGATGACCCGGGGGACCAGGGTGAGATGTGCACCCGACAGCAGCGACAGCCCCACCGCGTCGGCGTCTTCTTGGACCACGGCCTGGACCACCTGCTCGGGTGTCTGGTGGAGCCCGGTGTAGATCACCTCGAAGCCGGCATCTCGAAAGGCGCGGGCGATGACCTTGGCACCTCGGTCGTGGCCGTCGAGCCCGGGCTTGGCCACCACGACCCGGTAGGGACGCTTCATCGGGCACCGAGTGTAGGCACCTGGGCCTACGGGGGCGCCAGACGGCCGGAAACGGCCCGAGAGAAGCGGAAGGCGCATGGTAACGTCAGGTTCGGCCACAAGCGGGTGGCAGCCCATGCGCTTCCGGCCCGTTGGCCCGACAACCTATGGTCCGCGCCGTCACCAGCCACCGGGAAGGCCACCCAGAGCCGTCCGGTCCCGGATCGGCATCCTCGTCGCGGTGGTCGGGGTTGCTGCGCATCGCCAGGCCGCGCCACTGGGTCAAGAACCTCCTCGTATTTGCCGCTCCCGCCGCCGCGGGCGTGCTCTCGCACGGCACCGTGGCCGCCCACGCCACGGGCGCCTTCGGGGTCTTCTGCCTGGCCGCCTCGGGTACGTACTTCATCAACGACACCCTCGACGTCGAAGCCGACCGGCACCATCCGGTCAAGCGCCGCCGCCCCGTGGCCGCCGGCACGGTGCCCGCTCCCCTGGCCGGGATCGTGGGGTCGGTGCTCATGGCCGGTGCCGTCGGCCTGGCGTGGTGGCTGGCGGGTAGCCACCTGGCTCTGGTCATCGCCGTCTACGTGGCCGTGAACGTCGCCTACTCGGTCCGTCTCAAGCACGAGCCCGTCGTGGACCTGGCCTGCGTGTCGACGGGGTTCGTGCTCCGGGCCATCGCCGGTGGCGTCGCCACGGGGGTGCCGCTGTCTGACTGGTTCATCATCGTGTCCTCGTTCGGGGCCCTCCTGATCGTCACGGGCAAGCGCAGCGCCGAGCAGGGCGACCTGGGAGAGCTCGGGGGGGTGCACCGTCGCACCCTGAGCGAGTACCCCGAGGCCTTCCTCCGCTCCGTGCGGCTGCTGGCCGCGGCTGTCACCGTCAGCGCCTACTGCCTGTGGGCCTTCGAGCGTTCGGTCCAGAGCGGCCGGGGTCACCACCCCATCTGGTTCGAGCTGTCGATCGTCCCCTTCGTGATCGCCATCTTGCACGTGGAGCTGCGCTTCGCCCGCGGCCACGGTGGCGCCCCCGAGGAGATGGCCCTCCAAGACCGCACGCTGCAGGTGCTCGGCATCATCTGGGTGGCCCTGGTGGCGATCGGGATCTACTCGTGACGGCCGACGGCGTCGCGGCCCGTCACACGCCCGGTGTTCGCCGGTCCTTGACGGGATGGGGCCGCACCGCCCCCAGCGCGTGTGACGTCTCCGAGGTCCACACTGCCGAGGACCTCGACACCGTCCTGGCAGGGGCGACGCACAGCAAGCGCAGTGTCGTCGCCCGGGGACTGGGTCGCTCCTACGGCGACGCCGCCCAATGCGCCGGCGGCGTGGTGATCGACATGACCGGGCTCGACACCGTGCTCGAAGCCGACCTCGACACCGGAGTGGTCCGGATGGGGGCGGGAACGAGCCTCGACGCCCTCATGCGCGCCTTCGTCCCTCGGGGCTGGTTCGTCCCGGTGACCCCCGGGACCCGCCATGTCACGGTCGGAGGTGCGATCGCGGCGGACATCCACGGCAAGAACCATCACCGCGACGGCTCGTTCTGCTCCTACGTGACGCGTCTGTCGCTCGCCACGCCGTCGGGACGCGTCGAGGTCTCCCCCCAAAGCGACCCCGACCTGTTCTGGGCCACCGCCGGCGGCATGGGCCTGACCGGGATCGTGGTCGACGCCACCGTGCAGATGGTGCGTATCGAGACCGCCACCATGCGGGTCGACACCGAACGGGCGCAGAACCTCGACGACTGCCTGACCCGGATGACCGAGCACGACGGCGACTACCGGTACTCGGTGGCGTGGATCGATTGCTTGGCCCGCGGGGCGAAGATGGGTCGGGCCGTGCTCACCCGGGCCGACCATGCCCGGCTCGAGGACCTCCCCCCTGCGCGACGCGCCGACGCGTTGTGCTTCAACCCCGTCGTGGGGGCCCAGGTCCCGATCACCCCGCCCTCGGGCCTGGTCAACCCGGTGACCGTGGCGGCGTTCAACGAGCTCTGGTTCAGAAAGGCCCCGCGCTCGCGGACCGGTGAGCTGCAGTCGATGGCGACCTACTTCCACCCCCTCGACGGCGTCGGGTCCTGGAATCGGATGTACGGGGCGCGGGGATTCGTCCAGTACCAGTTCGTCGTCCCCTTCGGCGCCGAGGAGGCCCTGCGCGCCGTGCTGACCCGTCTCAGCCAGAGGCGCATGGCGTCGTTCGTGACGGTACTGAAGCGATTCGGCCCGGCCGACCCGGGGCCGCTCTCGTTCCCGATCGAGGGATGGACGCTCGCCTTCGACCTCCCCGTCGGGCCGCTCTCGACCGGGCCGCTCCTCGACGCCCTCGACGAGATCGTGGCCGGTGCGGGCGGCCGTGTCTATCTCGCCAAGGATTCCCGGCTGCGCCCGGAGCTGCTCGAGGCCATGTACCCGCGCCTGGCCGAGTGGCGCGCCACGCGGCAGCGGATCGATCCCGCCGGCGTCTTCGCCTCGGATCTCTCCCGTCGTCTGGACCTCGTGTCGACCCCTCGGACCGGCCGGGCATCCCGGCCGTCACGGGCCCGGGCGAGCGCCAAGACCAAGACCAAGGCCAAGGAGGTCGCGACCCCGTGATCCGGCGGAAAGGTGCTCGATGAACGATGCCATGGGAATGCCCCAGACGGCGGTGGTCGTCGGCGGCACCTCCGACATCGCCCGGGCGGTGCTGCGCTCGCTCGTGGCTCGTCGCCTCCGGCGCATCGTCCTCGTCGGTCGTGACGAGATCGGGCTGGCGGCGGTGGCCAAGGAGCTCCAGGTGCTCGGGCCCATCGAGGTCGACACGATGACCTTCGACGTCACTGACATGGACCGGCTCGGGACCGTCGTGGCGGACTCCTCGGCACGACTGGGTCAGGTCGACCTGGTTCTCGTGGCGGCCGGGATCCTCGGCGACCAGAGCAGTGATGAGTCCGATCCCGAGGCCGTGGCCCGTGTCCTCACCACCAACTTCACCGGCACCGCCGCGGTGATGACGGCGTTCGCGGCGGTGCTCCGCAGCCAGGGCCACGGCCGCATGATCGTGCTCTCGTCAGTGGCCGGGGTGCGGGTCCGTCGGGCCAACTACGTCTACGGGGCTTCGAAAGCCGGGCTGGACGGGTTCGCGCTGGGGATGGCCGAGGCGTTGCGGGGCTCGGGGGCCTCGCTCATGATCGTCCGACCGGGTTGGGTGGCCACCGGTATGACCGAGGGGCTCGACCCCGCACCGTTCGCCACCACACCCCAGGCCGTGGCCGCCGACGTCGTGGCAGGGATGGAGCGATCGACGCCGGTCGTCTGGTCGCCAGGCCCGTTGCGACTGGTGTTCGCCGTCATGCGACTGTTGCCCGCCGCGCTGTGGCGCCGGCTCCCGGGCTGAGCCCGGACCCGACGCTCAGGAGCGGCGTCGGGCGCTGATGTTGAGGCGGACGTAGTCGATGACCGGCTCTGGCATCGCCGCCGCCACCTCGCTCAGGAACCGGGCCCGTTCGGTCGAGCTCATCCCGGCCACGTGGGTGCGCAGACACACCGTCTCGAGATACGTCTCGAGCTCAACGCCTCGGTCCAGGGGCGTGGGCTCGGGGTGGGTCCACACCTCGACGTCTTCGAAGCCGGCCGCAACGAGCCGGTCGTGAGTTTCCTGCGGTGATGCATAGAGCCATTTCCCGGCGCGTTCGAAGCCTGTGGAACGCACCGCCTCGATCAGACCGGCGATGTTGCCCGCCGCGCCGCATTGGGCCGCCAACATCGCGCCCGGGCGCATCACCCCGGCCAGATTGGCGAAGAGGCGGTCGTGGTCGAGCACCCAGTGGAAGGTGGCCGTCGACAACACGGCGTCGACAGGGGCGTCGGCCCCGAGCAGCCCGGGCGACAGTTCGAGAAGGTCGCTCTCGACGAAGGCCACCTGGGTATCGAAGCGTGCCAGACGCCGGCGGGCCTCGACGAGCATCGAGGGCGCAGCGTCGAGCGCCACCACCCGGCCCGTGGGCAGACGCTCCAGCACCATCTCGGTGACACGACCACTCCCGGCCCCGGCGTCGAGGACGGTCTCGTCTCCGTGCAAGACCAGGCGGGCGAGGACCTCCGCACCCCAGCGCGTCATGGGGTCGGCGATGCGGTCGTAGGTCGCCGCGTCCCAGTCGCGGGGACCGGCGCCGTCACCACTCTCGAGGCGATCGCGCTGTGGGGTCACGATCTCGGCGTCGTGCCGTTGCGCCACTCCGCCATCTTCGGCAGCCGGCTCTTGCGTCCCCAGACACGCGTGCCCGGGGCGGCCGAGCTCGGAGCCGGTCGCCGTGTCGGTGGAGCCGAGCGGGTGGGCGGAGCCGGTTCGGAGTCACCCCAGGGGTCGGGGTCGTGGAAGTCCTGCGCCCACTCCTCGTTGACGTCGATCGCCCCGTGCCCAGTGTCGCCGGCGGCCGATTCGTCGACACCCTCCCATTCATCAGCCTGGTCCGGGGTCCGCGTCGCTCGTCGGCGCGACCACGACCCGGCGCGCAGGGGGTCAGGGCGCTTGGTCCACGACGAGCCCACGTCGCGCACCAGATGGCCGGGGAGCTCGGACAGGAACCGACTGGGTATGGCGTGGCTGGTCGATCCCCACAGCGTCCGGCTCCAGGCGTGGGTCAGGTAGAGCTGGCGTCGGGCCCGGGTGATGCCGACGTAACAGAGCCGACGTTCCTCCTCGAGCTGGAGGGGATCCTCGAGGGCCCGCATGTGGGGGAAGACCCCGTCTTCGAGGCCCACCAGGAACACGGCGGGGAACTCCAGGCCCTTGGCGGTGTGCAGCGTCATGAGCGACACCCGACTGTCCGCCGCGTCGAGCTCGTCGCTGTCAGAGACCAGAGCCACCGATTCCAGGAACTCGTCGAGGCTGTCGTATTCCGTCGCCGCGCTGGCCAGCTCGGCGATGTTCTCGATGCGACTGTGCGCTTCGATGGTGTCCTCCGCCTCAAGGGCGGCCCGGTATCCCGTGCGCTCGGCCACGGTCTCGAGAATCGCACCGGGCCCCGCGCCGCGCTCGACCATGTGGCGCAGTTCGTCGAGTAGTCCCCGCAGCTCCGCCGCTCCCTTGACGGCTTTTCCGGTCACCCCCGCCTCAGGGGCATGGTCGAGCGCGTCGACGAACGAGCAGTTGTTGTCGCGCGCCCATAGGGCCAGGCGTTCCACCGACGCGTCCCCGACCCCGCGGCGCGGCACGTTCACGATGCGCCGCGCCGAGACCTCGTCAGATGGGTTCCCGAGGAGACGGACGTAGGCGAGCAGGTCCTTCACCTCTCGACGGTCGTAGAACCGGGTGCCGCCCACGACCTTGTAGGAGATCGCGGCGCGCACGAGCTCTTCCTCCAACGCCCGGCTCTGGGCATTGGTGCGGTAGAAGACGGCCACGTCGCCGTAGCCGATGCCGTCGAACTCGCGCAGCCGGCCGATCTCGGTCGCCACCCAGGCCGCCTCGTCGTACTCGTCCTCGGCCCGGTAGCGGACGATGGGGGCACCCGTGTCGCCCTCGGTCCACAGCTCCTTGGGAACCCTGGTGACGTTGTTGGCGATCACGGCGTTGGCCGCGTCGAGAATCGTCTTGGTCGACCGGTAATTCTGCTCGAGGGGGATCACCGCGGCATCGGGGAAGGCCTCTTCGAACTCGAAGATGTTGCGGATGTCCGCCCCGCGCCATCCGAAGATCGACTGGTCGCTGTCACCCACCACGCAGACGTTGTGGTGCTGCTCGGCCAGCATGAGCACGATCTCGTTCTGGGCACGGTTGGTGTCTTGGAACTCGTCGACGAGAATGTGCTTGAAGCGTGCCCGGTAGGCGTCGAGCACGTCGGGGGCGCTCTGGAACAGTCGCACGGTGAGGAGCAAGAGGTCGTCGAAGTCCATGGCCGAGGCGGCGAAGAGCCGCTGCTCGTACTCCTGGTAGACATCGGCGATGCGCCGTTCGAACACCGAGCGCGCGTTCTGCGCGTAGGTAGCGGCGCCGGCGAGCTCGGCTTTGGCCCCGGAGATGGCGGCCTGGACGCCCCGGGCGGGCAGCTTCTTGGCGTCGATGTTCAGGTCGCGCAGGATGTGCTCGACGAGACGTCGCGAATCCGAGTCGTCATAGATCGTGAAGGACTTTCGATAGCCCAGACGATCGGCATGGGCCCGTAGCATCCGCACGCATGCGGCGTGGAAGGTGGAGACCCACATGCGCTGGGCGACCGAGCCGATGAGGCCGGCCAGCCGGGACCGCATCTCGTCGGCCGCCTTGTTGGTGAAGGTGATGGCGAGGATCTCCCACGGCGTGGCGTCGCCGGTGGCGATGAGATGGGCGATGCGGTGGGTGAGGACCCGGGTCTTACCCGACCCCGCCCCCGCCACCACCAGCAAGGGACTACCCCGGTGGACCACGGCCCGGCGCTGGGGATCGTTCAGGCCCATGAGCAACTCGTCGGGCTTGGGAAGGTCATCGGTCCAGCGCGCCCGCCGGGCCCGGGGAGCGGGCGACTCGGTGTCGACCTGCTCGGTGGTGTCGAAGCCCTCGAACTCGTCGACGCCGTCGAAGGAGCCGAGCCCACCGAGACGGGGCAACGGGGCGTGGGCCACCCTCACTCCCATTCAATGGTGCCGGGCGGCTTCGACGTGATGTCGAGGGCCACCCGGTTGACGCCGTCCACCTCGTTGATGATGCGCGACGACAGGCGCTCGAGC
>Ga0307373_10001136_pt1 | contig 50248 bp, 55 predicted proteins | sample OX2MG_FD_202534 | JGI IMG/M metagenome (GOLD analysis project Ga0307373, IMG submission 202534) | Soil microbial communities from Risofladan, Vaasa, Finland - OX-2 | ecosystem: Environmental > Terrestrial > Soil > Coastal area > Acid sulfate soil | place: Finland: Risofladan, Vaasa | collected...
AGACCGGCTCGCCCAGGCGCACGAGAGGGTTGTTCGCCACGGCGGGTTGGGCGCCGTGTTGTTGTTGGACCTTGATGACTTCAAGGGGGTGAACGACACGCACGGCCACCACGTCGGTGATCAGCTACTCGCCGCGGTGGCGCGCCGCTTAGAGCAGGTAACTCGTTCATCAGATTCGTTGTGTCGCTTCGGGGGCGACGAGTTCCTCTACTTGGCCGAGGGGCTGATCACCCCGGCCGAGATTGAACCACTGGCCACCCGTCTTCTCGACGCTCTCGCCGAACCGTTCTTCATCGCCGGGTCGAACCTCGAACAGCACGCGAGCATCGGGGTCGTGGTCTGGGACGGGTCGAGCACGGATTCGACTGAGTTGATCCAAGACGCCGACGTGGCGCTCTACGAGGCCAAGCGCCGGGGCAAGGGCCACCACGTGGTGTTCACTCCGAGCATGCACCACGAGGCGGTCAGCCACTTCGCGCTGCTTCAAGATCTGCGCCTCGCACTGCAGAGCGGTGAACTCCTCATGCACTACCAACCCATTGTCGATCTCGCGACGAAAGAGGTGGTCGGTTTCGAGGCGCTGATGCGCTGGCCCCACCCCGAGCGTGGCTGGGTGCCCCCCAGCGTGTTCATTGCGCTCGCCGAGCCGAGCGATCTCATCGTGGAGATCGGCACGTTCGCTCTACGCGAGGCCGTGCGCGCGGCCAGCTCCTGGGAGCGAACCGGTGTTGCGGCCAGTCAACCCTACGTCACGGTCAACCTCTCCGCGCACCAGTTCCACGACCCCGGCCTACTACGAATGATCGACCAGACGCTCGCGCAGTACAAATTGGCCCCCGAGCGCCTCATCATCGAGATTACTGAGACCGTGGCATTGTTCGACGTCGCGGAAACACTCACCGTGATCGAACACCTGCGTCGTCTCGGGATTGGTATCGCGCTCGACGATTTCGGTACCGGGTTCTCCTCGCTCTCACACCTCGTGCTCCTGCACCCGAAGATCATCAAGATTGACCAGTCCTTCGTCAGCCCGTCCCGGACGAGTGCGTACAACGACACGCTGCTCGAGACGATCGTCTCGCTGGGCAGCAAGCTCAACGTGATCATGCTCGCCGAGGGGATTGAGACGCAGGACCAGTTGGAGCAACTTCCACACCTCGGCTGTGAACTCGGCCAGGGCTACTTGTTCTCACCGGCAATTGCGGCCAACGAGGTTGCGGCCATGGTCGGCCTGGTATTCGAAAGCGAATGACGTGTGGGACCAGTGTGCGCTCATGGCAACACTCTTAACAGGTGTTAATCCAGCACGCGGTGAGCGTGCGTGCGTAGTGTCGAAGCCGCAATCGACGTAACTTTGGACGGGTCGAACGGCGGGACTTGTTACTGGATGACTTTGACCGAACTGGTAGCGACCGAGTGGAGATCGGATCCACTCCATTCAGAATCGAGTGAAGTGTGGGTTCGTGTCGGGTCGGCGATCTAACAGTTATATGAGCATCAGAGAACGCACCCGCCGAGCGTCAACGCGATACTTTGACGATCTGACCAGTTTTCGGGTTCAGCGTAACGGTGGCACCGGATAATATTCTTGGCCCCGATACTTTGACGATCTGACCAGTTTTCGGGTTCAGCGTAACGGTGGCACCGGATAATATTCTTGGCCCCGAAGCGATTACTCGCCCGTTTAATGGATTAATCACCACGTAGGCGTTTGGGCGCCCCGAAGGTGATGGTGCACTCAAGGATTGCCATACGGCGACTCCAAGTGTTAGCAGAACTGCCAAGCCAACTGCTAGCTCACGGAACCATGATCGTCGCCATACTCTAGGCATAATGGCTACCCTAACCTGTTCATGTCGGCGATTCTTCCTGCCGGACTTCAGAGTGCCCGTTCCAAACAACCAAGAGCCAGTCGGAGATTGTGCACTTCGGCTCAGGAATAGTGCGGAAACCAGATTGTCGGAGGTTCCGTCGAATGGGTCAGACCGGATCTGGCCATCTCCCAATTCGTTTGACCGAGAAGTAACCGAGTCACGTCAATAAACACCCCTTCAAGATATGCCAGCAGGTCCGCGTGAATCGGGGGACGCAAGCCGTCGTGCACGACTTCGGAACGATGTCCAAACACCTTCCCGATTTGGAATTCATTCTGGCATCTTGAACGGTAATTCCATAGGCTCTCGCCAACTGGATGTCTATCTCCTTGACCTTCGTCGTCCTCATTGCCACGGTCTCAATCGCGAACCAGCGCGAGAGGAAGCTATCGATACCGTCAGCCTTCTCGAAGCTATCGAGATACCAGCGTAAACCGAGTGCAATTCGTGCTTGATCGTGGGGAGGTAATGCGCGGCGTGCGTCCTCTACTTCGAGTAGTTCACTCAATGAACTTTTGTCGATTTTTGGCATTCGTCCGTCGGGGGCTTTAAATACTGTCCACGCTCTCGCGGAGCCAGCCGAGAAGTCGGCCACGTATTCAAACAGTTTCTCAAATACCGTGCTTCTACCTAATTGCATTGCTGCGAGTCCAACAACTTCATCGATTCTCGCGCGCACGGCTTCTTCATTTCCAAGGCCGCTTGAAGTAGCAAGTGGAGATATCACTCGAACGTAGATCCCTTCGTCGAGCGTCTTTTGCTCTAACTCAATGGGCCGCATGTGTACTTCGCGATTGGGTGTTGACTTCGCAATTTGAAGAGGCGTTGTCGAAAAGTAAATTGGCGATCCCGAAACCACCACAAGCACTACATCTCCTAAATCGATCGCGCTGCCGCCGTCATCAATCAGATGCGAAGGGTCTCCGAACACCGTTCGGTAGCCCGATACCCAGAAAGTGTTGCCCGCGACCTTCGGACTCCAGCGAGCTGGAAGTCGATCTACAAGGGGAATTCGGGGGGCGCCTTCAACATTCGGAACCTCACCAGAGCCGATGTCCCTATCGCCATTGGATTGATCATGTGAATCGGTAGTCACTGCCCCAGTATGTCGGTTACGACTTGCTGATTCCATGAGGCAATGCGCCATTAGATTGTTGAGGTCGGCTCGCCGAGACCAACTTTGCCCCGAACATCATTTGCTCTCCTTGACTGTATACCGTGTCACGGAGTAGAGTCAGGTCATGCCAGACGAACTGTCCGCATTAGGCCGCTACACCGGGCCGGCCACCCTTGTACTTTCGAGCCTCGCTGACGGACCTAAGCACGGCTACGCCCTGACGAAGGACATTGAAACCTTCGCTGGTGTTCACCTCGCGCCGGGAACTTTGTACGCGGCCCTTGACCGGCTGGTTGATCATGGTTTGATTGAAGGCCTCGAGGCCGTAGGTAGGCGCCGTCCGTACAAGATCACTGCCGTAGGAGCGACAGCCCTAATGGCACATCTTCAAGCGCAACGCCGCGTCACCGAGACTGGCCTCGGTCGTCTCGCGAGTGCCTGGGCCACGCCGTGAATGCGGAACAACGAGCCCGGCGTCTGTTGCGCTGGTATCCGCGGTCGTGGCGAGCGAAACACGAAGAGGAATTTCTCGCTTTGCTGGAAGATTCCATTGCCGACCGACCGTTCTGGCCCGGCCGATCATTCAACGTCGTCCACAACGCACTGCGACTGAGATCCAGCGAACTTCGCGCATCACGTCGTCGGATCCTCTTTTCAAGCAGTGCACCGCTCATCGTGCTCGTTGCGGTCATCGGTCTTGCCACGAACGGATTCGGAGTCCTGTCTGCCTCTGGCCCGTCGAAGGGCGGAATGCCCCACGACTATGGACCCGGCGTTGCCTACTCCCAGATTCCCGACTACCTCTCGGTCTACATCGGGCCCAAGCCCAATCAGTTCGGCTACGCACCAAAGGCGTACCTCGTCTCGCCCCTTGGCTCTTCCAACGATCCACTTGATGGTCGGATTGCGCCGATATTCGCAAGTGACCTGACGACGCTTATCGGCCATCTGTATCCGGGCGTTGGATTCGTGCGCCTGGGTACCTCGCCTTGGTCACGCCCCTGCTTACCTGAAACCGTGATCAACAAGAACGCGGGGGGCGGGCAAACCGTCACCACCATTCCGTGCCCTTCGACAATTCTCATACTTCCTAACGTCGTCGGCATGGTGACTCCCACGGCGGTCGGCGAGCTCTCGGGGCTCGGCGTCGGGGTGGTCATTCAGAATGTCCATAGCAGTTCGGTTCAAGTAGGCCACATCGTTTCAACGTCGCCAATTGGCGGCGCGACCGTACATGCTCGTCAGCCAGTGATCGTCGACATCTCGGTACCGAAATGAGTGTTCTCGACGAATCGTAGATGTGCTGATCGCGTCGACTACTCAAGACTCAAATCAAACGGACCCGGCCAGAGTCATCTCTCACTCATACTTCAGGAACCAACCGAGTCGAGGCACCATTAGGTTGCAGTCACGTCGGGTCACCGAACTCAACGGTTCAACGTCATAAACTCACTGCGCGCTACCGCTCGACGTTGGTCCAACACCCTGGACGACTGAGATTGGTCCGAAGGTGACTTGAGCCATTGGCGAGTATCCGCTGGCGGTTGGCGATGTCGCCGCCGCGCCCGAGTTGTCGGCAATCAGCGCCGTGCAGGACAGCAGTGCCCCGGTAGCCGAATCGAGAATCACTTCGAGCTCCTCGCTCTGAGCGATAGGTATGACGACGCCTTCACCAACGCGCCCCGAAGGGTCCGTGACTGAGCCGACGAGCGTGGCACCGGGCATCTGAGCCATGACCTGATAGAGCACAGAGCCGAACTTCGCCGAAGCATCGGGTAGTTGGAGCAGCCGCTCGATTATCTGTAGTTGCTCGAACGTGCTGCACCCAACTCCACCGTTGCCGCTACCGGACGGGCAGACCTGCGGAGTTTCCGACACAGATCCATCAACATTGATTTCGCCGTTCGCCAACATTGACGCAATCTGCGACACGTTGTCGGGGAGGTTGTTCACGCTCGTACCGGCCGCCAGTTGCGATGTCTGGGTGCCAAACCCAATCAAAAAGCCGAAGCCCGAGTAACCCGAAATGCTCACGGCGTATTTGCCGGGGGTCCCGTCGGTGTTCTGCGGGTTGACGTTCGCTGGGTTGCCTTCGAGCTTGTTCGATGCATTGGCCACCGCGCAGGGGTTAAACGGCCGTCCGAGCTCTACCCATCGGGCCTCGTCCTGTGCTGTCGCGAAGTGACTGCCGTTGCCGTCGATCGTGGACGGCGTGATCGTTACTTGTCCTGCACCGTCGCCGCTCGTCCAACTCTGCGTCGTACCAACAGCGACGTACGTCAGTGACTTGGCGTTCATTCCCATCAGTGGACTGGCGAACTGGCACACCATTGACACTTGCGACATCTGGTAGTAGTACTGGCCCGCGGCGAGCGGCGGCAACGTTGCCGACGAAGCGTCGGCGAGAGCCGCGTGTTGCAGAGTGGCGGCCGCAGCATCGAGCGGAGCGGTGTCGGGCAAGAGGCCAATCACCAGCGCAACGACCGCGCCGACGGTCGCGATCGAACTCACCCCCACCAGGCGACGACGACGAAGACGCCTGCGCACAGTCACCGGCGCCGGAGCCTGCTGAGCAACGACCGCGGCCCATACATCGCCGCGCTGGCGTTCGTTGGTCTGGTCGAGTTCCTCGGTGAGTGGGTCGAGGGATCGCAGCAGGCCTTCGAGATTCGAGTCTGTGGTCATGGTTTCTCCTTGGGGTTTCGATTCGTGGGTTTGTCCGCCCGGGCTGTGCTGGACACACGATTAACGGCGCCCGAGACACGGTCGAGTGCACGGTGGTATCGGACATTCACCGCATTGACCGAGAGGCCAAGCACGTCGGCGATCTCGTTGCGGCTGAGGTTCTCCCAGTACACGAGTCGCAGCAGTTCGGCGTCGCTCTCGGACAACTGACTGAATGCCTTAGACACGTCGAGCACATCTTCTAGAGGAGTGGTATCGATCAGGTCCAAGTCGTTGAGTTCAGCAGTCTGGGGCTGACGCCCGAGGAGTTCCCGTTCGCGGGCGACTTCGAATCTGGCGATCTGGTAGAGCCAGGCCAGCGAGGGGTTGGGGACAGAAGTGAACTTGCGCCACGCAATTACGAACGTCGCGGCCACGACTCCGTCAAACGAACTCGCCGGCACGCGTCTGGCCACGTAGCGCGAGACCGCGCAGTAGTGGTCGTTGTAGAACGTTTCGAACTGACCCTGACTGGGTGTCGATGCGTTCTTACTGAGTCGTCGGTTCGTCTTCATGGTTCCTACCTCGTTTACCCCAACGAAGGGCCGGAATCTTACAAATCGTCCATTTGGCCCTTGAATCTCTCTTGATGGTGCTGAAGTCCACCGACCGGATAACTGGCGCGGCGCGAGGAGGACAAACAGAGATTCTTGAACTCTTGAACGAAGAGCACTCGTATAAGCCTGCAATGAGAGGTTGCAAACTCGTCGCGTCGGGTCTCTGTAGACTACGAATGAGTTCGGCGTTCGATAGTTCGTGAACTCGAGGAGGCACCAGGTGCCGGTGACCGAGATTTCGCATCGACTGAATGTCCGCACACTTTGGCACTGGATGGTCGGGGCGTTTCTGGTGGGGGCCGTGGTCATGGTCTTCATCCCGCCACTGCTCCCCATCGCCATCGTCGCTCTCAGCGTTTGGGTTCTTGCCAGACGAGGTCGGCAGACTGCTAAAAGTCACAAAGTTCTAGCCGTCGACGTCGGTCTTCTCTTGGCCACCGCGCTTTACCTCATCGTCTGGATTGTAGGGAACATTTCAAGGTAGCCAGTCGGATTACCTTGCCCTCCCACTCTTCGATTCTCCAGGTACCGGAGATTGTTCGAGTCGGATCTCGGACACCAGTGCGTTGCCCATAGATTTGTAGGTTCCGATACGAGTTCGGCAGCAAGGTGAGGTTAACGGTGCAAAACTCCGCTCGCAGGGACAACCCTGGTGATCGATGGAGGAGGCTGTCCACCAAATCACACCTGAGTCAGACGAGTATCGCGCTTGTCGAGCAGTAGGACCGGCGGACCATTGCCAGCACTCAGTAAGTCTGTGCCGCAGTGAAGCGCAGTCTCAGCTACTTGCTGGAGGAAGAGAGCAATGCGTCGTGCAGGCCGAGAGTTCGGCACGTCGTGTCATCACCGGGGAACACGCCCGCGGTCCCATTCGTCATCGTGCACACGACAAGCGAGGGAACGCTGTGCACAGTGATGGGGCCAGTGACGTGTATCGCTCGGGGCGCTCCCGCGGCAAGGAAGCCGTCTCTCCACAGCATCTGACATGTTCCGAGAGCGTTGTTGACTTGCGCAACAGAGCCGGGGGTACCGGCTTCCGCGACGTCAGTGCCATTGGAACCAATCTGGTCAAGCGTGTAGCAGTGAGCCACAGCCAGGTTGGTCACGGGTGCTGGGCTCAACAGCTCCGCTGCGGCGGCGATGCCAATACCGGCGAACGAGGCGGTCAAGGCCAACGTGGAGGCCAGGCCGAGGCGCGACCATTGGCGACCAAGAAGGGTGATCCTCCGAGCACTCGCGGAACGACCGGGAGCGAACTGCGTTGCGGAGAAGGCCGCCCAGGCTTGTTCCACCTTGTGAGGGGACGTCGAGGTGACGGGGTTCATCGCTTCGATGCGCTCGGCTACGTATTCGCTATTCATCTGTGTTCTCCTTGTGCGGGGTAGTAGTTGGGATTAGGCGTTGTTCGAGCCGTGCGATAGCTCGGTGGTAGCGCATGTTCACTGCGCTGACCGCGAGCTCCAGAACCTCTGCGATCTCGGAGCGCGTGAGTTCGTCCCAGTGGACAAGTCGCAAAATCTCTTGGTCCACGTCGGAGAGTTCGGCCATGGCATGACGCAACGGTTCAGTATCGAAGATCTCGTCGACGGTGTTAGCCATTCCTTCGAGCACTTCCGAGCTGAGGGCATAACCGTAACGTCGTGTCGTGCGGTACGACGACTTCACCTCGAAACTTGCGATGCGGAACAACCACGGTAGAGACGCCTGCTCAACCAGGTCGAACTTCCGCCACGCAACAACGAAGGTCGCGGCGACTACATCGTCGACTTGCGCACGCGACACTCGACGCCCGACGTACTGCTCGAGACGGTTGTAGTTGACGCGAAAGAAGGCCTCGAAGGACTGCCGCTTCGCTGCTTCCTTGGTTCTCGAACTGTTCGCTTTCATCACTCTCTATACGCCACAAGACCGCCAAGAAGTAACGGGTGCCGCCGAAGTTTTCGAAGTTTTCTCAACTGTCAACAGCCCAACCCCTGCGCGAACGTCCGAGAACCAAATACCTGCGCACAGACTCCGGGAATAATCGCCAGTGGAAGGTTGCAGACCTATACATTGTTCAAGAAACTTGATTCGAAGTCACGCGAGAGATTACTTGACCACGCGTACTAGTGATCCATTTCCCGCGTTGAGTTCGGTGACCGAACTGATATTGAGAATCCACAGCTTGGAGTCATTCGCGACAATGACTGTTGGCCCATAAAGGCCGTCAGTTTTCGCTTTGATAACCCGTACCAGTGAGCCAGTCGTCGCGTTGAGTTCAGAGACGGAGTTGGTATTCCCGCCACTTTCGTATCCATTTCCGTTGGTCACCCACACGTGCCGTCCCTCTGCCGCAATGCCGAGAAGGCCGTTGAATTTACCCGCCCTGGCTTTGATGTTGCGAACGAACGATCCGTTCGAAGTTCTGAGTTCAGTGACCGAATTGTCGCCTTGTCGAATGTTCGCGACCCACACGTGCGCACCGCTGACCGCGATGCCGTCAGGGGCCGTGAGTTCACCTGTCGTCGGTCTTATGACTCGAACCAATGAACCGGTCGTCGAGTTGATCTCGGTCAACGAATCTTCGAACCCGTTCGCGTTGGTCACCCAGACGTCGGAGCGAGTCGCTGTGAGGTTGAGCGGCCCGTAGAGGCCATCGACGTTGGTCTTGAAGATGTGTACCAAGGAGCCGTTACTCGCGTTGAGTTCGATGAGTGCGTTCATGGGCGTCGACGTTGCGGATTGAGCGGAGTTGGCGTTTAAGACCCACACGTGCGATCCACTGATCGCGACGAGGCCCGGATCGAGGAGTTTGTCGGTATTGACGTCGATGACGCGCACCAATGTACCGGTTTTCGCGTTGAGTTCGGTGACCGAGCTGTACTTGGCCAACGGGTAATTCGAGGTGCCCATGCCGAACTCTTCGTTACCGTTCGTGACCCACACGTGAGAACCCTGCACGGCAATACCGTCAGGATGATGGAACGCGTCAGATTTAGCGTCGATGACGCGCACCAATGCGCCGGTTTTCGCGTTGAGTTCGGTGACTGAGTTGCTCGCCATATTTGCAATCCACACGCGCGATCCACTCACGGCGATCGCATCAGGCTCATCGAAGTGCGGAATGACGGCCGACGAGAGGTTCGCACCGACCGTGCGAGCGGGTTGGTTACCCGTCGTTCGTTTCGTACTGCTTGGTACACCACCGGCGACGAGCAGCAGAAGCAGCAGCAGCACGAAGGCCAACGCAGTAGTAAGAACAGCGCTTATCCGAAGACGCCGCCGAAGTGCCTTCTGTCGGGCCTCTTTGATTAGCAGCTCCGCAGGATCCGCGCCCTCGTAAGCGACGCCGTGCCCGGTCGGAGTGATAATCATCGCAGACCCTGCGCTTGGATTATCGCTACGACCTCGTCGCTGCGGTAACCCTGTTGCCGGGCGAAGTCCAAGAGTTCGCTGATGCGTACGAGCACGGCACTCTGTTGTGGCGTTCCGACCACTCGCACCCCACGACCTCTGGTGAAATCCAACAGACCTTCTTCGCGCAAGATGTGCAACGCTCGTATGACCGTGTTCTTATTCACGGCTAATACGTCGGCCAGGTCAATGGCTGGCGGGAGGCGTTCACCCGGGGCCGCCTCACCGTCGGCAATCGCTCGGCGTATCTCGGCGGCCACCTGACTGTAGAGGGGTACCGCTCCATTTTTATTGACCTCTGGGGTTCTCATAGTACTATCTCTTATAGTACTATATTTCTACAGTCGCGTAAGGAGTTTCAATGATTATCACCCCCACTGAACACGATGCTCCATACGAGAGTTCAGACCCCACCGAGCTACTCATCAAGGAGGCCCGACAGAAGGCTCGTCGGCGGCGTCTCCGAATAAGTACTGTTCTTACTATTGCGTTGACCTTCGTGGTGCTGCTACTGCTGCTCGTCGCCGGTGGTCTACCAAGCAGTACGAAACGAACGACGGGTAACAATCCCGCCCGTACAGCGGGCGCGAACCTCTCGTCGGCCGTCGTTCCGCACTTCGCCCTACCCGTCGACATTGCCGTAAGCGGATCCCACGCGTGGGTGGTGAACAACTATATGAGTTTGAAATCGCCGCTCGCCAACTCGGTCATCGAACTCAACGTCTCCAATGGTTCATTGGTGCGCGTCATCAGCCTTTCTCACATTGTGGGTGGGCTTCATGCGCCCAACAGCATTGCCGCGAGCGGTGCCCACGTCTGGGTCACGGACTTGAACCGCATTATCGAGCTAAACGCGAGCAACGGGTCGGTGGTGCGGGTCATCGAGGCCAAGCCTCAGTTGCACGTCATGGATCCCGCGCCGCTGTTCGCCATTACTGCGAGCGGTACCAAGATATGGGTGGCGAACTTGAACTCGGTCATCGAGATCAACGCGAGCAACGGCTCGGTGGAGCGCGTCATCAACGCTAAGGCCGACAGGTTTAGCATGCCGATCGACATTGCCGTGAGCGGTTCGCACGTATGGGTGATGAACAATGTCCCAGGCGATAGGATCACCGAACTCAATGCTTCAAACGGCTCGCTGGTACGCGTCATCAACCCTAAGGCCGACGTATTCGGCCAGAACGGGCTTACCGCCAGCGGTTCCCACGTGTGGATTACGAACTGGAACGCCAACTCGGTCATCGAACTCAATGCCTCAAACGGGTCGGTGGCGCGCGTCATCAGGTGTTGTGCTTTCGCCGGGATCGCTTCGCCCTCCACCATTGCCGTGGGCGGTACCCACCTGTGGGTGACGACGAACTTGAACTCGGTCATCGAATTTAACGCGATCAACGGCTCGCTGGTGCGCGTCATTAAGGCCAAGGCGGACGGATTCGATTACTCTCCCACTGTCTACGCCTTTGACGCCATTCACGTTTGGGTGGTGAACAGCCAAAGCAACTCAGTGACTGAACTCAACGCGAGCAACCGCTCGTTGGTGCGCCTCATCAAGTAATTCTGCTTCGGGGATTGACGGGTGAGAGCGATTGGACTCGAGCGGACCAGGCGTTGCGCCCTTTCACTTCGAAATTGAACTGAATACGAGGCGGCAGTCACGGGGGGAATGTGCCATCCGCAACTCGCGCCTCCGACAATAATCAGACCTGCGGCAAAGGAAGTCGCCAGTGCATGGTTGTAGAGTCACGTCGGGTCTCCGACACCAAGAATTTCTGACAGGGTCATTTGCCCGGTGATTGCATGAATGTACTTTCATGAATTGGAGAGACGCAGTTTGCAGGCGCTGTGATTCAGGCAGCGCACCTACCGTGGGTTGTTGCTCCGTCGAACAAGTCGGTTTGCTGGCTCTTCTTGAAACTGCCTTCTCTTGTTCGAAGTCGGCGCCAAATGCAAGTAGAGCAATTGGACGCTGGCAATCGGGCATCGATCTTGTCGGAACGTTCACCGAAGAATTCGTCTTCGATCTCATCCCCCTGGCCCGGCCGTATCGGAAGTACGTTCGTGAGGTGAGTAAGGCGTACATCAACGAATCCGTTCGAGCGTTATGACGTCGACGCGATCCGAAAAGGAAGACCGTGATTGCTACCGGCCAAACGGGTCCACCTAGGGAGAGTTTCTTTCGGCGTCATTCGTCGGCTCGGCTGCGGCTAATTGGCTTCGCTGTGCTGCTCGCGATGCTCGGGGTGTTCGTCGTTGGGACAATTGCCACCTATCAATTCAGCCAGTCGGCAGAGCGAGAAAGCAACATCGCAATCAACGCGTTCGACCTCCACGGCGACCTGCGCCAGATCGCCGGTGACCTCAATTTACCGGACGCGAATCGAACCACTCAAGTTCGTCGTGACGTCACCTCGGCGATTACTGGCGCACAACAGTCAATAAGGGAAATTCGAGCAATGGGTGGAGCCTCCCTTCCACTCGAACACGCCATCAACAAGTCCCAGGCCTATCTCAAATCTGCTCGACACGCTCTCGCGTCATCGACGTCGCCGAAGACGCTGCAGGGCAGCGTCGCCGCGGCGGACGCGGTCGGCGATTTGGTGGACCGAGCGGCCACGGGAGCGGAGCAGTCCGCGAACCGGGCGGCGCTCGACGGGAGGATTGGAGGAGTTCTCGTACTCTTCCTTGTCGTTCTGATGTTCGCCTCCGGACTTCTTTGGCTCGCGCGACAGCGTCGACGTGGTGCGGTGATGGCAACACGGGCCGAAGCCAGCGCCCAGTTCGAGACGATGATCGAACACAGCAGCGACCTGTTCTTTCTCACGAGCGACGATGATCGCACCCAGTACTGCAGTCCTTCGGCGGCTCGCTTTTTTGGGATGAGCGCGGCAGAAGTCTGCGCGGCGCCGCTCGAACGACTCGTTCATCCCGACGACCTTGAACGAGCCAGCGACGCGATGGCGACCGTGCACGTCACCGGGGCCGTCGGGCCACTCGACCTTCGAGTTCGCCACGGCGACGGAGGCTGGCGAACACTCGAAGTCACGGCCAACGACCTCTCGTCGGTATCAACGGTGCGGGCTGTGGCGTGGCACACGCGCGACGTTACTGACCGTAGGGCCCTGGAAGAGCAACTCGCGCGCCAGGCGTTCGAAGATTCGTTGACGGGGCTCGCGAATCGCGCTCTTTTTCGCGACCGCCTCGGTCACGCCCTCGCTCGCGGCGCCCGAACTCACGCCTCGGTCGCCGTCTTGATGATCGACCTCGACGGCTTCAAGGCAATCAATGACAGCATGGGCCACGACGCCGGTGACGACGCGTTGAAAGAGATCGCGGCACGTGTCGCGCGCTCCGCTCGACCGGGCGACACGATCGCTCGACTCGGCGGTGACGAGTTCGCCGTACTTCTCGAAGGTCTTGGTGAATTCTCCTTCGCGGACGAAGTCGCGAACCGCATTCTCGATCTCGTTCGCCAGCCGTTCGTGATCCAAGAGACAAGCGTGCGCGTGAGCGCCAGTATCGGGATCGCCGTTTCCGGCACTGCCGAGGGCACGCCCGAGTCGCTGCTTCGCGACGCCGACATTGCGATGTACGCCGCGAAGACGAGCGGACGCGATCGGTGTCGACGTTTCGAACCCGCCATGCACGCTCGCGCGACCCAGCAGCTTCGCTTTTCACAGGATCTCGCCCACGCCCTTGAGCGTCGTGAACTCGTCGTCTACTACCAACCGAGTATCGAACTGGCAGGTGCACGTCTCGAGGGCGTCGAGGCGCTCCTCCGTTGGCGCCACCACGAGTTCGGACTCGTCATGCCCGACCTCTTCATTCCCGTTGCCGAACAGACGGGTCTCATCGTGCCGATCGGCCGTTGGGTACTCGAACAGGCGTGCGAGCAGGCAGTCGCCTGGCGCGCCGAACTGAAGCCTGAGGATCCCTTCGTTATGGAAGTCAACATCTCTGGACGCCAACTCAATCACGAGAGTCTGATCCCCGACGTGCGCAGCATCCTCGCGAACTCGGGTCTCGCGCCCGAAAACCTCGTTCTCGAGATCACCGAGTCGGTGTTGATGAGTGACGTCGACCTCGTCGTCGGACGCCTACGAGAGCTCAAGGAGCTCGGCGTGTCGATCGCGATCGACGACTTCGGCACCGGCTACAGCTCGTTGGCCTACCTTCGTCAACTACCGATCGATATCTTGAAAATTGATAGGACCTTCGTCGACGCGGCCTCGGCCGGTGATCCGGGCGGCGACGCCATCCTGCGAGCCATTCTCGATCTCAGCGCGGGACTACACCTGAAAACCATCGCCGAAGGGGTCGAAGAGGTAAGCCAGGCGCGACACGTGAAAGATCTCGGTTGTCAGTCGGCGCAGGGATATCTCTACGCGCGACCCATGCCACCCGAGGAGTTGAGTATTCGCTTTACGGGAAACGCCTGGGGTTCGCCGGTGACACCCGAGCCATGACGAAACGACTCGACGCGTCATCTCATCGCTAACGACAACGAACCCGCAACTCGCCGAGCGCTACCTTACGAGGTAACGCGGCGACCGTCAACGAGTTGAAGACGGCACCACCGCGGTGCACCGAGGGCTCGATGACCGCGATCGATGAGTCGATATGGCCAGCGGCGTCCAACAAACTTGTTTGGGCACCGTCTACCTCTTGGAGAGGGCTCCGTCTCCACAAACCCGGCGCGATACATTCTCACATTTACTTCTGCTTGCCTACTGATTCGAGGGCAGAGGTAGCCACATTGATCCCCGCCTGGTCCATCACGTCACTACGGATGGAGTCTGTCGTAGAGGGCGTGAAACTTCCGTGTGGGATCTTGCTGGGCACTGCGGTAGAGCACGCGTTGGAGGGCTTGAAGACTACTGACGCCTTCGTCTCGGACTACTTCGCGGACCCGTAGTGGGACCCGGTGGTCACCCGGCTCGTTGGAATTCGTTGGCCAACAGATAGACGACGCGGACGGCCCGGAAGACAACTATGAGCTCTCGGTGGGCGAGTTTCTCCGGATCAACATAAGTTGACCGCCGCACACCTTTTGTCCAAAACTTCGAACTCGATTGTTTACTGGCTCGTCGAGACTAATTCTGCCTGGCGGGCGCACCCTGACTATCGAATGCGCCGGTAATTACTTCACGGTTTAGGTTAAAACGCGAGTTAAAGAGGTTTCCGTAATACACTGACACTCTGGTCATATCGAATGTCCATAGTGCTTGAGGTATGAGGAGCACAGGCGCGTGTTCTTACCAATGTGCATGAGTCCGTCGTCGGCAAACCGGCCGCCTCTTCGACAGAGTCAGGGCAGAGGTTGGCCAGCTCGCGGTTCTTAAGGTTGCCCCACACCTGCTCGACGGGATCGAGGTCGTGCCCGGTATGGCGGCGGTCGTTCGGTGACGAGCCGGTGGCGTTGAGTGCACAGGAACGCCTTCATTGCGCGGCTGCGGTGAGAGGCCAGTCCGTCCCAGATCAGCGTGACTTTGTCGGCACTTCGCAGATCAACGGGGTGCGAGTGCAGGAAGTCGGGACCAATCTGGTTTCCCGGCGTAGAGCAGAGACCTCAATCCACTGCGTCGTGCGCCCTTCACTGCTCACCGTCTGGCCTGGCACCCGCGACACACGCCCTAACGCCGAGCGACCAACTTCCACGCGACAGGTAGCAACGTAGCGGCAAGGGTCGCCTTTATGGCGTCACCGACGATAAAGGGCGTGAGACCCAAACTGATTGCTTTGGCCCCGCCGACGTGCAGGTAGGCACCGAGCCACGCTACCCCGACGCCGTACATGACGAGTTCGCCCACCACCATCGCCGGAACTGATTTCACAATCGAGCGGTCCGCGCCGTGCTCCGCGAGGTAACCGCACAACGCCGCGCACACAATGAACCCGAGAATGTAGCCAAACGACGCGCCTACGTAGCCGCTGTCGTGACCGGCGAACCACGGTACGCCAACCAAGCCCGCCACTGCGTACAGCGTCATGGCCGCGGTGCCCCGCTTCCAGCCGAGCGACGTACCAGCAAGTAGCACGCCGAGCGTCTGGCCGGTAATCGGAACTGGTGTGAACGAGAGGTGAATCGAGATTTGCGCCAGCACTCCGACGAAACTCGCGGCGCCGACGACCAGCACAATGTCGCGCACTCGCGTGCCCGAAAGTAGATCGGCGAGCACAACTGGCTCGCGCCGAGGTACTGCAATGGTGGTTGACATGCGTGCGCTGAACCTCCTCGATCACGACTAGAAAAGTCGTAATGGCTAGTGACGGCAAGTGAGAAATTACCCTAGCATGACCGTCTCAGGAGGTTCCAACTCTGGCGAACACGTGCGCGATATTTTCCCACCACTCCCCGTGGTCACAGTGAACGGATCCATGAAGATCACTGACACCTTCGAATTCCTTCTTGGCTCATGGCGAATCGAACGAACATTGAAGGACCACCGATCGGGTACGCGGGGAACCTTCAACGGTATGGCTTCTGTCGCCGATCAACGTCCTTGTAGCAGTTTCTCACTGTTGGTGGGAGCGCACTACGAAGAGATCGGCGAACTGCACTGGGGGACGCATCAAAGTTCGGCCCACCGCAGTCTTAGATTTATTCGACGCGACGACGGAACTCTCGCTGTGCACTTTAGCGATGGGCGACCCTTCATCGACCTGGATCTCAGAGCCGGCGCGTGGCGTAGCAACCACGTCTGCGGTGACGATCACTACGAGTTCACGACAAGGGTCATGTCGCCCAATGTCGTTGAAGAGCGTTGGCGAGTACGGGGACCGACCAAGGACTACGACGCCACTGCGACGCTCACGCGTTACTTGAGAGGAGAGTCTCGTCCGCGCGAGATGGTCCGACGTCACAAGTAGGACGCCCAATCCGGATACAGCGACTCATTGCACGAGGTTCATCGTGCAATGATCGCCTCGACCTCATTCGAGGTGACGGGCAGTCGCGGCCACAAGATTAGGAGGGTCAATCAATAGACGCTGTGCTCTCATTGGCCCACTGAAAAGTGGATTTGCGTTGAACGACGATCCGCACTTCGCGCGGGCCCAAATGATGCACGGAACGTGAAGAAGCCGCGAAGCAATCAGTCGAAGTTGACAGCGCCACGAACCTTCAGCCCCGCGTGCCGGTAGTCGCAGACGCAATACCTGACGCGAAGCCGTGGACGTGGGGCCGACAACTTCGACCATCCCAGAACTTTAGGGATCGCAAGTAACGAGAAGCATCGAGCCGTTTGAGGCCAACGTCCAGAGAAAAGTGAGAACTACCGAGGACTCCTCGTTTCGCACGTCCTCGCCGGACTGTCGCGTGCGGGCGTAGGCCATCCTGAGCGTTACCTAACGGGCGGGCGCCGTCGAACTCGATCAATGCTCCTCCGGGATTCTGCAATTTCGTCAACTATCGATGCCTTGATCTTCGAGACGGTCCTCCAATGACAGATGTAGACCAATCCTCGCGTTGTGGCTACCTCGATGGATTCAGCGGGTGAGATCTTCCGGTGCTACCGACCCAGCTCCGTAGCACCAGTTCGCGCAGCGTGGGCAGCTCCGGTGCCGGCACCGCTCGAGAGAAGAGGTAACCCTGGCCGAACTCACATCCCAGATCAGAAAGCAGCGCGAGTTGTTCTTGCGTCTCGATCCCCTCGGCCAGCACAACCATGTCCAAGCTGTGGCAGAGCAGAACCACCGCCGCGAGCAACTGCTCGGCCGAAGTGTCTTTGGCCGCAGGGCTCACAAAACTACGGTCGATCTTGATGATCTGCGGACGCAGCTTCACCAAGTAGGAGAGTGAGGAGTACCCGGTCCCAAAGTCATCCAGCGCCACCGTCACGTTGCGTTGTCTAAGACGCTCGATCACGCTGATCGCCGCGTCGACGTCGAACAGCGCTACGCCCTCGGTGATCTCCAGTACCAGGCGCTCTGGCGCGAGCCTGCTCGACGCGAGCGCCTCGTCGACGATCAACAACAGACTCGGGTCATGGAACTGGCGGGCTGAGAGATTGACCGCCACGTACGGGGGGGGGGTAAGATTCCGAACTCTCGGTCCCAGGAAGTTGCCGCAGCGGTGGCTTCGCCCAGGGCAAAGGCACCGAGCTTCACAATAAGATCGCTCTGTTCGGCCAGGGGAATAAACACGTCGGGGGTTACCCATCCCCGCTCGGGGTGCCGCCAGCGCATCAGGGCTTCGTAACCGGCAATCTCACCGGTACCCAGGTCAACGATCGGCTGGTAGTGCATCGAGAGCTCGTTGAGCGTGAGAGCGTTGCCGAGATCCTGGGTAAGCGTGAAGCGGTCCGATACCAGTTCGCTCATCGCCGCGGTGAACAGGACGTACTGTCCCCGGCCCCGGCGCTTGGCTTCGTACACGGCGGTATCAGCGTTCTGGACGAGTTCTGCGTAGTCCTTGTCGCTCGCCGCATCGGACACCACCACCCCGATACTGGCACGCTGTTCAATAGCGATCCCCGCGACGAGAAACGGTTCAGTAAATACCCCGAGCAGCCGTGCGACAATCTCCTCGGCGTCAGTTTCACCCGTCAGTCGCTCTGCTACATAGACAAACTCGTCACCGCCAAAGCGACAGAGGCTGTCCGAAGAGCGGGTCACCTTCTCCAGTCGGTGGGCCACGGCTACCAGCAACTGGTCGCCCATCTGATGTCCAAACGTGTCGTTCGTGCCCTTGAAATCGTCAAGATCCAACATATAGAGCGCACTGCGACTCCCATGGCGAACGGCCCTCTCGTACGCCGCCGCCAATCGGTCGTGCAGTAGTGCTCTGTTGGGGAGTCCCGTCAGCGGGTCGTGCAGGGCTTGGTGGGAGAGTTGTGCCGCGAGGGTCCGCTCCTCGGTGACGTCGCGTACCGAGGAGACGAAATAGATCGCCTTTCCGCTCTCGTCACGAGCCGAGCACATGGATACTTCGGCAACGACAATTCGTCCATTCTCGTGCACGATGCGCTTGGCGTACCGTACGTTATCGATCTCGCCGGTGATGATGCGTCGATAGGCTTCTTCACTCGCGCCAATGTCCTCAGGGTACGTAAAGTGCTTCGAGTCATGTCCAATGAGTTCCTCTCTGGTGCGTCCGCTCATCTGGCAAAAAGCGTCATTTACCGCCAGGAAGATGCCGTCTTGATCGCTGAAGACCGTCGGCGCCATACTTCCCTCGAACGCGAGGCGGAAGCGCTCCTCGGAGGTCCGCAGCGCCCTAGACACCTCGGTAGCGGTCTTCGCCTTCGCAATGGCCTGTTGATCCTCGAAGCGATCTCCGACCAGGATCGCGGTTACGATCACCATGGCGAGGATACTCCACGCCCCCCAGAGCTCGGCACCGGTGTGTGAGAGAAACAACTCCGTCGACGACAGCGCCACGATGCCCGGCGTCGCCGTAGCGAAAGATCCCACCCGGCCAAAGGTCCGGCCCGCGTACACGACAGGAACGAGTAACAACAAAGTCCACACAAAACTGGGGGTGAAGATCACGACCCGGTCCTGGGTAAAACCGGCGCCAAGGTTGATGAGAACGACAACGGCAACCATGGCTTGGGCCCACCAGAAACGACGGTCCGAGAGCGGTGAGCGCAACAAACTTATGACGAGGTCTTTACGGGACCTGGGAACAGCGTCCGAAATAAGCGTTTCTGACATGGCGTGCCCCCTTGTTTACATCCCCGAATCACACGGTTGGAATGGTCCGGTGGTTACAGTCGGTTGGTCGAAACGAAAAGAACATTCGTCCGGCATGAACGTGATGTTTCGAGACTTTTAGTCTCTTGTCCCCGTGCCATGGCGGCGACCACGCTGTGGGGCAGATCACTGTGTCCACAAATCCGCATCTGAGTGTTCCGCAGTTTTGGAACACCCGCTTCGAGGGGCTCGGAGGTCGCGTAGCGACCGACGCTGTCGTGGGTAGATGTCTTCATTAACTCACCTCCTTTGGGGTCATCGTAGACCAGGTCAATGCAAAACCCGGGCCATTCCTTTTCTCGTCATCAACTCGGCAACAATCGTTCAACTAATTTCGCGCCGAGACTGTCGACATCTCGTTCACCGCTCCGCAACGTTGATCCGTTGAAACTGATGGCATCGACGTGCGTAGAACACGTCTCATTCGAGGTAACGAGGACCTCATTATTTACACTGGCTTCGAGATTGGCTGCCACGACTTCGCACTGATGTTTCAGCGCGATTGAACTCTTCTTCAAATATCCAACATCAAACTGAACGCGACGTCAATTTCCTCATGTTCGTAGGAAGTTCCCTCACGAGTTTCTGCTCATGAATCGTGCCCCGAGAGTGGGACAAGAACTCTTCATTCAGTCGGGTCGTCGTTCTCGGATTTCACGTCGCTGGTTCGTCATGTGGGTGAATCATTCTCGAATTCGAAGGGAGTGAGGTCGAAACCTAAATCCAGTGCTAACGACGAATGGGTAAGCGAACCCACCGCGATGAAGTCGACACCCGTCGCGGCGACCGCACGGGCGGTGGACAAGCTCATGCTCCCGCTGGCTTCCAGTCGAACTCCCGTCGCCCGTCGAGCGATCGCGACGGCCTCTCTTAGTTCCTCGACCGTCATATTGTCGAGGAGTACCAGTGAGCACCCGACGGCCACGGCCTCTCGAACCTGCTCGAGGGTGTCGCACTCCACTTCTAGATCGACGTCGGCGTTAGCGGCGCGAACAGCCGCCACGGCTTGGGTAATCCCGCCGGTGGCGACGACGTGGTTGTCCTTAATGAGCGCAGCGTCACCCAGCCCCATCCGGTGATTTGTCCCCCCACCACAACGCACCGCGTACTTCTCGAGTTGGCGAAGCCCTGGCGTAGTTTTTCGGGTATCACGCACCCGACAGTTAGTGCCTTCTAGAGCATCGACCCACGACTTGGTCGCCGAAGCAATCCCCGACAGGTGCGTCATGAAATTCAACATGGTGCGCTCAGCTAACAGCAGTTGACGAAGTGGCCCAGCGATTCGCAGTACCACTTCGCCCGGCTCAATGGTCTCGCCGTCGTCACGGAGAGTCGTGACGCACTTGGGCGCAAGCCCCACGGCGTCGAGTACGGCCAACGCCGTGGGAACCCCACAGATGACGCCGTGCTCGCGGGCGACGATGTCGCCGCACGCCTCAAGGCCATCGGGGACCGTCGCGTCGCTCGTCACGTCGGGGCCGTAGCGAAGGTCCTCGTCGAGAGCGAGGTGTACCAGATGTTGAATCTCTGACGGATCTAAGCCGGCGCGGATCAGCGCCGAGCGGGTCCTTTCGTTCACACTTGCGCCAGTGCACTCACGTCGGCGACGATCTCGCCCCCGGAGATTTGAAGAGTGATCTCTTGCGCCCAACGGCCGCTGGTCGCTTCGAAGTCGCTTCGACGGTGACAGCCGCGACTCTCTTCTCGAAGCAGTGCCGCGCCCGCCACGAGTGTTGACACCACGTGGAGGTTCGTGGCCTCCAGCGTGTCGAGGTCGAGCGCACCAGATCTTCCCGCTGGCACTCTCTCCAGCGTGTCGAGCATGCTCTCCAGACCGTTTCGACTGCGAAGCACGCCGGCGTGTGTTGACATCGCGGCGGCTACTCCGATTCGTGATGAAGGGTCCACTCCGTCGCCCGAGGGTGGGGGGTTCGAGGGCGACGTGGTGGAGGGTTCGTAGCGACTGTCGAGACCCTCACTGAGCAACTGTCCAAGGCGCCGCCCAGAAATCATGGCCTCGGTAAGGGAGTTGGACGCTAAACGATTAGCGCCGTGTACTCCCGTGGACGCGACTTCGCCAATGGCGTAGAGGCCCCGAAGCGACGTGGTGCCGTTCAAAGTAGCCCGCACCCCTCCGCACGCGTAGTGAGCCCCCGGCGCAATAGGAATCGGCTCGATTGAAGGTTCAACGCCCCAGCTTCGACAAATTGACGTGGTGGTGGGGAACTCCACTTCGAGACGCCGGGCCCCCACGCTTCGTGCGTCGAGCCAGAGGTGCGTGGAAGGTCCGTCATTAGACAACATCCGTCGATACATGGTGTAGGACACGACGTCGCGGGGGGCGAGGTCGGCGAGAGGGTGCTGGCCACTCATTACTGAGGTTCCGTGGACATCCACGATAACGCCACCCGCTCCGCGAAGAGCCTCGGTGATGAGCGGACTTTGTCCACGTCCACCGGCAATGAAGAACACTGTCGGATGAAACTGAACGAATTCAACATTGGTGAGTTCGGCGCCGGCTCGAGCGGCGAGGGCTACGCCGTCGCCCGTCACGTCGTGGGGATTGGTCGACGTCGCGTACGCCTGACCCATACCACCCGTCGCCAGCACGACGGCGCGTGCGCTGATCACGCCCACCTCGAGTGAACGCGAGGTGCGTGGGTCATTTCTACCAGCGACGATCCCGACGACGCTACCCGCGTCGTTCTTCAGCGCGTCAACGGCCACCGTGTGTTCAAGAATTTCAATCGGTGACGCGACGACGGCCCTTCGCAACACTCGGTGGAGCTCGGCGCCTATCGCGTCCCCGCCCGCGTGAACAATCCGACGCCTCGAGTGACCGCCCTCGAGTCCCAGGGGGCCTCGGTCAAAATTGGCGCCGAGTTCACTGAGCATTCGTACGGCGCCGGGCGCCGCCACGACCAACTCGCGCACCGAGACCTCGTGAGAAAGTCCGGCCCCGGCGACGAGCGTGTCCGAGATATGTCGCTCCGACGAATCGTCCGGCCCCATCACCGCCGCGAGGCCGCCCTGGGCCAGGGGAGTAGCACCCCCCGCCAGGTTGCCCTTACAGATCAGGGTCACTCGTCGACCGTTCCTCGAGGCGGCGAGCGCGGCACTCAGGCCCGCCGCGCCACTGCCCACGATGACCACGTCAGTGGTTTCGTACCACGTGTAGCTCGACGACGGTACAAAGCGCGGCCGGGGGAAGTTCACTCGCCCACCAGTGACGCCGTTCCGACGCTGATCATTGCTTCGACCGCGCGGCGGGCTCGCCGGGCGATCTCTGGATCGACGCGCACCTCGGTGGTTCCCTGGCGTACGCAGTTCAAGAGAACCTCTGGCGTCGTCATCTTCATGTACACGCACTCGGCGTTCGCGTCGACTGGTTCCCAGTCAACCGAGGGATTCGCTCTTCGAAGTTGGTGCAACATACCCGTCTCGGTGGCCACTAACACTGAACGGGCCTTGGTCGTTCGGGCCGCCTCGAGCATTCCTCCCGTTGACAGTACGCGAGTTCGATCGCTCGGCAGGTCTCCCGTTCCGGCGAGCCACAGCGCCGCGGTCGTACACCCGCACTCGGGGTGGATGAAGAGTTCTGATTCGGGCGACGCGTACGCTTTCGAGCGAAGTTCCCGTGGACTTATTCCCGCGTGGACGTGACACTCACCCATCCACACGTGCATGTTCTTTCGCTTGGTGGTTCGCTGAACGTGAGCGCCCAGAAACTGATCGGGTAAGAACAGCACTTCGCGATCGTCGGGAATGCCCGCGACGATCTCCACCGCGTTGGCCGACGTGCAGCACAGATCGGTCTCGGCCTTCACCGCGGCGCTGGTGTTCACGTACGCCACGACCACCGCTCCCGGGTGCTGCGACTTCCAATCGCGAAGCTGCTGCGCGTTAATACTGTCGGCGAGAGAGCATCCCGCTCGGGGCTCGGGAATCAGCACCGTACGATCGGGGGCCAAAATCTTTGCGGTCTCGGCCATGAAGTAGACGCCGGCGAACACGATGGTCGAGGCGGTACTCGACGCGGCGAGACGCGACAGGGCGAGCGAATCACCCACGTGATCGGCCACGTCTTGAATCTCGGGCAGTTGGTAGTGGTGCGCGAGAATGATGGCGTCACGTTCCTTCGCGAGGCGCTTGACCTCGTCGGCCCACTGGCCAAGGGGCACCTCGTCGACGCCAATCGTCACGGTGGTCACGGTGACCTTCTCAGTACTTGGTTCATGAAGGCGAGCTTTCGGGTTCATTGGGCGAAACGAAAACACCATGGCGCAGGTTTTCGCCTTAGGGGCGAAAACCTGCGCCATGAAGTTATCATGAGTCATGAGAGTCGGTCAAAATCCGAACGAAACCCCTGGTTTCGCGCCCGGCGGCGATGGTACCGTCGGCGAGACATCTAACCGCTTTCGCCACGAAGTTCTCGCGGTAGTTTTTCAGGTTCGAGGTCGTAGGCTCCGTGCACTTCTGTGGCAGCGAGCCCGAGCTCCCTTCGCGGGATCTTGGGCGTTGCCCGGTGGACTGGTGGGCGACCACGAAAGGTTGGGGTCTTCCCTGGGTCGCCATATGGCGGCGAAAGTTGACCTCACCGACGTGGCGTATCTCGAACAACTCGAAACGCGCAGTGACGTTGATCGAGATCCCCGCGAGCGCACCATCGCCACCGCCTACGTCGCGCTCGTATCGGCGAACCTGAATCCGTCGATCCCCGCTGATACGGCGTGGTGCCACGTGGATGAACTGCCGCCCACGGCGTTCGATCACGCGTCCATCATCAACTCTGGTCGAGAGCGCCTACGAGCCAAGCTCACGTATACGAACGTCGGCTACGCCTTGGCCCCCGAGACCTTCACTATCGCGGAGTTACGCGATGTGTACGTTGCGTGCCTCGGTCACGCTATTTCTGCGACGAACCTGCAAAGAGTTCTCTTGCGCCGAAAGATTATTAAAGCGACGAACGATGCTGCGCCCCCTCCATCATCGGGAGGTCGGCCGGCAACACTGTACCGATTCGCCGAGCGCACATTATTGGTCACTGACCCCTTCGCGGTCTTTCGACCACCACGTTCTTTGGACCAAGAGCGCTCAACGTAGCGACACGGCAGTTTCTTACTCGTAACCACTTGGTGTAATTTATAACAGTGAAACAGTCGAGAATGGTCGCTCTACTGGAACGATCCCCTTGAGCTGAACGCCCTGGCAACGATGACTTTTTGTTCGCGGCTGAGTAAAGAGGCTGCAGCGACTGTGTTAGTGTACTAGTACATGACCCCGAGACATCCCAGCATCACCTTTCGACTGGACCCGCGTAGCGGCGTGGCGCCGTACCGCCAACTCGTCGACCAAGTTCGCCAAGCCTTGAATTCTGGCCTACTGCGAGAAGGTGATCAGCTGCCTTCGGTGCGAGACGTGGTCTCTCAGATCACGATCAATCCCAATACGGTGCATCGCGCGTACCGAGAACTTGAGCATCAGGGATTCGCCGAGGGGCGTGCGGGGCTCGGAACCTTCATCACGACACACGCGGAGGTCATTTCAACCACAACTGAACGGGAGTCCTTAGAACGAGGACTTCGCGACTGGGTGAGCAGTGCCCGTCGGGCTGGCTTGGATGAAAAGGGAATCGCCGAACTCTTCGGTGCCACCCTCCGCCAAGACGGCGAGGTGCTGTCGTGATCGACGACACCTGCGTACTCGAAGCGGTAGACCTCGGCAAACGCTACGGCCGGACGTGGGGTCTGCAGGACTGCACACTCGCGATCCCCAAAGGAAGAGTGGCCGCACTGGTTGGCCCGAACGGCTCGGGGAAATCGACACTGCTACGTATGGCAGCGGGACTGTCGCGGCCGAATGTCGGATCGTTACGGGTACTCGGACACTCGCCGTCGCAAGATACCGGCAAGGTGCTGGAGAGAATCGGCTACCTCGACCAGGAACGTCCTCTTTATAAGAGTTTTCGCGTTGCCGAGATGCTGCGCTTCGGTGAGAAGACCAATCCCTCGTGGAATATGCAAGTCGCCAAGGCTCACCTGGCACAACTTGATATTCCACTGAGTTCACGCGTCACCAATCTTTCCGGTGGCCAACAAGCGCAAGTGGCTCTGACCCTTTGTTTGTCGAAACAACCTGAGCTGCTGCTACTTGACGAACCGGCGGCGGCTCTTGATCCCGTGGCCCGCGAAGACCTCCTGCGTCTGCTCATGAGGCAGGTCGCCGATAGTGAATCGAGCGTCTTGTTATCCACGCACGCCCTTCGCGACGTGGCGGCAATATGTGACTACGTCATCATTCTCTCTCACTCTCGAGTCGTCCTGTCCAACGACACTGAGTACCTATTGGCAAGTCACCGGTTTCTCTCCGCGGTGCACGAAGGCGATCTCACGCCTCCGTCGGGTGTCACGGTGATCGGTGAGCAACGAAGCGCGCGAGGCCAGTCACTGCTCGTCCGGGTGGAACTGCCGATCAATGACGCGCGTTGGCGAGTTGATCGACCAACGCTCGATGAGATCGTGCTGGCCTACCTGCGCGAAGGCTCACCCGGTGCGAATCGTCGCAGTGTCATCACTACTGAGGGGGGCGTCGAATGATGTGGGTCGTCTGGCGTCAACAGCGCTCGATCGTCGCGGCGTTCTTCCTCGCGGCGGTCGTCTTTACGGTGTGGATGCTGATAACGGGTCTGCACGAGCAGTCACTCTGGCATCAGTACTTGTCGGCGCCCTGCAAGGGCGGCTTCGGAATCACGAAAGGCGATGCAAACTTTTGTGGTCGACTGCAGTCTTCCGTCTACGGCTCTGGCGTTCAACGTAACGATGTCGTCACGATCATAGGAACAGTCTTCGCGCCGCTCTTCGGACTGGTACTCGGCGTGAACGCCGTCGCTCGTGAGATTGAGCAAAAAACCAACCGACTGGCGTGGACGCAGTCGGAGTCCCGGTCTTGGTGGCTTGTGAGCAAGTACCTCACGAGCATCGCGTCCATGGCCATTATCCTCGTACCACTGTGCTTCGTACTCTCGTGGTGGGTCGGCGCCTCACACGACGGTGCTCGAATTTCAACTAAGGCCTTTCCGGTCTCGGGCTTCGTGGAGATTGCTTACGGGATCTTCTCCTTCGTGCTGGCCGTAGTCATCGGGTTACTACTTCGCCGGGCCGGCTGGTCCCTCGCCGTTGGCATCATTCTCTTCGCCGCGTTGTTCCTCACCTTCGGAGCTCAGCTCCGCCCGAATCTGGTGACGCCAAACGTGATGACGTTACACAGCGTGCAGCAAGTGACCAAGGGATCAGTGAGTGGTTTTTACTCAACGGGCGGCGCGCCGGCGACTTCGTGGTTTCTGTCCCAAGGGTACGAACCAAAGTTGACGAAAGGCGTCCCTAGCAGAGCTGTGATGAACAGTTCCACCAGCGAGATCTATCGCTGTGAAACGAGGTACCACCAAGAGCCCTACTGCGCGCAGCGTTTAGGCTTACGATCTATCGAACTTTACATACCCGACAGTCGATTTTGGACGCTGCAGTTCCTCGAAGCAGGCTTTTACCTCGTCCTTGCGGCGATGCTGGCGGTCTTTTCACTCTTTGGTATTCGCCGATCCAGAGCTTGACCAAAGCGGCGGTCAAATGCTGCTCAATCGGGCCGAGTTTTGCATCCACGGCTTCTCGTCCACGGCCCCCCCTCACGTCTGCTGCCAGGGCAGGGCACTCCCTGGCTTCCGAAGATCGATTTAAGTGAGGCCTGCGTCGGTACAGCCTTGCTTTCTGAGTCGGGTGACAATCACGGCTATTGATTTGTTGGGATACCACAATTTTCATCGATACCGCGAACGCTTTGCTGAGTTTCGGCATGTACAGATGTGAGGGGCACTATGCGCAGAAAACAAAACGACGGAGACGCGCGTAGCGCCTTTCTCACGGTTTTTGACGCTCACGCAAAAGACATTCACGCGTACCTCACTCGAAGGGTTGGAAGCGATGCTGCGGACGACTTGCTCGCCGACGTTTGGATTGGCGCCTATAAGTCGAGGCATCGATACGAGGGCGAGTGGTCAGAAGCACGACCCTGGCTCTACGGAATTGCCCGCTATACCGTGTTCTCCTACTGGCGAACGCGTCGAGCGACGAACACAGGAAGCATCGAGATCTCTGACGATCCATGGCCAGCCGTCGAAGATTGCTTGAACGCCAAGGAACTTGGACCGCTCTTGTACAAGGCCATCCAAGAACTGCCCGGTAACGAACGGGAGGTTCTTCTACTTACTGCGTGGGAGGAACTCTCACCAACGGAGATTGCTCTCGTGCTTGACGTGCCCGCCGGAACGATCCGAAGCCGTCTTCACCGAGCACGAAAGTTCGTGAAGTGCCAGCTTGAGGCTCCGTCGCTAGAGCCCGAAGTACCGCAATACTCACTTCGTCATCGCACTGACCATCAAGGAGGCAGTTGACATGGGAACTATTGATAACCTCATCCGAGCCGGCAAGGTGGGGCCCCCGTCACGAGGCGTCATGGAGCAAGCGCGCACTGTCCTCGAAGCGGAAATTGTCGTCGACTGCATATCTTCGCGCGTCAGGAAAAGTCGTGCTCTCCGTCGCCAACGCCAATTCGTTCTCGCCATAGTTTCCGCGGCCGCCGTGGCAATCGCTGTGACGTTGACCATCACAAATGTTGGCGAAAAGCCGACGGAGGCTGCGGCCGCAGTGCTCAACCGAGCAGCCCAAGCAGCTGCCGCCCAAGCAGTGCTGCCGCCGCTCAGTTCAGGTCAGTACTACTACGAGAAGAGCGTCATCTTGCAGAATTGCGGTTTCGGTGTACCCAACGCTGCGGGCACACAGACCCCGGTCTTCTACCTGTCCCCCATTGTCTCCGAGACTTGGACGACAGCGAATGGATCGGGCAGCGAACAGAGCGCGCCGCAGGGATCAGGCCACTTTCTCTCCTCTAAAGATCAAGCCCTCTGGGAGGCGAGTGGACAGCCAAACCATTGCATCCAGGCGACCAGTACCCGCACGATTGCGCCATCGACACCCGACGAGCCGGGGGTCACGTTGCTCCCGAGCGACCCCACAACCCTCGGAGCACTCCTAGCAGCGGGCCGGGTGAACGACGTTGGCCAGGTCTACCCGAGCAGTCCACCAGGGGGGTGTCCTTCTCAGAACGGCGATTCGGCCCAGGTCTTTGCCCCAGGCCAGGTCTGTAACGTCGCGGCACAGTTCGACATCGTCAACAATCTTCTCACCTTCCCCGTGGCACCTCTCATTCTCGGTCCGGTGCTCTACCACGTGCTGGCCCAACTACCCGGCGTCGCGATCATCGGAAGTCGAACCGACGCCCTCGGTCGATCGGGCACCGCGATCGAGGATCCCAGTAGTGGGGACGTCGTTGTCCTCGACCCGACCACGGGCCTCCTGCTTGAGACCGAAACACTGGCTACGACCGCAACGGCCAGCCCCGGCGTACCCGTGGGAACTGTTCTCGATTCAGTGACGTACGCCACTGGCGGCGTCGCCAACGCCTTGGGATCAGTTCCGGGCTAATTGCCTCCTCCACCACTGAACCGATCATCCCCGCCGGCCACGATTGGGAGTTGGTTGAGGCCCGAGCTGATCCTCTCGGCGATGATCGGCCCGTACGTCGTCGTCTCTTATCAGAAGTGATAAAATAACGCGCAACCAGCAATTCGGGAATCGAGGACGCGTTATGGCGCAAAAGCGCAGACCCAAGGGGAACAACGATGGCGAACAGTTCGCGCCGAAGGTCGGTCCCGAATCAACCGTGGACCTCACGCCGGAAGGCCTCACCACCACTGACGAGGCCTTCCAACGACTACTGAAGTCCGCCGCGACGTTGCAAGAGATGGTCCCCGACGCGGTGCTGGTCGGAGGCTCGGCCGCGGCGTTCTACGTGGGGCACCGTCAATCGACGGACCACGACCACGTCATCGACGATCTCTCGGATCGTTTCGGCATGGTGCTCGAAGCCCTCGAATCCCAGGGCGGGTGGATCACCAACCGCGTGGTGCCCAACAAGATCATCCTCGGACAACTCGGCGACATCGAGGCCGGAGTGCGCCAGCTCCGGCGACGCGTGCCGCTCGAAGTGATCGACTACAAGCTCGACAACGGCCAGACGCTTCGCGTGCCCACGCCCGACGAGACGCTGCGCGTGAAGGGCTACCTCGCCATCGTGCGCAACCGGACCCGCGACTACCTCGACATCGCCGCTCTTTCGCAGTGGATGGGGACCAGCCGCGCGGCCGCAACCTTGCGCAACATCGGCGACTACTACGAGGACCAGCGTTTCGACGACGATGGCGCCGCGTCGCAGTTGGCCGTCCAGTTGGCCGACCCTCGACCCTCGGACTCGTCGATTACGAAGAACCTGGGTGCCTACAAGCGGCTCACTCGCCAGTGGCACGATTGGGACGAGGTCCGTGCCGTATGCGCCCAGATCGCGGTGGAGATGTGCACCGAACCCGAGGACGCGTCATGACGCTCGCCTTTCGCAACGTCGAGGTCACGCCCGCCGACCCCGTCGAACAATGGGGTGTCGAGGGAATCGAGACGGCCCTGGAGCGGGGCAGTCTGCGCTACTGGCACCGGATCGCCGCCGCGATTCTGGCCGACCCGTGGGGCAAGGTCGCCCGCGAAGTCGAAGAGGTGCTGGCCTTCTCGAGGCCGTACGGCGTGGCCGATCTCATGGACAGAATCATTGAGTCCGCCCGTGCTGAAATGTCCGAGGATGAACGGCGCGTCGTGGCCGACGAGGTAGCCGCACTCGTGGCACGTTCGGGCCTCTCGCGCAAGGAGTTCTCCGCGCGCGTCGGCACCTCGACGTCGAGACTTTCGACCTACGAGTCGGGCAAGGTGGTCCCGTCTGCGGCCATGATGGTGCGGATGCGCCGCGTGGGCGCGTCGTCAAAGCAGCACGAGCGGGCCAGTCGGTCCCTCTCGCATTTCCGCGGGATCAGGCAATGAACTGCAACCGGCGTTCTTTGATCTGGACCGACACCTGACTGGCCGGCGGGGCGGGTGAGAAGAGATAGCCCTGGCCCATCTGGCACCCCAAGCCGCGCCGCCGTGCGAGCTGTGCGGGGGTCTCGATCCCCTCGGCAAGCATCATCGCCTTGAGGTTGTGACCGAGATAGAGGATTGCTTCGAGCACTAAGTCGCTGCGAACGCTCGCCCGCGTCGGATTGACGAAAGACTCGTCGATCTTGATGATCGTCGGTTGCCGGTCCACGAGGTACGAGCGATGCGTGACCGGTTCCGAAGTCATCAAGGGCAACACCAATCCCACGGCGCCGCAGATGCTCCAGCGTGCGCATCGTCCCGGCCACGTCGAGCAATCTCTTTAAGTCTTTCACGATGAGGACGAGAGTCCGCTTGCAGCGATTGACTCGACGGTGTTTACCGACAACCCCGAAGTGCCAATGACGACGTCGCGGTACTGACCCGCTCCCTCTGGAACTTCGACGCCAAGATCGACCGCCGGAACGCCATTCCACCCGACGCTGGTGTAGACCCAAGCTGTGTAGGAGCCGATCGAAACCCTCTGGGATCCGGCGACTTCGAAGGGATCTGCGCCACCGGTGTTCATCGAATACCCCGTGGTGATAGCCAGGGCCACGCAACTGCCCTGCTGCGCGACGTCATTCGCTATGACCTCATTAGTGTACGGACTGCTGTTACTCAACGGCGCAGTCGTATCAGTGAATGGAACCTGAAAGAGTGCGACGGCCAAGCACTGACTCGTGACGTCGTTCACCAGTTGATAGTGGCGAGGCAGTCGAAACGTGTACGACGCAAGGTGAACCACTTCGCCGGATGAACCAAGGTGAACTGCTTCGCCCGATGAACTCTGACGGTGAGAGCCCACCCCCCCGAGCGTCAGAGATAGAGCCGTACCGAGTGCGACAACAACGCCGGCGGTAGTGGACAGTGAGCGTCGAACACGACGTTGGTGCCGCTGATACTTAGCGATTATCGAATCGGGCTCGATGACGGCGCCCGAACCCGTTAGATCCCGAAAATGCCCCTCGAGCATCGATTCGATCTGAGTGTCAGTCAACATTGATTTCTTCCTCCTTCGATAACTCTTCGAGAGTTTCCCGCATCGTGGTGATGGCCCGACTCGCGGCCGAATTAACGGTTCCTTCGGGGATGAGCAGAACGTCTGCCACCTCCGCGACCGACAGACCAACGAGATAGCGCAGACCCACGACCTCGCGCTGTTGTTGGGGCAATAACTGGAGCACGCGTTCGAGTTCGAGGCGTTCGACAACTCGCTCTGCCATTAGTACACGATCTGGTACCGTCTGCGTTTCGGGCACGTTGGTCTGAGTGTGGGGCCGACGTATTTGGCGGCGGCGCTCATCTCGACAGAGGTTGATGAGGGTGGTCCAGACGTACGCCTTCGGGTTCACGTGCGCTCGGCTCCAGTGGGAGTACGTGCGCAGCAGTGCCTCTTGGGCGAGGTCCTTCGCCCCCGTCGCATCCTTCGTTAGGAACGTCGCCGCACGGATCATCGGGGAACTCATCTCGCGGACGAGATCCTCGAACGCCAGGTCCGCGTCCGAACGCTGTCGCCAACTCACGGGATACGGCTTCCGATTTTCATCACATCTAAGTAAACGACGAATGCCTGTGTTTGGTTCCATCGGTTGGTGATGTCACCTGGAGGCTGGCTCTTTAGAAACTCAATCGCCAATGAAAGGTGGCATTCCTAATAGGTCGGGCAGCCTCCGACGCAAACGATCATTGAGTGTGCGAGACACAGTGATCGTTCGTACTCTGAAGCGATCGATGCGCTACGAGTGAAGTTCTGGACCTATCTGCGGCTTTACACCGCCAGGCGCTGAGCCTCAGTTGTCATCCACTAACGGTAGGTTTGGCGATGAGCCCCAAGCAGGGATGCGCTGACGTAGGTGGCGACGGTGGCCGGATTGGAAGCGTGATGGCGCAGTTTCTTCGAAGTTGCTTCTCGATTCGACGCGGAAATTCAGTGGTTCGGCTGGGAATCGCAAGTGCCTTGATGATGTTGACACTATTTTCGATATTCGCGAGCGGTGCGTCAGCCAAAACACCCTTGTACAAGTGGTCTCCACCAGTCTTGATTGGTTCGAAGGGCTCTTCCGCGACTCAGGTGAATTACTCGGTCTCGTGCCCGACGTCCACATTCTGCGTATCGGTGAACGGTGATGGACAGGTGTCGTACTACCGAAGCGGAGTGTGGTCGTCGTCTCAGCCACTTGCGTTGGTAGGGTCAATAGATGCCGTTTCATGTGCGAGCAAAGCGTTCTGCGTTGCGGTCGGCGCGGGTAAGGCAGCACTGTACAACGGTCACGCCTGGTCAAGCGCCGCTGCAATGGGCCCCGTGAGAGATGAGTACAAAGTCTCGTGCCCAACGTCAACGTTCTGCGCTGCGGTCGGCGCCAATGGTATCCCGGGGAGACCTAGCGCGTTGGTGACGTTCAATGGCCATTCCTGGACGACGTACAAGACCAACCCTACGGGAACGCTCAACGATCGACTGTTGAGTGTTTCGTGTTCGTCGCCTCAGTTCTGCATGGCGACGAACTTTGATGGTCAGATCTTGGCGTTCAACGGAACGAGATGGACGCGAAGCCACGGTTCCGAACCGGGACCGCTGGTCTCAGTCTCGTGCACCGCTTCACAATTCTGCATGGCCGTGGCCATCACCGGAGCGTCAACAACGTTCCATAGTGGGAGTTGGTCACCGCCCAAAGTCATCCCCGCTTTCAAGAGTGCTGGTGCGTACTCAGTCTCCTGCGTATCCGCAGCGGAGTGTTCCGTCATTGGACTGAGTGGTGCGGCGACAACGTGGATATCCGGACGATGGTCAAGCCCTTTGACAGTGTTTCCCGGACGTTACGTAGCGGGAGTGGCAATTTCATGCTCTCCGGGAAGCAGTTGCGTAGCCGTGAATGATAGGGGCATGAGCGCAAGTCGATGACATCGATGCAGGGCGCCAGCGGAGGTGTCGGTCGCACCGGACCTCCGACATCACGGGTTTGCGGCCTTGCGTAGGTCTCACCTTAATGAATGTCAACGATCAAGGCAGGTGCACCGGCCACCAAGGCGGTGGCGAACTCAATGAAACTCGCGCCTTGCCTAAGATCGCGGCGAAGCCCGACCGCCACGACATACCGCCCACGTCGCCGGCATCGTTACTCTTCGACGTTCACGGCGGCACTCGCCGTCGACGAACCGCGCGGAAGGAGTCGCAGGGCCGATGGCGCCAACGCCTGGTGGGCGAAGAAGACGAACGCCGTCGCACCGACTATGTACACCAAATCGATGATCGACGACAGCGTGTCGACACGTGATCCGGTCCCCCCGAAAACGCCCGGCGCCACGAGCTGGAAGATCAGGTACCCGAGGACCATGGCCGAGATGAGGGCGATGAACACCGAGATGAAGCTGACTGCGGCCACGTAACTGCGCATGACTCGCTTGGTCGGGCTGGATGGATCGACTTCCGAATCGGAGAGGGCCAAACCCCGCTGCCGGTGAAGCACGTGGGCGACGCCGCCGACCAGAACCATGAGGAATCCGACCACCACCATTCGCGCAACGGTGTTGGAACTGGGGGTGTTGGTGTGCATCAGGCTTACCAGCGCCTCGACGACGATGATCGAGCCCACGTAGGCGATCCACAGCGAGAGGAACGAGCCGCCGAACAGGTACGCCGCCATCGGCCGCTTGCCTGAAGGGTCCGGGTCTGCTCGGTTGGCGATCACGATAATGACGTACGTCATAATCGATCCCACGCTTGAAATGAGCAGCAGGAACATGATCACGATGAATACCGCGCCGCTTGCGAGGATTCCACTTGAAATCGAAGACACGAAGCCCCCTTCAATGAAGACGCGAATGGCCTTCTCGCTATGACCTTAAGCCCGTTCTTGTTTCGGGGACGACCAATCTGGAATTTCTCCGAGTCGCCAGTGAAGGGTTGCAGAGCGCTGACGTCGGGCCCCGAACGGGCACTTCCCTAGCGTCCACATCATCCGCGACAACTGACTCCTCCTTTACGACTTCAGTTCGCGAGCAGCACAACGGCGACCGTGGTCACGACATCGCCTACGCTGCATTCAGAGGTGTCAAAAGTCCATTCGCATGGATCGATGCTTGGTAGCTCACGAGCGAATTCCTCGTACTTCAAACGTAGGATGGCTCGGTCCTTTGACACGCCACGGCTTGGATCCCCCGCAACGCGTGTGAGGGCCATTTCGTACGTGGAGAGAGGCATGACTCGGCGTGCAACGATTCCAGTTGGGACGCACTGCATCAACGCAGCGGTTTCACTCAGGGAGCAGAAGGGGCCGTCAACGATCACGACGTCCACACCAGAAGAGAGCCATTCTCCCACGAGGTGACCATGAACGTCTCGAGCCCTCTCCCACGATTGCCCAACACTCTCCAGAGGAGCATGCAGCATTGCGACAATGTCGTCGAGGTCAACGACCGCTACCGAGCGACCAGCCTCGCTGAAGCGCTCGGCGAGCATCTTTGTCACCGAACTCTTGCCGGATCCAATTGGTCCAGTGACGACGACGAGTTCCGGCACGACCGCAATGCTACGGGTGACCGGACCCGATGTTCCGGACCGCCTCAACAGCGACCTGCTGCTGGCGTACCTCGTCTGTACCCAGGGCACGGTTCGCCAGTCGGAGAATGTGCTCATCGGCTCTCCGACACTGGCTTGGGGCTCGTTTTCTTTACGGCCGGGCGAAGTCCGATCGGTAGGTCTGATTTCCGCTAGGACCGTGACGCAACCTTACACTCGAGGTCCCTTCTGTAACGGTACGCTCGGGTTCAACTAGCAGGTGGTCACCAAGGCGCCAAGGGAGATTTTGGTATGCGTCGCACCTCACTTCTCGTTGGCGCTCGCGCACTGCTTGGCGCCGCTGTGTTGAGTACTGGCTCCTTGAATTTCCTCAACACTTCGGTGTCGTCGGCGTCAACTGGTGCATCAGGTTTTTCGAGTCCTGACGCTATCGCGGTCAGTGCGTCTGACGTGTGGGTAGCAAACGTAATCGGCAACTCCGTCGCCGAATTCAACGTGGCTAGCGGCTCGCTCGTGCGCGTGATCAACGCCAAGGCCGACGGGTTTCACCGACCCGAAGGCATTGCCGTGAACGGTTCTCACGTGTGGGTGACGAACAGCAACCAGGACCTCGACGCCATGGGAACCGCGCGCTACCCGCTGGCTACGTACAGTTCGATCACCGAGCTCAACGCGAACAACGGCTCGCTCGTGCGCGTCATTAACCGCCCGGCCGACCACTTGGTCGAACCGGGGCCCATAGCGATTTGTGGTTCACACGTGTGGGTTGTGAATGACAATGCCACCGCGAACGCAGTCTCGAGTGCCGCCGTCACTTTGGTCGAACTAAACGACTCGAACGGTTCGCTGGTTCGCCTTTACAGGGCGAACGTGGATGGGCTTGACGGACTTATCAACTTGACGGCCACCCGATCAGACGTCTGGTTGACGAATCTTTACGGTCCTTACGATTCCAAAAGTTCAGTCACCGAGCTCAACGCGCGAACAGGTTCGTTGGTGCGGATCGTCAAGGCCCAGAAGAAGGACCCACCAGATCCAGTGAGCGTGGACGGATCTCACGTATGGATCGGGACCACCCTAATGGGAAGCAACTCAGTCACCGAGCTCAACGCGCGAACAGGTTCGTTGGTGCGGATCATCAAGGCCAAAGCCGATCACTTCAACGGGCTCAGCGGCATCGCCGCTCAGGGATCTCACGTATGGGTGACGAACAGCGGAGCCCTAGCAAGCAGAGGAAACACAAACTCAGTCACCGAGCTCAACGCGCGAACAGGTTCGTTGGTGCGGATCATCAAGGCCAAAGCCGATGGCTTCAATAGACCCAGCGACGTTGTAGCCAGTGGATCCAAACTTTGGGTACTCAACTTCGATTCGATCACCGAGCTGAATCAAAACAACGGCTCGCTGGTACGGGTCATCAGGTAGCAATTGTCATCGGCGCCCTAGTACGACGTGCCAGAGCATTGAGCGGCGAATCTCGGATCGCTCCGACCGTGACAAGTGCTCAGCTTCTGGCGGGAGCCGGTGCGTGACCCACCTCAGCCCTTGGACGGCAGTCTCCAATGCAAGGTGGCATTATGAGAGTCACGTCGGGTCTCCGACACGAATGAATTGCGAATCAATCTTTCTATGGCCCGAGAAGAAACTCGAAACCCTTCGCCCAACCCAGCGGGCTCTCAGACAGTAGGCATGGCGTGTAGAGGTTGACGTCACGAACCCTTACCGGTCCTCTGCTGTCGGGCAAAAGTAAGACGACACCTGAATAGAGATGAGACGCCCGGTGGGGATCTCCGCCAGGAATACAGCCCGTGGTGGTGTTGAGGACGAATGCCCCGCTTTCTCGCGGAGCGAGAATCGTGGGTACGAGGTGTGGGTCAGTGAAACGAGAGGTCACTCGCAGTCGGTACTCGTGTCCGCCTCTTATGCCGAGGAGTTGTGGATACCCTCCGAGGCGACAGCTCGCAATGCCCACGTTCGTAAGTGCGATAGTTGAAAGCTCATTCCCTGCACCGGACTGTCCACCGGTGACGGTTCCAACCAGGTCGTGACCTCGACAAGCTGACACGGACCCCTTTGAGGAGGCGAAAGCACTCTGAGTACGTCCGAGCGGCAGTGGGCCCAGCGAAGCCACCACGCCAACGATGGTGATGATGGTGAGAAACTTCGCCGGAGACTGAGCGGCACTCACAATACCTTTCTACTCCTTCGAACCGCGTCGCCAGTGTCTGGTAGATCCGTCGCGTCGGGCCTTCGACGTTGGCCGCTGGAATCGTCTTCAACTCCGCGAATTACGATGGGCACGTGCGGGTCCGCAGACTCATCGTCGTCTCGACAGTTTTTGTCTTCGGAGTTGGACTATTCCTCGCTGGACGGGCCAGCACGTCCAACCACCCGGTCCCCACTCCAGGGCCCGCTACGTCGAGCGCTGTCAAGGATGCGTTCAGTCCCTTCTCGGTCGATTTCAGTTCAGTGGCGAGAGGGTGGACGCTGGGAATGACTCCCTGTCACGTGAGGACGGCATGCCTCTCTCTGCGCGAGACCACGAATGCGGGTCGTTCGTGGTCGCTAAGCGCACTTCCGCAGTCGCTTCTCCACCTCGCCGACCGACGGGTCCAAGGAGCGCCCGCTGTTCTCTACGGCACGCCGGATAGCTCGTACACCATCAACCTGAACGTTCGCTTTGCCAACTCTCATGACGGGTGGATCTTTGGCTCTGTTGCGGTGCCGACCAAGGAGAACGGCTTCCCTTCAGTCACCTTGATGCCGACCCTCTGGTCCACCCACGACGGCGGACGTACGTGGAAGATTCAACCCCAATCATGGATTGATGCACAAAGTGGCCCCGTTCTGGACCTCGAAGCTTCGTCCAGCACCGTGTACGTGATGGCCACGAACAAGTCATTCGGTGTCACCGTGGAGAGTTCGCCCGTAGGTCGCGACAGTTGGCACGTCTCGGACTCCAAGGGGCTGTTCATACCGGCCGGAGGTGCGGCTCTTTCAGGGGCGATTGTGTTGTTCGGACCCAACGGATGGCTGATTGAAGGCAACGATCGCGGCATCACCGGCAGCGCCCAGTTGAACAAGTTCGGTCGGTGGGTACCGTGGACCCCGCCGTGCGAATCCGTTGGGGACAGCCTCGCCGTGCCCGCCGCCTCAACTGCTCAACACCTCGTCGTCGATTGCGTGATGGGTGGTTTCGCCTCGCCACTGTCACGTACCGCTCCACGCGGTGCGACCCTTGGATCAACGTGGCTCTACGTTTCGGACAATGCGGGGCGGACCTTTACCGCTGGTCCGGAGTTGTCGTCAAGCGACGTAAATTTCGTATCCGTGCTTGCCTCACCGACGCCATCGACGATTTTCATCTCCCGAGGCAGTGCGCCCCATCAAGAGTTGTCCGCTAGTTTCGACGGCGGCCACGACTGGTCGGTCGTCTTCGTTGGCAACGTGTCCTATGTGCACTTCGTCAGTTCGACCGAGGGAGTCGCCCTCGTCTGGCCGACAAAGGGCGCCAACCAGTTAATTATGACGTTCGACGGCGGCTACCACTGGCTCCCAATGTCGCTCTGAAATCTAATTGGTGCTTCCTAGATTGTCGACTTAGTGGAGTAAGAGTCAAAACGCTTCTTCCGCTGTTCATGGGCTTGTCGCCAGTGATTTGTGGCAGTCACGTCGGGTCTCCGACACCAGATTGTCTCATCTCGGAAGCCGCCAATGCGAGGTTGCAGAGTCACGTCGGGTCTCCGACACCATTAGGTTTGTTACCACCTCGTGGCCTGTCTTTTTCTGGTTGGGCTTTGATGTCACTACTTCCCGGACTGGCCCTTTGGCGTTGCGCGCCAGCGGCCCAGAGGTGAAGTGTCGATAATTGAACAATCCGCTACGAGTATGCCTCTGGGGCGCAACTTCTCTTTACGTCAAGTCGACGCTACCCCGGCCAGGGCCGGGACTGCCCGGCCACGGAAGACCATCACGAACGTTCCCACGGCGAATCAACCTATCCTGAGTCGTTGGTCGTATTCTCTCGGAAAGTCCGCATTGAAGGTGAATTAGATGTCAGACGACGATTCATCCCACGGCTGACCTGTTCCGTCGAGTCCTGAACGTGATCACGGTTGTTCGACCCGAATAGGTGAGCCACCACTGTGAAGGTGGCTCGACCAGCGTCGATTACTGATCTCACACTCATACGCGCCATTGGACAACTGTCAGGCCGTTGGCCGTCCGACATCTCTAGACGACTCGGCGAGGCTTGGTTGTGATCACACGTCCCCCTCGACGTCGGCTCATCTTGATCGGGCTCGTACTTCTGGTAACCGTCTTCGCTGCCATCTCCGTCAGACCTCACCGCCGGGGTCGTGCAAGGAGGCGGCTAGAAGCATTTGCTGCGGCGTCGCGTCGAAATTGTCCTTAGCTAGTGCGCTACGCCGACTCCTCGAAAGTGCGCAGTCGCACTCCGCTAAAATCCGAAGTCCCACTCTCCGACGTCGGCCCCTCTGGAAAATTCGTTCGATTCGCTTAAGCTGCCCGCGGTGTGTCTTCTTATTTTCGCCTGGCAAGTCGAACCCTCGTATCCACTCGTCGTGGCAGCGAATCGTGACGAACGCTACGAGCGACCGGCGACGTCATTCTGCGTCCTTCGAGAGAGCGGTCCGAGGGTGCTCGGCGGACGAGACGAACTCGCCGGGGGGACCTGGCTAGCCGTGAACGAGCACGGGGTGGTGGCCGGGCTCACCAACCGTCCCTCTCCCGCAGGGCGCGACCCGACCAAGCGGTCCCGGGGTGAACTACCACGACTGCTCGCCGAGCATTGCAGCGCCACCGCCGCCGTAGCCGACCTGATGCAACGTATCCGTTCGAGCGACTACAACCCGGCGTGGTTCCTCGTCGGGGACCGGCGTTCGCTCTACTACGTGGAGTTGGCGGCCAGCGACACGCCCGCTGTTCGCCAACTGGGTCCGGGCGTGCACGTTCTGGAGAACGTCCCACTCGGTAGCGCGTCACCCAAAGTCGACCGGGTCTGTTCGTCGATCGCTACGGCGTCCGCAACTGGAATTCCACTGTGGTCACTCTTGCCCTCGGTACTCGCCGATCACGTAGTCGTAGCCACCGGCCCCGAGTGGTCCGGACACGGCGACACCGCGCGATCGCGCGCCACACTGGCGTCGTGCGTGCACACCACGGACTACGGCACCCGCTCGGCCACGCTGGTTCGCGTCTCGTTGAACCCCGGGGACCGGCCCGAGATGCTGGTGGCCGACGGGCCGCCGTGCACGGCCCCCTTCGTCGACGTCACTCGTCACTGGTCTGGTGACTAGAGGTCCACCAGGTACGAACGATTTCGCAACCCCCAGTCATGATTCGCCACGAAGATGGACGAGTGTCGGGCCGTGGCCCTCGTTGCACAAGTTCGTGCGCTGGTCGCCGGTCTTCGCACCAGTGTCGGGGATCAGTTCCTCAAATCTTACGGCCGCGACAAGAGTGGCTGAGTAGTGACCTTCGTGGGGTGGCGTGAACGTTACTTCATCGCTTCGTTGCGCCGAGAAAAGACACGATGCGGTCACGTCGATCGCGTCGGGCTGGCGCGTCGACTCCCCGGCACCGTGAATACTCACGAGCAGAACGGACGCAGTGCTTTGGTCTACGTACTAACAAAGTTGGTCCGGGTGATTGCGGCGCAGTACCTTGCCTCGCGAAGTAGAAGGTCGAAGGTGTCGTGATCCCACGGGGCCGTAGCGCCAACGAGTTCTCAGCGATCGCGTCACGTGGCGATGGTCTATCAGACGTAGAAAACGCACCAGGTCGCCGACAAAATTCGGTGAGAGCGCCCGAGGGCCAACGTCAACATTTCGTCCATCGTGGTGGCCGTCACGGTCACGGGAACTTAGTGCCACCCGCGCAGCGCTCGGCGCAGCACGGCGTCGTACCCCTTGAGTCCCTCGCGACTGAGACGCGCTTCGGGTCCCGTCGCAATGCCGACGCGCTCGGGAATCACTCCCCAGATCTCCACCTTCTGTCCCTTCCACCAATCGATCGCCGCCTCGAGGTCGTTGGTACCCAGGCGCGCCGCGCAGATCACGACACCTCGCGGTATCCGCGCCGGGATCAGTTCGATCGTGGCGAGCAGGCGCGAGTACTCCACACCTCCCGCGCGCGTCGGGACGACGACGACGTCGGCCGCGACGACGGTCGCCTGCGTGATGCGCTCGTTACCCGGGGGCGTGTCGATGATTCCGAGGCCGTCCACGCGACCCATGGCGCGCGTAGCCGTGCGCTCCGACGGGGCCTCGACGACCGTCACGCCCGCCAAGGGCCGCGCCTCGAGCCACTCGGCGGACGACGCCTGGGGATCGGCGTCGACGAGGGTCACGGGGTCGTAACCCCGCTCAACGGCCGCCACGGCGAGGTAGATCGACGTCGTCGATTTCCCGACTCCACCCTTCAGACTGGTGACGACAATGTTCATAGAGTCGTCATGTTAGACACAATCGTCACGACGACGCCACGAGGGCGATCACCTTCGGTCGCCGTCACCGTCACGTTTCAAGTTTCAGTGAAGCCTTAAGGTTCCGAGCCGCAGCCACCCCGGCCCCACTCCCGGCGCGTAGAAGCGGTAGTGGTTGCGTCACCGTCGGCAGCGTTGGCGGTCGTACACTAAATCGCCATGGAGTCGAGCCGACCGGACGTGGTGAGTCAATGCTGGCGACGAGGAGAACCTCCGAAAGAGTGGGGCGCCGCTGACGCGAACTGGCCCGTGGGGTACACCAGCTTTCGAATATCTCCCCGACCAAGCGGGGGAGTTCGCGAAACTCTTCCAATTTGGTCGCGAAACTCCGACTGGCGAAGTTCGATGGACAATTGAGGGAACGTCAGAAGCCCGCCGGCCGATAACCAGCGCTCATTGAATCCGCCTCAGACAACAAGATGTCTCGGCCCGCCAGTGACGGCCGAGGTCGGGGCGAGTCGAGTCAAGTCAAGATGTGGATGAATCCACGAGGCTATAGGGATCTCGGGTCCCGGAGGTCGCGCAAGCACCGGCAAGTAGTCGATTATCGACTCGCGCTTCCGACGTAAACGGCACTGGGCCATACGCGCCGTTCGCTCGGGAGTATTACCCCGTTCATCCGTGAAGGTGAGGATCTTGCGAATGTTTGCCGCCATCACCAACAACGCAGCGAGGAAGTGCTGCGCAGCTCTGCCCCGGAGTCTGCGTCGGGTCGGATCGGCCGGGGCCTCATGAGCACCGTCTTTGACGTAACCATTGAAACCTTCGATGGTGTTTCTCGTCGTCGCATACATCTCGTGCCACTTCGGCGTTCCATACTGAATGTCCTGGCGGTATTTGGCTCCAGCCGAAGGTGGAAACGAGACCAACGACTGACGACAGATTCGATCCAAGTGCTTCGGGGGCACCGTTACCCGAGAGCGTAGAACGACTTTCATCCCCTTCATTGACTCACCACGAAGGGGGCAGGCGACGGTGGCCGACGCTCCATCTGCTGGACAGCGAAGCTTCCGATGTCCATCTATATCGGCGGATTCTTTGACGTGCAACATGCAAGGAGTGCGAGCGGTGATGCATTGTCACTCACGACGGCTTCGTCGAGGGACTGGGGGCAGGTCTCGACGATGGCGATACCAAGCTATTGCGAACGCTTACGCCAACCTCCATCAGTAGCTCGTCTGATGGGAGAGTCCAGCCTGGCAGACTTGACCCGATACAGGTCGGCGGCGCAATTACCCGGAATCCTGAGCGAGAGTGAGAAGTTTCTTCGCCACCTGTTGCAGGTTCCGAAGTTCGCTCGGGTCGAGCAGGTGCGTGAAGTGGCGATTGACCGCTCCCTCGAATACAGGTTGAGCTGCAGCAAATACCTTTGAACCATCCTTGGTCAGAGCGGCGTACACCGTGCGCCGGTCTCCGCTGTGCCGTTCGCGAGCAACAAAACCCTGATCCTCTAGGCGGTCGACAGTCTTGGTCACGGCACTCTTCGCGATGGCGAGGAGCCTGGCAATGTCCACCATGCGCAGTCGCTGCTCGGGGGCCATGGCAATCTGGCAGAGCACAAGATTCTCAGCCAGCGTCAGCCCAACGCGATGGTCAAGTTCCCGATTGAGCGCGACCCGTACCCTGTCAACGACTTCGCAGAGCCCCATCCACGCCTGAAGTCCGTCCGGCCTCGTCCCTTTAGCCACGGTTCGAGCATAGCAGATAGTTGACAAGGTTACCATCCTCCTGCTAACGTTCTCTAGGTAACCATCATCTAGGGAATGGATATCAATCATGGAAGAAACGGCAGTTCGACTTCGGAGGACCCGGAACCGTCGGTCCACCTCGTCGTCGTTAGTTCGAAATGGGGAGTTATCGTGAGCGCCTTTTCCGAGGCTGAACTCGTCTACCTCGCCGAAGGGAAGCTCGGGCGGCTCGCAACAGTCGACTCGGTTGGCCTGCCCCACGTCGTCCCCCTGGGTTGGAGCTACAACCGAGAACTCGACACGATCGACGTTGGAGGAAGGGACCTCGCACACACCGCCAAGTTCCGGAACGCACAGAACAATCCAAAGGTCGCCCTCGTCGTGGATGACGTCCTACCACCGTGGCGACCTCGCTGCGTGATGATTCGTGGCGAGGCCGAAGTTCTTGATGATGCGGTCGGGCCGGACGGGCAGTCCATCGGGTCAATCATCCGCATCTCTCCCATCCAGGTCATCAGTTGGGGCCTTCCCGACGACGGCCCCGAACAGAACCGTTAGCAGCGCACCCTCATGATCAACCAACAACAAGGAGTCCCATGTCACCAGCACCATTACTTGAAACTTCAACGACTCGAAGTATCAAACGCCAGCGCCTTGGTGCCATCGCCGCTGCCGTGGCTGCAGCTCTCTCGGTGTGGCTGATCGCACGCTACGGCGCAGGCGTCCATCTGCGAACTCCGGCATTCAGTGCGACGCAAGTACCTTCCAGCCTGAACTTTGGATTCGTGATTATCACGAGCTTGATCGCTGCTGCTCTCGGGTGGGGACTGCTCGCAGTCCTCGAACGTACGGCCAACCGGCCACGCAGGGTCTGGACCATCACGGCGGCGGTCGTCTTGCTCCTATCGCTTTCGATGCCCCTTTCCGGTCATGGGATCAGCAGTACCAATAAATTCTCACTGCTCTGCATGCACTTGACGGTCGGCATAGTTCTCATCGTCTTCTTGGGCAGGACTGCTACAGTAACCCGTCAGTCCTAAACTCAGCGGACGGACCCCGTAGTTCCGTCGTCCCAAAGACCCTCGTTTTCAGGGTCTTCCGGGTATCCCGTGGGTCCGCTGGCTGGGACTCCCGTGGCCCTTACCGTGGCTGCCGCTGGGTACCCGTGCCGATAGTTGATCGGTCGTACATGGGAGAGCCTCAACGACCCCAGCGACATAGGTTGCGATGGTTTCTCATTTGTGACATCGTGTCCTGCTCAGGTGCCCACGTCGGGATGACGGCATCCACTTCCTGAATTCGCTCAATCGAATCTCCCTCCAAGGCAAGGCGAGAGGAGTTTCCACGCTTTCACGGAGGAATCGACGCGGATCAGTGCCACGATGTTGCAGGTCGGGGGACTTACGCGAACAACCCAAGCGAAGCCCCTAGCTTGCCGCCACCCGCGAAGACACCGCCTGCTTCAATGCGTTGCCGAGCGCCACCCACGCCGGCGGTGTCCGTGAAGAGACTAGTCGCTCCATTACCCACGTCGCCCGCCACACTGGAGAGCGCCGCGCCGCGCCCGGTGGTCTCGGGGTGTCGGTCGGCGGAACTCTCGGTGAGCAGTCGCGAAAGAACCCGCTTGTACGAATCTGCTGCTTGATCGATGAACTGCGCGGTCCGCACGCTCATAGTCGCGACGGTGCCGGGCCAAGGTGGGCACGCGACGGTAGCCACTCAAACACTTCCGCACCTGGGTGCCAAGGCGACGAAATTGATTAGCATAGTGAACTGAAAGGGCTACAGCGGTAACTACGCAACCGCCCCGTAGTGTGGTCCCTGCGTACGCTAACTACGTGGAGTTTGGCGGATATGTTCAGGTCAGGGCGGGCCTGCGCCGCCCTTAACATCTTGTGCTCGCATAGTTATCTCGCGAGCCCTTTGAACTGAATTCCCTTCCTTAATTGACATGCGCGCGACGATGCCGCGTTCGTTTCTCGCGTAACTACGACTTCGCGGGACAACGGCTGAGCGTCCTCGACGTTTTGACCGACAGTCATGCCACGCGTTGGCTCACACGAATACTGCATCACGTCGCCACACCGCTGGAGTGATCACACCCATAGACTTGAGTGTCGCCAGACTTAGAAGTACGTCCAAATGGTAGTGAACGGATCGCCGAGTGATTTATAGTAGCGCCCTTAGTCTTCGTAAAACACCGTGGCTCATCCAAGGCGGAATGGGGATCGCCATTTCTGGCTGGCCCCTGGCCCGGGCTGTCGCTAGTGCCGGCCAACTCGGCGTCGTATCCGGCACCGCAATTGACAGTGTCTTCGTGCGCCGTCTGCAAGATCACGGTGTTGACGAGCGACTGCGAGCCGTGCTCAATCGCTTTCCAGTGCACTCCATTGTCGACGAAATCGTCAACAAGTTTGCCAGCACCAAGCGAGCTCTCTCCCATTCGTACCAGAACATCGTCATGCTCACCCACCGCAACACCAGGCACTCGCAAGACCTGCTGGTTCTCGCGGCGTTCGTCGAGGTCGCTCTTGCGAAGGAGGGCCACGACGGCACAGTCGGAATGAATCTTCTCACGAAGGTGCAGATGCCGACCGCGCCAACCCTGATGGGCGCGATGCTCGCAGGAGTTGATTACATCGTCATGGGTGCAGGTGTACCAACGCACATTCCGGGCACGCTGGATCGACTGGCCGAAGGAGAGGCCGTCGACATGCCGCTCGATATTGCGGGCGGCGAACCAGGCGCATCGTCATTGTCGATTCGATTCGATCCCTCGCGCTATCTCCCTTCTTTTAAGTTGCACCGACCGAAGTTCTTGGGCATTGTCTCGTCACACGTCCTGGCCAGCGCTTTGGCCAAACGCAGTAACGGACACGTTGATGGCTTTGTCGTTGAGCGTCCTTCAGCGGGCGGCCACAACGCCCCACCTCGCGGCAAATTCACTGTCGATGAAGATGGCAGTCCCGAATACGGCGAACGAGACCGAATCGACTACAGCGTGCTCAATGATCTCGAGCAGCCCTACTGGATCGGTGGCGGCGTGACCACTCGTGAGCACGTCCGTGAGGCATTGGATTGCGGCGCTGCCGGTGTACAAGTCGGGACGCTTTTCGCGTATTGCAACGAATCGGGAATGGACCCGGAATTGCGCGCAAAGATCATCGAGGAAGTGAAAACCGGTCCGATTGAAGTGAAGACTTCGCTGCGAGCGTCGTCAACCGGCTACCCCTTCAAAGTGGCCATGATCCCGGGGACGATCTCTGATCCCGATACCTACGAATCGCGCGAGCGCAAGTGCGATCTCGGTTACCTTCGCGAAGCGTACGCCAAGACCGACGGCTCGTTGGGCTACCGCTGCGCAGCGGAACCGGTAAAGGACTACGTGCGAAAAGGTGGCAAGGTCGAGGACACCGTCGGAGTGACCTGCTTGTGCAATGGCCTCATGGCGACCGCCGGAAGGGGTCAAGTTCGCTCCGATGGACGCCACGAACCACCCATCGTCACCAGTGGTGACTGCATCAACGAGATCCGAACTCTTTTGGATGGCGGCGACAGTTACAGCGCCCTCGATGTCATCGCCCACTTGCAAGACACCTCGCGTCTTGAATGCTCCATCGCCCTCAGCAGTACCGAAAGCGAAAAGACCGTCCTCTCTCCAGCTTGACGTCCAGTCTTCGCGGTCATCACAAACATTGATCTCAGCATCGCCGAGCGCCGCGACGTCAACCAAAGCGTGGTAATGATGCTCGTCGCTCCTTGCGTTACGCCGTAGCGTGGCTTGCATGCGACTCGCGACTCCCAATCTCGACAATGCAGCGGCGCATTGTCTCGCATCACCCAGAAGCTCGATTCCCTCTGATTTGATGGGTCCACGCTGCAGACGCCTCAAATCGGCCGAACGATGACCGTAGTAAATCAATGCTGGCTCACCGAGTGTTGCGTCGACCCCATGAATCTGCCCGGCTTTCTATCACCGCTGTCTTGCGCACCGGTCCTTTCAGGTTCCTCGAGCAGTGCAGTTTGCTGGTGCGACGCTCGGTGCGGCAGCCGCACAACGGGGGCCGCTTTGGTGGGTGGCGCACTACCAAGCGCATCAGACGATTCGACACATCCGACGCCTGTCGCAACAACTGGCTGATCGCGATCCTCGTCCTCGGTGAGGGCTGGCACAACAATCACCATCGCTACCCCAACTGCGCGCAGGCAGGAATCGGTCGTCACGAACTCGATCCCACTTGGTTGGGGATACGCGCGCTCGCCGCGCTCAAACTGGCTTCAAGGCTCCACAAGGTTCCCAATCAACCTTCCGGCGCGCGGTGAGCCGACGCCGCATTGACGGCATCTCACCCCAGCGGGGTGCGGGGACCCGTCTCTTCACAAAGACGCACGCTGCCCTGCCGATTATCGGACACCGTATCGCAGTCGAGTGATCGACTCAACTACTAAACGTCGTTCTGTAGCGAGACTCAGACTACTCGACCCTCGCTCGGCCACAAAAAGAAGTCCGGTCGCTCGATGCCGGCTCAGAAGTCAGCGTCGGGCATCTTTGCCCGGGCGACTCCCTCGACCCGGCGGATGAAGGCGGGGCTGCGCCGGAAGCGAGCCCCAATCTCCGCATAACTGGCTCCCTCCGCCCGCCATGCGAGGATTCGCCGTTCGAGCGGCCGGAGGGCCTCGAGGGAAACCGGCGAGTGTGCGACAGTGCGGGTGCGCGTGCTCAGCTCCAGGATCTGCTTCACGCTCCGTGGACTGCGACGTAGCCGCCAAGCCACCTCCGCGAGGCCGACCCCGCTGTCCACCAGTCGCCGCACTACTCGTTCGACTGGGCGCAGGGTTTGCTCCTCGGCCACAACTTCACCTCCGACGTTCTCCAGGCTACCCGCTTGCGGTACGCCCCGCGTGAGGCACGCCATGGATATGCAGCCATTGGGCTCTCCATTTGTTGCGTATGCCGTAGAAGTTGCGCAGCACGTCGGCGCCGGGCTCCCAAAAGTAATCGTCCCAACTGGACACGTCAGCCTCGAGCGACGGTGTACGAGTCTTTCTTGGCCTTTTCGAGGCTTCGCCGGCCGCAGTCAGCCTTGGTGAAAGCACCGCGCGCCAGATCGGTTAAATCCTTGACGTCCTCACGGTTGGGAACCCACCCTTCGTGCCAATTCCCCGCGAAGGCCTGGACGATCGAGCGCCGATCACGCGGGGACAGCCCCTCAAAAAGGTCGGGCCACCATAGCTCCAGATCCAGCGTGTCCGACGTACTCGCCTCCACGGTGCGTTGAGTGAACTGTGCCAGCGTCCTGGCACAGTTCGGTTCCGTCGGCGCCGTCGCGAACGTCAAGCGATCGATGAGGCGTCGCGTTCGAGTACGATCCTCTGGCCGTCCTCGAGTTCCTCGTCGACCGCGACGCCTGTCGTGCACCCGGACCCCAGCGCGTTGGCGCCGTCCAAGATACGACTGCTCCTTGAGACAGTTCGGCACAATCGCGCCGGACGCTAGATGCCGCCGTACGGGAGTACCCGTGCGAGGACGTTGTCCACGTCGTCAATCCCTCCGGTCTTTGCGATGATAGTGACGACGGTCATTGAACCAGAGAAAAGCCCTGCGGCCAACACGGCCACTCACTCGCAGGAGTAGAGCGGAGGGTACGGACGTCGAGCTAGCGATAGAGCCCAAACTCCAGGGTCGTTGGCTCCACGAGGTCGCCGCCGGACAGCACGTACGTTGACTTCTCCGCTACGTCCTCGACCACGACGAGTGAGCGAGCTCGTTGAGCGGCCCCGAGGACACGACTGCGTTGGGCCGCTTGTTCGTGGCTGACGAGTGGCTCGTCGATGATGATGTCCGGGTTGTCGATTCCCCAACGCTCAACGTAGGCCGCGCCAGCCGAAACCTCTAACACCCATCGCTCGTAGAGTTCACCCGTATCCGGAGTCTGGCCGAAGTCCTGCACCCAAGCGTCACCACGTTCAATAGCGATTATGGCGAGTTCGCGGGCTCGCTCACTAATGGCGTCGGCACGATCGTTCAGTGCGAACACCACGTCGGGGTCGGTGATCCCGCTGGGTCGGGGGAAGACGCCGGCCACGAGTTCACCCGGAGGTGGAGCTGGGTAGCCCACCTCGCTCACGTAGCGATCGATGCGGTAGTGCAGGACGCTGGCCACGTCCTCGGCGTCGTCGAACGAACGACCCGTGACCAGCATCGGTAGTTCGGTGTGAACGTCGAAGCCCCGACTTTCCGCGTCTCGTAGCTGGGCGAGTAGCGCTGCGTACGCGGGAGACGCCTCGGCCTGAGCCAACTCGGTGTCGCTGAGTCCCGACTGGCTGAGCACCTCATTCCAGCGCGGACCATCGGCCATCGCGACGATGGTGTCGTACTCGGCGACGAGTGCGGCAACGGACTGAGTCTGGGACTGACGGATCATGTCGGTCGCCGACACGTCGGCCCCCTCGTGGCGCAGTACACCGGCGAGCACTTCCATGGCGCTCGCGGTCTCGCTCAGTCCGTCGTGGCCGGTGGACGGATCGGGGTCGTAGTGCGTGTCCACGTAGAGGTGGTTGGACTTAGATCCTCGCGTCAGGGCGACGTAGAGCACTTCGCGGGTGGTGGTGGGGCTCACGTACGCGTGGGCGCTGTCCACGGTGCGCCCCTGGGCGCGATGCGCGGTCGTGGCGTAGGCCAACTCGACGTGCTCGCGAACGTAACTGGAAGGTAAGACCACCGAGCCGTGTCCACTCGTCCGGGTGACGGTCATGGCGCCGTTCTCGTGCGTCGCCGCGACGGTCCACACGTCACCGTTCTTGACCCAGCTCGTCGGCGTCGTCAGTCGACGGTCGTTCTCGCGCGTCACGACGAGGTCGTTCACGCCGGCCGTCATGGCCCCCGCGACGTCGACTCCTTCGTCGACGACGGCACCACTGGCGACGCGCTCGGCGCGGGCGCGAGCGTTGAGCTCGTTCACGGTCGCGGTGTCGCTCGCGAGCATCAACGAGTGCAGGCCTCGGTCGGTGTCCACCTTCCACGCGGCGTAGAGGGCGTCGAGCATGTCGTCACGAGTTCCGTCTTTGATCCGCCCGTGGGCCGCGTACGCGCCAAGGGCCGAGCT
>Ga0307373_10001138_pt1 | contig 50153 bp, 47 predicted proteins | sample OX2MG_FD_202534 | JGI IMG/M metagenome (GOLD analysis project Ga0307373, IMG submission 202534) | Soil microbial communities from Risofladan, Vaasa, Finland - OX-2 | ecosystem: Environmental > Terrestrial > Soil > Coastal area > Acid sulfate soil | place: Finland: Risofladan, Vaasa | collected...
CTGCGTGCGGCGGGGGAGCGGGGGGCCACCGTGCTCGTGACGGGCTCATTCCACACGGTGGGAGACGCCATGTCGCGCTTGCACCTATCTCCGTTTCCCCAATAGCTTTAGGCATGACCAAAGGCGCGCTCCCAGGATTCCGAGATTTCTACCCCCACGAGTTCGCCGAGCGCGCCTACATCCTGCGCGCGTGGCGGGACGTGGCGCGCCGGTTCGCGTTCGTCGAGTACGACGGTCCGCCGCTCGAGCCGCTGGAGCTGTACACCAAGAAGAGCGGCGAGGAGATCGTGGGGCAGCTGTACAACTTCATCGACAAGGGCGGACGCGAAGTTTCGCTGCGCCCCGAGATGACGCCGACGTTCGCGCGCATGGTGGCCGCCAAGGCGAACGCGCTGCGCAAGCCAGTGCGCTGGTTCACCGTGCCGCAGCTGTTCCGCTACGAGCGACAGCAGAAGGGCCGGCTCCGCGAGCACTTCCAGCTCAACGTGGACATCGTCGGCGAACCCGACGTGACCGCCGATGCCGAGCTGCTCGCGGTGGCCATCGAGATCGTCCGCGTGCTCGGCCTCACGCAGAACGACGTGCGGGCGCGGGTGTCCGACCGGCGGCTGCTGCGCGCGTTGCTCGACACGCTCGGCGTGTCGGATGAGCAGGCGCCCGGGGTGTTCGCGGTGATCGACAAGATCGATCGGCAACCGATGGACGTCTCGCGGGAGAAGCTCGCGGGGTTGGGGTTGGGCGACGGCGCGGTGGATCGCGTGGTCGGGCTCACCGGACGGATCTCGCTCGACGGGCTGCGCGCCGAATACGGCACCGGCGGCGTGCTCGGCGAGCGGATGGCCGAACTCGATCGGTACTTCGGCTACCTCGACGCGCTCGGGGTGGGCGAATGGGTGGATCTCGATCTGAAGATCGTGCGCGGACTGGCCTACTACACGGGCATCGTGTTCGAGCTGTTCGACGCGCATGGCGAGTTCCGCGCGGTATGCGGCGGCGGCCGTTACGACACACTGCTCCAGTCGCTCGGCGGCGTCGACCTGCCGGCGCTCGGCTTCGGCATGGGCGACGTCGTGCTGGGCGAACTCCTGCGGGCCCGCGGGCTCATGCGAGCCGAACAGACGACGCCGGACTATTGGGTGGCGTACGCGGAACCGAGGCAGCTCGGGCGGGCGATGCAGGTGGCGCAGGCGCTGCGCCGCGGCGGGGCGAGCGTCGAATACGCGCTGCGGGCGCAGCAGTTGGGGCGCCAGTTCAAGGCGGCGGCAGCGGCGGGCGCGCCGCAGGCCGTGATTGTTCGCGACGATGGATCGCTGCTCCTCAAGTCCCTCGCGTCGGGCGAGGAACGAACCGTTACATTGCAGGACGGCCGGCTCCTGTGAGCCGGTCCCTTCCACGACACCCCACGCATGGCTGACGACAAGAAGCTCACGACCCGCGCCGCGGACTTCAGCGCGTGGTACAACGAGGTGGTGCTCAAGGCCGAACTGGCGGACTACTCGCCGGTGCGCGGCTGCATGGTGATCCGGCCTTCCGGCTACGGGATCTGGGAGCGGATGCAGCGGGCGCTGGACGACAAGTTCAAGGCCACGGGGCATCAGAACGCGTACTTCCCGCTGTTCATTCCGCAGAGCTATCTGGAGCGGGAGGCGGCGCACGTGGAAGGGTTCGCCCCCGAGACCGCGGTCGTGACCCATGGCGGCGGCAAGAAGCTCGAGGAGCCCCTGGTCGTGCGGCCCACGTCGGAGACGATCATCTACGCGATGTTCGCCAAGTGGGTGCACAGCTACCGCGATCTCCCCCTGCTCATCAACCAATGGGCGAACGTGGTGCGCTGGGAACTGCGCACGCGGCTCTTCCTGCGCACGCTCGAGTTCCTGTGGCAGGAAGGCCACACGGCGCACGCCACGCATGATGAGGCCGAGGTGGAGACGCGCAAGATGCTGGGCGTGTATCGCGATTTCATGGAAGGCTGGATGGCGATGCCGGTGGTGACGGGCCGCAAATCCGATTCCGAGCGATTCGCCGGCGCGCTGCGCACGTACTCGTGCGAAGCGATGATGCAGGACAACAAGGCCTTGCAGGCGGGCACGACGCACAATCTGGGACAGAACTTCGCCAAGGTGTTCGACCTCAAGTTCCAGACCGAGTCGGGCGGGATGGAGTACGCGTGGAACACCAGTTGGGGCGTGTCCACGCGGCTCGTCGGCGGGCTCGTGATGACGCACGGCGACGACGTCGGCCTGCGCGTGCCGCCGCTGTTGGCGCCGATCGAGATCGTGATCGTTCCGATCTACAAGACCGATGAGGAGCGGGCGCGAGTGCTCGAGGCCGCGGACCGGATCGTCGCGGGCCTGGGCGCCTGGGAGCGTCGCGAGCCCGGACGCCTGCGCGTGCACATCGACGCGCGCGACGGCATCAAGCCCGGCGCCAAGTACTTCGAGTGGGAGTTGCGCGGCGTGCCGTTGCGCATGGAGGTCGGCCCGCGCGACCTCGACAAGAACCAGGTGGTGCTGGTGCGCCGCGATACGCGGGAGAAGCGGCCGGCGTCGCTCGACACGCTCGGGGAGGACGTGGCCGAACTGCTGTCGCGCATCCAGGCCGACATGCTGATCGCGGCCCGCGAGCGCCGCGAGCAGCACAGCATCCGCGGTCCGCTCACATATGACGCGTTCCGGCAAGTCATGGACGGCGAGGGCGGGTTCGTGTACGCGGGCTGGTGCGGTGACGCCGAGTGCGAGGCGGCGATCAAGGCCGATACCAAGGCCACGATCCGCGTGCTCCCCGACGAGGAATTTCGGTCGGCGGAGGCGCCGACGGCCTGTCTGCGGTGCGGTCGTCCGGCCAGCGCCGAGGCGGTATGGGCCAAGGCGTACTGACGTCGGCCTTCCCGCGCGTCGAGGGGGCGCTCCACTGCGAGGGCGTACCCCTGGCGCAGATCGCCGCGACCGCGGGCACCCCGGCCTTCGTCTATAGCGCGGCGCTCATTCGCGAGCGCTACCGCGCCCTCGACGCCGTGCTGTCCCCGGTGGCGCACCGGGTGCACTACACGCTCAAGGCCAACTCCAATCGTGCCGTGCTCCGGCTACTGCGCGAGTTGGGGTGCGGCGTGGACGTGGTCTCGGGCGGCGAACTGCACCGCGCCCGGCTGGCCGGGTTCGCGGGACGCGACATCATCTTCGGCGGCGTGGGCAAGACCGACGACGAGCTGCGCGAGGCGCTGCTCGCCGACGTGCTGCTGCTCAACGTCGAGTCCGAAGCCGAGGTGCGCTCGATCAGCCGCATCGCCGTCCAGCTGGGGGTCGACGCGCGGGTGTCGCTGCGCGTGAACCCCGAGGTAACGGTGGACGCGGCCCACGCCTACATCAAGACCGGGGAGCGGGGCCACAAGTTCGGCATTCCGTTCGATGACGCGCTGCACGTGGCCCGCGTCGCGGCCGGACTGCCCCGCGTGACCCTGCTCGGCCTCGACATGCACCTGGGCTCGATGCTGGCCCGCGTGGAACCGTATCGCCGCGGCGCCGAGCGCCTGGCCCAACTGTGCGGGGAGATCCGGGCCGCCGGCATCGCCACGCTCCGCCACCTCGACGTGGGCGGCGGCTTGAGCGTCCGCTATGCCGACGAGACGCCGCTCGATCTCGACGAGTTCGCCGACGCCGTGCTGCCGGTGGCGCAGGCCGCCGGCCTCGATCTGCTCATCGAGCCCGGCCGGTTCATCGTCGGCAATGCCGGGGTGCTGCTCACCCGCGTGCTCTATCGCAAGCACAGCGGCGGCAAGGAGTACGCGATCGCCGACGCCGGGATGACCGAGCTGCTGCGGCCGTCATATTATAACGCATATCATCGGGTCGAGGCCGTGCACCAGCCGGCAGGGCAGGCGGTGCTGAACGTGGTGGGGCCGGTGTGCGAATCGGGCGACTTCCTGGCGCTCGATCGCGCGATGGACGATCCGGCGGCCGGCGACCTGCTGGCGGTGTTCGACGCCGGGGCCTACGGCTATGTGATGGCGTCCAACTACAACAGCCGCCGCCGCGCCGCCGAGGTCCTGGTGGACGGCGATCGCTACGCGGTGGTGACGGAGCGCGAGACGTACGACGATATGGTGCGACGCGAGGTTGACCAACCCGACTGGAGGCAGTGATGCGCGTGGGCGTGATGTCGGACTCGCATGACCGGGTGCCCGCCGTGGCCGAGTTGCTGCGCCAGATGGCCGAGGCCGGAGTGACGATGGTCTTCCACGCCGGCGACTTCTGCTCGCCGTTCGTGCTCAAGCCGTTCGAGGACGCCCACATGACGCTGGCCGGCGTGTTCGGCCGCAACGACGGTGACCCCGAAGGCCTGAGCACGCGGGCCGGCGCCGGCATCGGCCTCGAACTGTTCGAGTCGCCGCACAGTTTCGACGTCGGCGGCGAGCGGATCCTCATCGTCCACGACATCGGCGACGTACAGAAGCGGTCGCTGGAGGCGCATACGATCGTGATCCATGGCGCCACCCACCAGCAGGAGATGAAGACCAGGGGCAGCACCCTGATCCTCAACCCCGGCGAGGCGTGCGGCTGGCTGCACGGCACGCCGCAGGCCGCGATCCTCGACCTCGATAGCAAGAACGTAGAATTTCTCACCCTCGATCCGGCGCAGTGGAATCGCTGACCGCGCCACCGCCTCCATCGTCTCACCACCCGCTGCCGTGCCCTCTCGCATCCTGATCATCGATTACGGGTCGCAATACACGCAACTCATCGCGCGCCGCGTGCGCGAGGCCCGCGTCTATTCGGAGATTCACCCGCCCACGCGCAGCGTGCAGTGGATCCGCGACTGGCGCCCCACGGGGATCATCCTCAGCGGCGGCCCCAACTCGGTGTACGACGAGGGAGCGCCGACGGTGGACCCCGCCGTGCTCGACATCGCCCCCGTGCTCGGCGTCTGCTACGGCATGAACCTGATCGTCCACCGGTTGGGGGGCGACGTCTCCCGCGCCGCCCACCGCGAGTACGGCCGGGCCGAAGTGTCGGTGTCGGCCGACGACACCCTGTTCCGGGGTTTCGCTCCCGACGAATCCTTCGCCGCCTGGATGAGCCACGGCGATCAGGTCCGCACGCTGCCGGTCGGGTTCCGGGCCATTGCCCACACGTCCAACTCGCCGATCGCCGCCTATCGGCACGAGACGCGGCCGCTGTTCGGCGTCCAGTTCCACCCCGAGGTGGCTCACACCACCCGTGGCACCGAGATCATCGCCAACTTCCTGTTCCAGATCTGCCATGCCGATCCGTCGTGGACGCCGGGCGCGTTCATCGACGAGGAAGTGGCGAAGATCCGGGCGCTCGTGGGCGACAAGCGCGTCATCTGCGGGCTCTCGGGCGGCGTCGATTCCGCCGTCGCCGCGACGCTGGTGCATCGCGCCATCGGGGACCAGCTCACCTGCGTCTTCGTGGATACCGGCCTGCTCCGCGCGCACGAGCGCGACCAGGTGGAGCGCACCTTCCGCGCCCACCTCGGCATCCAGCTCGTGACCGTCGACGCGGCCCGCCGGTTCCTCGACGCCCTCCGCGACGTGGAAGACCCCGAGCGCAAGCGGACGATCATCGGACACACGTTCATCGACGTGTTCGAGGACGCCACCGAGGCCAGCGCGCGCGGCGCCGAATTCCTGGTCCAGGGCACGCTGTACCCGGACGTCATCGAGTCGTCGTCGCCCACCGGCGGTGCGTCGGTCACGATCAAGACCCACCACAACGTGGGCGGGCTCCGGCCCGACATGAAATTCAAGCTCATCGAGCCGCTGCGCGAACTGTTCAAGGACGAGGTGCGCAATGTGGGCCGCGAGCTCGGGCTGCCGGAGGAGATGGTGGGGCGTCACCCGTTCCCCGGGCCCGGCCTCGCCATCCGCGTGCTCGGCGCCGTCACCGACCCGGCGCTCGAGGTCCTGCGCAAAGCCGATACGATCTACCTGGAAGAGATCCGCGCCGCGGGACTCTACGACGAGATCTGGCAGGCATTCGCCGTGCTGCTGCCCATTCGCAGCGTGGGCGTGATGGGCGACTTCCGTACCTACGAGAACGTGGTGGCGCTGCGCGCCGTAACCAGCACCGACGGGATGACCGCCGACTGGTTTCCCTTCCCGCACGACGTGATGGGGCGCATCTCCAACCGCATCATCAACGAAGTGCGCGGCGTGAATCGCGTGACGTACGACGTCAGCTCCAAGCCGCCGGCCACCATCGAATGGGAGTGAGAGGGCGGGGGCGATGAGCGCGGCGGAGGCGGCCGGCCGGCCCCGCCTTGTCGCCACCCTGCGCGCGCTGGTGGCGCATCCCGGGGCGCTCACCCGGTCCCGGTTGGATGGCCGGAGCCAGCGCTACGTGCCGCTCACCACGTTGCTGGTGTCGTGCGCGGCCGCATTCTTCGTCCTCACCACGGTGCTGTCGCATCGGCCCACGAACGACGCCGCTGCCAAGTCCTGCGCGACGGCGCCCGGGGGCGACGGCGGTCTGGACTCAGCACTGGGCCCGTTGCTCGGACTCGCCGCGGATCAACCGGCCGCCGCGCCCGCCTCGCCGGCCGAGTTCTGGCTCCTGCACGCCGTCGAGCAGCTGCTCTGCGATCCCCAGCGGTTCACGTATGCCCTCGGCCTGGCCGTGCCGATCGCATTCCTGGTGCTGATCCCCGCGTTCGCCGGGCTCATGCACCTCGCTTTCCGGCGCGAGCTGCCCGGCTACGCCGGTCACTGGACGTACGCGGTGGAATCGCACGCCGCGCTCTTCCTGGTGCTCTCCGCGCTCGCGGTGGTGAGCGCGTTGGGCTCGTCGTTCCTCAGCTTCTTCGCGTCCCTGGGCGGACTGGTGTACACCACGTGGAATCTGCACGCGGGCGTGCAGACGACGTACCGCGTGACCTCGCGGACCGCCACGTGGAGGACGACGCTGGTGGGCGTGGCCTACGCGCTGCTGCTCGTCGCCGCCGTTGGCGTGACCCTGTGGATCCTGCTCTAGGCGTTCCGCGGGACGCCGCCCAGTCTAGACGCCTTTCTCTTCCAACAGCGCGAGGAACTGCTTGGGCTCGGTGAGTTCGAGCAGGCGGCCCGGCACGTCGGGCTCCTTGCTGAACTGCGCGATCTTGCCGAGCACGGGCAGGTACTGATTGGACACCTCGAGCGGCGGTGCGACGATCAGGAAGAAGAAGTTCACCGGCTTCTCGTCGATCGCCTTGAAGTCGACGCCGCCCTTCTTGCGGCCGAACGCCACGCGGAGCTTGCTGACCACCAGCGACCGGCAGTGCGGAATGGCGATCCCGCGTCCGATGCCGGTGGACCCCAGGTTCTCGCGCCGCTTGAGCATCTTGAACAGCATGCCCTCGGACTTCTCGTCGAGCTTGAGCAAACCGATCAGCTCCTTGAGGACATCGTCCTTCGTCGTGCCCTCGATCTCGAGCTTGACCGCGTCTTCGCTGAAAAATTCGCGCAGTTCCATCGAATCCCATCCCCAAACATGTAGATGCCGCGGCGCCTGGTGGCGCCGATTGTTGACGCAAGACGTGAACTGGCGAAGTTAACGAAGTCGGCCAAGTCGTGTCAAATTGTGGCGTTGCAGGCTTTTCCGGCCGCCGTTAGCTTGCTTCGGATGCCCTTCCCGTTCCCGCTCCGCGCCTCCGTTCCCCTGTACCTGGCCCCCATGGCCGGGGTCTCGGAATCGCCCTTCCGGCGCCTCTGCCGGCGGTTTGGCGCGGACGTCGTGGTCACGGAATTCCTGTCCGCCGAAGGGATCCGGCGCGAGAACCCCGCCACCATCAACAAGCTGCGATTCGGCCCTGACGAGCGCCCCATCGGCGTCCAGATCTTCGGCGCCGATCCGGCCGCGATGGCCGAGGCCGCCGGGCTCGTGACCGACGTGTTCCAGCCCGACTTCGTGGACATCAACTTCGGATGCCCGGTCAAGAAGGTCGTGCGGCGCAACGGCGGTTCCGGGTGCCTCAAGGACCTGAGCCTGGTCGAGGCGGTGATCCGCGCGGTGGCAGCCAGCACGCACCTGCCGGTGACCTGCAAGATCCGCAGCGGCTGGAACGAGGAGATGCGCAACCCGGTGGAGATCGCGCTGCGGTGCCAGGACGCCGGGGCCCGCGTGCTCGCCATCCATCCGCGCACCCGGACGCAGATGTACTCCGGCGCCGCGCACTGGGACGAGATCGCCGCGGTGGTCGAGGCGCTGGACATTCCGGTGCTCGGCAATGGCGACATCAAGACGGCCGACGACGCGGCGCGCATGCACCACCAGACGGGATGCGCCGGCGTCATGATCGCGCGCGGCTCGTTCGGGCAGCCGTGGATCTTCGACCAGGCGCGCGACCTGCTCGACGGGCGCCCGATGCGTCCGGCGCCGTCGGTGGAGGCCCGGTTCCGCGTGGCAGCGGAGCACGCGCGCATGGCCGCGGACTACGAGCCCGACCGGCGCGGCGCCGCCATCGAGTTCCGCAAACACCTGGGCTGGTACGTGCGCGGGCTGCCCGGATCGGCCGATCTGCGACGCGCGCTCCATGCGGTCACGTCGCTCCACGAGGTCGAGGGCATCTTCGCCGAGTACCTGTTGGCCCGCGAACGCGGACTGATCGTCGATTCAGCGCCGGATCCGGAGTCGATGGAGAGCGTCGGCGCATGAGACGCGAGCGTGTCCGGGATCTGCTCGCCCGGGTCGCGGACGGCACGCTCGATGTGGACCAGGTCATCGACGCGCTTTCGTTCGAGCCGTTCGAGAGTCTCGGACACACCACCATCGACCACCACCGCTCCCTGCGGCAGGGCTACCCCGAGGTGATCTTCGGAGCCGGCAAGACGCCGGAACAGATCGTCGAGATCGCCGAGCGGATCGCCAGCCACGGCGACGGGCTGCTGGTGACGCGGGTGAGCGCCGACGCCGCCGAAGCGCTCACCCGGCGGTTCCCGTCGCTCGTCTGCCACCCGGTGGCGCGAACGGCCTACCTGGCCGGCAACGAACCGCCGCCCGCGGGACGCGGCCCGGTCTGCATCGTGACCGCGGGCACGAGCGACCTCCCGGTGGCCGAAGAAGCAGCCGTGACGGCGGCGGCCCTCGGGAACGCCGTGGTCCGCGTCACCGACGTGGGCGTGGCGGGGTTGCACCGTCTGCTTGCCCGGCGCGACGAGCTGCTCTCGGCCGCGGTCATCATCGTCGTCGCCGGGATGGACGGCGCGCTGCCGTCCGTGGTGGGCGGCATGGTGAGCGGTCCGGTGATCGCCGTCCCGACGAGCATCGGGTACGGAGCGGCGTTCGGCGGCATCGCGCCCCTTCTAACTATGCTCAACAGCTGTGCAGCGGGCGTGACGGTAGTTAACATCGACAACGGGTTCGGCGCGGCCGTGGCGGCCAGCCGGATCACCCACGACTGAATTCGTCCTTCTTCTGTCCGGTCCGGACATGACGACTGCGGAATGGATCGCGCTGGCTGGGGCTGGCGTGGCGCTCGCACTGAGCGCCACGCAGTACGCGCGCGGCCGCCGCAGGTCCGTGCGGAGTTCGTCGGAGCCGCCCGCTCCTCCGGTCGCGCCCATGCAGGTGGGATCGCTGCTCAACGCGGCGGCCCGCCACCGCCGCCAGACGTCGCCCACCGCGCCCATCTCGGATCTCCGGAGCGGGGTGGAGGCGAGCCACGACGAGCAGGAATTCGTGGCCGACGCCGCGCACCTGGTGGAGCAGCTGGTGGACATCCGCGATGCCTGCGGCGCCGAAGAGGCCGTGCTCTGGCGATGGGATGAATCCCGGGACCGGCTGACGCCCGCCGCGTGGTCCACCTCCGGCAGCAGCCGCCCCCAGCATTTTCTGAAGGAGGAGTGGGGCCCGCTCGCGCGGTGGGCGGCCGAAGGGCGCATGGTGGTCATGGATAGCGCGGACGACGAGATCACGCCGCCGAAGTTCGCGGCGGCTCCGGTGCTCGAGGACACGCTCCTCGCAGGCGTGCTCACGGTTGGCCATGCCGGCGGGATGGCCATCTCGAGGCAGCGGGTGAAGCAGTGGCTGCCACGCTACGCGAGCCAGGTGGTGCGGGTGCTGTCGCTGAGCGAGGCGCGGCGGGAGTACGCGCGCCAGATGCGCCAGAGCCGCGCCCTGCTCGCCGCCGTGCGCCAGATCCAGACCAACAAGACCCACGATTCGCTGGCCGCCTCGATCTGCGAGACCGCCCTCGAGGTGTCGTCGGCGAGCGCGGCCGCCCTGGTCCGGTGGAGGCCCGAAAAGGAGAAGGGCGCCGTCCGCCATACCACCCCGGGATTCCGGCAGAGCGCCCCGTTCGCCCTCGACCCCGGCACGCTCGTGGCCAATGCGTGCCACAACGGGCTGACCCTGTTCGTCGAAGACACCGAGCGGATGGATGCGGGTGTGTCGCTGTTCACCGCCGGCGATCATGGGTGGCACAAGGGCTCGCTGGGCATCGTTCCCCTGTCGCGCGACGATCGCGTGATCGGGGCGATCGTCGTGGCCTCCCTCGAGTCGGGCCGCATCACCCAGGACGAGGTGCGCAACCTGGGCGTGCTGGGCGCCGTGGCGGCGGGCTCGCTGGAGATCGTCTGGGAGATCGACGAGGTGACCAAGCGGGCCAGCACCGACGCCCTCACCGGTCTGGTGAACCGTCGGGCATTCGACGAACACCTGAAGCGGCTGCTCAACGAGACCGACCGCTTCGGGCAGCCCCTGGCCCTGATCCTGGCCGATATCGATCATTTCAAGCGGATCAACGACACCTGGGGGCACGAGGCGGGAGACGAGGTCCTGCGCCGGGTGGCCAGGAAGCTCACCGAGGGGGTGCGGAACGTGGACGTCTGCGCCCGGTATGGCGGGGAGGAGATCGCCATCCTGCTCCCTCAGACCTCGGTGGCCGGGGCGGCAGACCTGGCCGATAGGCTGCGGCACGCCGTGGGTGCCAAGCCGATCAAGTTCAAAGGGGAGGAGATCCCGGTCACGCTATCGTTCGGCGTGGCGTCCTATCCCGACGCCGTAGCGCTGCGTGAAGGGCTGTTCCGGGCGGCCGACCGGTCGCTCTACGAGGCCAAGGAGGCGGGCAGAAACTGCGTCAGGGCAGTTGGCATATCGCCAACTGTGTGATATATTTAGAGCGTATGACGTAAAGTTATGGTTTAGATACGGGCTTCTCGCCGGTAGCGGCATGACTTAGCTTTGCAGGTGTAGGGGGGCGACAGGCTTCGACGGGGTAAGTGAAGCTGTGGCCGCGTGCCCAGGTCCTCGGGCTCCTGGTAAAACACTCGGGAAACTTTTAACTGCCAACACCAACTTGGCCCTCGCTGCGTAACTTCGGTTATGCCGAGTGCTCCTGAGGAAGCCCTCCCGGGGCGGCTTCCGGAGTATCGCAAATCCGGGATGGTCAGCGGGTACGTCCTCGGCACGCTGACGAGATTCTAGAGGGCTCATCCGGCGGTGGGCGGTCCACCGGCCAGCCGTCGGAAACATCAATCGGTGGACTACGCACGTAGACGCTGTGGTGGATCTATTCTCGGACCGGGGTTCGATTCCCCGCGCCTCCATGCTCGAACGGACGGGCCGGCTCTCCAGCCGGCCCGTCCGCGTTTGGCCACTGCGCAGTCACTTCGTGTCGGCGGGGGAAGGCAGCGGGGAATCCAGGGGGGGCAAGCTTTCGCCGCCGCTGGAAGCCGGGTGCTTGCGCCGCCGGATGAACTCCGGGGCCAGGGCCACGCCGATTGCCGTGACCGGAAGGATCTGCTGGGCCTGGATCAGGAACGCGACGGCCACGGCGGCGTTGGGGTCGAACCCGAGCGCTGAGGCCGTCAGCGCGTACACCACCTGGAACACGCCCACGTTGCCCGGCGTCAACCGGAACAGGAACCCCACGTTCACAGCGAGCACGGCTGCCACGGTGCCGGTGAACGTGATCGGGAAGTGCACCGCTCGCGCCGTCATCTGATACGTGGCGATCTGCAGCCCCCAGGCGCCCACGGAGAGCAGCATCGCAGCGGTGAACCGCGGCACGGTGGATACGCTGGCCAGCGTGTGCGTGAACCGGCGGGAGTAGGCCCGCAGCTTGCCGTGCCAGTCGGTGGCATCGGTCACGGGCTCCTCGGTCTTCTCGCGGCTGAGCAGGAAGAGCACGAAGAATCCGAGCGTCGCGAGCGCGGTGATCGCGAACGGGCGAAGCGCCGAGATATGATCGGGGAGCGGCAGGAGCCAGATCCCGAGCACCAGCATGAGGACGTATCCGCTGAGCTCGAACAGCCGCTCGAGCGCGAACGTGGCCAGGATCTTCGCGCTGGGCACCCGCGTGGCGCGCGACACGAAGATCACTCGCGCGGCCTCGCCGCCATTGGCCACCAGCACGTTGTTGAGCCCGGCGCCGGCGAACGTGGCCCGCATGGCCAGCCACAGGGAGTCGGCGCCCACGGGGCGCAGGAAGATCCACCAGCGCACGCCCTTGAGGGCCAGCGACACCAGGTTGACGAGGGCGGCCGCGAGCAGCAGGCTGGGCGAGGCCGATCGGAATGCTTGCCAGGTTTCGGCCCACTGGACCCGCCGTGCGAACAGGATCAGGAATGCGAGCACGGCCACCCACATGGACACGCGCATCACGCGGACGAACTGTCGCTTCATGCCACGGGGACCGTGACGAAGCGATAGCCGCGGGCGGTGAGCGTCGCGAGCACGGCGGGCACGGCCTCGGCGGTCTGCCGCCGGTCGCCCGACGGGTCGTAGCCGTCGCCGTCGTGCAGCAGGAGGATCGAGCCCGGCCTGGCGCCGTCCACCGTGCGCCGGGCGATCACGTCCGCGCCCGGGCGATCGGAATCCCACACGCCGAGCGACCAGCCGACGACGCGCTCGCCCATCGAACGCGCGATGCGATTGACCCACGGGCTGCGGAATCCGTGCGGCGCGCGGAACAGCGCCGGCCGGGCGCCGCAGGCATGGGCGATGGCGTCGGCGCCCCGCGCTAGATCATCGCGCACGTAGGCCGGACTCTTGAAGTGCAGCTTGCGATGGTAGAAGCCGTGGTTGCCGATTGCATGGCCCTCGGCGTGCACGCGTCGGACCAGCTGGGGCCAGCGCTCGGCGTGCCGGCCGAGGATGAAGAACGTGGCGTGGATGCCCGCGTCCGCGAGCGCGTCGAGGATCGGCGGCGTAGCGTCGGGATTGGGGCCGTCGTCGAAGGTCAGCGCGACCACGCGCTCGCGCGTGGGGAGCCGGCCGAGGGCGGTGCCGAAGACGGCGCTGTTGCGATAGAACGCTCCGTGAGCGGCGATTCCAGCCGCGGCCGCGGCCCCGCCGATCACGGCCTGAACCATCATGGGACGACGGCGAGGCGTCCGAGAATGGCGTGGTAGACGTCGAGCACCTGGTCGGTGACTCGGTCCCACCCATACTGCAGGGCTTCCTGGCGTCCGCGCTTGCCGAGGCGGGCGCGGAGGGTCTCGTCGTCGATGAGACGCACCAGGGCGTCAGCCAGGGCATCGCGGTCGCCGCAGGGGACCATCAGCGCCTCGCGGTCGTTCTCCACGACGTCGCGGAAGCCCAGGATGTCGGAGCAGACGATCGGCGTCTCGCAGGCCATGGACTCGAGCAGCGTGATCCCGAACGACGCCTTGGTGGTGGGGCAGGCGTAGATCGAGCAGTTGGCGTAGTAGCTCGGGCGCCCTTCGAGGACGGCGCCCACGAAGGTGATGTCGGGGTCGCCGCCGGCCAGCGCATAATAGTGGTCGCGCAACGGGCCGTCGCCGACCACGACGAGCTGCGCACGGTAGCCGCGCCGTTTCACGCGCCGGAAGGCGTCGATGAGCGTGTCGAGACCGTTGCGGGGGTCGAAGCGACCGAGAAACAGGATCGACGGCACGTCGGCGCGCACTTCGGGCGGACGCGGGGCGTGCGGATTGAACACGTCCACGTCGATGCCGTTGGGAATGATCGTCCAATTGGCGGTGAAATACCGGTTGAGCGCGACGGTCGTGGAATGCGACACGGCGATCGCGGCGCTCAGCTTGTCCAGGCGCCGCTGGAAATAGCGATTGAACAGCGCGTACCCGGTGGAGCGGTCGAAGTAGGTGTGGAACGTGCCGACCACCGGGCAGTCCGCCTCGTCAATGGCGAGGAGCGGGAGCACCGGCGTGAGCGGCGAATGCACGTGGACGATGTCGTAGTGCCCTTCGCGGAGCACGCGGCGCATCTGCCGGCGCAGGCCCCATCCCAGCGTGATGCGGGCCTGGGACCCGTTGGCCTGCACGGGCTGGCTGCGCCCGATGCGGATGACATTCGGCTGCTCTTCGGCGCCGGGGATGTGGGAGGTGATGATGTCCACATGGTGCCCTCGACGCCGCGCTTCCCGGGCGAAGAAGTGCACGTGCTCACAGACGCCGCCCAGGTGGGGATAGTAGTACTCCGTGACCAGAGCGATGCGAAAAGTCCGCTCGTCCCTAAGCTCGGGGAGGGCGGGCAGCTGTGGCATTGACGGATGCCGGGAGGCGCGGAGCGTTCTGCCGGGAAGCGTGAGGAACGGCATGAAGCCTGGAATATACCATTTGGGACCACCCGCGAGTAGGAACTGCCCGTTCAGCCCGCGGAACTGGATACACGCGTGTAGTCAGAGGACGGATGGGGGGGCGACCCGTTTCAGACCCGTTCAGGGGGCCCGCCCGCCGGCCTAGTCGCGGGCGGCGTCGAGCGGCGGCGCGGTGGGATAGTCGCCGGAGAAGCACGCGTCGCAGAACCCGTCCGGGCCCCCGGGCACGGAGCCGAGCATCCCGTCGCGCGACAGGTAGCCCAGCGAGTCCACGCCGAGGTGTTTGGCGATCTCGGCCTGCGACATGTTGGCGGCGATGAGTTCACTACGCGTGGGGGTGTCGATGCCGTAGTAGCACGGGCCGGTGATCGGCGCCGAGCTGACGCGGAGATGCACCTCGCGCGCGCCCGCGGCCCGGATCATCGCCACGAGGCCGCGCGTGGTGGTTCCCCTCACGATCGAGTCGTCCACCATCACGACGCTCTTTCCCTCGATCACCTCGCGCACGGGGTTGTACTTGACCTTCACCTTGGCATCGCGGCCCGCCTGGGTAGGCTGGATGAAGGTGCGCCCCACGTAATGGTTGCGAATGAGCGCCAGTTCGTAGGGCAGCCCGCTCTCTTCCGCAAAGCCGAGGGCGGCGGAGTTCGACGAATCGGGAACGCTGAACACGAGATCGGCGGTGGGAGCGGGATGTTCCTTGGCGAGCTGCCGGCCCAGGGCGCGGCGGGCGCGGTCCACCGATCCGCCGAACACCCGGCTGTCGGGCCGCGCGAAGTACACGTACTCGAACACGCAGCGCCGCTGGGGCAGCGGAGCCAACGCCTGGATGAACTGCACGCCGGCGTCGTTCACGACGATGATCTCGCCCGGGCCCACTTCGCGTTCGACCGCCGCGCCCACGATGTCGAGCGCGCAGGTCTCCGAGGCGAACACGACGGCGCCGTCAAGGCGCCCCATCACGAGCGGGCGCCAGCCGCGCGGATCGCGGGCCGCGATCAGCGTGTCGCCGATCGCGGCCACGAGGCTGTACGCGCCTTCCACGCCCGTGAGCGCCTCGGCCATGCGCTCACCCGGAGAGCCGGCGCGAGACTTGGCCAGCCGGTGCACGATCACCTCGGAGTCGGAGCTCGTGGAGAAGATCGACCCCGTGGCTTCGAGCTCGGCCCGGATCTGCACCGCGTTCACGAGGTTGCCGTTGTGGGCGAGCGCGATGTGGCCGCTCCGGGAGCGCACGAAGATCGGCTGGGCGTTCTCGATCGTGGACGAACCGGCGGTGCTGTAGCGCGTGTGCCCGATCGCGAGGTTCCCCTCCAGCGCCTCGATCTCTCTCCCCATGGCCTCGTTGATCGTGCCCATGGACCGGACGGCGTGCCCGTGGTCGTGCTCGTCGAGCACCACCACGCCCGCCGATTCCTGGCCGCGATGCTGGAGAGAATAGAGCCCGAGCTGGGTGAGTCGAGCCGCGTCGGGACGCCCGCGAATGCCGAAGATGCCGCACATGGAATCAGACCGCCGTGGTGACCGGGGAATCGGAGACGGCCGAGGCCGCCCGCGACATGATGCGAGGAATGGTCTCGAAGTACGCGTCGTCGAGTTGGGCGAGGCCGATGCAGATCTCGCGGTCGTCGACGATCATCTCGAGTTGGACGCCGTCGTGGACGAACCCGATGTCGCGCGCGGGGACGCCGTGCGCCTGGGCAACGGCGAGCACGCGCTCGGCGTCGGGGGTGGAAACCACGACGCGGCTCTGGGCCTCGCCGAAGAGCAACGCGCGGAGGGGCAGGGCGTTCCACGGGGAGAGATCCACCCGGGCCGCCATCGGCCGGCCGCGATCCATGATCGTGCATTCGGCGAGGGCCACGGCCAGCCCGCCGTCGCTGCAATCGTGGGCCGATCGCACCGCGCCGGCGCGGATGGCGTCGAGCAGCGCAGCGACGAGCGCCCGTTCGGCGTCGAGGTCGCAGGCCGGCGGCGCGCCGGCGACGACGCCGTGGATCCGCTGCAGGTACTCGCTGGCGCCGATCGAGGCCGTGGGTTCGCCGAGCAACACGATGTGGTCGCCGGCGTGCTGGAACGAAGCCCGGGTGACGTGGTCCATGGCGTCGATGAGGCCGATCATCCCGATGACGGGCGTGGGATACACGGCGCCGCGCGGGCTCTCGTTGTACAGCGACACGTTGCCGCCGGTGACCGGCGTACCCAGGGCGCGGCACGCCTCACCCATGCCGGCCACGGCCTCGCGCAACTGGAAGTAGATCTCGGGGCGGCGCGGATTGCCGAAGTTGAGATTGTTGGTGATGGCCATCGGGCGGGCGCCGGTGCAGGCCACGTTGCGCGCGGCTTCGGCCACCGCGATGCGGGCGCCGAGGCGGGGATCGAGGTAGGTGTACCGCCCGTTGCAGTCCGTCTTGGCGGCGATGGCGCGGTCGGTGCCGCGAATGCGCAGCACGGCCGCATCGCCGCCCGGTCCGACGACGGTGTTGGTGCGCACCGTGGAGTCGTACTGGCGATAGACCCACTCCTTGCTGGCGAGGGTGGGGCTGGAGAGCAACTGGCGCAGCGTCCACGCCGGATCCCGCTCCTCGGCCCGCTCGGGAATCGCATCCACATCGCGCGCGCGGAGGGCGACGATCTCCGGACTCTCCGCGGCGTCGGGGGTGTACGTGGGGCAGTCGGTGACGAGGCGGATGCCCGGGAACTCCGCCACCACGCGGTCGCCCTCGGTCACGCGATACACGGGTTCGGCGATGACCTCGCCGATGACGGCGGCGGTGAGGTCCCACTTCTCGAGGATCTCGCGCACCGCGTCCTCATGGCCGCGGATGGCCACCACGAGCATGCGTTCCTGCGACTCGCTGAGCAGGATCTCGTAGGGAGTCATGTTGGGCTCGCGCACCGGCACTTTGGAGACGTCGATCGTCACGCCAACGTCGCCGCGCGCCGCCATCTCGGCGGATGACGAGGTGAGTCCGGCCGCGCCCATGTCCTGGATGGCCACGATGTGGCCGCTGTGGATGAGTTCGAGGCTTGCCTCGAGGAGCAGCTTCTCCGTGAACGGGTCGCCCACCTGGACGCGCGGGCGCTTGGCTTCGGTGGCCGCCGACAGGTCTTCCGACGCGAACGACGCGCCGTGGATGCCGTCGCGGCCCGTGCGCGCGCCCACGGCGATGATCGGGTTGCCCACGCCCTGCGCCACAGCGAGCATCAGCTCCGTTTCCTTGAGCAGTCCCACGCACATCGCGTTGACGAGCGGATTGCCGTCGTAGGCGGGGTCGAACACCACTTCGCCGGCCACCGTGGGCACGCCCACGCAGTTGCCGTAATCGCCGATGCCCTTGACCACGCCCGAGAACAGGTAGCGCACGCGTGCCGAGTCGAGGCTGCCGAACCGCAGCGAATTGAGCATCGCGATGGGCCGGGCGCCCATGGTGAACACGTCGCGCAGGATGCCACCCACGCCCGTGGCCGCGCCCTGGTACGGCTCCACCGCCGACGGGTGGTTGTGGGACTCGATCTTGAACGCCACGGCGAGACCATCGCCGATCGCGATCACCCCGGCGTTCTCGCCGGGTCCCTGCAGCACGTAGTCGGCCGTTGTCGGGAGCGTCCGGAGGAGCGGGCGCGAGTGCTTGTAGGAGCAGTGCTCGCTCCAGAGCGCGCTCACGATGCCGAGTTCGGTGAACGTGGGCGTGCGGCCGAGCATGTCGATCAGGCGGCGATACTCATCATCGGTGAGCCCGTGCTCGGCCACGAGGGCCGGGGTGATGGCGGGATCGCCGGGGCGGGGCTGGACGGTCACTTGGTGTGGGAAGAAGGGTCGAGAAGTTCGCGGCCGCCGCGGGGCGGGGGAGTCTTGTGCACAGGATCCATGGCGTCGGCCCGATCCGGCGGGATGGCCACCGGTGAGCTGCTGGTGCCGGTGTATTTGCGCTCCGGCGAGCGGAAGATCGCGTCCACCACGGAGTCCTTCCTGAGCACGACGAGGTCGTTCATGCCGCAGCGACGGCCGCACGAATTGGGGTAGAACAGATAGGTGTACTCGCCCGCCGTGCGCGTCACGGCGGGGCGCCCCAGCCGTTGCGTGACCTGGGCCAGGTTCATGCCGGGATCGATCGCGCGCGGCGCGGTCCTCTGCGCGGCGGCGAGGGACGTTGCCAGCACGACCATCGAGAGTGCGCGACCGATCATACGAACCTCCGGTTCAAGCGGCGACCTTCGCGAGGAGCGATTCGAACACGCCGATGCCGTCGTCCGAACCGAGCAGCGGGCTCACGGCCCGCTCCGGGTGCGGCATCATGCCGAGCACATTGCCCTCGGCGCTGACGATGCCGGCGATGGCGTGCATGGAGCCGTTCGGGCTCCACCACTCATCGGCGTCGCCGGAGCCGGAGACGTATCGGAATACTACCTGGCCATTGCCTTCCATTCGCTCCAGGGTCCGGGCATCGGCCGTGTAGCGGCCGTCGCCGTGAGCGATCGGGACGGCGATCGTCTGCCCGCGGTGGTAGCGGTTGGTGAACATGGTGGTGGCATTCTCCACCCGTAGCTGGACCAGTTCGCAGACGAATTTCAACCCTTCGTTGCGCAGCAGCGCGCCGGGCAGCAGGCCGGCCTCGCAGGCAATCTGGAATCCGTTGCAGATGGCGAGCACCGGCGCCCCGCGTCTGGCGTGCGCGACGACCTCGGTCATGATCGGGCTGAAGCGCGCGATCGCGCCGGGCCGCAGATAGTCGCCGTAGCTGAATCCGCCGGGCAGGATCACGACGTCGGCGCCGTGCAGGTCGTGGTCCTTGTGCCAGAGATACACGGCTTCTTCGCCGACGGCGTCGATCACGGCGCGGTAGGCGTCGTAATCGCAGTTGGAGCCGGGGAAGGTCACGATGCCGAACTTCATGCGGCGCCCACCGACACGACGTCGAAGTCCTCGGTCACCGGATTGGCCAGCAGGCGCTCGCACATGGCGCGCACCTCGTGCTCGGCGGCTGCCGCATCGGCCGCGTCGAGTTCCACGGTGAGGTGCCGTCCCACGTGCACGTCGCGCACCGAGGCGAAACCGAGGGTGTGAAGGGCGTCGGCCACGGCCTTGCCCTGCGGGTCGAGGAGGCCGCGGCGTGGGGTGATGTGGAGCGATACGCGAAAGCGACTCATTCGGCGGTTGACTCGGGTGAAGGATTGGGAGACCGGGGGCCGGCGGGCGGCGGAGCGCCGGGGACCGGTCCCTCGCTGCGGCGGCCGCGCCGGCGGCGGCGGGGCCGCGCGTCCGGCCACGGCTCGTCACCCACGTCTTCGCGGCGGCTGACGTCGCGGGAACGGGAGGGCATCGCGTGCTCCGCCGCGACGCCGGGCGTGACGCCCCGCCGGTCGAGCAGGCCGAGCGTGGCGGCGCGGGCGATGCCGAACGCGACGTAGACCACCGCGGCGGGGAAGAAGAACTGATTGGGCAGGAACACGAGCGCCACGATGCCGCCCACCACGAGCAGCAGCCCGATGACCCCGCGCACGCTCCGCAGGCCGACGTTCGGCATCACGGGGTACGGCACGTTGCTCACCATCAGGAAGCTCAAGGCGATCATGATGTAGCGGAGCAGGACGTGCCACGGCAGGTTGGCGATGACCGTCTCCTGGTACAGCGGTGTTTGGCTGAACCAGTAGTAGGTGGCCAGCGTCATGCCGGCGGCAGGTGTGGGGAGGCCCTGGAAATAGGTCTTCGCGGTGCCCGCCTGCTCGACGTTAAAGCGCGCCAGCCGCAGCACCGCGCACGCGGTGAACAGGAAGCAGAACAGCCAGTCCCACCCTTCGCGGTTGAACACGGCGAAGTACATGATCAGCGACGGCGCCACGCCGAACGTGATCGCGTCGACGAGGGAGTCGAGCTCCTCGCCGAAGCGGCCGCCGGTGTTGGTGGCGCGGGCCACGCGTCCGTCGAGCATGTCCATCACGCCGCCGAGGACGACGAACCAGCCGGCCTGCGTGTAGTCGCCGCGGGTGGCGGCGACGATGGCGAACATGCCGAAGAAGAGGTTCCCGAGCGTGAGTCCGCTCGGGAACAGCACCACCGCGCGGCGTACGTTCGTACGGGGTCCTGGGGGGGTCATGGCGAGGTCAGCTCCGCGAGCACGGTCATGCCCGCCTTCGTGGTCTGACCCACCGCCACGCGGATCGCGGCGGTGGTGGGAAGAAACACGTCGACGCGCGATCCGAACCGGATGAGTCCCATCCGTTCGCCCTGGCGCGCCTCGTCGCCGACCTTGCTGTACGTGACGATCCGTCGCGCGATGAGCCCGGCGATCTGGCGCATGAGCACGCGCGTGGCGCCGTGCGCGATGCCCACCGACATCTGCTCGTTCTCGAGACTGGCCTTCTCCACGGCGGCATTGAGGAATTTGCCGGGATTGTAGTGCACGTAGCGCACGACGCCGCTCACCGGATAGCGGTTCACGTGCACGTTGAACACGTTCATGAAGACCGATATCCGGAGGGCGCGGCCGCCGAGGAACGTCGGCTCATCGACCTCCGTGATGTGCACGATGCGTCCGTCGGCCGGCGAGATGACGAGGGCGTCGCCGCGCGGGCCGTTCCGTTCGGGATCGCGGAAGAAATACGCCACCCAGAGGGCGATCACGGTAAGCAGGAAGGCCAGCACCCACAACGGCCAAGACCGCCGGTCGAGGGCCAGCGCGTAGGCGCCGGCGGCGATGACGGCGGCGCCGGCGATGAACGGGACCCCCTCGCGCGCGAAGCTCACGCGAGCCCCGCCCGATCGAGCGCGGCGCCGGTGATGCGGCGGTATGCGTCCAGGTAGCGCTCGCTGGTCGCCGTGATCACCGAGGTGGGCAGAGGCGGCGGCGGGGCTTCGCCGTTCCAGCGGCCGGCGCGCCGCTCGCCGTCGAGATAATCGCGCAACGGTTGCTTGTCGAAGCTCGGCTGCGTGTGGCCCGGGGCGTACTGATCGGCGGGCCAGAACCGGGAGCTGTCGGGGGTGAGCACCTCGTCGATCAGCGTGATCCGGCCCGAGGCGTCGCGCCCGAACTCGAACTTGGTGTCGGCGATGATGATGCCGCGGTCGGCGGCGAGGGCCCGGCCCATCTCGTACACGTGGCGGCTGAGCCGCTCCAACTCCGCGGCCACGTCGGGGCCGAGGCGGGCCGCGACCTCGGCCGGCGTGATGTTCTCGTCGTGGCCGCTCTCCGCCTTGGTGGCCGGGCTGAACAGCGGCGTCTCGAATCGGTCGGCCTCGCGGAGGCCCGGCGGCAGCGGCTCGCCGGCCAGCGTCCCGTGCGCCTGGTATTCCTTCCACGCCGAGCCGGAGATGTAGCCGCGCACCACGCACTCGATGGGGAACACCTCCGTGCGGCGGCACAGCATGGCGCGGCCGGCGATGGTCGCGCGATGCCCCATCAGCGACGGCACGCGGCGCACGATCTCGTCGGCGTCGGCGGTGATCAGATGGTGGTGCACCTCGCCTTCGAACTGCCGCAGCCACCAGGCGGTGGTCTGCGTGAGCACCGCGCCCTTGTACGGGATCGGCTCTTTCATCACGACGTCGAACGCGCTCACGCGATCGGTAGCCACGATGAGCAGATGCAGCGGGTCCACCACATACACCTCGCGCACCTTGCCGCGGCGCAGATGGCGCAGGGGGAGCGGGGCCAGCGTCACGATGCTCATACCCGTACGTCCTCCCGCTCGGCGGGGGGGGCGCCGCGGAGCAAGGGCTCCACGACCTCGGTGAGAAACTCGTCCACCTGCTCCCGGGCGCGACCGATGAAATTGAGCGGGTCGAGCAGGGCGTGCATCTCGTCGGCAGGCACCGGCCACGTGGGCTCGGCGGCGAGGCGGAGCAGCATGTCGTTGGACGGCGCGCCGTCCTTGACCGCGCGCGCCGCGGCGATGCTGGCCCGGCGGATCTGCTCATGCGCATCCTGGCGATCGACCCCGCGCTGCACGGCGCGGATGATCAACGCTTCAGTGGCCATGAACGGCAACTCGTCGCCGAGCCGGCGAGCGATCCGCGCCGGATGCACCTCCAGGCCGTCCACCACGTTTTCCATGATCACGAGGATGGCGTCGGTGGCCAGGAACGCCTCGGGGATGGACAGGCGGCGATTGGCGCTGTCGTCGAGCGTGCGCTCGAAGAACTGGACGCTGTGCGTGAGATTGGCGTTCGGCTCGAGCGTCAGCACGAACCGGGCCAGCGATGCGATGCGTTCGCAACGCATGGGATTCCGCTTGTAGGCCATGGCCGACGACCCGATCTGCTCCTCCTCGAACGGCTCCTCGATCTCGCCATAGGACTGCAGCATGCGGATGTCGCCGCTGAACTTGGCGGCGCTGGCCGCCACGCCGGCCACCACGTCGAGCACGGCGGCATCGAGCTTGCGCGTGTAGGTCTGTCCCGTCACCGGGAGCGCCGATCGGAACCCGATCGCCGCGGTCACGGTGCGCTCCAGGCGGCGCACCTTGTCGTGGTCGCCGCCGAACAGATCGAGGAACGACGCCTGCGTGCCGGTGGTCCCCTTCACGCCGCGGCACGGGAGGGTATCGCGGCGGTGATCGAGCTCGGCGAGATCGAGGGCGAGGTCCTGCATCCAGAGCGTGGCGCGCTTGCCCACGGTGGTGGGCTGCGCGGGCTGGAGGTGCGTGGAGCCGAGCGTGGGCAGGTCGCGCCACCGTCGCGCGAATTCGCCCAGCCCCCGCAGCACGTGCACGAGCTTGCCACGCAGCAGATCGAGGCCGCGCCGCATGAGGATGAGGTCGGCGTTGTCGGTGACGAACGCGCTCGTCGCGCCCAGATGGATGAACTTCCGCGCCGCGGGGGCCACATCGCCGAATGCGTGGACGTGCGCCATCACGTCATGACGGTAGCGCCGCTCGTAGGCGGCCACGGCCTCGAAATCGATGTCGTCGAGGTGGGCCCGCATCTGGGCGATGGCCTCGGCGGGGATCGGCACGCCGAGCGCCTGCTCCGCCTCGGCCAGGGCCAGCCAGAGCCGGCGCCAGAGGCCGTAACGCGTATTCGGCCCCCACAGCTGCAGCATCGCACGCGAGGCGTACCGTTCGGCCAGCGGCGAGGAGTACTGATCGGACGTGGTCATCGGATCTCGAAGTCGGTTGCGTAGTAGGTGCCCGACCGTTCGAGGTACATGCGGATGGGGCCGCCGCCCGCGAAGTGGTCGAGCGCCCGGGAGGCGTCGTCCGCCGTTCGAATGTTGACGTCGTTGATGCGCACGATGACGTCTCCCGTCTGGATGCCGAGTTGCTGGGCCATGCTGTCGCTGACCTTGAAGACGAGCGCGCCCGCCTGGCTCCGCAGGTTGCGCTCGGCACGAATGGCCGGCGTCACGGTCACGAGTTCGAGCTGCTTGAGCACCTCCACCTTGGGCGCGTCCACCTCGGGCAGGTCGACCGTGTTGACGGTGGTGTCGAACTCACGGTCGCCGCGGCGCATGTGCAGACGCACGCTCTGGCCCACGCCGAGGTCGAGCAGCGCCCCTTCCCAGTCGTACATGTTGTGGATGGTGCGGTCGTTCTCGCGCACGATCACGTCGCCGGGGCGGAGGCCGGCCCGCGCCGCCGGCGAGCCCGGCACCACGGTGGCGATCACGGCGTGCTGCGCGATGGCGTCGCGGACGTTGTCGCTGCTCGGCACCTGCAGCTTGACGCCGATCCACGGGCGCCGCACCTCGCCGTGCGCGAGGAGGTCGTCCACGTCGTGCCGCACGCGGTTGATCGGGATCGCGAATCCCAGGCCCACCGAGCCGCCGCTCGGCGTGTAGATCGAACTGTTGACGCCGATCACGTCGCCGTCGGCGTCGACCAGCGCGCCGCCCGAATTGCCCGGATTGATGGCGGCGTCGGTCTGGATCATGTCGAAGTAGGCCTGCGGCCCGTTGGCGCCGGCCACGAGGTTGCGCCCCGTGCCGCTGATCACGCCCACGGTGACGCTGGGCTCCGGATTTCCGAGCATGAAGCCGTACGGATTGCCGATCGCGATTGCCCACTCGCCCACGAGCACGTGATCGGAGTTGCCGAGCGTGGCTACGGGCAGATTCCTGGCGTCGATCTTGATCACGGCCACGTCCTGCGTGGCATCCACCCCGAGGATCTTGGCCGGATACACCGCGCCATCGGGCAGCATCACGGAGATCTTCTGGGCGCCGGCCACCACGTGGGCATTGGTGACGATCACGCCGTCGGCGCGGATCACGACGCCGGTGCCGAGGCCGGCTTCGGCGCGCGACGTGGGCCCGCTGTTGAGGAACCAGTTCCACATGTCGGGCTGCACCTGCTGGACCTGTTCCGTCTGCACGGTGACCACGGCGGGGGAGACCTTCGCCACGGCGCGGGTGATCGCATTCTGGCGGCTGTCGCTCACCGAGTCACTGCGGCTCGGGGGCGGCGGCAGGGCCCGGGAGGTCTGCGCGGACGACTCCGCGGGTCGGGAGCAGGCCGCGAAGGCGGCGGCGACGGCGGCGAGCGAGAAGAAGCGGCGGGCAATCATCGATCGGACCAGCCCCCATGAAGCTTGGATACGTCGTTGAGGAATTGATCGACGCCGCGGTCGGTGAGGGGGTGGAGGAGCAACGACCGCAGCACGTCGGGAGAAACGGCCACGCCGTCGGCGCCGGCCAGCGCCGACTCCGAGAACTGCTGAGCGCTGGTGGGCCGGATGGCGAGGATGTCGCATTCGGTGCGTGACGCGTCGAACACGCGACGCAGGTCGCGCACCACATCGGCGCCGCTGTGTCCCACGGCGTCGAGTTGGTCGAGGGGGGTGATCACCGTGGATGCGCCGGCCTTGGCGGCGAGCAGCGCCTGAGCGGCGTTGAACACCAGCATGGCGGCCGTTCGCACGCCGTCGGCGTGCAGGCGATGCATGGCGCCGAACGCCTCTTCCACGAGGGGAACCTGGACGATGATCTGGTCGGACAGTCGGGCGAGTTCACGCGCGTCGCGGTAGATGTCATCGCCGGACACGGCGTGGACGGCCACGTACACCGGGGTGGGGTGCGCCTGGCAGATCTCCCGGATGCGATCGTGATCGCCGTCGGCGCCCGCGTCGCGGAGCAGGGCCGGGGAGGTCATCACCCCATCGAGCAGCCCGTTGGTCACGGCCCAGCGAATGTCGTCCAGATCCGCGGTGGCAAGGAGGAGCTTCATCGGAGGTACAGGTCCGCGGGATACACGACGGCCTCCAGGAAGAGCGCGTGCGCCGGGGCAGGCGGCGAGACGGCGCGGTTGTCGACGGCGGCCAACAGCGCGGCCATATCCTGCTGGGGCCGGCGGCCGGTGGCAATGTCCAACATCGTGCCGACGAGGAATCTCACCATGTGATGCAGAAAGCGGTTGGCCTCGATTTCGAACACCACGCCGCCCGGTCGATCCAGCCATCGCGCAACGTGCACGTGACAGCGGTGATCGTCGTCGGGTGGTGCGGTGCCCTGGACCGCGAACGCGCGGAACCCGTGCTCCCCGAGCAGCCCGGCGGCCGTCGCGTCGAGGGCGCCCCGATCGAGGGGGCGCCGGATCGCGAACTCCAGCCGGCGGCGAAAGGGCGAGTCGGCTTCCTCGTCCGTCCCGACGTAGTACCTGTAGCGACGCGCAACAGCGCTGTACCGGGCGTGGAAGGTGGCGCGCATCTCGTGCGCAGCGGCGACCCAGACGTCCGGCGGAAGCACCGCGTTGAGCGCCCTTCGAAGCGCGGATGGCGTCCATCGCTCGGGCACCCGTACGCCAGCCGCCTGGCCGCGTGCATGCACCCCCGCATCGGTCCGTCCCGCGCCCAGCACGCCGACCGGCGCGCCGCAGAGGCGCTCAAGCGCTGCTTCCATGACTCCTTGCACGGTGCGCTGCTCAGGCTGGCGTTGCCACCCGCTGAACCCCGAGCCGTCATAGTGCAACACGAGCTGCACACTGCGCTCCGCCATTGCGTGAAACCTACCCCGGCCGGGAGTGAAGTCAAGCAACCGCCGACGCACGGAAGCGATTGACATTGCTCGACGTACGGGCTCACATTTCGCGTTCGTGCCACGCGGCGCCCGCCGCGCCGAACCGCCCCTCTTCCATGCCGCCGCGGACTCTCGCATCGCTTGCCCATGCGCTCAACGCCGCGCCCGATCTGGACGCGGCGCTGGTGGCGCTCGCCGATGGCCTGGCGGAGATCGATCGGTTCTCCCACGTCGCGCTCATCACCTTCGATCCGCGGCGCGCGCTGATGCGCGACCGGAAGCTCGCCCGGCCGGACGGCGTGGAGTCGCGAACCATCGACACCACGCTCGATCATCTGGCCACGCGCGAGCGCACCGCCATCACCAGCGGCGCCGAGTTCGTGGACTTCGGCGACGCGTCGGCCGAAGTCGCGCGGCTGATCGCCATGCCCGAGATCCCCGAAGGGGGATTCCTGGCGCTCAAGGGGCTCCACTTCGAAGGCTCCCTGGCCGGCATCCTCGCGCTCTTCGAACCTCGCAAGATCTTCGGCACGCGCACCATGGAACGCGTCCAGCCCGCGGTGGCGCTGTTCGAACTCGGGTTCGCGCGGTTCCTCGAAGCCGAGGCGCGACACGAGGCCGTGCGCACACTCGAGGACGTCACCCAGCGCGTGCACGGCGAATACGAACGCAAGCTCGCGACGCTCGAACAACAGCTGCTGCGCGCCACGGGGGAGTTCACGGCCCATGGCGATCAGAGCCGGACGGTATCGCTCGAACGCGAACTCGCGTCGGCGCGCGAAGACGCGCGACGCGCATCGCGCCGCGCGGAGGCCGTCGAGGCAACCATCGGCTCGGCCGTGGAGCAGCTCGAGAAGGCGCACATCGAATTGCACCGGCGCAGCGAGCAACTGCGGCAGAAGACGCGCACGCTGTACCTGCTCGAACGCGTGCTGGCGCTGGATGCCGCCACCGACAGCCCCCGCGAACTCGCCGAGGGGTTGCTGTCGCTGGTCGGTGACGACATGAACGCCGAACGCTGCTCGCTGCTGCTGCGCGCGCCGGGCGAGGACGCGCTGTATCTGGCCGCGGCCCGCGGCATCGCGCCCAACGTGGCCGAAGGCAAGCGCGTCTCCATCGGCAGTGGCATTTCCGGACGCGTGGCCGCCACGCGCGAACCGCTGCTGGTGCAGGACGTGGGGGAGGCCCGGGAACATCCGCTGCTCCGCGACGCGTACTACACCACGGGGTCCTTTCTCAGCTTCCCGCTCGTCTATCGCGATACCCTGGTCGGCGTGGTCAACCTCACCAACCGCCGCATGGCCGGCGTGTTCGTGGATGAGGACGTGGAGCGCGTGCGGCTGTTGGGCCTCGTGATCGCGCTCGCCGCCGCCAACGCTCGGCTGCCCGAGCGGCTCGTGGAGACGATGAGTGTCTAGCGGCGCGGCCGCCGACCCGCTGCAGGCGGTCATCCGGCGGCTCGCCCTGGCGGCGCCGCTGGCGCCCGCCGACCTGACGGCAGCGTTCGACCGGATCATGGCGGGCGAGGCGACGGCGGCGCAGGTGGCCGCCGTCCTCGTGGGACTCCGGGTCAAGGGAGAAACGGCGTCCGAAGTGGCCGCCGTCGTGCGCGCGCTCCAGACGGCCATGGTCCCCCTGCACGCCGACGATCCGGCCTCCCTGGTGGACACCTGCGGCACGGGGGGCGGATCGGTCCCGACGTTCAACATCTCCACCGCCGCCGCCCTGCTGGCCGCCGGCGCCGGGGCGCGCATCGCCAAACACGGCAACCGGTCGTTCACCACGCAGTGCGGCAGCGCGGACGTGCTCGAAGCGCTGGGGGTGATCATCGACCGCCCGGTGCCGGTCATGGAGCGCGCGCTGCGCGAGGCCGGCATCGTGTTCATGTTCGCGCCACTGCTGCACCCGGCCATGCGGCACGTGGGGCCGGTGCGCCGCGAACTCGGCATTCCGACCGTCATGAACATCGTGGGGCCGCTGGCCAATCCGGCGCGCGCCGGCCGCCAGGTGATCGGGGTTGGCGACGCCGACCGGCTGACGCTGCTCGCCGGCGCGCTCGCGGAGTTGGGCACCGAGCACGCGTTGGTGGTCCACGGAGCGGGCATGGACGAGATCTCGCCGCTGGGGCCCACCCGCGTGCTGGAGGTGCGGCGGGGGCAGGTCACGGAATGGACGATCGATCCGGTGGCGCTGGGCTACGGGAGTGCGACGCCCGGGGAGTTGGCCGGCGGCCCGCCGGCGGCCAATGCACACGCCATCCTGAACGTGCTGGGGGGCAAGGGGCTGCCCGGGGCTACGTCAGCCGTGGTGCTCAACGCCGCCGCCGCGCTCTACGTGGCGGGCAAGGCGGCGTCCTACGAAGCAGGACTGGAGCTGGCAGAGGCGGCGCTCCGCGCCGGCGCCGGACTCGACGCGCTCGATCGGCTGCGCACCGCCTTTGCCGCCGAAGCCTAGTAGCGGCGCATCACCCCGACCACCACGCCCTGGATACGAATGTCGTTCTCATTGACGTAGATGGGGGCCATGGTCTCGTTGGCCGGCTGCAACCGCACACGTCCGTCCCGCTCGCGAAAGTACTTCTTGACCGTGGCGGCGGTGCCGTCGATGAGGGCGATGACCGTCTCTCCGTTGTCGGCCCGTGGGCGCTCGTTGACGACCACGAAGTCGCCGTCCCGGATCTGTTCGTCGATCATCGAATTGCCGCGCACCCGGAGCACGTAGTGGTTCCCGCTCCGCTGCACGAGCGACTCGGGGACGGTGACCGTTTCCCCGTGGTCCATGGCCTCGATGGGGGTGCCGGCCGCGACCGCGCCCAGGAGCGGCAACTCGATGGCCCGCGCCACGGCGTCGGACGGGAGAATCTCGATGGCGCGGCTCTCATTGTACGACCGCTTGATGTAGCCCTTGCGCTCCAGATTGCTGAGGTGCTCGTGCACCGTGGCCAGCGAACTGAAGTGGAAGTTCTCCGCGATTTCCTCGAAACTGGGCGCATACCCGTGGTGCTCGGCATGCGTGGTCAGATAGTTTAGTATTTCGCGTTGGCGTTTCGTGAGCGGCATGCGGAGCACTCCGTGTTGCAGCGGTTCGCGGCGGCTGGTGCCACCTGTCCCGAATACCCACCGAAGGCACATTAACCGAACAGGAACCGAAGTGCAAGCGTCCACTTCCTGGACCCCACCCACCGGGACCCTCGGGGCAATCGTCGGAGAGACGACGGAGCGGGTGATGGCGTTGCGGGCCCGCGCCGGCGAACTCCGCCGGGCGCTGGCTCACGCGCCGGCGCCGGTGCCGTTCGCGGCAGCCCTGCGTGGGGCGCGGCTGGCCGTGATCGCCGAGGTGAAGCGGCGGTCTCCGTCCAGGGGGACGATCAATGCGGGGCTCGACGCGCCATCCCAGGCCGCCGCATACGCGGCCGGTGGGGCCGCGGCCATCTCGGTGCTCACCGAGCCGACGCACTTCGGCGGATCCAACGACGACCTGCGGGCAGTGCGCGATCTGGTGCGGATACCGGTGCTCAAGAAGGACTTCCATCTCGATCCGGTTCAGCTCCTGGAAGCGCGGGTGCTGGGGGCGTCGGCCGCGCTGCTGATCGCGCGGGCCATCCACCCCGCAGCGCTCGCCGGGCTCGTCGACGAGGCCAGGGGCCTGGGGCTGGAAACCCTGGTGGAGGTGCGGAGTGAAGCGGAGTTGGAGGGCGCCCTCGCGGCCGGCGCCGCCGTGGTGGGGGTCAACTGCCGGGACCTGGAGACGCTCGAGATGGACGCCCGGGTGGCGGAGTGGCTGGTGGCGCGGATTCCGCCCGGTGTGATTGCCGTGTGGGAGAGTGGCATCGCGACCCCGGCGGACGTGGAGCATGCCGCCGCATCGGGGGCGGACGCCGTCCTGGTGGGGTCCGCGGTGTCGGCAGCGAGCGACCCGGCGCAGGCGGTGCGTGCGCTTGCCGCGATCCAGCGAAGGACCGGCATCCGTGGCTGAAATCAAGTTCTGCGGGCTGACGCGCGCCGAGGATGCGGCGGTGGCGGCCGGGCTCGGAGCGGCTTATGTGGGCGTGGTGTTCGCGGGCGGGCCGCGGCGACAGGACGAGACCTCGGCGAGGGCGGTGTTCGCCGGCGTGCCGCGGGGCGTCGCGCGCGTGGGGGTGTTCGGCCCGGAGAGTCCGGCGGCGATCGCGGCCCGGGCCGTGGCGCTCGAGCTCACCGCCGTTCAATTGCATGCCGATCCCTCGCCGGCGGCGATCGCCGCCCTCCGGGCGCTGTGGCCGGGCGAGATCTGGGCGACGGTCCGCGTGGCCGGGGCGGAACTTCCCCCGGGCGTCGAGGAGTTGTTCGCGGTGGCCGACGCCGTGCTGCTGGATGCCAAGGTGGCCGGCGGACTTGGGGGGACGGGCGTCGCGCTGCCCTGGGGCGACCTGGCGCGTCAATTGGAGAGCGTGCGGCCCGCGGGACGGCGGCTGGTACTGGCGGGGGGACTCCGCCCGGACAACGTTGCGATTGCCATCCGCGCGCTCGACCCCGACGTCGTGGACGTGTCGTCCGGGGTGGAATCGAGTGTCGGCATCAAGGACCCGGCGCGCATGCGCGCCTTTCGGGACGCGGTGCGTTCTGTCGAGGTGGGACAATGAGTGTGGAACAGGCGCGTGATCGGTTCGGTGCGTTCGGGGGTCGGTACGTGCCCGAGACGCTCATTCCGGCGCTCGACGAACTGGAGCAGGCCTACGACGACGCCATGCGCGATCCGGCGTTCCGCGCCGAACTGGACACGATGCTCGCCGACTACGTGGGGCGGCCGTCGCCGCTCAGCGAGGCGCCGCGCTTCTCGGCGCAAGTGGGGGCGCGGATCCTGCTCAAACGGGAGGACCTGAACCACACCGGAGCCCACAAGATCAACAACACCGTGGGCCAAGCACTCCTGGCGCGGCGCATGGGCAAGCAACGGATCATCGCCGAGACGGGCGCCGGCCAGCACGGCGTCGCCACGGCCACGGTGTGCGCCCGGTTCGGGCTCGAGTGCGTGGTGTACATGGGGGAAGAGGACATGCGGCGGCAGTCGCTGAACGTCTACCGCATGCGGCTCATGGGGGCGCAGGTGGTGCCGGTGTCGAGCGGCACGCGGACGCTGAAGGACGCGACCACGGAGGCCATCCGGGATTGGGTGACCACGGTGCGCACGAGCCACTACATCATCGGGTCGGTGGTGGGACCGGCCCCATACCCCCGTATGGTGCGCGACTTCCAGGCGGTGATCGGCCGTGAGGCGCGGACGCAGGTGCTGGCGCGCACTGGGCGGCTGCCGCAGACCGTGGTAGCCTGCGTGGGCGGCGGTTCCAACGCCATCGGAACGTTCCATGCCTTCGTGGACGACGCGGACGTGGAACTTGTGGGCGTAGAGGCGGCGGGCGAGGGGTTGGACACGGGTCGCCACTCGGCGTCGCTGTCCCGGGGCACCCCGGGGGTGTTGCACGGCACGTTGAGCTACCTGCTCCAGGACGCGGCCGGGCAGGTGCATCCGGCGCATTCGATATCGGCGGGGCTGGACTATCCGGGGGTGGGGCCCGAGCACGCCTATCTGAAGGACATCGGGCGGGCGACGTACGAGTCCGTGACCGACGCGCAGGCGCTGCACGGGTTCGAACTGCTGGCCCGGTTGGAGGGCATCATCCCGGCCCTGGAGTCGGCCCATGCCGTGGCCTGGATCGCCTTGCAGAGGGACCGCTGGCAGGCGGACACCCCGGTCCTGCTCTGCGTGAGCGGGCGGGGTGACAAGGATGTGGCGCAAGTTATGGAAATGGGTATCTTGGGGTCGTGACCTCGCCGAGTCCACGGAACAGCCAGGAACAGGCGGAGCTGCCTGAACTTCCGTTTCCGAGCACCTCCATCGAGGAGTTGCTCCGGACGTTCATGAAGGCGCTGCGCGCGCACCAGCTGTATCTGCCGAACAACCCCATCTATAAAAGCGCGATCGATACCGTGCGGAACGCGTTCGCGCCCGTGTGGGACCAGGCGGACGATCTGGTGTTCACCTTCTCCGAGACGCAGGTGCTCTGGTTCGGGCACCCCGTGATGCAGGAGAACACCAAGTCGAGCGACAGCCTGGCATGGCTGTTCTACAAGGACGGAGTGCGCGAGCTGACCCTGGTGAAGGGCTTCGAACAGGACGAGCTGGTACAGCTGCTCACGATCCTGCAGCGCGTGCGCAAGGCGTCGCCCGACGAGGATGATCTCCTGTCGCTGTTGTGGGAGCACGACTTCGTCAATCTGCGGTATCGGTACGTGGACCTCGGCGCGGATTCGGCGGAACCCGTGCACGAGGGCGGCGAGCCGCCCCGACTGCTCACCCCCGGCGAGGTGCGCGACGCGGTGGCCGGGGGAGGCACGGCAGACGATTCCGCCATGGAAGAGTCGCGGCCCGGCGTGGTGAACATGGCCGACTTCGACGCCACGCTGTACTTCCTGGACGAGAAGGAGATCGACTACCTCCAAGGCGAGATCGACCGCGAATACGCCGCCGACCTGCGGCAGACGGTGGCGGCCACGCTGTTCGACATCTTCGAAGCGCAGAGCGATGCCGCGGTCCGCGGCGAGGTCGCCGATCTTGTCGAGACGATGCTGCTCTACCTGTTGGCGAGCGGAAATCTCCGCAACGTGGCCTATCTGTTGCGCGAAGCCCAGGCCGCGGCGCAGCGCGGCAAGGACGTGACGCCCGAGCAACGCGACCGTCTGGCGCAGATCCCGGGCCGGCTGAGCCAGCCCGAGCCGCTCGGACAACTCCTGCAGGCGCTCGACGAATCGGCGGACCTCCCGCCGGTGGACGAGCTCACGGAACTGTTCGAGCAACTGCGGCCGATGGCGCTGGGCACCCTGTTCGCCTGGCTCGGCCGGTTGCAGAATCCGCGCCTGCGGCCCCTTCTGGAGCAGGCGGCGGGGCGGCTCACCGCGGCCAATACGGCGGAACTGGTGAAGCTGATTCAATCGAACGACTACGGGGTGGCGCTCGAAGCCGTGCGCCGGTCTGGCGCGTTGAAGATCCAGGCCGCGGTTGCTCCGCTGGGGCGGGTGATCGCCGCGGCGGACCCGGAGCTTCGGTTGGCGTGCGTGCAGGCGCTGGCCGAAATCGGATCGGCGGGCGCTCTGCAGGCGCTGGAGCCGTGGGTGGCGGACGGCGACCGCGACACCCGGGTGGCCGCGGTCCGCACGCTGGCCAGCCGGGGCTACCGGCCGGTGCTGTCGCGCGTGGAGAACGCGGTGAAGGGCAAGGCGCTCCGCGACGCCGACCTGACCGAGAAGGTGGCGTTCTTCGAGGCCTACGGCATGCTCGGCGGCGAATCGAGCGTGTCGTTCCTGGACGGCATCCTCAACGGCAAGGGGTTCCTGGGCCGGCGCGAAGATCCCGAAGTGCGGGCGTGTGCGGCGATGGCGCTGGGCCGCGTGAACACGGACTCGGCTCAGCAGAGCCTGAGGCGTGCATCCGCGGAGAAGGACGTGGTGGTGCGCAACGCGGTGAGCAAAGCGCTACGCGGAGGGCTCGGTTGACACAGGACGATCGGACAGACGCCCCGGCGGCCGCGGCGCGGTCCACGCAGACGCTTGCCCGCGCCACGATGCAGGTATCGACGGCGGGGGCGGAGGCCGAGCGCCACGACGATTCGTTCGTGCGGCGGGCCGGACGCGACCTGGTGCGCAACCTCTACGCCGGCCTGCGCGCCATCAAGCTGTATCCGGTGGAGAACGCGGCGGTGCAGAAGGCGCTCGCCGATCTGACGGCGTGCGCCAACGATCTCCTGGCCAAGGAGCAGGAGGTGCAGATCCGGGTGTCGGGCGAGTTCATCTTCGTGAACGCGATCCGCCTGCGCATCGATCTCGACAACTACGCGAGCTTCAGCCACATCCTGTCGATCTTCCGGGCCGGCGGCGTGGGCGCGCTGCACGTGACCGAGGGCGCCACGGCCAAGCAGTGGATGGTCCTGTTGTCGCTGCTGCAGTCCCTGACGGGGGAATCGCCGGAACAGCGCCTGGAGACGCTCGTCAGCAAGCTCGCCGCGGCGGGTGTCACGGCGCTGACGCCGGGCCCCCCCACCGAAGCGGCCAGCGGCGACGTGGAGAAGGCCAAGGAGCGCGCCAAACGCACCTACTCGCAGTCGGTGTCGGTGGCCAAGGACCTGATGACCTCGGTGCGGCTGGGCAAGAGCCCGAACATCAAGAAGATCAAGCGCGTGGTGCAGAGCATCGTCGACCAGATTCTGAACGAGGAGTCGTCGCTGATCGGCCTGACGGCCATTCGCGACTACGACGAGTACACGTTCACCCACAGTGTGAACGTGTGCATCTTCTCGGTCTCGATCGGCAAGCGCCTGGGCCTCACCAAACTGCAGTTGTACGATCTCGGCCTCGCCGCGCTGTTCCACGACATCGGCAAGCAGCGCGTGCCGTCCGAAGTGCTCAACAAGTCCGGCGGCCTCACCGACGACGAGTGGCGGCTGATCGCATCGCATCCGTGGCTGGGCGTGCTGGCGCTGTTCCAGGTGCGCGGCCAGCAGGAGTTTCCCTACCGGTCGATGGTCGTGGCCATGGAGCACCACATGAAGACGGATCTCACCGGCTATCCGCGGCCGATCCGTCCGCGCAAGATGAGTATGTTCAGCAAGATCGTCGCCGTGGCGGACGGGTTCGACGCCGCCACGTCGCGGCGGTCGTACCAGACGACGCCGATGAATCCGGCGCTCGTGATGCAGGAGATGCGGGACAATCCGCGGCGCGGCATGGATCCGGTGCTGGTCAAGGCGTTCGTGAACCTGACGGGCATCTATCCCGTGGGCACGCTGGTCGTGCTCGACACGTTCGAGTTGGGGGTGGTGCACGCGGTGAACCCGCTGCAGGACATGCTGTCGCGGCCGATCGTGCGCGTGATCAGTGACCCGATGGGCAATCTGCTCCACCCCGGCGAATTGATGGACCTCGCCGATCGCGATGCGGACGGGAATTTCCGCCGCACCATCATCAAGACTGAGAATCCGGAGCGGTACGGTATTCGTGTCGGTGACTATTTCGTCTGACGCCATCGCGGCGCGGTTCGCCGCCCTCAAGTCCTCTGGTCGGAAGGCGTTCGTTCCCTACGTGACGGCGGGCCACCCGGATCGCGCGCGGTCGGTGGCGCTCCTCCAGGGGCTGGCCGGCGTCGGCGCCGACGTGATCGAGGTGGGCGTGCCGTTCTCCGATCCGCTGGCCGATGGGCCCGTGATCCAGGCCAGCTCGCAGGCGGCGCTCGCGCAGGGGATGACCTACGCCCGCGTGCTGGAGGTCATCGCCGAGGCGCGTCTGGCGGTGCCCGTGGTGCTGTTCAGCTATCTCAATCCGATCCTCGCCGCCGGCCCCGACGCGCTCGAGCGGGCCGCGCAGGCCGGCGTGCACGGCGTGTTGGTGACCGACCTGCCGGTTGGCGCCGATGCGGAGCGGGAGCGCTGGTTCGGCGAGAGTCCGCTGGCCTTCATCCGGCTCGTGGCGCCGACCACCCCCGCCGAGCGGATGCGCCAGATCGCCATGCACGGCAGCGGATTCGTGTACGTGATCAGCCGGCTGGGCGTGACCGGGATGCGGGCCGACCTTCCGCCCGAACTGCCGGCCACGGTGGCGCGGCTCCGGAGCGTCACGTCGCTCCCGATCTGCGTGGGATTCGGCGTGACGGGACCTGAACAGGCCGCGACGGTGGCGCGGTTGGCCGATGGGGTCGTGGTCGGGAGCGCGATCGTCGAGGCCGCGGGCCGGAGCGTGGACGCGGCGGTGGCGTTCGCGGCGTCGCTGCGCGCCGCCATCGATTCGGCGTAGCGTGCAGTTCTTTCTCCGGTTCTACGCGCGCACGCTCGGCACCATCGGCATGCTGGCGCTGGTTGGCGCGGTGGCCGTCGATCCGCGTTGGATGGGGCAGGGCATCGGCATCGGCGTGCTCGCCGTGGCCGCGCTGTTCCTGCGCATCCAGCAGATTCCGCTCACCAAGTATGGCGCGCTGAACCTGCTGGGCATCCCGGCCGTGGCCGGCGCGGTGGTCGTGGGCGCGCCGGCCACGGCGATCGGCCTGTACGTCGGGGTGTTCGTGGCCGACCGCGTGATCCTGCGCAAGCCGCTGGAATCGGCGTGGATCAATGCCGGCCGCGAGGTGCTCGCGCTGGTCTCGGCGGTGGGCATGTACGCGTGGTCGGCCCGCCTCACCGGCGCCGTGGGCTCCACGCTCTCGGCCGACAGCATCCCGCCGCTGGCGCTGCTGATGTTCGCGTATTTCTTCATCAGCCGCGCGCTCCTCTACTTCACGCTGGTATTCCGCGACAAGCTGCTGGAGGAGGAGAAGTCCCTCATCCTGCGCTACGAGGTGATCGGGTTCGGGGCCGGCGTGATCGCCATCGCGATCATCCTCCTGACGATCACCGAGCTCGGGCCCGCCGGTTGGGTCGTGGTGGGACTGGTGCTGGCGTTGGCCGGCCTGCTGCTGAAGCGAATTCTCGAGGAGGCGGTGGCCGCCGAGGAACTGAACAAGATCCTCGCCATGGAGCAGGTGGTGTCGTCGGACGTCGGGTTGGCCGACGCCTTCCGGCGCATCGAAGCCCTGGCCCATCGGCTGGTGGACTGGCGGTCGTTCAGCATCTATCGCCTGCAGGGCGATCAGCTGTCGCTCGTCTGGAATCGCGCGGGCGGCACGGTGGAGGGCGCCGTCGCGGTGGCCGTCTCGGCCGATCGCCTGCGCCGGACGGCGCTGGAGGAAGGACAGCCGGTGATCGTGGGCGATGCGCAGCACGACCCGCGCGTGGAGGTCCCGATGCCGAACATCGAGAGCGTGGCGGTGATCCCGCTGCGCTTCGGCGATCGCAACGTGGGGCTCCTGGAGCTCGAACACCACAAGCGCAACGCATACTCGCTCAAGGAAGTGGGACTCATCCGGCGGTTCGCCAACCAGCTCGCGACCACGCTTCATATCCATGACCTCCGGCAGCCGTTGCTCGAAGCCATGACCCGGGTGAGCTCGCAACTCGACACGCTCACCGAATCGGCGCGCGCGCTGCGCACGGGCGGCGAGAGCGTGGCGCGGACCATCGCCGACATGGGCCGCGGCGTGGTGGAAGAGAACGAGCAGATCGATCGCAGCCTCGAGGCCACGACGTCGCTGCACGGCGCCACGGCGGAGGTGGCCCGGGACGGCAACGAAGCGGCGTCGGCCAGCCAGCGCGCCACCGAGATCGCCGCCGAGCACCGGTTCACCATCGCCACGGCCATCGAGCGGCTCGTGAACGCGAAGGGATTCGTGGGCGAGAGCGGGGCCCAGGTGGAAGCGCTGGCGCAGGCCACGCACCGCATCACCGAGTTCATCTCGGTCATCCGGTCGCTGGCCGACCAGACCAACCTGCTCGCGCTCAACGCCGCCATCGAAGCGGCGCGGGCGGGCGAGCAGGGACAGGGATTCGCGGTGGTGGCCGACGAAGTGCGCAAGCTCGCGGAGCAGAGCGCCGGCGCCGCCGACGACGCCAGCGACGTGCTGATGGGGTTCGAGGAGCAGATGCGCCGCGTGGCGCTGCAGATGGGGCGCGGCCAGGCGATCGTGAGCGACGTCGAGTCGCTCTCCGAATCGGCGCGCTCGGCGCTCGACCTGATCGTCGAGGCCACCGCGGCGTCCGCCGCCGGCGCCCAGCGCATTGCGCAGACGTCGCGCGCTCAGGAACTCGAGTTCGGGAAGCTGCGCGAGCGCGTGGCCCGCATCGCCGTGATCTCGCAGCGCAACCGCGCCGGCGCCGAATCCGTGACGGCCTCCGCCAAAGACCAGGCGGCGGCGCTCCGCGAGCTCGAGGGCGCGACCCAGGAGTTGCGCGCCGTCGCCGTCTATCTGAGCGAGCTCACCCATCGGATCACCAGCGTAGGCTGACCCTCCATGTCGCCATTCGATCGCATCACCCTGCGCGCCATGCGCTTTCACGTGCTCGTGGGCATCCTGCCCCATGAGCGTGAACACCCGCAACCGCTCGAGGTGGACCTCGCGGCCGACATCACGCCCGGACGGGCCGGCGTGGTGGACTACCGCGCGCTGCACGCGGCGGCCCGCGACGCAGTGATGGAATCGCCGCGCGAGTTCATCGAGGAGATCGCGGAGCGCGTGGCCCGCGGCGCCCTGGCGGTGCCCGGCGTGGCGGGCGTCGTGGTCACGGTGCGCAAGCCGAACGTGCCGCTCGGCGCGCCGCTCGAGTACGTGGAAGTCACGATCCATCGCCCCGTCCATGGGTGAACTGGTGTACGTGGCGCTCGGATCCAACCTCGGCGACCGCGCCGGCGCGCTGGACCGCGCGCGCGCCGCGCTGCGCGCGATCCCCGACACCCGCGTCGTGGCCGAGACGCCGGTGGAGGAGACGGAGCCGTTCGGGCCCCCGGGCCAGGATCCATATCTGAACCAGATGGTCGCGGTCGAGACGGTGCTCTCGCCGCACCAGCTGCTCGACGCCCTGCAGGCCATCGAGCGCGACGCCGGCCGCACCCGGCGTGTGCGCTGGGGCCCGCGCATCCTCGACCTCGATATCGTGGAGTTCGGCGACCGGTGCATCGACGACGCGCGGCTCACGGTGCCGCATCCGGGCCTCCTCGATCGCGCCTTCTGGCAGCGTGAGATCGCGCTGCTGCGAGGCGTGGCGGCGTGAGCGCGGGCGACTCGCTGGCGCTACCCGTCTGGGCGCAGGTCGGGGAGTCCCGCCGAGCCCACATCGAACGCGTGACCGCGCTGCTCGACACATGGAGCGCGGCGCTCGGGTTGTCGATCGCCGAACGCGCCGAATGGCGCGACGCCGGCCGGTGGCACGACGCGCTCCGCGACGCGCCCGACGCCACGTTGCGCGCCCTCACCGGCGACGCGACGAGCCGGGCCTCCATGCTGCACGGGCCGGCGGCGGCCACCGCGCTCGCCCGCGAAGGCGAGACGCGTCGCGAGCTGCTCGCGGCGATCCGGTTCCATACGATCGGGCATCCGGACTGGGCGCGCACGGGCCAGGCGCTGTACATGGCGGACTTCCTCGAGCCCGGCCGGAAGTTCGCGCGCGCCGACCGGGCGTTTCTCGCCGCCCAGGTACCGCACGACTTCGACGGTGTGTTCCGTCAGGTGGTGCGGGCGCGCATCGAATGGGCGCTACGCGAGGGGCATCCGGTGTTCGAGGAAACGATCGCGCTCTGGAACCACCTGCAGTGACGCGGGTCCATCTGCTGGTCGCCACCTGCATCGTATGCGCCACCGTCGGCGGCGGATGGTACGCATGGCGGGTGCACGCGGTCGCGGCAAGGGCAGCAGCCGTGGCGCCGCCGCCCGACCTCACCGCGCCCAACCGCCAGCGCGTTCGCGTGGAGGTGCTCAACGCGACCAAGATTCGTGGCCTGGCGCGCCGCGCCACGTTCGTGCTGCGTGATCAGGGCCTGGATGTGGTGCTCATCGGCACCGAGTCCGCGCAGCAGGACAGCACCCTGGTGCTGGACCGTTCGAACCATCCGGAGTGGGCGCAGCGCGTGGCCGACGCGCTCGGCGGGGCGCGCGTGGAGGCGCGCCCCGATTCAACGCACTACGTGGACGTCACCGTCCTGCTGGGGCGTACCTGGCGCGCGCCGCCCGAGCCGCTCAACCCGTAGCTGGCCACAGGCCGCGGCGATGTCCATGCCGCGGCTCTTCCGGACGGCGACCTCCACCCCCTGGGCACGCAACTCGCGCGCGAACGCGGTGATCTTGTCGCGCGTGCTGGGCGTGAAGCCGCGCGCCCCGCCCGGATGCAGGGGAATCAGGTTCACGAACGCGCGGCACTCGAGGGCCAGGTTCGCCAGGTTGAGGGCGTGCTCCTCGGCGTCGTTCACCCCGCCGAGCATCACATACTCGAACGTCACCCGCCGATCGAACACCTTGGCGGCCTGGATCACGTCGGCCAACGGAAACTTGGTGTTGATGGGCATCAACTCACGGCGCAGCGAATCGCTCGGCGCGTGAATGGAGATCGCGAGCCGGAACTGCTCCGGCCGCTTGCCCAGAGCCACGATGCCGGGCAGCACGCCCACGGTGGACACCGTGATGTGGCGCGCGCCGATGCCGAACCCGTTCGGTTCGTTGAGAATCGTCAGCGTGGCATCCACCGCCTTCCAGTTCATGAGCGGCTCGCCCATGCCCATGAACACGACGTTGGTCACCGTGATCGGCGGGTCGAGCAACCGCATCTCGCGCACCTGGCCGGCGATCTCGTGCACCGCGAGGTTCCGCGCGAAGCCCATGGCGCCGGTGGCACAGAAGGCGCACTGCAGGGCGCACCCGGCCTGCGACGACACGCACAGCGTGATGCGATTCCCGTCGGGGATCGCCACCGTCTCGATCGCCTCGCCATCGGCCAGACGGAACAGGAACTTCTCGGTGCCGTCCGACGACGTTTCCCGCGCCGCGATCTCCAGCCGCGGGATCGTGAAATGCTCGGCAAGCTGCTGGCGCAGCGAGGACGGCAGGTCGCTCATGCTCGCGAAGTCGGGCGCCGGCGTCACCCAGAGGTGGCGCACGATCTGCCTGGCCCGGTATGCGGGCAGTCCGGCGCCCTTCATGAACGCAGTGAGCCGGTCCAACGCCTGCGCCGGCGTCAGATCGAGGAGATTCTCCTGGGCACTCATGGAAACTCCGAAGTGAGCATGAACTGATACACGGCGCCGAGGCCGGCGCCCTCTTCCTCGCGCGCTATGCCGACGGCGTAGCGCGCGTAACGCATGTCGAGCCCGAGCCGCAGGTGGTCCGACGTGGCGCCGAACTGCCGCGCTCGCGCAATGCCCCCTCGGGCTTCGAGCCCCGCGTAGCGCAGCGCCCCGTACAAATACTGTTCCGAACCGCGCCCGTCGGTAGCTGAGGCGGCGAGTCCGGCCCGTGCCTCGAAGAGCGTCCCGCGCGTGTACACCGGCAGATCGGCCGCGCCGAGGAGCGTCGGCACCTCGCGCGACCGCGACGGGCTGAGGAGGAACGTGGATGCCGCCACGCGCACCGGGGTGCCGAACAGCCGGTCCACCACCACGCCGCCGTCGATGGACATCGCGGTGCGCTGGATGAAATCGGCGGTGCCGGTGCGGATGCGCGTTGCGATCCCGGCCGTGACACCCGCGAAGCGGCGCGAGAGTCCCACGGAGAACACCGTCGTGCCGTATGGAATCTCGGCGCCGACGCTCTGCGGATCGGTCTGCGTCTGCACCAGATCGGTGACCGTCGCCCGCAGCACCGAGGCGGTGAGAATGGCATCGCGGGGCAGGACCACGGAGCCGGCCGCGAGTTGAGCCGAAACGCCCTGTTCGATGGGCGAGTTGAGTGCCACCAGCCCTGCCTGCACACGCTCGCCGTTGGGAATGCTGACTGCCGCGGGGTTCCACAGGCCGCTCGACATCTGCATCGACAGCGCCCCGGGCTCGGCCATGGACCCGATCGGGAAGTCCAGGAGGTCGCGCGCTGGAACCAGTTGGGCTCTCAACGGAGTTACCAGACTGCAGCAGATGAGAGCGGCGAAAAGCAAGCGGCGCATACACTTAATGCTAATTGGTGGCGATCTCGTGCGTCAAGCGAGCGGCTACCGTAAGTCACAGTCCGGCATTATCATAGAAGGTTCGATGCGTCATTCCCCGGTTACCGCCCATCTCCGCCGACCCGGCCCAGGCTTTCCGGGTCGGTTTGTGCGTCCGGCCGACGGCCGGCGCACTGATCCGCGAAGCCGCGTCCCCGGGCATGCGTGCCACGCCCCCGGCGGCAGCTGAGCCGCCGATCCAATCTCAACTGTTCATGCAAACCGACCTCTCCACCACCTTACGTACCCATCGCTGTGGCGCCCTGCGCGCCGAGCACGTTGGTCAACGCGTTCGCCTCGGCGGCTGGGTTCACCGGGCGCGGAACCTGGGCGGGCTCGTGTTCGTGGATCTGCGCGACCTGAGCGGCATCGTCCAGGCCTCGTTCGATCCGCAGCGGGCGCCCAAGGCGCTGTGCGACCAGGCGGCCGCGCTCGGCAATGAGACGGTGGTCCTGATGGAGGGCGAGGTGGCGCTGCGGCCGGCGACCATGCAGAACTCCGAACTCTCCACGGGGGAGATCGAGGTGCGCGTGTCGTCGCTGCGCGTGGTGGGGCCGGCCACGGTGCCGGCCATCCCCGTGGCCCGTACGCGCGGCGAGAATCTGCCGGCCGAGGATCTCCGGCTGCGCCATCGGTACCTCGACCTCCGGCGCCCGGAGTTGCAGGAGAACCTGGTGCTCCGTCACCGGCTCATGCAGGTCACGCGGGGCTTCCTGAGCGAGCGCGGGTTCCTGGAAATCGAGACGCCGATCCTGACCAAGCCCACGCCCGAGGGGGCGCGCGACTATCTGGTGCCCAGCCGGGTCCACGCCGGCGAGTTCTATGCGCTCCCGCAGTCGCCGCAACTCTACAAGCAGCTCCTGATGGTGGCGGGCTACGACCGCTACTTCCAGATTGCGCGCTGCTTCCGCGACGAGGATCTGCGCGCCGACCGCCAGCCCGAGTTCACGCAGATCGACATCGAGGCGTCGTTCATCGGGCAGGAGGACATCGTGCGGCTCACGGAAGGCCTCGTGGCCGCGGTATGGGGCGAAGGGGGATACACCGTGCCCGCGGAGTTTCCGCGGATGACGTACGCCGACGCGATGGAGCGATTCGGCTGCGACCGCCCGGACCTGCGCTACGGACTCGAGATCACCGACGTGAGCGACGTGTTCCGCGGCACCGACTTCGGGATTGCCCGGTCGGCGCTGGAGCAGGGGGGGCGCGTTCGCGGCATCGTCGTGCCCGGCGGCGCGGCGCTGTCGCGCAAGCAGCTCGACGAGATCGAGGCCGAAGCCAAGGCGGCTGGGGCGATGGGGCTGTTGCGGATCAAGCACGTGAACGGCGCGCTGGAAGGGCCGGCGGCCAAATTCCTCGGCGAGGGCGCGGCCGCCAGGCTCGGGCTGCCGGAAGGCGCCGTGGGGCTGTACGTGGCGGCCACCGACCGCGTGGCGAATCCGGCGCTCGATCGCGTGCGGCAGGACGTGGCGCGCCGGCTGGAGTTGGTGCCGCCCACCGCGCACGCATTCCTCTGGGTCACCGATTTTCCGCTGTTCGATCTCGATCCGGCCACCGGCCAGCTCGCCTCGGTGCATCACCCGTTCACGTCGCCGCATCCCGACGACGTGCCGCTGCTGGACTCGGCGCCGGAGCGCGTGCGCGCGCAGGCGTACGACGTGGTGTTCAACGGCACGGAGCTGGGCGGCGGCAGCATCCGGATCGGCGATCCGGCGCTGCAGAGCCGGATGTTCACGCTCCTCGGCATCGACGAGGCGACGGCGCAGGCGCGATTCGGCTTCCTGCTCGAGGGGCTGCGGGCCGGCGCGCCGCCGCACGGCGGGATCGCGCTCGGGTTCGATCGCATCGCGATGATGCTCGCGGGCGCGTCGTCGCTGCGCGACGTGATCGCGTTCCCCAAGACGACGGCGGCGCGCGCGCTGTTCGAGGGCGCGCCGGCGCCGGTGCCGCCTGAGGAACTGCGCGACCTGCACATCGCGATCACCGGACCGCGGACGTGACGGACCCCACCAGCACCACGCGTCGGATCTCCACCGAGGGGGCCGACCTGCTCACGCTCGCCGGGGTGAACGATGTGAACCTCGTGGAGCTGTCGCGGCTGTTCGGCGTGCGGGTGGCGCTGCGCGGCGAGGCGCTGGCGATCACCGGTCCCGAAGAGATGGTGGGGCGGGCCGCGCCGGTGGGGCAGCGCATGGTCGACGTGGCACGCCAGCGGTTGAGCCTGTCGGCCGACGACGTGCTGCGGTTCTCGGAGCTCGGCATCGAGGAGCGGGAGGACGGCGCCGGCGGCCCGGAGAGCGGCGCGGCGACGTCGCGGATCGCGCTGCCGGGCGTGCGCAAGGTGGTGCAGGCCAAGACGCCGGGGCAGGCGGCGTACCTGGCCAAGATCGCGGAGCAGGACATCGTGGTGGGCATCGGGCCGGCCGGCACCGGCAAGACCTATCTCGCCGTGGCGGCGGCCGTCGATGCGCTCACGCGCAAGCGCGTGCGCCGGATCGTGCTGGCGCGGCCGGCCGTGGAGGCGGGCGAATCGCTCGGCTTCCTGCCCGGCGACATGCAGGCGAAGGTGGATCCGTACCTGCGGCCGCTGTACGACGCGCTTGACGAGATGATGCCGTTCGACCGGGTGCAGAAGGCGCTCGAGACGCGCGTCATCGAGATCGCGCCGCTGGCGTTCATGCGCGGCCGCACGCTGGCCGATGCGTTCGTGATCCTCGACGAAGCGCAGAACGCGACGGCAATGCAGATGAAGATGTTCCTGACCCGGCTCGGCGTGAATTCCAAGGTGGTCGTGACCGGCGACAAGACGCAGGTGGACCTGCCGAAGCGCGAGGAGTCGGGACTCCTGCAGGTGGAGCGGATCCTCAACGGCATCGAGGGGATCTCGTTCCACTACTTCGACGAGAGCGACGTGGTGCGCCACCGCCTGGTGCGGGAGATCATCCGGGCATACGCGACGGACGCGGGGAGTTGAGCGCGCCGTGAATCCGCGCGGGCGGACGGACCGGGAGCGCGACGAGCCTCCATCCGGCGACGGGCAGCGGGTGGACCACGGGCCGCGCATCGCGCTGGCCGTGGCCCTCGTCATCCTCACGTACGCGCTGTTCCCCGCCGTGCCGGCCGCCAGCTATCCGACGTACGCGGCGGGGTCGGTGGCCGGCGACAACGTGATCGCGCCGTTCGCCTTCCGGGTGCTCAAGAGCGGCGCCGAGTTGGCGCGGGAACGGGAAGCGCTCGCGCGGACCGTCGATCCGGTATTCGTGTTCGCGCCGGCCGCGCTCGACACGGCGCGCGGGTCACTGCGGGCATTCGCCGCCGCGGTCGCCGATACGCTGCGGGCGCACGCGGGCAGCGCGGCGGCCGTCCAGGCGGTGGCCGCGTCACACGGGGTGACCCTCGATGCGGGCGAGGCGCGGTATCTCGCCGACCCCGCGGCGCGCGCGCTCCTGCTCGACGCCGTGGGGCAGGCGTACGGGCGCTGGCTCTCGGGCGGCGTGGCCGATTCGGGCGCGTTGGACGGCGTGCGCGGCAACGTGACCCTGGTAGGCCAACAGGAGGAGCGCTCGGTGGCGGCGGACAGCGTGCGCACGTATGGCGAATTCGCCGTGCTGGCGCACGCCTTCCAGCCCGATGTACGATCGGCCGTGGCGCGCCGCGCGTTCGCTGGTCTGCTGCGCGCGTTCTTTCACCCGACGATCGTTGCCGACCGCGCCGCCACCGCCACCCGGCGCGAGCAACTCGGGGCGTCGGTGCCGGTGAGCAAGTACGACGTGCGGGCCGGCGAGTTGATCGTCGGCGCGAACGAGGTGGTGGGCGCCGACCAGCACGAGAAGCTCGTCGCGCTGCGCCGGGCCATGGATGAGCGGCGGAGCACCGTGCCCGCGCTCCGTCGGGTGGCCGGCGCGCTGCTGTTCGATGCGCTGCTTCTGGGCCTGCTCGGACTCACGATCCTGATCTTCCGGCCGCACGTCTACGCATCGCTGCGGTCGCTGTTCGTCATCGCGGCGGTGATCGGGCTCGTGATCGCCGGCGGCGCGGGGGTCTCGCACCTGCGACCGATCCGGCCGGAACTCATCCCCGTCAGCATCGCCGCGATCGTGATCAGCGCGTTGTTCGATCGGCGCATCGCGATGATCGTGGCGGTGCTGCTCGCCGCGCTGCTGGCCGGCCAGGCGGAGTGGCGTGGCGCCAACGCGCTGTTCGTGAACATCATCGGCGGCGCCACCGCGGCGTTCAGCGTGCGGGCCGTGCGCACGCGGCAGCAGGCCTACGGTTGGATCGCCGTGATCGCGGCCGCGTATGGCGCCGCCTCGGTGGCGATCGGGCTCATGCTCGACCTGCCGGTGCGCGCGATCGTCGCATGGTCGGGGTACGGCGCGCTCAACGCCGCGATCAGCGTGCTCGCGGCGCTGCTCCTGCTGCCGCTCGCCGAGCGGTACACCGGCATCGAGACCGACCTCACGCTGCTCGAGTGGTCCGACCTCAATCGCCCGCTCATGCAGCGGTTGAGCCTCGAGGCGCCCGGCACGTTCGGTCACTCGATGGTGATCGCCAATCTTGCCGAGGCCGGCTGCCGCGCCATCGGCGCCAACGCCGGGCTGGCGCGGGTGGGGGCCTACTATCACGACATCGGCAAGCTGGCGCGGCCGCAGTATTTCGTGGAGAACCAGTCGGAGGGACGGAACCCCCACGACAAGCTGACGCCGCTCCAGAGCGCGCGGATCATCCGAGATCACGTGCGCGAGGGGCTGCAGCTCGCGGAGGAGTACCGGGTCCCGCGCGTGCTGCGGGCGTTCATCGCCGAGCATCACGGGACGGCGACGATCTCCTATTTTCTGGCGCGGGCCCGCGAACAGGGCGGCGCCGCCCCCGACGTGGCCGACTACCGGTACGCCGGTCCCATTCCCCGGAGTGCCGAGACGGCGGTGCTGATGCTGGCCGACGGCGCCGAAGCGGCGGCACGGGTGATCCACGAACCCACGCCGGCCCGCATCCGCGACGTCGTGGACCACATCGTGGGGCAGCGGCTGGAGCAGGGGCAACTCAACGACGCGCCGCTCACGCTGCGCCAGCTGGAGCGCGTGAAGGAGGAGTTCACGCGCGTCCTCGCGGGCATGCACCACGTGCGCATCGAGTACCCGGCGGCCGACGGCGGCGTGTCGGCGAGGTTCGCGTCCCGATGAGCGCCGTGGTGGACGTGGCCGTCGACGCCGTGCGCCTGGGCGTGCCGAGGACGCTGGTGGTGCGCGCCGCGACGGCCGCCCTCCGCTCCCAGCGCGCCGGTCGCGCCGTGCTGTCCATCACGTTCGTGAGCGATCGCCGGATGGCCGCCCTCAATCGCCGGCATCTGGGCCGACGCGGGACGACCGACGTGATCGCGTTCGGCTTCGAGCCGGCGGGCCCCGCGGCGCCCGTGGTGGGAGACATCTACATCGCTCCCGAGGTCGCGCGCCGCTCCGCTCGCGTCCGCCGGCTCGCCCCGCGCGAGGAGTTGGTGCGGCTCGTCGTGCACGGCACGCTGCACGTGCTCGGGTTCGATCACCCCGAGGACGAGTCGCGCGTGGCATCGCCGATGTGGCAACTCCAGGAGCGCATCGTGAAGCGCGTGCTGCGCGCGGGCGCGCGATGAGCGCCATGGCGTGGGCCGTGGCGGCCGCCGGTGCCGCGATCGCGATGGGCACGGCGGCCGCCGACGGCGCGCTGGCGGCGCCGGAGTGCCGCCACATCGCCGGGTCCGACGACGCGCACCGGGCGCTCGCCATGGCGCGCGTGTTCGCGTACCTGGCCGTCGGCGCCGGCATCGGCCGCGGCGTGTTCCGGCTGGGCCTCGCGGCGCCGGCCCAGTTCGCGGCCATCGTCGCCCTGCTCGCATTGGTGCTGGTGACCGACGCATCGATCCGCTCGGCGGCCGGGGCGCACGGACTGGCCGTGGCCGCGGGCATGCGCCCATTCACCGTCCTCGTCTCGCTGGTGCTGCGGCCCGTGGTGCGCGTCGGCACGGCGATCGAGGCCGCCCTGAATCGCATCATCCCGGCGCGGAGCGACCCGCGAGCCGAGCGCGAGGCCACGGCGGTGCAACTCCGCGAGGTGGTGGAAGCAGAGGCCGACGTGACCCGCGACGAGGCGGCGCTGTTGCACCGCGCGTTCGCGCTGGGGCAGACGACGGTGGAAGAGATCATGGTGCCGCGGGTGGACATCGTCGGAGTCGAAGTCAGCACCCCGTGGTCGGAGGTGCTGGACCGGGTGCGGAGTTCGGAGCACGCGCGGCTCCCCGCGTTTCGCGACACGCTGGACGACATCGTGGGCGTCCTGTACGCCAAGGACCTGCTGCTCTGGGTGCTCCAGGGCGACGAGCCGCCGGCGGGATGGGAATCTCTCGTGCGGGCGGCGGCGTTCATTCCCGGCTCCAAGTCCATCGACCGGCAACTGCGCGAATTCCGGAAGAGCGGCACCCATATCGCCATCGTCGTCGATGAATTCGGGGGCACGGCCGGCCTGGTCACGATCGAGGACGTGCTCGAGGAGATCGTCGGTGAGATCCGCGACGAGCGCGACCAGGAAGAGCCCGCCGTGGAACGCGAGGGCAACGAGCGGTTCTGGGTGGACGGCAAGGTGCCGTTGAGCGAGCTGTCGGACATCGTGGGCGCGCCGTTGGAACGCGAGGACGTGACGACGGTGGGCGGGCTGGTCTACGACGCGTTCGGCCACGTCCCGCACCCGGGCGACAGCACGACGATCGGCGACTTCCGCGTCATCGTGGAGCGGGTGCGCCGACGGCGCGTGGAGCGCGTGTACTTCGAGCGGCTGTCGACAGCGCCCCCGCCGATGCCGGAGGACTCGTGACGGACGGCATCGTCGTGGCCCTCGCGGCCGTGCTCATCGCCTGGATCGTGGCCGGCGCCACCGTGGTGCGGCTGGTGAGTCGCATCTGGCTGCGCCATTGGGCCGAGCGGGGCCTGCGCGGTCCCACGGCGACGCTGGCGTCGATCACGCGTCCGCGGCAGCTCCTCGCCGCGGCGAGCGTCGCCGTCGGCCTCGTGCTCGCCGTGGCCGGCATGCAGCTGGCTTCCCACCTGGACGAGCCGGTGCTCCATGTGGCCGGCGCGCTGCTCGGCTGCGCCGTGGTGATCGTCTTTCTCGCCCAGCTGCTGGCTCGCGCGGCCGCCCGGCACTGGCCCTCGGCGCTCGCGCCGTGGACGCTTCCGGTGCTGCGCGCGGCCGAGATCGTCACCGCGCCGTTGCTGGCGATCGTGTGGCGCGCGCCCGGCGCGCCGCGCCTGGCGGCCGCGGCCGGCCCCGACGGGGAGCGCGCCGCGATCGAGCGGCTGCTGCGTGAAGGCGAACTCGAGGGCGTGAGCGCTCACGACGACGCGGCGATCATCACCGGAGTGGTGCAGTTCGGCGACAAGGTGGTGCGCGACGTGATGACGCCGCGCGATCAGGTGTTCGCGATCGACGACGCCGAACCGGCGCAGCAGGCGGCGGAGCGCGTGGCGCGTTCCGCGTACAGCCGCGTGCCCGTCTACCACGGGTCGTTGGATCAGGTGCGCGGGATCCTGCATGCGTTCGATCTGCTCCAGGGACCCGAGCAGGCGCTGGCCTCGCCGCGGCCGGTGGCCCGCACCACGCCGGCCACCCGCTGCTCCGAGCTATTGTTCCAGATGCTGCGAGACCACCGGCACCTGGCGATCGTCCAGGAAACGGCCGGGCGCACGCTCGGCCTCGTGACTCTCGAAGACCTGCTCGAAGAGCTCGTCGGGGACATCCGCGACGAGCATGACGAACCGTCCCCCAATCCCGCATGACCGCGTCCGCCGCCCCCGCCTCCCAGCACGCGCTGCTCCGCGATTTCGCGGCCGGCCGCCCCGCCGCCCTCGCGCGCGCCGTGAGCATCGTCGAGAACCATCGGGCCGGGTTCGATCAACTGCTCGCCACCTGGCAGCCGCGCTTGGGGCGCGCCCGCAGGGTGGGGCTCACCGGTCCGCCCGGCGCCGGCAAGAGCACGCTCACCGCGCTCATGGTGCAGGCGTATCGCGCCGAGGGACTCACCGTCGGGGTCGTGGCGGTGGATCCCACGTCGCCGTTCACCGGCGGCGCGCTCCTCGGGGACCGCATCC
>Ga0307373_10001141_pt1 | contig 50083 bp, 40 predicted proteins | sample OX2MG_FD_202534 | JGI IMG/M metagenome (GOLD analysis project Ga0307373, IMG submission 202534) | Soil microbial communities from Risofladan, Vaasa, Finland - OX-2 | ecosystem: Environmental > Terrestrial > Soil > Coastal area > Acid sulfate soil | place: Finland: Risofladan, Vaasa | collected...
AAGAGCAAATCGACGCCGAAGTCCGCGCCAAGATCGCTTCCCAGAAAAAGGAAATTCTCGAAGGCAGCGAAGAGTGGGATATTTTGTACCGCCGCTACTATTCGGAATCGCTCAAGCGCATGGGCGTCGCCGACCTTGCCGAACATCGCCGCTAAAGTTGCTTTAGCGGGTTCCTGTTTTGCCGCGTAGTCCCTATATAAATAAAAAAAGGCGACCCTTGCGGATCGCCTCTCTCGTTTCTTTGGCTTGATTTTATTACGGGCGGCGCTTCAGTACCGGAGCGTTGTCATCTCCCTGCCCTTGCTGGCCCTGCTGTTGTTGTGTCGCTCGTTTCCGTTCCGCCTTGGTTTCGAGGGATGGCCTTCCTCCGCCATCGCGCGCTTCCTGGATTTTCTCGCCCGATTCCATCTGGATGATCCGCTGCTTCACCTGATCGAATTCCGATGTTGTAACGATGTATTCGGGCCGCGGCGGTAGAATGGTCGCAATTTCCTTTTGCGCGGCGATGATGCGGTCCGGTGTCGGCGGATGCGTGTCGAAAATCTTCGGAATCGTGCCCGGCTGCTTCTTCTCTTCGGCTTCAACCTTTTCAAAGAAAGCGACGAACGCGTTCGGATCGTAGCCCGCCTTGTACATGTATTGCAGTCCCAGGTAATCGGCTTCGCGTTCCGCGTCGCGGCTAAATTTCAAATATGTCATCGGAATGGCCAAATTCAGACCTTCATAAATCCCGTATCCCGCCAACGTGCCCGGCAGCGTCATGATCAGGGGAATCGACGCAATCTGCATGATGTTCGCCTTCGTGGCGTTCCTCGTCTGGTGACGTGCCGCAACGTGCGCGATTTCGTGTGCCATCACGCCGGCAAGCTCCGCTTCTTCGTCCGCGTGCAAGATCACGCCCGTATTCACGTAGAAGAATCCGCCCGGCAGCGCAAAAGCATTGATGTGTTCGTCGTCAATCACCTTGATTGTGAACGGCACCTGCGCGTCCGAATTCCGCACCAGGTTCTGTCCGACTTTGTTCACATAGTTGACGATCACCGGATCGTGGACCAGCTTCGAGGTCTTCTCGACTTCCTGCGAGAGCTGTTTCCCTAGGGCAATTTCGCGCTGGATCGAATACATATCCCAGCCGTGGCCCACCTTGCGGTTCCCGACGGCATTGACGTCAGACTCCGTTCCCTTTTTTACTTTGTCGGGATCTTGTTGAGCGAGCGCGGCGGACGACGACATGGCGATCGCCAGGAAGCAGGCTGCCAGACTTGCGGAGCTTCTCTTCATTTTCGTGCCCCCTTGGCCTATACCGGGATTATACACCCCTCCCGGGTCTTGCCGGCCGATTGTTACCGGTTAGCTGGTTCGATGCTCTTTTGCTGAAAAGAGTTTCTTAGGCCTTCGCCTCCGGCTCGCCTGTACCCCAGCGTGGAATCGTGAGGTCCCTGATTTACTGGCCATGGAAGCCGGGGGAGCCGTGGCCGGATGTTGCGCGAACAAGCTTCGCGGCATTTCGGGAGGGTATGGTGCGTCTATGACGGCAGATCACTAAAATGATTCAATTGAATTGGGCAATAGAACACCCTGGGGCCGCCGAAGAGCGGCACCAGGGTGAAGTGGAAGGTGTGAGTCGGCTGAGATCGATTAGGAGCTATGGGTGTCGGTCTTAGCCTGGTGCTTCGCTGTCTTTATTGCGCTCTTGACTTCCGATTTGTTCATCGTGGGCTTGAGCGCCTGAATCGATGCGCCGAGGTTCAGCGCTTTTGGTCCGGTGCCGGTATCGGGCGCACAGGTCGTTCCTGTCGGCGGAGCCGTATCGGTCATATCCGCCTTCAGGCAAGCGAACGGGATGCCGAGATTGTGCGATACGTGAACCGCAGCGACAAATAGCCCGAGGTTCTTAAATCCCTGCGCCGCCGTTTGCAGGTCTGTACCTGGGGGGAGCAATGCCGCGAGATTTGAAGAGAGCTTTGTGTTCTGCGTGAGCAGTTCACCGGGCGTCTTCGGTCCGCGCGCCGTGGAATTATTCGCGTTGTTTGCTGAGCCGTGGTTGCTCATTGCGCTGCCCATGCCCATGGGTTCGTGTGAACCGGCGGCACCCGCGCCCGGATGGCTTCCTTGCTGTCCCTGACCGCGGGCTTGCGCTCCGGCGGGCATTAGGCCGAGCAACAATGCGGCTGCGGCGACGGCGAGCGTTGCTGTGAATTGTTTCTTCATTGGTTCCTCCTCGATTGAATCAAGTTAAAAGCTGCGCCGAGCGTGGCGTAAAAGCTTCGACATGTTCACACCGACGCCAAACGAAAGCGTATCGAGCTGAAAGTGAACGCTGTGACTGTAGCTTGCCGAGAAATCCAGCACCGAACCGGGGCTGATATCGGCGCCAGCGCTAAATCCATTGTCAGCCGCGAGGCTTGAACTACCGGTGGTCCGGTTGGCCAGATTAAATACGCGCCCATGGCCGCCGCCCGATAGAATCGGTGGCCCGCCCACGCCAACCAAACGGCTGTAAACGGTCTGGGTTCCCCACGGCGCGATGTCATACGCGGAAGCGTTCACACCAAGCCAGTCGGCAATCTGAAATCCCGCGCCGGCCTGGAAATGCGCGTCGTGGCCGTAGGATTTGAAGGGCCGGTTGAAAACGAAAGTTTCGGGAATCGAATTGCCAACGCCCGCTTCCGCGAAGGGTACCAGCCGGCCGAAATGATGATCGATATGATTCGTCCAATCGTACGTTGCGTGACCCGTGGAAAGTCCCGCTGAAGAACTGCCTGTCGGCGCCGTACCCGTGAGGACGGTTTTGTAATTCAGCACGGGGTTTGCGAACGCCAGACGAAGCTGCAAATAGGCGTCGCCGAGGCCGTTATTCGAAGTCGTTGTGGTGCCGCCCGTCGACGTCGTGGAGGTCCCTCGAACAAAATAAATGGGAATGCCGGCATCCACACCGAAGTGCCGCGAAAAAACATAGCCGACAGATGAATCGATGGACATCACTTGCCCTTCGGAGTTTGCGCTGCCGTCGAATTCCTCGGTCCAGAGATAATGACGGTTGAAATTGGCCGCCGGAGTGACTTGTGCGGACGCTGGGGCGTCGTTCGACGACGAACCCGAGCTTGCGGGATCGGCCACATTGGCGGTCGAACTGGAATTTGACTGCGCGCCTAGTCGTGCGGCGAAAAGCATGGTCGTTACAGGTATCATCATAACGATGACTGCGATACGCATGGCTTTCATCATTGGTTAGAGTTAGGCCGCTTTCCAATTTAGATGGATTTTAGGTGCGCGCAGTTGTCTGCGCATCCTAATACAGACTCTTGTAGCACGCGGGTGACCCAAGCAGGAAATCCGCCTAACCCCTGTAGCGTCAATGCGATACTCGAACCTCGATAGTACTTCGCCCTCTCGAGTCCTGGCTGCACCCGGGGTGATTTTTACACTCTTTCTGGATTTCGTTCCCCGTTCGGTTAAGCGCGACGAAGGTGTTCCATTTCGAGTCGCAGCCCTTCGAAAGCGGCGAGGGCGAGCCAGACACTTGCCGTGGGGAAAGTCCAGAATGTCCCCTCATTCCGTCCTCCGATCTTGCGTGGTTTGGCAAAGCTGTGGACGCACTCACCTGGCAAGCGTGCTCGTGCTGCAAAGAGGGAGATGATTACTAGAAGTCGCTGGAGAACAGAGCATCAGTCCGCCGCCGTTCTTTTTTTTTTGCGCGACGAAACGGCTCGTTCGAGTCCTATTGACCCTGCCGGCCATTATGTTTAAAGTGGTCCTCTGTCGCAGATTCCCGCATGCCCATCAAGAAAATACAGGTCGGTCAGGTGTGGAAGCGGGAAGATTCCGGCGATTCTTACCTGGTGACGAAGGTTTATAACGAGGCTCTGGCCACGTTTGCTGTCTTGCGCAAGGCCGGCTCGGAGACTGACGCTCCCTTGCGAATCAAGGTCGGGCACACTGGCGCGTCTCCATCGCTTCCCGGCTTCCGGTTCGCCCAGGAATCCGAAGAGTTCTGACTGTCCTTTCCATCCGCACGCGCCACTCGTCACTGCCTTCTCACACCGATCTCACCGGCATCTCAACCACATCATCAATTTTTATAATTTCGCGCACCAAAAACGGCTCCGCGTATTTCACGCCGATCATTCGCCCGTAATAGCGCGACGTCACGTTGACGCGATTCTCCAGCTCGTCGAGCGGAATATACACTTTTGATTTCCGGTCGCGTTTCGGCGGGTTGAACTGCGAATCGTAAGCCAGAATCGCCTGCCGCCGCTTGTCGAATTGCGCCGTGATGTCGACGGCAAACGTCGGCCGCACTGTTTCGTCGTACGTCGTCGAATACAAAATCTTGAATGGCCGGAACGCCTCGCCGGGAATGCCCAGTTGTTTCAATCCCGCCAGAAAGCAGCCTTCATATCCAAGCCGCGCAGCCGTGTAATGGTCCGGGTGTCGGCCCTCCCAATAGGGCAGAATCACCGTATGCGGCTGCCACTCGCGGATTTTCGCGGCCACGGCCAGCTTATAGCGTTCGTTCACTTCCAGGCGCGCGTCCGGCAATCCTAAATTCGCGCGCATCTTCACGCGCATGATCCGCGCCGCGCGCGCCGCTTCATGCAACCGCGTTTCCGGACTTCCGCGCGTGCCCATCTCCCCGCGCGTCAAATCGAGCACGCCGGTCCTGTAGCCCTTCTGCGCCATTTTGATCAGAGTCCCGCCGCAGGTCAGTTCCACGTCATCCGGATGCGCCGCAATCGCCAGCAAATCGAGTTTCATCGTGCCTCCCGCGCGAATCGTTCGCGTCCGATTCTAGCGTTGCGCTCGCTCGCCGTCAAAAGCCGCCCTGCTTCCGTTGACTTCCCGCGAAGCAGGGGGGTAGCGCCGGCGTCCCGCCGGCTCTTTTCTCCTTTTCACTTTTGAGCGGCACTGAAATCAAAAAGCCAACAGAGACAGTCGCCTCAAAGGTCTTGGACGCAGGCAAACGGGAATGCTATGGTGAAAGCGTACTCGAATGGAGGAGTTCACACTTGCCAGGAACACTCGCAGGCCGCGTCGCGCTGGTTACCGGTGGCGCGAAACGCATCGGGCGCGGCATTGTGGAAAAACTCGCCGCCGAAGGCGCTGACGTCATCATCAACTACGATTCCTCGCAGACCGAAGCGGAAGCCCTCGCTTCCGATGTGCGCAAGCTCGGCCGCCGCGCCCTGGCCATTCCCGCAAACGTCTCCAAAAAACAGGAAGTCCAGCGCATGTTCCTGACCATCGAACGCGAATTCTCCCGCCTCGATATCCTGGTCAACAATGCCGGAATGTTTTTCGCCGCGGATTTCGCCGACTTAACCGAAGAGCAGTGGGACACAATCATGGAGACAAACCTGAAAGCGCAATTCCTCTGCGCGCAGGCCGCCGCGCCGCTCCTTAAAAAAAGCGGCCACGGGCGCATCATCAACATTTCCTCGCTCGGCGGCATCCTGCCGTGGCCGAAATTCACCGCCTATTGCGTGTCGAAAGCGGGAGTCATCATGCTGACGCGCTGTCTCGCCCGCGCCCTCGCGCCGGAAATTCTGGTGAATAGCGTTGCGCCCGGCACGATTCAATTCCCCGACGAGCTTCCCGATGAGGAATACATTCGCCGCGCTCCACTGCATCGCACCGGCAAAGACACTGACATCGCCGGCGCCGTTTTTTACTTCGTCACTTCGGATTTCGTTACCGGCCAAATCCTCGCCGTCGACGGCGGTCGCAGCCTCACGTAAATAAAAATGCGGCGCCAAGGAATGACGCCGCCTCAAAAGCCCACCAGTCCTCAGGTTAGTACGCCGCGAGCTTCTCCATTCCCGCGACAATTTTCTCCGTATTGACCATCCACGCGTGCTCGAGCGACGGCGCGAACGGAATCGCCGGAATATCCGGACCGGTGATGCGCACAATCGGTCCGTCCAAATCCTCGAACGCCTCTTCCGCAATGATCGCGGAAATTTCTCCGCCGATGCCCAGCGTCCTCTTGTCTTCGTGCACCACCAGGCACTTGCTCGTCCGGCGCACGGAATCGAGCACGGTGTCTTTATCGAGCGGCGAGAGCGTTCGCAAATCGATCACTTCCGCTTCCACGCCGTTCTTGGACATCTGCTCCGCCGCTTCCAGGCACAACGTCGTCATGTAGCCGTACGTGACGATGGTCATGTCGCGCCCTTTGCGCCGAATTTCCGCCTTGCCAATCGGCACCGTGTAATCGCCGTCGGGCACGTCGCCCTTCGCCGTGCGGTACAGTTTTTTGTGCTCGAAGTAGAGCACCGGGTTCGGATCGCGAATCGCCGCCAGCAGCAGGCCCTTCGCGTCATACGCGGTCGACGGCATCACCACCTTCAGCCCCGGCTCGTGAACGAACCACGACGCATTTTCCTGCGAGTGATACAATCCGCCGCCCGTTCCCCCGCCGCAGCAGATGCGCACCGTCAGCGAGCAGCCATATCCGCCCGCGCTGCGATAGCGAATCTTCGACGCCTGCTGCACCAGCGATTCCATCGCCGGCGTGATGAAGTCCGCGAACTGAATCTCCGCAATCGGCCGCAGCCCCACCATCGAAGCGCCAATCGCCGACGCGATAATGTTTCCTTCCGCGAGCGGCGTGTCCAGCACGCGCTCCTCGCCGAATTTCTCGTAGAGTCCCGCCGTTGCCTTGAAGACGCCGCCCGACAGGCCGATATCTTCGCCCATCACGAACACGCGGTCGTCGCGCTCCATTTCCTGCGCCATCGCTTCCGTGATGGCTTCAATCATCGTGATATTGCGTGCCATGTTTTCGCGATCCCCTTTTATTCTTGTGCCCAGACCCGCTTATTCCTGTTTATTCCTGTGCCCAAATATGATCCGCCAGCTCCGAAGCATCCGGATACGGGCTCTGCTCGGCAAACTCGACGGCTTCATTGATTTCCTGCGTGGTTTCTTTTGCGATCTTGTCTTTCGATTCGTCGGTGAGGAGCTTCTTGTCGCGGAGAACTTTTTCGAACAGCACCAGCGGGTCCCGTTTCTTCCATGCTTCTACTTCTTCCTTCATGCGGTACTTGGCCGGATCGATTTCCGAGTGCCCATACCAGCGATACGTCTTGCATTCGAGGAACGTCGGGCCATCGCCCGCTCGCGCTCGCGCAATCGCTTTCGTCGCGGCGTCGTACACCGCCAGCACGTCATTGCCATCGAGCACCACGCCGGGGAACCCATATGCCTTCGCGCGATCCGCCAAATCCTTCAGCGCCGTTTGCAGCCGCAGCGGCACCGATTCGGCCCACAAATTATTCTGGCAAACGTAAACAATCGGCAGCTTGTGAACGCCCGCAAAATTCAGCGCCTCGTGAAATCCGCCCAAGCTTGTCGCTCCATCGCCGAAGAACGAAACCACCACCGTATCGCGCCCCAGTTTTTTCAGTCCAAACGCCACGCCCGTCCCCACCGCGAGTTGCCCCGCGATGCTGCTCGCCGGCGTGATCGTGTGAATCGGCGGATAGCCCATGTGCGCCGGAGTCGATTTGCCGCGATCCGGGCTGGTGGCCTTTCCGAAAAGTTGCGCGAAGCACAGGTTCAGCGGCGCGCCCTTGATGATGTTCGACGTCCAATCGCGATGCGAGGGCGCGATCCAGTCGTCTTCGCGCAGCGTATACGCTGCGCCGACCTCCGTCGCTTCCTGGCCCACGCCGGAATAAAAATTCCCCGCGTACTTGCCCTGGCGAAATAGAATGCGCGCTTTTTCGTCGCACATCCGGCACTTCACCAGCATTCGGTAAAGCCCGAGCATCAGCTCGCGGCCGTTCTCGTCCTTCCGGCCATTTTCGGACCTTTCCGTTTCGAGTTCGGCAACAGCCCGCCCGCTTTTCGATGCCATTTCTTCTCCCTGGACCCCAAGTTGTCTACAATTCGGTTGAACCCGTACTATATCACGATTTTTTCGCGGCGAATTGCGCGACTATTACTGTGACGCGAATTCTTTACGGCGCGTTTCCCCGAAAAAAATCGCGTCTCCATCTCATGCTGCGGAGCCGCCGGCTATACAGTGCGCGCGATTGTGATTCCGGCGTCTTCCGCGACGCCCAGCGCCGCCGCCGACCAATCCAGGTTCTCGCGTCCCTTCGCCATGGCCCCCAGCCAGCGGTCGCGCAGCAAACTCGCCAGCGGCATAGGCATCGGTGACGATCCCGCCGTTTGCAAAACCAGACCGATATCCTTCAGCCCGAGCGCCAGCCGAAATCCCGCAGGCTCATAAATATTTTCCGCGATGCGCTTCCCGTAGCCTTGATACACCGGGCACGGGAACAGGGTTTGCGTCAGCGTCTCGGCCGCCAGCTTGCGGTCAATCCCGTTTTTCTCCGCCAGCGTGAACGCTTCAGCCATGGCTTCAATTGCCGCAGCCAGCAGAAAATTTCCGCACAATTTCACCACGTTCGCCGCGCCCGCATCCTCGCCAAAATCAGAAACGGCCCGGCTGACCGCCGCGAGGATCGGCGCGACGCGCTTTTTTGCGTCAGCAGGCCCTGAAACGCAAATGGAAAGTTGCCGCGAGGCGGCCGCTTCCGGCCGGCCAAAAACCGGCGCAGCAACGTATGCGACATTGTGCTTCGCGTGTTCCTTCGCCAACCGGCGCGCAGTCGCTGGCGAGATCGTGCTCATCGAGATATGAATCCCTCCGCTGCCGAGGCGTTCGACAAACGAATCACTGCCGCCGCAAACCGCGTCGACCGCGCCATCATCAGCCAGCATCGTCACGACAATTCCGCCTCGCGTCGCAACTTCCGCGGCGGAAGCCACCGATCGCGCGCCAGCCGAAACCACAGAGGACCCTTTTGAGGCCGTGCGGTTAAAAACTTTCAGCGCATGGCCCGCGCGAAGCAAATTTTCCGCGATGGGCAGTCCCATATGGCCCAGGCCGATGAATCCGATGGGTTCGTTCATGGACGCGATTACCTCCGAGGGGATTAAGTCGTCGTCAACACCTTGCTGAAAGCGGCCGGGACTTTCGCAGGGCGGGGATTTATCCCCGCCGTAGGCGCTGTCCTTCCGTCAGGGTTTCAACCCCTGAAGTCGGTACGATACCAGAGTTCGGGCGAAAGGAGCGTGCTGGCGTTCGTCGCTCACCGCGTCGTTCACGGTGCTGCAGCGTTATGTCTGAAAATTGCCGCGGGAGCACAGACCGGAGCACAGCCGCGTCTGATGCTTGTGGCCCGCAAACCTTCCCTTGGCATAATTGTGAAGAAAATTTAGCTTGCAATTAAACTAACGCCTTGCTAGGTTGCTTCAAGTTGTAGATAGCTAGATGAACAACAAATTTCTGCGAAGGAGCGCCCATGAAGATTCGAATAGCGATTCTGTTTTCTGCGGTGGTTGGACTAGCCTGTTTTCTGTTGTTTTCCGGCCCTCCCGTGGCGTCGCAAAACTATCCCGTGATGGAAGTGAGTCGCGATATACATCATGATGTCTCGCCGCCGCTGCGCGAGATCCGCATGCCGGTGCAAGCCATCGAGCACCGCACGATTCCACTGCGTCATCCGTTCCCGGTAAAATCGATATCGAGTCAGCCCGACCCCGCGCTCCAGACAGCTCCCATCCCTGCGCAGGCAGCAATTACATCGGGATTGAATTTCGACGGCGTGGGAGTGGGCTTCACTGGACCGCAGGGTTCGTCCACGGACTGTTGCGCGCCGCCAGACACAAATGCCTCGGTGGGCGCCACGCAGGTGGTCGAGTGGGTGAATCTATCGTTCGCTGTATTCGACAAATCCACAGGCAGCGTCGTGGAAGGCCCGATTGCGGGCAACGCCATCTGGTCGGGCTTTGGCGGACAATGCGAAGCTCACGACGATGGTGACCCCATCATCCAGTATGACAAGGCTGCGGGAAGATGGATATTCGCGCAGCCGGTGTTCGAGACTCCGTTCACCTATTGCTTGGCGGTTTCCACCACTTCGGACGCAACAGGGACGTACAACCGGTATGAATTCGCGATGCCGAATTTTCCCGATTATCCGAAGCTCGGCGTGTGGCCCGACGGCTACTACGCATCTTTCAACATGTTCAGCGGAAATTCGTTCGTAGGAGCGCGTGCGTGCGCATTCGATCGCAGCTCGATGCTTGCAGGCGCTTCGGCAACGCAGATCTGCTTCCAACAAAGTTCGAGCGTCGCGAGCCTGCTGCCTTCCGATCTCGACGGTTCGACCGCGCCGGCATCCGGCGAGCCGAATTTCTTCCTGAACTTCGGCACCAATGTCTTGAACCTCTTTAAGTTCCATGCGGACTTCACCACACCCTCGAATTCAACGTTCACTGGCCCAACGGTGCTCAGCGTGGCGTCCTTTAGTGAGGCCTGCGGCGGCGGCACCTGCGTTCCCCAGGCGTCCACCAAGCAGAAGCTTGATTCACTCGGCGACCGCCTGATGTATCGCTTGGCATATCGCAACTTCAGCACGCTCGGTTTCGACTCTTTGGTGGTGAACCATTCCGTGCAGGTCGGTGCAACTCGAAAGCCCGGATCGGGCCACACCGGCGTGCGGTGGTACGAGATTCGGAATCCGAACGGCGCGGCGACGGTCAATCAGCAGGGCACGTGGTCGCCGGATTCGAATTTCCGTTGGATGGGCAGCATTGCAGAAGACAAATTGGGCGATATGGCCGTGGGCTACAGCGTTTCGAGCGGCTCAATGCCTCCAGCGATTCGCTTTGCCTTGCGGGTGCCGGGCGATCCTCTCGGCACGCTCGAGCCAGAGCAAACCATCATTAACGGCAGCGGCTCCCAGCTTCCCAACCTGAGCCGCTGGGGCGATTATTCGAGCATTGCGATTGACCCTTCGGACGACTGCACGTTCTGGTATGCGTCCGAATACCTGAAGACCAACGGCACGTTCAACTGGAGCACGCGGCTGGCGTCGTTCAAGGTTTCCGGCTGCCAGTAAAGCAAACAACGGCTCTGACTGCAAAACGAAAAGGCCGCCCAATCCTCGCGGGCGGCCTTTTCACCCTGCCCGAACGAGAACTCCGCCACCACCAAGCCGTTCTTTAGGTACTGAAACCTGTCGGTGCCCCCGCCGCTCCTTTTCCTTGATTGTGTTCCCGGCAGCGGCGCGCGGGATCTTCAGCCACGCCGACGTAAAATGAGTCATCAACGCAGCGAAGAATGTAGCAGAAGAACATGATGCGCCTTTGCCCCTCGGCTCGCCCACAATACGGGCTGCGCTCAGGACAAGATCTCGCTTCGCTAAATCTTGGAGGCGGGGGGAGTCGAACCCCCGTCCGAGAGGCCTTGTAGCCGAAAGACTACATGCTTAGCCTGTTCCGGTGCGGCCTAGCCTTGCGGCCATCCGCGTGTTCGCCAGCCGCGCTTAGAGCGGGCAAGAAACGCAGCCAACTAGCCCGATGATCTCGCCGGCGCATTGCGGGCCGAAACGCGCCAGCCAGCCCACTATGTGACGCCTCGATCCTCGCGCGTGGGCGCCGCGAGGGGAGACGCGCTGCCTAGTTTTTAATTAGGCTGCGAGAGCCAACTGCGTATTGGCAGTTGTATTGTTCCACCCGATTGCGGGCAGGTGGCGCCCGGCATGCCTTCGGGCCGCGACAGCCTCCGTCGAAACCGTTTCGCCCCCGTTGGTACTGACTCCATTCTATTTTAACACGGCAGAGCGCACTCTCGGTAGCGCCGACCAGTCCTGAGCACACGCGAAGGGCGTTCCGTCTACCGCGAGCCTCAAGGGGCCGGCTCTTTTCTCCTTCTCTCCAAAGCAGAGCGTTTTCGGTAGCGCCGGCGTCTCGCCGGCTCTTTTCCTCTTCTCTGGGTTGCCCTCGCTCGGTTCGTGAGCGCCCTCCCGGCTCCGTCCCTCTTACAGACAGCCGCTTCTGACAAATCCCCCTCTGTTGTGCTAGTCTATCCTGACGAACGAAGGAGCTTTTCTCGAGGTTAGCAGTTTGGCGCAATCAGCAACGGCATCGCAGTCCAAAAGCCCGCAAACAAAAGTCCCCAGCCCCACGCGACCTTCCCCAGCAATTTCTAATCGGTACAACAAATTATTAGAATCGCCAGTAAGTTGCACAAAACACACGCTAGGCCCCAGTTCTAATCGGTACAAAAAGCGGTTTTTCGTTTCGCCCCCGCACGCCATTTCTGATACCGTCCAGCAGTGGATCGCAGCGTCATCCGAGCACGGGCAGGCAGAAGCCCCCAGCGATTCGCCGGCCTCCACAGCAATTTCTAATCGGTACAACAAATTATTAGAATCGCATGTAACTTGCACAAAACAAACACCACGCCCCAGTTCTAATCGGTACAAAAATCCACTTTTCGTCTCCTCGCCTTGCGCCATTTATAAATTTGGGAGTCCGAACGTTTGGGAGAACGGACTGTTTGGGAGCCGGAACATTTGGAAGCCAGGGTTGTTTGGGAGCCAGGGTTGTTTGGGGGTATGATGCGCGCGGAAACCCGCGCCCTCTCTTGCGCGTCTGAGTGTTTTCAGGGTGAAGTGCGATTAATTATTTTCGTGGTTTCCCATGCGCATTGCTGGGAAGAAGCAAAAGCAAAATTATTTTTACTGAATTAAGGAGCCAGCCGATGAACCGATTGCATTATCGTTTTATAGTATTTCTCGCCGCGTTTTTCATGATCGCTGCGCCCGCGCTGCTCGCGCAGTCCAACGGAACGATTCAACTGACCGTGGACGCCTCCCAAGTCCCCATCGGAATCGTGCGGACGCACATGGTGATGCCGGTTCACGCCGGCCCTTTGACCGTTTACTACCCGAAATGGATTCCCGGCGAGCACGCGCCGGATGGGCCAATCTCGAATGTCGCCGATTTGAAATTCGCGGCGAACGGAAAGCCGATTCCCTGGCAGCGCGACAAGCTGGACGTTTTCACGTTTCACGTGAATGTCCCCGCGGGCGCTTCGCATCTCGATGTGAGCTTCGAGTACATTGAGCCGACGAATGGGCCGTACTCTGGCGGCGCCTCATCGACCGATAAACTTGCGGTGATCAGTTGGAATCAAAACGTGCTGTATCCCTCGGGCGCGCCGGTCAAGGACATTACGTATGCGCCGAAACTGATTCTGCCGAAGGGATGGAAATTCGGCACGCCGCTGCCGATCGCGAGTCACGCGGGAAACGAAATCACGTTCAAGCCCGTGGCATTGAACCGGCTGGTGGATTCGCCCGTGAGCGCCGGGGAATATTATCGCGTGATCGACATCACGCCGCCGGGCGAGCCAATTCACCACGAGCTTGACATCGCCGCGGACAGCGAAGCGGCGCTGAACATCAGTCCCGATGCCATCAAGAAAATGACGAACCTGGTCGCGGAATCAGGCGCGCTTTTCGGCACGCGGCACTATCGCGATTACCATTTTCTGTTCACATTGAGCGATCACGTCGCGCATTTCGGCCTCGAACATCATGAATCGAATGACAGCCGGTTGCCGGAGCGCGCCGCAATCGGGCCGAATGCGGAAATGATGATGGGCGGTTTGCTCTCGCACGAATTCATGCATTCCTGGAACGGCAAATTCCGCCGGCCCGCGGATTTGGCCACGCCGGATTTCGAGACGCCGATGCAGGATGATCTGTTGTGGGTCTACGAAGGATTGACGGATTACCTGGGGCCGATGCTCGCGGCGCGCAGCGGTTTGTGGACGCCGGAGCAATATCACGAATATCTGGCCAGCGTCGCCGCGGACCTCGGGCCGGGAACTCCAGGGCGCACTTGGCGCGATCTTCAGGACACCGCAACGGGAATACCCGGACTACGTGGCGGACGAGGTTGGGGAAACTGGAAACGCGGAGCGGATTATTATCCCGAAGGCGACCTGATATGGCTCGACGTGGCGACCATCATTCATCAGCAGAGCCACGGCGCGAAATCAATCGACGATTTCTGCCATCTGTTCCACGGCGGCCCGAACAATGGGCCGCAGTTGAAAACCTACACGTTCAATGACGTTGTGAGCGCGCTCAATCAGGTCGTGCCCTACAATTGGGCGGGATTTTTGCACGAGAAGCTCACTTCGCTTTCGCCCAAAGCGCCTACCGGCGGAATCGAGAATGCGGGATGGAAAGTGGTGTTCAACGATCAGCCGCCGATGAAAGGGCTGCGCGGCGGAAATCCGAGCGATGCCTATTCGATCGGGTTGCGCGTTGAACGAGATGGCATGGTGGGCGATTCGATCGTGAATGGCCCGGCCTACAACGCGGGAATCACGGCGGGCATGAAAGTAGCGGGCGTGGACGGCCGCGTTTTTACGCCGGAAATTCTCGAGGATGCGATTAAAGCGAGCAAGTCGAGCTCGCAGCCGATCAAGCTGTTGGTCGTCGACGAGGATTATTACAAGACAGTGGCGATTGACTATCACGGCGGCGAACGCTATCCGCACCTGGTGCGCATCGCGGGCACGCCGGATTATCTGGACCAGCTCATCAAACCGCACGCGAAGAGCAAATAGAGGCCGTTCAGAACCGCCGGGCAAAAGGCCGCACTCGGGCGGCTATTTGGCAATGCGAAGAGACGGCGCCTGTCGTGAGTAAGGAACTCGCGGCAGGAATGCGTGTTGACACTTTTTGCGCGCGTTTCCATAATCGCGTCGGGGGGCATCCTTGCGTCATGAGTGATGCACAAAAAGCCCGGGAACGCGCGCTGGAAGAAGCCGTATCGCGCGCGGTGCGCGACAACCTGCCGCCGCTCCAGCGGACGCTCGAGGAAATGCAGCAGGCGTTCGCGGATTTGGTTTCGGCGTGTTCTTCCACGCGGCCAACGAACACGCTGCCGGCGATGCTGCGCGCGCAGTCCACAGCGGCGTCATTGTCCGCGAGCCTGTCCGTATTGTCGTCCTTCGTCGTCAATGCGATGCAGCGGCGCGACCGCGAGCTTTCTGGCGCGGACGATGCCGAGGATGCGCGTGCGGTTGGCGTGACGGTGGCGCAACCTGAGCCTGCGGAAGCGCAGCCTGCGCGGGCGATTCCCGCGCCGATGGGCGCGACTGAAGAATCTGTCGCGAACGCGAGGGCTTCTGCTCCGGCTGAGGCCGTGCCCGAAGAGCCGCGCGAAGCGCCACACGCGGAAGATCCCTCCGCGGAAGCTGCGACGCAGTATCACGAAGAGGTTAGCCGCGAAGCAGAGGTCACTGTTGAAGAATCCGGTCCCGAAGTTGTCGTCGCGGCTGAGCCGGCCGCGTTCGATGTGGCCGCGCTGCCGAAAGACGAGCAGGATTTGCACAAGCGCGCGAATCGCGTCGCCAAAGTTTCGATGCAAGACATCAAAATGTTGAGGCCGGAAGACGTCCGCAAAGGCTGCGAGCAAAAGGATATTTGCGTGCGTCTGCGGAGCGAAATTGACAAGGCCCGAAAAGAATATGACCGCCGCTTCCAAAAAATTCTTGATCAGCCGGTGGATTATTTCCATCACTGGATGGTGGAGATTTTGGCGGGCGGCGATCCGGAAGCCCTCGGAGAATATCCCTATCCCTCGCCGGTGCTGCGCCGCTAATTCGTTTTTCGCGAAAAGGATCGCGGTTACGTCATGCGCGCTTTGCGTTGCGCTGGCGATGCTCGTGTCTCTGGGTGCGAGTGGGGCCGCTGCGCAAACCAGGACTCTCGCGCAAACGCGGAAGGAGCGGATTGCGGCGAGGAAGGCCGTCGCAGCGCAGCGCGCCGCAAAACACGCGGCAGCGGTGCGGGCATCGCGATTCGCGGCGGAGGCACGACGGCTTACGGTGCTGGCGCGGGCGCTGAAAAAAGAGAAAAAGCCTGGCGCGGCGTACCGGCGGCTGGCGGCGTTCGCGAGACGTTACGCGAAAGAAGAACTGGGCGCGCGCGCGGCGCTAGCTCTTGGGTATTACGACTACAATCAGGCGCGTTACGCGGACGCGCGGCGGTGGCTCGATGCAGCCAAGCCGGAAACGCTGCTGGGCGATCAAGTTTTATTCTGGAGCGCGCAGGTGGACCGCAACATGGGCAATCTTCCCAGTGCGCTCGACCAGCTCGAAAGTTTGCGGGCCGCTTATCCGCAAAGCGTGATGCGCGGCCTGGCGCTCCAGGCGCTGGGAGAGGCCGCCATCGCCGCGAACCAACCGCAAAGCGCGCTTACGGCATTTGCCTCCGCGAAAAACATCGACAAAAATCCCAAGCTGCTGTTTCTGCGCGCGCAAGCGGAGGAACAGGCCGGCGATAAACTTGCCGCAGCGGGCGATTACCTCGCCGTGTACGATCATTTTCCGTTGAGCTCATCGGCGGCGGAAGCAGGCGAGAAGGTGATTTATTTTCAGGACGTGCTGGGCGCGGCGTTTCCGAAGCCCACCGTTGCGGACCAACTGGCGCGCGCAGGGATACTGTTTCACGCGCGCCAGTGGCAGGACGCGGAGGTCGCGTATGGCGAAGTGCTTGCGGGACTCGCGGGCCCTGACCAGGAGCTGGCGCAGCTTCGGATCGCGGAGTGCCGCGTGCAGCTTGGCGGCGACGCCGCGCCGCTCGCTGCATTGCAATTGCAAACGCCGGAGGTTGACGCCGAGAGGCTTTATTATTTGTCGCAAGCGTATCGCTCGGCGACCGACGAGACGAATATGCTTGCGACCGTGGCGCAGGCCGTTGCGCGCGCGCCGCAGAGCGCCTGGACGGAGCGCACGCTTTTCGCGACGGGCAATTATTACTGGGTGAAGCTCGATCGTGATGACGCCGCGAAATATTACCAGCAGGTTGTCGATCGTTTTCCGCAAAGCGCCGACGCAATGGACGCACAATGGCGCGTTCTGTGGGCGTCGTACATGGGGCATCGCGACGATGCCGCGAGCTTGCTTACAAACTTCCTGACAAGCTATCCAAATTCGGCCTACACGCCGGACGCGCTGTACTGGCTGGGACGCCTGGCGCAGGTCGCGGGGCAGAAAGCCGAAGCGCGGGCGTATTTTCAGAAATTGCAGCAGCGCTATGCGAATAATTATTTCACGATCCACGCGGCGGCGCAGCTTCGCGCGCTGCGGCGCGGGCCGGTTGCGGCGATTCCGCTTCTCGATGTGATTGCGCCGCTGGCGCCCGGTCTCCAAATGGATAGCGGGGAAGCGCCCGAGGCGCTGCCGTGGGTGCAGCGGAGCGTCGCGCTGGAGACAATTGCATTTGATGATTCCGCGATGCTGGAGCTGCGCGCCGCGTATGACGCGACGCAATTGCCGCTGCTCGAACTGGCCATTGCGCGCGCGGCGACCAATGCGGAGCACTACGGCGGCGCGATTGTCGCTCTGCGCGCGATTTATCCCGAGCTGGAATCGCGGCCGTTCGCCGATGCGCCGCGCGAGGTTTGGAAGCTTTCGTTTCCCCTGCCGTACGCGCGAGAGCTTCGCATTTCCGCGCGGAGGGAGCGTCTCGATCCAATGCTGGTTGCGGCGCTTGTGAGGCAGGAATCGGCGTTTGAAAAGAACGCGCATTCAAGCTCGAATGCATTTGGCTTGATGCAACTGCTGCCCAAGACGGCGCGGCCGCTCGCGCACCGTCTGCGCCTGCGATATTCGGAGGAGCGCCTTTTCGACCCGGTGTACAATCTGCGATTGGGCACGGTTTATCTGTCCGATTTACTGAAGAGTTTCCACAGTGCGGAAGCGGCGCTGGCGGCGTACAATGCGGGCGAGGATCGCGTGACGCTGTGGCAAACGGGGCAGAATTATGCCGAGCTTCCTGAATTTGTCGAGTCGATTCCGTTCACGCAGACGCGGCAATACGTGGAAATCGTGATGCGCAACGCGACCATTTACCGGGAACTCAGCGGAGGCAGGCGATGAATCCTGTTGCGGCGGGACGCATTTCGGGGGATGCGCGGCTTTCAGAGAAGGCCGCGCAGTTCACCGAATCCGTGATCCGCGAAATGACGCGGCTGGCGCTGGCGCACAATGCCGTGAATTTGTCGCAGGGTTTTCCGGATTTTGGCGCGCCCGAGGAAATCAAGGCGGCGGGGCGCGACGCGATCACGCGCGACATCAATCAATACGCGATCACGTGGGGAGCGAAATCGCTGCGCAATGCGATTGCGGAGAAATTTCAGCTCACGCAGGGCCTGACGATCGATCCGGAGCGCGAAATCACGGTTTGCTGCGGCTCGACGGAAGCGATGATTGCGGCGATGATGGCCATCATCAATCCCGGCGATGAAGTGGTGGTCTTCGAGCCGTTCTACGAAAATTATGGACCCGACGCGATTTTGAGCGGGGCGTCGCCGCGTTTCGTGCGGCTGCGCGCGCCGGATTGGTCGTTCGACGCGGAGGAATTGGCGCGAGCATTCTCAAGCAAAACCAAAGCCATCATCCTCAATACGCCGAATAATCCCACAGGCAAGGTTTTCTCGCGCGAAGAGATGGAAACGATTCGCGATCTGTGCGTGCGGCACAATTCGTTTTTGATTACGGATGAAATTTACGAGCACATGCTCTACGACGGCGCGACGCATATTTCGGCTGCGACGATCGAGGGTTTGCGCGAGCGCACGATTACGATCAACGCGCTGTCGAAGACGTACAGCGTGACGGGATGGCGCGTCGGCTGGGCGATCGCGCCGCCGGAAGTAAGCTCGGCGATTCGCAAGGTGCACGACTTTCTCACCGTGGGCGCCGCAGCGCCATTGCAGGAAGCGGGCGCGGTCGCGCTGCGTTTTCCGGATTCGTACTACCAGCAATTGGCGAGCGATTATTTGCAGCGGCGAGACCGGCTGCTTGGAATTTTAGGCGAAGCAGGCTTTCAGTGCTTCACGCCGCGCGGCGCGTATTACATCATGACGGATATTTCCGCGTTTGGATTCGCGAATGATGTGGAATTCGCGCGGTACCTGGTGAAGGAAATCGGCGTCGCCTCCGTGCCGGGTTCGAGCTTCTACCACAATTCCGCCGACGGCGCGCAACAACTTCGATTTACGTTCTGCAAGAAAGAAGCCACGCTGGCGGAAGCATCGCGGCGGCTTGCGAAACTGCGCCGCAAATAGCCACCCTGAATTCCTGTTCTGAATTTCGTTTACTGGGGTTGGGGCTTTCCAAAAACGAGGCGCACAACGGTGGAGAAATCCCCTGCGTGCGCGGGCAGGCTGCCGCGCCAAAGTGCAAATGCCTCATGTCAGCCAGCGAAAATCGCTGGCGGGACATGGGCAGCAGAAGCAACACGTTTAACGTGTGAATCTCACGCCAGAGGATCGAAGGAATCGAGATACGCGGGCACGGTGACGGGCCAGTGCAATTGCTGTTGCACCGTGCCGCGGAACGCTTGCGCGGCGGGAGGATCGCCGTGAACGAGATAAAGCTGCTTGGGCGGCGCCGTGAAACCGGAAAGCCAGCGAATTAGTTCGCCGCGATCCGCGTGCGCGGAAAACTGGCTGACTTCGGTGATTTCCGCGCGCACAGGAATGTCCTGGCCGTGAATGCGCGCGACTTTTGCGCCTTCTTGCAAATGCCGTCCGAGCGTTCCGTCGCCTTGGTAGCCGGCAAGGATGATTGCGTTTTTCGCATCGGGCAATCGCCGAGCGAGGTGATGCAGGATGCGTCCGCCGGTGCACATGCCGCTCGCGGACATGATGATGCATGGCGTGACGACGCTATTGATTTGCTTTGATTCTTGTGGCGTGCGCGTCATGTGGACTTCGTGCACGTTCAGCGGATCGCGATTGCCGGTTTGCTCCTCGCGCGTGAATTGCAGGCTGTGGTCTTCCTTGTGGCGCACGTACAGGCCGGTGACGTTGATCGCCATGGGACTGTCGATATACGTGGGCAATTTCGGAATCTGCTGGCGCTCCTCGAGCTGGCGCAAAATGTACATCAAAGTTTGCGTGCGTCCCACGGCGAACGCGGGAATCACGATTACGCCGCCGCGCTTGACGACGCGGTTCACGATCGCCGCGATGGCGTCGTAGGGCGAGTCCTTTGGATGGTCGCGGTCGCCGTAAGTCGATTCGCAAAGAATGTAGTCGGCCTTCGCGATGGGTTCGGGGTCATTTAGAATCGGCTGGTTGTAACGGCCCACGTCGCCAGAAAAAACAACGACGCTGGATTTTCCATTTTCCGTGATGGTGATCTGCAAGGATGATGAGCCAAGAATGTGGCCGGCGTCCGTCGGCTTCACGGTGAACTGCGGGCTGATCGTGAACGGATCCTTGCGCGGAATTTCCTGAAAGCGCTGGAGCGCGGCCTGCGCGTCAGCGACGGTGTAAAGAGGAAGCGCGGGCTTGTGGCTCGAGTAGCCTTTCTTCGTTGCGTAGAGAGCATCCTCCTCCTGTAAATGCGCGGAATCGGTGAGGAGCAACTCGCAAAGCTCTCGCGTTGCGGCGTTGGCGTAGATCGGCCCGCGAAAACCGTCGCGAACGACGCGCGGCAAATAACCCGTGTGGTCTATGTGCGCGTGCGTCAGGACGATCCAATCGATCGTCGCGGGATCGACCGGCAGGCGATCCCAGTTGCGCTGCGTCAAGGCTTTCGCGCCTTGAAACAGCCCGCAATCGACGAGCAGACGCTTGCCGCCCGCCTCGACCAGATATTTTGAACCCGTGACCGTGCCAACCGCTCCGAAAAAAGTAATTTTGGCCATAGGCCGCGTATTTTAGCCGAAAGCATCGCTGTCCACAGAAAATTTGTTGGCGTTGAGAGGCGATGAGCGAAAGTCGGCGTTGCAAGGATGCGAGCGCGTTTTGCACATTCCGCGGGGAATTGCTAGGCTGTCGTGCTGCAAGAAGCTTTTCCATCTTTTTCGATCACGGGTGGTGAATGAAACTTCTATTTCGGACAGTTATGCTGCTGCTGGGAGGCTGCGTTGTATCGTGTGTCGCGTCGCCGCTCGCGCGCGCCCAGGGCTTGCCGTCGCAGTCGTTGACGCGGGGAACGTGGGAGTTCGAGCCATTTGCCGGCGGCGGCACGGGTTTGTTACATGCGTCGAGCACACAATTCTTAATTGCAGGCGCGCGAGTCGGCAGAGTTTTGACAGGAGAACATCTTCACGGATGGGCGCGCGGGAATTTCGAACTGGCCGGCGATTTCATGCCGCTGTATCTGGTGATGCAGCCGGGAGGAACGGTGTATGGCGCCAGCTTCAAGCCGGTGATTTTCAAATGGAATTTTACGAGCAACCATAAAATTGCGCCGTATGCCTTAATTGCCGGCGGCGTTTTATTCACGGCGTCGAATGTGCCGGCAGGAAATACTTCGTATGTGAATTTTACGCCGCAGGGCGCGCTTGGTTTTCACGTTTTTACGCGCCCGAAACGCGCGTGGGATTTTGAAATTCAGTTCGTGCACCACTCAAATGCCAGCCTGGGGACATTCAATCCGGGGCTGAACGCGAGCGTTCTGTTCACTATCGGATATAACTGGTTCAGATAAACGCCCGGAGCGGTGGATGATTGGCTTACGATGTGGTGGATTGAAATGGGGGTTCGCTATGACGCTACACGCCACGGCTCGCACGCATGGTGACGCCACGATTGTGGAATGCTCTGGAAGGCTTGTGTTGGGCGAAGAGTCAGCGCACTTGCGCGAATTGGTAAAGGGATTGCTCGCCACCTCGAAAAGCGTTGTGCTTGACCTTGGCGGCGTTACGTACATCGATAGCAGCGGCCTCGGCACGCTGGTTGGTCTTTACTCAACGGCGCAAAATGCCGGAGGAGGCATCAAGCTGGCGCACCTCAGCACGCGCACGCGCGACATGCTGCAAATTACAAGGCTGCTGACGGTGTTCGAAGTCTACGACCGAGCCGAGGATGCGGCAGCCTCTTTCAAAACAAGCGCACGATAAAAAGGGTCCGGTCCGCAAGATATTAGACAGGGCTGCGGCACACGTTTGCGAAATTGGTGGAGCCGATGGAATCGGAACTTCTGTGTACACAGAAACAGCGCGAGCGATCCGAGCCGTAGAATAGGAAAAACTGAAAGACGAGTGACTCGAACGTGATGCGCGAGGCGTGCCCTTTCTTCGCCCGTTCCTAATTCATACAGCTCGGCGAACGGCAAGTATCCTTTGCCTAAAACTCCTCATACGCGTGTTCGCCGTGCAGAGACTCATCCAGCCCGGCTTCCTCGCTCGTCGCATCAACCTTCACGGCTGTGAATCGATCGATCACCTTCAGCATGCCATACGTGAAAATGAACGCCCATGCCGAGGAGAAAAGCACGGCGGCGAGTTGTTTGAAGAAGAAACTGGAGTCCCCATGAAACAACCCGTTGCTGCCGCTGGGATTGAATCGCTGATCCGCGAAAAGCCCCAGCAGCACGATGCCCAGAAAACCACCCACGCCATGCACGCCCCAAACGTCCAGCGCGTCGTCCCACTGCAATTTATTTTTCAGTTCCACGGCGTAATAGCAAATGATGCCCGCGCTGACGCCGATGATCACGGCGGTCGTCGGAGAAACATAGCCGGCCGCTGGAGTAATCGTAGCGAGTCCCGCGACAGCGCCCGTGAGCAGCCCGAGGAACTTGGGTTTCTTCTGGTGCGCCCACGCCACGATCAGCCACGTTATCGCGGCAAAAGAGGCCGCGACGTCGGTGTTCAGAAACGCCGTAGCCGTCACCGAATCCACGCGCATTTCGCTGCCAGCGTTGAATCCGTACCATCCGAACCACAGTAGCCCTGTTCCCAGTGCGACCAGCGGAATACTGTGCGGGCCATGGTCACGGCTGCGGCGTCTGCCCACGTAAAGCACTGAAGCCAGCGCCGCGATGCCCGCGATATTGTGCACCACGATTCCCCCGGCGAAATCCTTCACGCCCCACTGCTGCAGCATTCCACCGCCCCAGACCATGTGCACAAACGGAAAATAAACGAACGTCAGCCACGCCGTCAGGAACACCATGTACGCCTTGAACGTCACGCGGTTCGTGAACGCCCCGGAGATCAGCGCCGGAGTAATAATCGCGAACATCATTTGATACGCGATGAACACCATCATAGGAATTGTGTTGTTCGGAGATGCCGTGGATAGATTGACTCCCCGCAAGCACACCTCGTGGAAATTTCCGATAACCCCGTGCCAATCACCGCTGAAGCACAACGAAAAGCCGTACAAATACCAGATGACCGTCGTCCAGCCCATCGAAACGAAACTCTGCATCATGATGGCCAGAACGTTCTTTCGGCCCACCAGCCCGCCGTAAAAAAATGCCAGCCCCGGCGTCATCAACATCACCAGGCTGGTGCACAAAATCATGAATCCAGTGTTGCCTGTATCGAGATGCAACATTCGATCCTCCTTGCCAGCCGCGCCAGCGCCGATTCGGCAGCCGAATCCTTATCTCGCGCGAAAACGCCCACATTCTGAGCACAATCAACCCATCTAGCAAGTTGTAATTCAAACCGCGGCGAGTCACACGGCAACATACCGAATTGTGAAAAGCAGGTGTTTTGGTAGGGGCGGCGGGGATTCGAACCCACGGCCCTCCCGGTTCAGCAGGACGCGCGATGCAACGAAATTGGTGGAGCCGATGGGATTCGAACCCACGACCTCCTCGATGCCATCGAGGCGCGCTCCCAACTGCGCCACGGCCCCACCGTTGGAAACGTGTAGTAGCTTTTATAGCATTGCGCGGCGGGAAGCGTCAAACCGACGCAGCGCAACATTCCAAATGCCTATCAAGATGCTTGTCGGGGATTACGAGGTTAGGCTCGGGGATCGCGAGTGATTGGATTTGAGCTGCCGAAATTCGCTCCAGGCTCGACTTCGGGGCGCGAAACGCCGTCTGGCGACGTCTCCGAGGAAAGGATCCGCGTACGAGGGGAGGTCGAGCGCAGCCGCGCGACCTCATCAATAGCTACGAGCAAGTCCCGCGCAAGGTTCTGAGACTTTGCGACATACTCGCGCGCACCGGCCTGCAATGCTTCCGACCGCATTTCCGAGGCCTCATACCGGCTCAGAATCAAGATTTCCGGCTGAGGAACTTGCTTTCTGATCAAGCGAGCGGCGTCCAAGCCATTGAGGGCCGGCATGTTAATATCGAGGATGACCACATCGGGCTTGAGCTGCTTGGCCTTTTCCACGGCTTCCAGGCCGTCGGCTGCTTCGCCGCATACTTCCCACTCCGGGCGCGACTCCAGCAGGGAGCGCAATCCGCCGCGCATCACTTCGTGATCGTCCACGATGAGGATCCGGATGGTCCGCACCAAAGTCTCCGCAGCCGCCATAGCGTCACCGGCCTCTTGGCGGGGTACCGCACGACGGGCGGTTTATGTTATTCACGCTGGACGTCGCGTACAAGCTCGCCCGGGCCTGTGTACAGTCGCGCGGAGTCAAGACACTGCCCCCCCCAAAGTCAATTACACGATGGCCACAATGCGCCGGAATAGCCATACGCTATTCGTTGTAGATGCAACACGGAGTTAAGTGTAGTCATGGCGATCCGCCCGGAAGATGGAAGAGCGTCTCCGTCCCGACCCTTGCATGTGCTGTGACGGGCTCTTGTTTTCTGTTAAACTTAGGGTCGGAACGAAGGAACAGAATGGCCCGGCGCGGTGTCTAAGATAGTACGCGCTTTCCCAGGGACGAGCGGTACCGGCAAGCCAGCCGGACGGGAAGGCAGGCCGGGATTCGGTCAGGTGCGGTAAGCCTGCTTGAGGCAGGCAAGCCCTCCCTGAAGCGGGCAAGCTGGATAGGCGGCAAGTGGCATGTCTGATTTAGCGCAGACTCTATCCTGGATTCAAGACGAGACGCGGCTCGTGAGCGAGCTGCAATCGGGCTCGGATACGGCCTTTGATTGGGTCGTCACGTATTACCACGCCTCCGTGTACAACGTGATTTACGGCATTCTGGCGGACCGCAGCGATGCTGCCGACGTCACCCAGGAAGTTTTTCTCAAGGCCTTTCGAGGGATTCACGGTTTCCGGCGCGGCAGCTCGTTGAAGACGTGGCTGTACCGCATCGCGGTGCGCGAATCGCTCAATCACCGGCGCTGGTGGCATCGGCACTCGCGCAACGAAGTATCGATTGATATTTCGACCAGCGAGAATCATGCGGCAATCGAAATCGAAGACCTCGAGGCGACACCGTTCGAACAGCTTGCGGCGCGCGAGACGCAGGCTGCCGTGCGCGGCGCGCTCGCCGAATTGTCCGAGGCATACCGCAGCGCGGTGATTTTGCGGGACCTCGAAGGGCTTTCCTATGAGGAAGTGGCCGAAGTGCTGGAAATTTCCGTTGCGACGGTGAAGACGCGCATTCTGCGTGGCCGGCGCGCTTTGAAAAAGCTTCTCGGACCTGTTTTGCAAAGCACTCATGGAGCGCCTCACGCGGTCGCGGCTCAGACCCCTTCCGAACGCGCCGCCGTCGCTCCCGCACACGCGGCATCGAACGAAGCTTCTTCTTTGGCTTCCTATGCAATGGCAATGAACCGCGGACGCGGAGGCTGTCAATGATCTGCCGTGAAATCGGGCGTCATCTGCCGGGTTATTTGGACGGCGCTGTTTCGGCCTCGAAGCACGCTGTTGTCCGCGCGCATCTGAACTCGTGCGCCGACTGCCGCAGGGATCTTGAATGCTATCGGCGTTTGGCGCGCGTGCTGGCGGACTCGACGGCAACCGCTCCGCCGGCCGATCTTGCCACGCGCATTCGCGTGCAGGCCTCCCGGATTCAAGTGCAGCAAGAGGATCCTCACCGGCTCCGCGCGCGGGCGTGGGTCTTCTTCGAAAACATTCTACAACCGCTGGCTGTGCCGGCCACGGGCGGTTTTTTGACGGCGGCGCTCGTATTTGTATTCGTCGTTCAAAATTTGTTCGTCGGAATTCCCATCGGCAACATCCCGAATGACCTCCCGACGGATTTAATTCAGCCGGCTCGTTTGGAAAGCCTCGCGCCGTTTCCGGTGCCGGGGATCGTCAGCAGCAGCAATTATTCCAGCGCCGGAGTGTTGCTCGTCGAGGCGACGCTCAACGCCGAGGGTCAGGTCGCGGATTACACAATTCTTTCCGGTCCGAACGATCCGGCGATTCGGCACCAAATTGACCAGGTCCTGATCTTCTCTCGCTTCCGCCCGGAGTTGAATTTCGGCCGGCCCACGGCGGGCGGCCGCGTGGTCCTCAGCTTCAGTGAAATCCGCGTGCGCGGCTGATTGGAATCTTCTCGCCTTTCTTGACGCGGCCCATCCAGCCCGATACAGTGGGATTTTCATATCAGCGCCATCGATAAGCAACGGCATCTCCGCGGTCGCGCATCCCAGCCGCGAGCGCTTGGCGGCATTTGTGCGATCAATAAGTTAAACGCATGACGAAACCAAAACTTCGCGCCCGTTTTCTCGCTCCGGCTTTTCTCGCCGCTGTCGTGTGCCTCGGGATGGCCGCCGACGGGCCAGCGCCCGTTCGCGCGCAGAACGCTTACCAGTCGATCAGCGTTCAAACCAGCCCGCAATTGTTCGCGACCATGTGCGCGCTCGACGCCGCGGGATTTGACGCGAATTCCAATACGCTCGATATTTATCCAGAGGACGCGGCGCTGCGCGCGCGTTTGTTGCAATTGAAGGGACCTGCGGTTGATGCCATGCGGCAGTTTTACGCCAAGCATCAATTCGTCAACGCGGACGAAACGCTTTCACCGTTTCTGTCGTTTGCGCTGGTCGCGGGACCCCCTCCGAAATTCCGATACATGGTCACGCATGATCAGCTGCCCCCGGCGGTTCTTTCGATCGACGGCTTCGGCGAAATTCTCGGGAATTTCTACATGGAGGCGCATCTCGACCGCGAATGGGCCAGCGTCGAGCCTGAAGTGGACCGCGAAGTGGATCGTCTGACAAGCCCCGTCCGCCGGATCGTGTTTCAGAGCACGAGCTATCTCCGCGAGATCCAAACGCCCAGGGACCGCACGTTCACCGTTTTGGTCGAGCCGCTTGTCGGGGAGCGAGTCAATTTCCGCAACATTGGGAATCATTACGCCATCATCGTCGGCCCTGGGCCCGTGTTGCCGTTGGAGGATATTCGCCACGCCTTTTTCCATTTCCTTTTGGATCCGCTGACGCTCCAATATCAGCAGAACATTTCCACGCGGCGCGCGCTGCTGGATGTGGCGAACCGTGCGCCGCAGCTTCCTTCTTCGTTCCAAAATGATTTTGTGGGCTTGTTCGACGAGTGCCTGGTCCGCGCGGTCGAGCTTCGCGTTCGCAAACTGCCTGCTGATCAGGTTGAATCCGCGCTCGCGGCAAACGACAAGACCGGCTTCATTCTGGTGCGTCCGATCTATCAGCAACTGATTGTGTTTGAGAAGGCCGAGCCGGCCATGTCTTTGTATTTCCCGCGGCTCGTCGATGGGATCAACGTGGCCAAGGAAGAACAGCGTCTGCAGGGTTTCCAGTTCGCGTCCGCGACGGAGAAGGTTCAGGCCGCGGGCATGCAAGGCGAGGACGTCGGCACGGACGCGGAAACGCCGCTCGAAAAGGAGTTCACTCGTGGCGACCGGCAGATCGCGTTGCAAGATGGCGCAGGAGCTGCCGCGACGTTTCAGGGCATTCTGAACGAGTATCCCGACCAGCCGCGCGCGCTCTACGGTTTGGCCATTGCGTCCGCCTTGCAAGGTCAGGCAGAAAAGGCGGAAAATCTTTTCGAGCAGATTGTGAGGGCTCCGGCGCCCGGATCGAATGCGCCGCCCGCGCCCAGTCCCAATGTTTTGGCATGGTCGCATGTGTATTTGGGCCGCATCCGCGACTTGCAAGGCGACCGCGAAGCCGCCGTCAATGAATATCGCGCGGCGCTGGCCGTGAACGGCGCGCCGGAAGCCACGCGTATCGCCGCCCAGCAGGGTATTGACAAGCCGTACCGGCCGCCGCCAAAGGCGCCGAAGCAATAATCACATTTGCGAGTTTCCACTACCGGTTGAACTCATTCAGTTCCCGGGGGGAAGTACTTCATTCGGAGGAAAGAACGAACCATGACACAACGAATGGGAATCACAGTTTTCGCCATCGCCGCGCTGGCATGTCTTGCGATCGCGCCTCAAGTTCGCGCGCAAGGGATGGGAGCGCAGCAATCCCAGCAGCAACAAACACCACCAAAAAGGCCGTCGCTGCTGAATCCGGCTCCGCAAACACCAGCAGCCCCCAAAATCGACCCGAAGGAAGAGGCCGCGTACCAAGCGTTCTATTCCCTGAAGCCCGCGACCCCTGCCGACTTCACCGCGCAAGTCCAGGCCGGCGAAGCGTTTTTGAAAAATTACCCACAGAGCCGCTATCTTCCGGTTATCTACTCGCGCCTTACCAACGCATATTTCGAGACGCACAATATGGACAAAATGTACGCAGCGGCAGACAAAACTCTACAGCTCAATCCGAATGACGTCAGCGTGCTCACGCTTGTGGGCTGGGTGATTCCGCGCGGTAATCCCAACGCGCCAGGGTTTGCGGAAAAACTCACCAAGGCGGAGCAATACGAAAAGCACGCTCTCCAGATTTTGGCAACTCTGCCGAAACCCGTGGCAATAACGGACGCGCAATTTGCCGACAGCAAGGCCAGTGCCATCGCGCAAGCGCACAGCGGGCTGGGACTGGTGTATTTCCGGGAATCCAAGTTCGATCAATCCGCCGCCGAGCTGACGCAGGCCACCGGCGGAAATCCTCATCCGGATCCGACCGATTATTTCGTTCTCGGCGTCGTGCAGGAACAGTTAAAAAAGTTCGCCGACGCCGAAAAATCTTTCACTAGCTGTAGCCAGATCCAGTCCTCGCTGCAGGATCGCTGCAAGCAAGGAGCGGCGGAATCGAAGGCCAAGGCCGCAACGCAATTACAGCCCCCCAAGTCGTAGATGTTCGTTTGAGAACTGGTTCTGCCCATGACAGATGAGGAGCGGCGCAGTCTCGAAGGCAAGCTCGGTTACCGATTCGAGAATATCGAATGGCTCGAGCGCGCGCTGACGCACCGCTCCCATATATTCAATTCCGATGAGCGCAGCAACGAGCGCCTGGAATTCCTCGGCGACAGCGTCCTGGGTCTCGCGGTCAGCCGCGTTCTCGTCGCCCGTTTTCCTAAATGGGATGAAGGCGATCTGTCGAAAGCCCGAGCACGCCTGGTCAGCGCTGTCAGCGCGGAAAATGCCGCAAGCCGGCTGGGCTTGGGAGAACATTTGCGCCTGGGCCCCGGAGAGGAGAAAACCGGGGGACGCCAGAAACAGAATCTGCTCGCCGACGCGTATGAAGCTGTGGTCGGCGCTATTTTCCGCGACTCTGGATTCGATGCCGCCTCGAGCTTTGTCGAGCGTTCGCTGTTGAGCGAGGCGTTCGCGACCGCCGAATTGCTCTCCGATCCCGACCACAAATCGGCGCTCCAGGAATGGCTTCAAAGCCGCGGCCTGCGTCCCGCGGATTACCGCGTCGTGCGCGAAACGGGACCCGAACATCACAAGACCTTCCGAGTCAGCGTTCTCGCGAATGGCCGTTCCCTGGCCGAAGCGGATGGTCCGAGCAAAAAATTCGCCGAACAGGCCGCGGCGGCATTAGCTCTCAACTTGCTTCGTGCGGAGGATGGGAAACCCGGCACGCACGGCGTTGCGCAGGATACTTCGAATGGCTGAAGCGCCCGAAGCGGTTGGAGCGCCCGAAGCATCAGAGCCTGCCGCACCCGCGCCACGCCACGACGAAGGAACGCTGCGCGATTACCTCACCTCGCTGCTCCTCACCATCATTATCGCCATTTTCGGTACCACGTTTATCGTGCAGGCGTTCAAGATTCCATCTGCTTCGATGGCTCCCACGCTGCTTGTCGGAGACCACCTCCTGGTCAACAAATTCATCTTCGGGGGACGTGGCACTTGGTACGATCACCTGCTGCCGTATCGGCCGATTCGCCGCGGGGACGTCATCGTTTTCAAATATCCCTACGAGGACCATCCGTATTACGTGAAGCGCGTGATTGGCTTGCCGGGCGACCGCGTGCGTATCACGGACCAGCGGGTGTATATCAATGGCAAGTTGCTGATCGAACCCTATGCCGTCCATGATCTTTCCGCCGCTGATCCGTATATGTTTGATTTTCCGCCCAGGGATCTTTTGTTGATTGCCGCCGAAATCACTCCCGAATGGACGGACGCCTTGCGCCACGATGTTCATCACGGCGAGCTGCTGGTGCCGCCCAATGATTATTTCGTGATGGGTGACAATCGGGATCACAGTTCCGACAGCCGCTACTGGGGCTTTGTTCCGCGCGATGCGATCGTGGGCCGGCCGCTCGTCATCTACTGGTCGATTCGCGCCATCAGCGACGAATATAGTCCATCCACTCCTGCCCGAAAGTTGCAGGACATCGCGAGGGCGCTGCTGTATCTCCCAACTGAGACTCGATGGAGCCGCATGTTCCGCGAGGTGCACTGATGCCGCCGCGCGTTTCGATGACGTCTCCGTCGCCGTCCGCTGGACCTCCCATCCCTGCGGGAGGCCCTACGCGCTTTCCCGGCTCGCCGCGCGTGCATCGCTGGCTGCGAATACTTTTGGTCGTGATTGTATTCTGTGTCGCCGTGGATTCCGGACTCTCGCTGCTCCTCGAATATGGCTGGCTGCACGGCAGTCTCACGCGCAGGCTCACGGCGGCCTTCGGCCGGCCCGTCGAAGTGCTCCATTACTCTTTCAGCCTTCTCGAAGGACCGCGCCTCGAAGCCGATTACATCACCGTCGGCGAAGACCCGCGCTTCGGTAACGAGTATTTCCTTCGCGCCGACCAGCTCGCCATCGGTTTGCGCTGGAGCGCCCTGCTGCGCGGACGAATCGAGTTCGGTCCTTTGTCGTTCGACCGGCCCAGCTTGAATCTCGTGCGCCTGCCGGATGGCGAATGGAATCTCGAATCATGGCTGCCTCGCCCAGCCGGAAATCGCCCGCCGGGCCGCGCATCGTTTCGCTTGCAGCGCATCGACGTTTCCGACGGCCGCGTGGATTTCAAGCAAGGCCCCGACAAATTGCCCTTTGCGTTCGCCAACGTGCAGGGCAGCGTCGAGCAAATCGCGCCCGGAAGTTGGCGTCTCGCCTTGCAAGCGCAGCCGTTTCGCGCCGCTGTCGTGATGCAGCAGGCCGGCGTTCTCAGCTTGACCGGCCTTGTCGGCGGCACGTCGTCGCGCCTGCGCCCCGCGTCGTTCGAGCTGAACTGGGACGGCGCATCGCTCTCCGACGTTTTGCGATTGCTGCGCGGGACCGATTACGGCGTGCGCGGATTATTCTCGCTCCAGCTTGCGGCGCAAACGGTGGGCTACGATTGGAATTTTTCCTCCCACGCGCAATTCAGGCGTCTGCATCGCTGGGATTTGCCGCTGCGCCCGGACGATCCGGCCGCGAACATCAACGTTGCGGCGCGCTGGGCCCCTGACGAATCCCGCTTCGATTTGACGCGGGCCGTTCTTGAAATGCCTCGCTCCAATATTCATGCGACCGGGTCGATCGATTGGACGCCGGCCCCGAATTTCATGCAGCCCGTGGTCAAAAATGCACAACTCCGAATCTTTTCTCATGGCGTTGAAATGTCGGATGCCCTCACCTGGTATCGCGCGTTTCATTCCGGCGTCGCCGATCAGCTCGCGGTGCGCGGCATAACAACAATGAATCTCGCGCTGTCCGGCTGGCCGCCGCGTATTCAGCAGGGAATCGCCACTTTGCACGATTTCGAGCTTGTGGGCGGCAGCAGGCCCGTGCCCATCCGCTCGGGGCGTGCATCCCTGCTTTTTTCCGACCACTCCGTTTCGCTGGCTCCCGCCACGTTTGCAATTGGCGTCGATTCCGGCGAATTTCGGCTGCGCGGTTCAGCCGCGCGTCTTGCGAAATGGCATTCCGCGTGGGCGCTCGACGGCCAGAGCACTGCGGTGCGCGCTCTTTTCGGCGCGGCCAGCGCCCTCGGCTTTAGCCTGCCTCCCGGCTGGCTGATCGACGGACCCGCGCAGTTCCACCTGCAATTTCAGGGCGCGCATTTCTCGATGATTCGCCAGCCGCGGGGAACGATCGCGCTCGCGGGCGTCCACATTCGCGCGCCCTTCCTGAACCGCGAAATCACCCACGTTGCGGCAGCGGTGAATTTGTCTCCCGGCGACGTGAAGATTCGTCTCGACTCCGCCGATGCCTTTGCCGCGAACTGGCACGGCACTCTCGAACGCAATACCGCGCCCGGCGGATGGCAGTTTGCATTGTCGGCCAATCAATTGAACGCGGCGGAAATGGATCGCTGGCTCAACCCGCAGCGGCGTCAGAGTCTCCTCGATCGCCTTCTGCCCTTTCTCGCTTCCAAGCCGCAGGCCCATCCGATTCCGTCATGGCTTCGCGGTCGTGGCTCCGTGTCATTTGGCGAGTTCGCTCTCGCGCCGCTCCGGCTCACGCAGCTCAGCGCCGACGCTTCCGTTGACGGCCGCAAGCTCGCGCTTTCAAATGCCCGCGCTGAATTTTACGGCGGAAAGCTGCGAGGCTCAATCGCGTTGAATCTGGCCGCGCAGCCAACCTACGACGCCACCGCTCAATTTTCTGGCGTGAATTTGAGTTTGCTGGCCGCGCGCACGTTTTCTCTCGCGGACCTTTTTGCGGGCGCTGCCTCCGGCGACCTGCAAATCTCAGCCAAGGGAATCGGCCGCGCCGCGTTGCTGCAATCGCTCGCGTGCCGCGGTGACGCGCGCATCCGCAACGCTGAATACAATGGCATCGACCTTGCCGAATCCGTTCGCGCCGGCGCGCGCAGGCCGGGAACCACCGCCTTTCCTGCTGCGTCCACTGATTTTTCGTGCGCCGCTGGACAGATTCTCTTTTCCCACTTGCATCTCGAAGGCCCTCGCGCGTCGTACAGCACCTCTGGCTTCGTGGATGCCAAGCGGCAAATGAATTTCGAATTCCATCCGCTCGTGAACGACGCCGAAACCGATAGCCTTTCACCGAATGTCGCGGCAAACGATCCTGCAAATGTTTCCGCGGCTTCCGCCGCGCGCGCGTGCGTCTCTAAAAGCGCGGAGGTCGCCGCGAATGCTCCTGCGAGAACATCCGCGAACAATGGCCCCGCCGTTTCTTCTCGCGCTTTTAAATTGATCGGCCCGCTAAAATCCCCAAAATTTACCCGCATCGTTCCCGCGCCGCCATCCCACTAGCTGGAAGCCACTCAGGAATGACATTTCGCATCTCAGGCTCGTGGCCAGAATGTCCGCCCACACGTTTTGCAGTAGTCGCGCCGATTTGCGCGCGTTCACTCGCTGTGTTAGCGTCGCAGCATGATGGCCCGCGCCGTCTGCCGCCAGCGGATTCTCCGTATCCTCTTCGCGCCCGCGCTTTTCGCTGTGGCGTTGACGCTGTTTTCCTGCCCAATCCGTGCAGCCACTCGCATTCGCTTCACGCCGCATTTCGTTGCGGGACAAGTGTTTCACTACAGCGTGCAAATGCATGTCGATAGCGCGTCGCGTTCCACAGGCCCCGTTCTCGACCCCGAAGGCCCCACAAAAGTCGGGGAATCCCTCAACGTGATTCTGCGTCTCGAAATCCTCGACGTTTCTGGTGCCTCCGCCGCGCCGGGCCCCGCGCGGATTCGCGTCACGTACGAAAAGGCAGTCGCGGCCAGCGCCAGCGATTCCTACGACGCCGCTTCCTCCGCAATCGCGCAGCAATACAAAAAGCTCGAAGGCCAATCCATCGAGTTCACCCTCGAGCCTGGCGGCGAAATCACCAACGTAACCGGCCTCGACAAAATTCTCCCCGGCGAGTCGCGCTCCGCGATTGTGAAGCAGTGGCTCAACCAGCTCACATGGGGGGCTTCCATCCCCAGGAAGGGAATCGCCATCGGCGAAAAATGGTCCTCGGAGCAACCTCTCGACAATGTGCCTCTCGCCGGCCTCGCCTGGCGCACCGAATCCACCTATACGCGCAACGAGCCTTGCCCCGCCGTGCATTCCGAACCCGCCGAGGGAGCTGTCGCGCAGCCACTAACTCCGCCTACGACGCCGGAACAGTGCGCCATCATCCTTACCCATTCGGAAATCACCGGCGCGCCCGCCCAGCCGTCCCGCCGGCAACTCCGCCAGCGCGGCAGTTCCTCCGAAAACCAGCCCGAAAGCCAACCCGCAAATCAAAAAGATCGCACGCCCGATGTTTTTCGCAAGAACGGCCTTCGCACCTTCGGCGAATGGACTGGCTCAAGCGACGGCCTCACCGCCATATCGCTCCGCACCGGAATGGTCGTCAGCGTCACGCAAACCGCCGCCACGCACATGGACTTCACCATCATGACCGCCGCGGCCCACAACCGCATGCGCTACGCCGGAGACACCCGCAGCCAGTCCCAAATCTCCCTCCTCTCCCAATCCTCAATCCCCTGATCGCGCACTTCCAATTCACGCAATTTCTCCAGAATCTATCAGTTTCCGGCTGGCGCAAGACGTCCTAGTATCGGTGGCTGGGAATCACCGTTGGTGGTGGCTTGCGGCCAGTCGGGCCATATTCCCAGCCCTAAGGCCCACAGGCATTCTCTTACATGTATCTGATTATGCGTGCCTTATGTAAATGGTCTTGCTTTGGCCCGTGCATTGCCCTTTAGCAGATTGCCTGGCCAGTATTGCCGGCCAGTAACGCGGGAGGTCCGGCGAGCTAAGCGGACGTCGCGGGGTCTTACAAAGGAGGCCCAAAATGCGTTATCTAAAGTATCTGGCATTAGCGGGAGTTTTGCTCCTGGCAGTAGGTTACGCACAGGCTCAAGTATCGGTCGGCATCGGCGTCGGCCCGGGTTACGGAGGCTACGTAGCAGCGCCGGTATGCCCATACGGCTACTATGATTACTATCCGTATGACTGCGCGCCTTACGGCTACTGGGGCCCCAACTATTTCGTGGGCGGCGCGTTCATAGGCGCTGGCCCGTGGTTTCGCGGCGACTTCGATCGTGACCGCTTTTTCGCCGACCGCGACCGCTTCGAACACGAGCGCGGGTTTGCGGGCGACCGGGGTCGCGGCAACTTCCGCTCGTTCCGACGCAGCGACAACCATTTCGACCGTGGCAATAGGGGCGGGAACTTCCGGTCCTTCAGCCGAGGCAGCGACCACGGCCGGCGCGGAAACGCCTTCAACGGGCGCGGCGACAACCATTTCGACCGTGGCAACGCCAACAGGGGCGGCAATTTCCACTCCTTCGGCCGCGGCAACGGCAACAGAGGCAACCGCCAGTCCTTCAGCCGTGGCAACTCACGCGGAAGAAGCAGTTTTCGTGGCGGTTCCGGACGCGGACCATCGGGCGGCAGCTTCCGCGGTGGAAACCCACGCGGCGGCGGATTCCACGGCGGCGGTCACCCCGGCAGAGGCTCACGCGGCGGTAATCGCGGCGGAGGCCCTCACGGCGGCGGACACGGCCACCACTAATCGCCTGCTTCTCTCGTAGAAACGCAACGGCTGGCAGCATCCCTGCCAGCCGTTCTCCGTTTCGTTCCGGCATTGGCAGGAATCCTTATCACGCTGGTCTGCCGTGATTCCGCTTGATGAGAACGCCACGTCACACATTTGAACGGATTTAACCGGTTTTCATCCCGTGCGCCGCTCCCGCCCCCGGAGTGGTATAATATTAAGTGAGAGCTTTGCCGTTGCTTCCTCATTGCGCGACATCGCTGGGCCAAATCATTGCTGGACCAAATTCATTCTGGGGGGAAACTTAATGAAAGCCATAATTCGCACGATAAATGGAAACAAGCCGGACTCGCCACTTGAACGCAGGGCAATCGGCCAGGGAAATTTCCTCGCGGCGGTGTTGCCGCTGGTTTTGGCTATGGGCCTGTTGTGGTGGCCGTTCGGCGGAGCGCACAAAGTCATCATGACCGCCGCATCGACTGTCCCCAGCGCCAAGGGAACCGTGTACGTCAGTCACGACCAAAACAAAAACACCAAGGTGGACATGAAGGTTCACTACCTCGCGCATCCCAGCGCATTGACGCCGGTCGAAAGTGTTTACGTCGTCTGGATCCAGGCGAACGGCCACTCGCCGAAAAATGAGGGCGAACTGCGCGTGGACAACAACCTGAACGGCGAGTTTAAGGCCCCCAGCCCATATAAACAGTTCACGATCTTCGTCACAGCCGAGAAATCAGTTCAAGTGCGCGCGCCCGAAGGCCAGCAAGTTCTGACCGCGACCGTCGCGGAATAGCGCGGATTCAAAGACTCCGGACAATCGCCACTTTTAGCGACAGGGCTTGGCACGGCAGCGATTTATCCCCGCGGCAAGCGCGGTCTGTCCTTGCGGGGGCTTTTAACCCTGACGCCCGGAATTACCTTTTCAGCAAATGAATTCCGGTGTGCCCGGACTGCTTGCCGCAGGATCCGTGTCGCGCGGAACTTGCCCCGCGTTTGCGTTATAATGGAGGTTTCACGCGGCGCCCAAATTGCGCGCAGAGAGACCCTGCATGGATTTCAAGCTTTCGAGCGATTACGAACCGCGCGGCGATCAACCCGAAGCCATCGCGCAAATCGAGCGCGGCATCTCCGGCGGCGACAAGCATCAAGTGCTCCTCGGCGTCACTGGCTCGGGCAAAACGTTCACCATGGCCAAGGTGATCGAGAAGCTGAATCGCCCCACGCTCGTCCTCGCGCACAATAAAACTCTCGCTGCGCAGCTTTTTCATGAATTCCGCTCGTTTTTCCCGCGCAACGCCGTCGAATACTTCGTCAGCTACTACGATTATTACCAGCCAGAAGCGTATATGCCTTCCTCCGACACGTACATCGAAAAGGAAGCGACCATCAACGACGAACTCGACAAGCTGCGCATGAGCGCGACGCGTTCGCTTTTCGAGCGCCGCGACGTCATCATCGTCGCATCCGTCTCTTGCATCTACGGCCTTGGCTCGCCCGAAGCGTATTACGGCATGATGCTGATGCTCGAGAAGGGCCAATCCATTTCGCGCGACATCATTCTCCGCAAGCTGGTCGAAATCCTCTACGAGCGCGGCGAAGATTTGCGCCGTGGCACATTCCGCGTCCGCGGCGACACCATTGAGATCCATCCGCCCTATGACGATCTTGCCGTGCGCATCGAAATGTGGGGCAGTGAAATCGAAGCCATTCGCCGCGTCGATCCACTCACCGGCGAAATCGTTTCCTCCACCGAGGAAATTTCACGCCTGCCGATTTATCCCAAGACGCACTACGTTGTTTCCCCCGCGCAGCGGGAGCGCGCGATTCAGGGCATTCTCGAGGAGCTTGAATGGTGGCACGCCGAACTCGCGCGCCAGGGAAAAATCGTCGAGGCCCAGCGCATCGAGCAGCGAACGCGTTTCGATATCGAGATGATGCGCACCATCGGCTATTGCCACGGCATCGAAAATTATTCACGCCATCTTTCCGGACGCCTGCCCGGCGAAGCCCCGCCCACGCTGCTCGATTATTTTCCCAGCGATTATTTGCTCGTCGCCGATGAATCGCACCAGTCCATTCCGCAGCTTCGCGGGATGTATCATGGCGACCGTTCGCGCAAGCAGACGCTCGTCGATTACGGTTTTCGCATGCCTTCCGCGCTCGATAATCGCCCGCTCACATTTGAGGAATTCGAGCATCGTGTCAATCAAGTCGTTTACGTTTCCGCGACTCCGGGCCCCTATGAATTGACGAAATCAGGCGGCGTCGTCGCCGAGCAAGTGATTCGTCCCACGGGTTTGATCGATCCCGAAGTCGAAGTGCGCCCCATCAAGGGTCAGATCGACGATCTGCTTGAGGAGATTCGCGTGCGCGCCGAACGCAACGAGCGCGTCCTCGTCACCACGCTCACCAAGCGCATGGCCGAGGATTTGGCGGAGTATTTCGGCGAGGTGGGCGTGCGCTGCCGCTATTTGCATTCGGAAATTGAAACGCTCGAACGCGTCCGCATCCTGCGCGATTTGCGCCGCGGAGAATTCGACGTCCTCATCGGCATCAATCTTCTCCGCGAAGGCCTCGACCTTCCCGAAGTCTCTCTCGTCGCCATTCTCGACGCCGACAAGGAAGGTTTTCTCCGCAGCGCCACTTCGCTGATTCAAAGCATGGGCCGCTGCGCGCGCCATATCGAGGGCCGCGCGATTCTCTACGCCGACGTGATGACCGATTCCATGCGCCAGGCCATCGGCGAGACGAATCGCCGCCGCGCGAAACAAACCGCTTACAATCTCGAGAACAACATCACGCCGCAATCCATCATCAAGTCCGTGGACATGCAACTCGCCGCCATCGTCGAAGCCGATTACGTCACGGTCCCCCTCGACGACGCGCCGCTTGGCGAAATCCGCAACGAAGAACAGCTTGCCGCGGCCATCGTTCAGCTCGAAACGCAAATGCGCGAAGCCGCCAAGAAATTCGAATTCGAGCGCGCCGCCGCGTTGCGCGACAAAATCCGCGTCCTCAAGCAGCGCGACCTCGACCCTCTCTTTGACTCCCCCGAGGCCAGCACAACCACTGACGCATCGCCCCGCTCATCCGCCTGAATTCGCAATCGCTTTTCGAATTTCGCTTTTCGCGTTTTCCCGTGTGTCACACAAGCCCGCGTTTCAATTCCTCCAGCGCATAAAACGTTCCGCGCCACACCACGCCGCCGCGCGCCAGCGTCACCACCATCGACCGCACGATGATGTAGCAAACCACCAGCGCGCCGAGCGCGTGTGTCAGCCCAAACCATCGCGACGCCCGCGCCTGGGTCATCACTTGTGCCTCGAAAATAATTGCTACGACCGCGCCAATCCCCGCCGCGATTTGCGCGGGCCCGCGCGCGAAGATAATCCCCACAAATGGCAGCACGCTGATCACCAAGATTCCCAGCACGCCGCCGAGCGCCTTCGCCACGCTGAAATCAAATCCCGCGAACATATTTTTCGTCATGCCTTTGATGACGTTCCCGATTCCTTCCTGCCAGCGAATACGCAAAAAGTTTTCACTCGGCGCGACGCTCGACCGAAACCCATGCTGCTTCACCAATTTTCCCAATTTCATGTCGTCGAGCACCTCCATCGCCAGCCGCCGGTGCGTTCCAATCGCCTCATACGTCGAGCGCCGGATTTGCTGAAACGCGCCCACGCCCATGTACACTTTCGATTTCGGATTCCTCGTCTCCCACGGCCGCACGCCCACCGCAAAACACACGCCGAGATACCCGACGGCGGTCGGCTCCCAAAATCCGCGCAAATCCAGCCCCGCGAGCAGCGTCAAATGATCCGCGCGCTCCTGCCGCGCCAAAGCGAGCGCACGCCGCAACAGACCGGGCGCGAATTGCACATCCGCATCCGTGAACACCAGCCACTCGCCGCTCGATTCGCGGTACGCTATTTCCAGCGCATGTGGCTTGCCGAGCCATCCCGGCGGCAAATCCGCGATGTGAATCACGCGCAATTTCGAATCGCGTCGCGCAAATTCATCCAGAATTCGTGGAGTAGCGTCCGCCGAGCGGTCGTCCACGGCGATCACTTCGTAATTTGGATAATCGAGCGCCAGCAGGGAAGCGAGCGCCGCCGGCAACTTCGCAGCTTCATCGCGTGCCGCGAACAAAATCGAAATTCGCGGAAACTCCGGTCCGTCGAAAGGCGTCACGCGCGTCAGCGCGGGAATTCGCGCCATTCCGCGATAACTGAGCGCGCCCATCGAAATCCAAAATCCCGCGAGAATGCCGAAGAAAACGATGCCGAAAATGTACAATTGTTTTTTCCGGAGCGCGAATTAAGCGAACACGCTATCCTATCATGCGCGATGAATTCCACTGAACAGGCGGCGCAATGAGCCGCGAACGAGCGTCATACAAATGACGGCCAGCACAATTGCAATTGTCGGAGCCGGACGCGTCGGCCGCGCGCTAGGGCGCAGCTTACGCGCGCGCGGTTGGACCATCGGCGCGGTCGTCACTCGCTCTGCCGCCACGGCTCGCTCCGCCGTTCGCGCCATTGGCGGCGGCTATCCGCTTGAGCGCCTGACCCGCCGCGTGATGGATGCGGATGTTGTGCTGATTGCCACGCCGGATGATTCCATCAGCGCCGTCGCCGCGGAACTCGCGCGCATCGGCGGGGAAGAGTGGCGCGGAAAAGCTGTGCTGCACTCGAGCGGTGCGCTCGATGATAGCGTGCTCCACCCCCTCGCGCCCCTCGGCGCGGAGGTTGGCTCGATGCATCCGCTGCAAACATTCAGCGGGCGAGGCGCGCCTCCGCTCGAAGGCGTCACGTTTGTGATTCAAGGAGGCCGCCGCGCCCAACAAACGGCTCGCCGCATCGCGCGCGCCCTTGGCGGCGTTCCCGTCGTGCTTCGCGCTGGAGCCAATCCCGCGTACCATGCTGCTGCCACGTTCGCCGCGCCGTACGTTCTGTCGCTGATCGAAAGCTCCACGCGGATTTTGATGCGCGCGGGATTTTCGCGTCAGCGCGCGAAATCGGCCCTTCTTCCGCTGATTCGCCAGACGCTCGCGAATTACGAACGCTTTGGTGCGCGGAAAGCGTGGACGGGTCCCGTGGCGCGGGGCGACTTCTCGACGGTTGCGCGTCACCGCCTCGCGCTTGCGGAATGGCCCCGGGAATTTTCTGACTCGTACGCCGCGTTGGCGCGCCTTTCCGCGCGCGTCCTCGCCTCGGACGCGAAGCAAAAATTGCGGCAGCTCGATCGCGTGCTGCCCAAACGCTGATTTGCATCGGTTTCGTAGGGGCGGCCCTTGTTTGCCCTGCTTGCCCTGTTTATTCTGACGCAGGAAGGAACGCGGGAAGGGAGGAACGAAGGGGTGCCCCAACGTTCTCTGGGCATCGGCGCGTTAAAGACATTTGCATCGGTTTCGTAGGGGCGACCCTTGGGTCGCCCGCGCGTGCGAATGCACGCGTTTCGCTTTTGTTCGAGCATCAAATGGCAATCATGGCAATTCATCACGTATCCTGAAGAAGGAGGAAGCCTTGTCGAATTTGCAAATTCCGGTGGAAACTCAAACTCTGGCCAACGGCCTTCGCGTCGTCATTTCGCCAGACCATTCCGCGCCGATTGCCACCGTCGGCGTTTATTATCAAATTGGATTTCGCCTCGAGCCGCGCGGCCGCAGCGGCTTCGCGCATCTCTTCGAGCACATGATGTTTCAAGGGTCCGAGCACGCCGGTAAGATGGAGCACATTCGCCTGGTCAATTCCTCCGGCGGCGTTTTGAACGGCACCACGAATTACGACATCACGAATTATTTCGAGGTCGTGCCGTCGAATGCCCTCGAACGCATCCTGTGGCTCGAAGCGGACCGCATGAGGGCGCTCAAAGTCGACGACGACAATCTGCGCAATCAGCGCGACGTGGTAAAGGAAGAAGTCCGCGTCAACGTCCTCAATCAGCCCTATGGCGGCTTCCCGTGGCTCGATTTGCCGCCGGTTGCGTTCCGCAATTGGCCCAACGCTCACAATTTCTACGGCGATTTTGTCGATCTCGATGCGGCCACGCTGGAAGACGTCCGCACTTTTTTTCACACATACTACGCGCCGAACAATGCCGTGCTCCTGATGGTCGGCGACGTTGAGCCGAAAGAAAGCTTTGAACTCGCACGCAAATATTTTGAAAGCATTCCGCCGCATCCCGCCGTGCCCTCCGCGAATACCTCCGAACCGCCGCAGACCGAGGAGCGCCGCGGCGTAGTCGAGGAGAAATTCGGCCAGCTTCCCGCTCTCGCCATCGGCTATAAAATGCCGGAGCGGCATCACCGCGATTGGTACGCCTCGGCGCTTCTGGATCGCGTTCTTCACGGCGGCCGCGCGGGCCGCATTCATCGCAGCCTCGTTCTGGAAAAACAGATCGCCATCGCCGCCGAGGGCGGAATGGGTTTTCCCGACGTGTTCGAATACAATGGGCCGACCCTCGGCACCACGACCATTTATCACAAGCCGGAATATTCTCCGGGTGCGACCGTTGCCGCATTTGACGAAGTGATCGCGGATGTGCGCGACAAACTTCTCGATAGCGACGAGCTTGAACAAATAAAAGTGAAATGCCGCGCGGATTATTTCTCCATGCTCGAAGCGGGAGGCAATGGCGTTCCGCGATTCGGCCTGATGCACGCGCTCGCGTGTTTCACGCTGTTCGATCACGACCCGCGGCTTGTAAACACCGTCCTCGACAATTTTCTTTCCGTCACGCCGGAGGAAATTCAGGCGACAGCCCGAAAATATCTGGTGCCCGCCAATCGCTCCATCGTATTGCGCCTTCCCGCCGCGCCACCGCGCAAGCAGGATTCGCAAGTGGAAGCTCAACCAGAAGCGAAACAGGGAACAAAGCAGGAAGGTAAAGAAGCCAAACAGGGAGTGAAACAGGGAGCGAAACAAGGAGTGAAAGAATGACGACCGCATCTCCACAAACCGCGATTTCCGCCACTGCTCCAGCCGTCGGCCCGGAGCGGCCCGTCGCCTGGCCGCACCGCACAGTCCGCACCCTCGCGAACGGCATGCAGGTTGTCCTCGCTGAGCAGCACACGTTTCCGAAAATCGGCATCGAACTGTTTTTTCGCTCCGGCAACGCGCTCGTCTCGCGTCAGTCGCCCGATCTTGCGGAGTTGACGGCGCGCCTGGTTCGCACCGGCACAAATTCGCGCACCAGCCGCCAAATTGAAGAAGATTTGCGTCGCATGGGCGCGAATCTCGGCACGATGGCCGGCGCGGATTCGAGCGCCATTGCAATTTCCGGGCTTTCCGAGTTCGCCGATAAATTGCTCGCGATGGTCGACGATCTCGCGCGAAACGCCGCATTTCCCGCGGACGAATTCGAGCGCGAGCGCCGCCAGCGCCTCGAGGAGTTGCGCATCGACCGCACGACTCCGGGATTTCTGGCCAGCGAGCGGTTTCGCCGCGTGCTTTTCGGCGAGCATCCCTACGCCGTCGTCGCGCCCACCGAAGCGCAGGTCGAGGCGTACCAGCGGGACGCGCTCGTGGCGTTCTATCGCGAAAATTACGTCCCGTCGAATGCGCTGCTCATCGTGGTCGGCGATTTTTCCACCGCCCGCATGATGGAACTCGTCGAGAAAACTTTCGGTGCATGGAAAGCGGGCTCCGCGCCGTCGCTTGCGGAAACCGAGTTGCCTCGTCCTCGCGGCCGCGCGGTTCATTTGGTCCATTTGCCCGGTACTGTGCAGACCGAAATCATGCTCGGCAATTTGGCGATCACGCGGCAAAGTCCCGATTGGCGGCGCGCCGTTCTCGCGAACGCGATTTACGGCGGCGCGTTCAATTCGCGGCTCGTCGCGAACATTCGCGAGCAGAAGGGGTATACGTACAGCCCGCGCAGCTCGCTTCACGGCCTGCGCCATCGCGGATATTTTGTCGTGCACGCCGCCGTGCGCAACGATGTGGTCGCCGCTACGCTCACCGAAATGTTTTACGAACTCGACCGCCTGCGCTCGTTGCCGGTCAGCGAAGGGGAACTCGCCGACGCGCGCAATTATTTGAGCGGCGTTTTCTCGCTCGGCATCGCCACGCAGGATGGCTTGCTCGGCCAGCTCTCCACCGTGTATCTCGACCGCTTGTCCGAGGATTATCTCGAAACGTTTCGCGAGAAAATTCGCGCGTTGCAGGCCGGCGACGTTCTCGAAGCGGCGCGCCGCTATTTCGATTCCGCCAACGCGCAAATCGTCATCGTCGGCGATCGCGCGCAGGTCGAACAGCAAGCTATACTCTTCGGTGACGTAAAAGTATGGGATACTCATGGCCACGCAATTGCGTGAGGACGAACAATTCGACGCCAGCAGGGCGGATCCGCGCGAGCTGTACGAGAAGACGGGATTTTTCGGCGGCCCGAAGAAGAAGTTCCGGCTGGCTTTGATTTGCCTGTGCGTTGGAGTCGCTTTGGCCAAAGCGTCGGGCAGGTCGGATTTGTCGAACTGGCTCCGTGACGCTCTTCTTACTGTGTGCGCGCTTTCCTGGTTATCGTTCCTGTTTTTGGCGCGATGGTGCTGGTTTGAGTACCGAGCTCTCAATCGACCGGTGGCGAAAGACCGGCCGAAGCTGTGGCGTTGGAGAGGATGAACATGACGAAAATCTTCCGGCGTTGGCGTGGTAAGCAGTGGCGTTGTGAGTTGGTCGGCGCGCAAATATTGGTTTACGTCTTTGTATGCGCTTTGGTGTTTGCCAGCGCGGCGATGGCGGCGAAGAAGCCGCTGCCTGCGCATCCGATTAATTTGAATACCGCGACGATGGAGCAACTCGAGGAATTGCCCGGCGTCGGGCCGGTGACGGCGAAATCGATCATCGCATTTCGCACGAAGAGCGGGCCGTTCAAGCGCATCGAGGATTTGCTGGCTGTGCCGCGCATTTCCAAGAAACGATTCCGGAAGCTGGCGCCTTACGTAACGGTCACTCCGCCTAAATCCGCGACAAAACATTGAAGCAGAGAAGTTCAAAACGCATGCGCGCTGCGAATCGGCGTGACTTTGCGCCGCACTCAGAATTGCACGCCGATTTGTCATGTGATTAGAGCGGCTGGTGAGAGGTTTTCTGCCGCGTAAGGCGCAGGGGCGCTTGCTCCGCGATTTCCAGGCCGTAGCCTTCCAGTGCGACGACTTTGCGCGGATGATTTGTGAGCACGCGAATTCGCCGCAATCCCAAATCAATTAAAATTTGCGCGCCGATGCCGCTTTCGCGCTGCACCAATCGCTGGCGATTTAAATCCTGATCGATTTCCGCGCGTGAGTGAAATCGAATGCGCGGCAGCGCGTCGTTTTCTTCGGTTGGCGGTTCGATGCGGAACCCGCGTCCCGTGTGATGCAGATAAACGAAAACGCCGCGGCCTTCCGCCGCGATCGCTTCGAGCGAGCGGTCAATAATTTCGCGGCAATCGCAGGAGAGCGAGCCGAAGACGTCTCCGGTGAGGCAATGGGAATGCAGGCGCACGAGCGGGGGCCGGGCGCCTGCGAGTTCGCCGCGAATGAGCGCGACATGGATTTCGTTGTCCGCTTCGCTGGCAAAAGCGATCATGCGAAATTCGCCGTGGCGCGTGGCGAGAATTGTTTCCGCGATGCGCTTGACGTAACGCTCGTGCTGCATGCGGTAGCGAATCAGCTCGGCGATGGTCAGCAGCTTCAAGTTGTGACGTTTGCAGAATTCGGCGAGCTGCGGGACGCGCGCCATGGTGCCGTCGTCGTTCATGATTTCGCAAATCACGCCGGAGGGTTCGAGGCCAGCGATGCGCGCGAGGTCCACCGAGGCTTCCGTCTGTCCGGCGCGGACGAGAACGCCGCCGCGGCGCGCGCGCAAAGGGAAGATGTGTCCGGGACGTGCGAGATCTTCGGGATGCGCGTCGGGATGAATGGCCGCGAGGATGGTGGTCGAGCGATCGGCGGCGCTGATGCCAGTGGTTGTGCCGCGGCGCGCGTCAATCGATTCGCAGAATGGCGTGCCGAACGCGGAAGTATTTCGCTGCGACATGGGAGTTAAATTCAGCGCGTCGCAACGCTCTTCGGTGAGCGCGAGACAAATCAGGCCGCGGCCTTCCTTGGCCATGAAATTGACGGCCTCGGGCGTGATTTTTTCCGCCGCCATGGTGAGGTCGCCTTCGTTTTCGCGGTCTTCGTCGTCGACGAGAACGATCATGCGGCCCTGGCGAATTTCTTCGAGGGCTTCCTCGACGGTGGCGAAGGGCGCTCCCGTGGCGCTCATTTCGTGCTTCTCCAATCAGCGAAAGGCAGCGCCGCAGCGGTTTGCAAAAACGCGATTTTGTACCGATTAGAAAGTGGTGCGGTCGTTTGTTTTGTGTGACTTACGCGGATTTCTAATAATTTGTTGTACCGATTAGAAGTTCCGGAGGTTGGAGGCCGGAGGTTAGAGGCTAGAGGGCCAATGCCAGGCGCCGGTGGTTCGGTCCGATCCGTGGAATGACCGGCTTCCTGGCAGGAACGAGGGCGAATCGATGATGAGAAATGGCGCGGCGAAAATCGATTTTTGTACCGATTAGAACGGGGAGCGGTTGTTTGTTTTGTGTGACTTACGCGCGTTTCTAATAATTTGTTGTACCGATTAGAAATGGGGCTAGAGGCGAGGGCGGGAATGTGGGTTTCTGTCCGCGGGCCGTTTTTCCGTGGGCCTTGTTGTCCTGCCGACTGCATCGAACTGCTGACCTCTGCTGCATTTTAACATAAAGCCGAGCGGAGTGGGGCGCTTTTCATGGCTCGGTGTGTCAATTGAGGTTTTCCGCGAATGCTGAGAAGGGGAAAAGAGCCGGCGAGACGCCGTTCGCGTGTGCCAGGCGAGCCGGCGCTACGGAAGCCCGCCACAGGTTCGCCGTTGCGCGATCAGGAGATTGTTTTCTTGGGGCTGGCTCGGCCAGCATCGGCGTTGGCGATTCCTTGCGCGCGACGCTCGTTGGCGATGGGCTCTCAGAAGAACTGGCCAGAATTGCGTCCGCCATCTTCGCAGGTAGGAGTTTCGGGACGTAGGGACGGGCGAATCAATCGCCAGAGCGAGTAACTATATTGGCGGAATGTTTACTTCACCTCTCATTTCGGATGGCATGCCGAGCACATCCCCAGTATTATTGTTTTCCTTCGATCGTCTCAGGCTTCCTTGAATTTCCGAGGTTTCCTGACGGGACCGGAGACGTGGGCGTGAAATATGGGGCACGTGGACTGCGTGAAAGGAAGTCGGAACCCGATAAAACCAGATGCAACCAGGATCCACTGAACTGGCGTTTGTTTCTGTTCTCATTGTGCTGGGTCTCGTTGTCCCGCTTGTTTTGGCGGCGAGTCGCACAAAAGGGGCGCGAACTCTCGCCGTCGCACTGATTCTTGTTAGTTGTCTCGCGGGCTGTTTCGTGGCGGCCCTCGGTTTTTGGCGGGGGTCCGGTTTTCTGCTGACTTTCTCCGGAGTGACGCCGTTTCCCTTCTCGCTGACAATCGACCGGCTCAGCGCGTTTTTTCTTCTTCTGATCTGCACCGTCGCGGCGCCGGTTGCGATTTTTGCGTTCACCTATTTCGACCATCACTACGGCGAACAGCGCCGGAACTGGATGTGGGCGTTCTTTTCGCTGTTTCTCCTGTCGATGATTGTGGTTGTGGCGGCATCAAGTGGTTTCGCGTTTCTTGTGGGTTGGGAGTTGATGACGCTCCTCTCCGCAGGGCTAATCCTGATGGAAGGCGACTCAGCGGAACGCCGCCATAATGTCCTGATCTACTTGCTGATGATGCACGCGGGTGCCGCGGCGGTAGTGGCGAGTTTTTTCCTGTTTCTGCCGTATTCGCACAGCCTGGATTTTGGAGCGATTCGCGCGGCGGGCGCCCTCGTGCCGGCGGGGATCCGAATCCTGATTTTTCTTCTGGCTTTCGTGGGATTTGGAACCAAAGCCGGCATCATACCCCTTCACCTCTGGCTTCCCCGGGCCCACCCCATCGCGCCCAGCCCGGTATCAGCGCTCATGTCCGGCGTTATGCTGAAGACGGCGGTGTACGGGTTTGTCCGTTTTACTTTTTATTTTCTCGCCGGAGGACCTTGGTGGTCTGGATATCTCGTTCTTTTGGTTGGTGCGGTCTCCGGGCTGCTGGGCGTTCTATACGCGATTGCCGAACACGATCTCAAGCGGTTGCTGGCCTATCACAGCGTCGAGAACATCGGGATCATTTATCTGGGGCTGGGAACGTCGCTGCTTTTTCTGGCTCATCATGCGCCGATTTGGGCAGCTTTAGCGCTCATTGCCGCCCTCTTGCATACTTTCAATCACGCTCTGTTCAAAAGCCTGCTGTTTCTCGGCGCCGGTTCCATTTCACATGCAACCCACACGGTAGATTTGGAGGAGCTTGGCGGTTTACAGCGCCGGATGCCTGTCACCGGAACGGCGTTCCTGATTGCTTGCTGTTCGATAGTCGGGCTGCCGCTGTTCAATGGCTTCATCAGTGAGTGGCTCACGTTTCGGAGCTTTCTGGCCGGCTCGATCCTGACAAACACGAAGGCACAAATTATCTTGCCGCTGATGGTGGGTATCCTGGCCCTGATTGGCGGGTTGGCGGCGGCGTGTTTTGTAAAGGTTTTCGGAGTGGCCTTTCTGGGGCGGCCGCGCAGTGCGGAGGCGGAACAGGCAATCGAGGTGCCGGTGCCAATGCGCGTCGGAATGGCAGCGCTTGCGGCAGCCTGCCTGCTCATTGGAATCCTGCCGGGACTTCTCCTGCGTCCGCTGGCATCGCTGTGCCAAGTTCTCATTCCCGGCGCTGGCGTGCCCAAGGAAATTCTGATGATCGCTCGCATTATTCCATGGACCGCAGCCGTCGTCCTGGGGGCGATGGCCCTGACCGCGCTATTCAAACGCGCGCAGAAGAAGGTTCCGACATGGGCGTGCGGTCTTCCACAGTTGACGAGCCGCATGCAATACACTTCAACGGCGTTCTCCAAACCAATTCGCTTCGTTTTCTCGGCGGTCTACAGGCCGGATCGCAAGATCGACAGACTTCCCGCCGACCAGCCGTACTTCCCCGCATCCATCTCGTATCGCTCCGCCCGTACAACTTCTTACGAGAAAACCCTCTATCGGCCATTCGTTGACTTCATTGTTGCCGCGGCGCACCGGTTGCGGCGGTTGCAGACGGGAAACATTCAAGTGTACCTGCTGTACATTTTTCTCACGCTGGTTTCGCTGCTCGTGTACTTAAGGTTCGTGAGATGAAGATTGCAATCAACCTTCTCCAGGCGCTGATACTCATCCTGGGGGCTCCGCTGCTGCGAGGAATCATCGGAAGAATCAAGGCGTGGATCCAGCGACGCCAGGGGGCAAGCATTTGGAGTCCTTACGCTGACCTTGTCAAACTCTTCCGCAAGGAAGACCTCGTGCCTCCCTCGGCATCGTGGGTATTTCGTTTTGCCCCCAGGGTACTGTTCGGCACGGCAGTATGTGTGGCAGCCTTTGTTCCCGTGGTGCAGCCTTCGGCGCTGCTTGCCTCCCGAGGCGATTTCTTCCTGCTCGCGTATCTCCTGGCGCTAGGGCGGTTCTTTCTTTCGCTGGGGGGGATGGACGGAGGCAGTGCGTTAGGCGGGATGGGGGCCAGCCGCGAGGCGCTAATTTCCAGTTTGGCCGAGGCGCCGTTTTTGCTGGGGCTGGTCGCGGTTGCCATTTTGGCAGGCCACGCGGACATCGCGGGAATGGTAGCGTGGACGCTGCGGCAAAATATCTTCAACATTTCCGCAGTGCACATTCTCGCCTTCACGTCTCTTGCAATGGTGGTGATAGCCGAGACGGGCCGGATGCCCGTCGACAATCCGACGACGCATCTCGAGTTGACCATGATTCACGAGGCGATGGTGCTGGAGTATTCGGGGCCCAGTTTGGCTCTGGTCGAGTCGGCAAGTGCAATCAAGTTCCACACGATGGTGGCGCTTTTGATCGCGCTTTTCGCGCCGTGGGGCATGGCCACAAGCGTTTCCGTTTGGAGCATCGCCGCGGCCCTGCTGCTCTATTTCCTCAAGGCTGCTGTATTGATGGGCCTGCTCGCCGTGGTCGAGAGCGGCGTGGCCAAGCTCCGCATGTATCTTGTGCCGGACTTCCTGGGAGTGGCTTCCGCAGTCAGCGCTCTTGCGGTGATTTTTACGATGCTCGCGAAGAGGTGACGAAATGGGTCTGGTGGAAATTGCGACGGGCAAAGTTCTAAGCTCATTCTCCGTTTTCCTGTTTCTGACTGTGCTGCTGCTGGTGGTAGCGCGTCGCATATCGACATGCATACTGCTGTTTAGCGTACAGTCTGCAATCATCGCTGCGGAAGTTTTCGCCACGGGGTTCCAGGAAAGGCTGGCCGAGGCCTACGTGGTCGGCGCACTGGTATTCGTGATTAAGGTCGTCGCCATTCCTCGCGCATTTTTCCTATTGGTGGACCGGCTGAAAACATCGCGCGACGTAAAAGCCTCGACGACGCCGACTCAATCGGTTTTTATTGCCGTCGCCATGATCTATCTGTCCTATGCGGCTGTTCATTCGTATGGCCAGGCCGTGCACGTGCCCGAGGATGCTTTGGCCGCAGCCGTGGCTCTGATTCTCACGGGCGCGTTCCTCATGGTCAGCCGGAGAAAGGCCTTGATGCAGATGCTCGGCCTGCTCGTGCTGGAAAATGGAATTTTTCTGGCGGCTCTGACCACGACGTTTGGCATGCCTGACCTGACCGGGGATTTTTGTGCCAGGTGAAGTGAGAGAGAATTCACCTGGGAGGAAGAACGGTCATGTCGATCAAGAGGTACAAGCCGGAGCAGATCGTAACGTTTTTGCGGCAGATCGAAGTGG
>Ga0307373_10001142_pt1 | contig 50076 bp, 38 predicted proteins | sample OX2MG_FD_202534 | JGI IMG/M metagenome (GOLD analysis project Ga0307373, IMG submission 202534) | Soil microbial communities from Risofladan, Vaasa, Finland - OX-2 | ecosystem: Environmental > Terrestrial > Soil > Coastal area > Acid sulfate soil | place: Finland: Risofladan, Vaasa | collected...
CTAGGCCTGCCGTAAGAGGGGCTTGGGCCACGATACCCGCTATTCGGCCTGCCATATGGGCTGCCACCTCCGTAATACGACGGCGCACGGCGGGTAACCACCGGCTGCCGCATATTAAGAGACGGGCGGGAGTAACCGGGATTTGAACCACGATAGCCGCCAGAGCCCGGTCGTGACGCAGGCTGGGATTGCCGTGTAAACGGATGCCATCCTTGGCGTTGCGGAGCGGCGTTTTGCTGTCCGAACCGCGTCGCGGGCCGCGATGCACCTTGCTGGCTCATCCGCGCGGGAGCTTGCGGCTGCCTGTAGCCAGTGTTCCCACCGTTGGAAGACGTAAAGCTGTGCCATCCCGGCCGAGCACCGGTCGGCTGCGGCGAACCATTGAACCTGCCGTTCTGCGCCGCAGACGCCCCATTCATCGAGCGCGCGTTGCCATTCGAGAACGGCCTCGTCGTTTGGGCATTTCCATTCCGCTGCTGCATCGCCGGAGTGGTTGGTAGCCTTGATCCGCCAAAAGATCCGCGGTTCGGCGCGCCATTCTGCGTTCGCGAACTGGCGATCATCTGCTGCGCTCGTTGCGCCTGCTGGTTAAATGGTCGCGGAGTATACGACGGCTTGCTCTGCGCGAAAAAGTGCTGATTGTTCAAGCTCGCTGTCCGCACAATGGACGGAGGCACGTTGCGCTGCAAACGTCCCAGGCTCTGTCGGGTCGGCGCCACAGGCAGGCGTCCCGTCATAAAGCTAGCCTGACGGAATTGCTGCGTGCTGATGCCGCGTTGGAATCTCGCATCGCCGCCACGCCCGAATTCATTTCCGCGAACCGATGAGATTCCGTTTCGGATGCGCGCATCATTTTCGACACGGTTGATATTCGAGAAGCCATTGCGTCCACGGAAAAGCGGATCTTCGCGCCGCCCGAAATCCCCGCCTCGGCCAAAGCCGCGATCGCCTATGCCGCGCCGGAAGAAGTCATTACGATCACCATAGCCATAGAAGCCCACGCGATTCACCCCATAGCCCCACCACGGGCAGAAGTAATCGCCAGGGCCGATCGGCAGCCAGCCATAGTTGCCGAAGCCGAATCCCACATCGAAACCATCGCCCCATCCAAAGAACGACACATAGGCGGGGGCCCAAATTGGATCGTAGCCCCATCCTCCATATATGCCCACTGGACCGGGCCACCACGCCCAATTACCACCATAAACGAACCAGCGTCCATAGTGATATGGTGCCCAGCCCCACGGCTCATAAGATTGCCACGTCCAGCCGTAGTAAGGCTCCCAAACCCACTGCCCATCGCGATACGGCGCCCAGCCCGAATCCTGATCCGGAACCCACACTTGCCCGTAATCCGGAACGTTTTCCCAATGGCCGTGGCCGTCGAGATCCTGCGTTCCTGTGTAGTAGCGGTCCGTGTGGTTCCAGCTCTGCGCATCGAGAATCGTGCGGTCGCGGCTTTCATTCCACTGGTCAAAACCGTCCTTGCGCGGAGCATCCAAGGTTTGATACTGCGGATTGTCCGTGCCCTGCACGTCAATCAGTTGTCCGCTTTCAATTTGCGTGCTGCCCTGCGGCTCGGAAACTTCCGCTTGCCCGCTGCGGACAATCACCTGCGAATCGGAATCGCCATTCACCTGAATGCGGTAGTCGCCCTCGCGCAGCGGATGCACGGCCGAATTCGGAGTGTCAATCTCGGTTTCGGCCTGGCCATTCTGGAACACGCTGTATTCCACCAGACCCTGGCCCACTTGCACTTGAATGTGCGTGGCCGTAAGGTCGGTGATTTTAATCGTGGAATTTTCGTCCAGGCGAATCACGTCGGCGTAGTCGAGCTGCACTTCCGCGCGCCCACCATTGCCGGTCGAGACGCGGTCCCCCGCCTCCAAAGGCGTATTCACTGTCGCCGCAACCCAATCGCCAGAGTCGCCTCTCTGCATCGAGACGTCGCCTTGAACCACGCTCAGCCGCCCCACGGCGGGCTTCACTTGGGTAGCGTCTTGGCTCTGCTGGTCTCCCTGATCAGGAGCGTTTTGTACCTGCGCATTTTGATCCTGGTACTGTGCGTGGGTTGCTCCAGCTGCGCCTGCCAACGAGAACAGAATCGCGGTCACAATTCCCAGATACTTTTTCATGACGTTCCCCTCCCGGCGGTTCGCCCGGTCGAGACAGAATGACTTCACACCCGTAATTGCACGGGCCGTACCAAACACCAACGGACTAAAGCCACATGTAAGTGCTGTTTTTACAGTAGTTACGCTCGCGCTGGAAGGATTTGTCTCGTGCTTTGCGTTAGCATTGCGGTGGTTTTCACGCGGTGGTGGTGCTTCTCAGCCACTCTCTGTTCGATTCTGGCTCGCGATAAGGGCGTCTCTAGGACTCCTTCTCTGCCGTATCGTTCACGCCCATTTGCGAGAGCCGGTAACGCAGCGCATTGCGCGACAATCCCAAGGCACGCGCCGCCTGGCTCTTGTTCCCGTTCGCCTGCCGCAACGCCTCGCGAATGATTTCCTGCTCCCATTTTTCCAGCGTCATGCCTTCGGGAATCACCAGCGCTCCGCCCCCTTGATGACTCGGAGCGCGCGTATCGAGATGAATGTCGTCGGCTTCGAGCATCGGGCCAGAGGATAGCGTCACGCCGCGTTCGAGTATATTTTCGAGTTCGCGCACATTCCCGGGCCAATGAAAATTCGCCAACAGCTCCATCGCGGCAGGCGCGATCCCTCTCACCGGCTTTCCGGACTCGCGGGCGAATCGTTCCAGAAAAAAATTCGCCAGCGCGGGAATGTCTTCTTTGTGGTCACGCAGAGGCGGAATATCGATGGCAACCACATTCAACCGGTAGTACAAATCTTCGCGAAAAGTCCCCTCTTCCAGCGCCGCGCGAAGATCACGGTTCGTCGCTGCGATCAACCGCACATCCACTTTCAGAGTTTTCGTTCCCCCCAGCCGCTCGAATTGGCGCTCCTGCAGGACGCGCAGTAGTTTCACCTGGGTCGCGGGCGGCACATCGCCAATTTCGTCCAGAAAGAGCGTGCCCTTGTCGGCCAGCTCAAACTTTCCGGGCTTGCTGGTTGTCGCGCCGGTGAACGCGCCCTTCTCATAACCGAAAAGCTCGCTTTCGAGCAGGTTTTCCGGAATCGCCGTGCTATTGATTTTTATGAATGGCCCGGCGGCGCGGTTCGAATGTTCGTGAATCGCGCGCGCGATTAAATCCTTCCCCACGCCGCTCTCGCCACCCAGCAGCACGGTCGAATTTGTCGGCGCTACGCGCTCCACCAGCCCCAGCACGGCCTGCATTTTTTCGCTTTTGGCCACCACGTTGGCGTATTCATACCGTTGGCCAAGCGCTTCGCGGAGCGAGCGATTTTCTTCACGCAGCTTGCGCGCATCCAGCTCCTTGCGAATCACCAGCACCATTTCCGCCAGCGAGAAAGGCTTCAGCACATAATCGCTGGCGCCCACTTTCATCGCTTCCACGGCAGATTCCACCGAGCCGTATGCAGTCATGATCACCACGGGAAGGGAAGCATCCACGCGTTTGATCGCTTGTAGAAATTCCAGGCCGTTCATGCCAGGAAGTTTGAAGTCGGTCACCACCAGATCGATTTTTTCCTGGCTCAGCAGCCGCAGGCCGGTTTCCGCGTCCGCTGCTGCGTGCGTGGTGAACCCTTCTTCACCCAGATTCAATTCCAGCAACCGTCGCATCTTGGCTTCATCTTCGACGATCAGAATCGACGGCATGAACTTTTGCTTCCTCCCTCTTTATTTCTTTGTCGCGCACGGCAAAAATACGCGGAAACAAGCCCCGTGCCCTGGTTGCGATTTCAACTCAATCGACCCTCCATGATCATCCACGATCTTGGCCACAATCGAAAGTCCCAACCCTACCCCTGTTTTCTTCGACGTGACGAACGGATTAAACACATGCTCCCGCACATCTTCCGCGATTCCAGGCCCAGAGTCTTCCACCTGCGTGACGACTCCAGAAATCCCGTGGTGCCATTCTGGCGTGATCGTCACCGTCAGCTTGCCGCCGCGTTCGCCCGGGGCTCCTTCGTCTTCTTGCGCGCCCATCGCTTCATAGGCGTTCAAAATCAAATTGACGAAAACTTGCTCGCACAATTGTTCGTCCCCTACGACGTGGGGGAGATTCCCGGCATAGCGCCGTTCTACAACTACGTGCGCGTCCGGATAACGATTCTTCGCCGACTCCAATGCGCGATCCACGATTGCCGGAAGGTTCACGGAACCAAGCGCAAGATGCGACGGACGCGCAAAGTCCAGAAAGCGTGAGACCAGACCGTTCAGCCGGTTCACCTCCGTCGAAATAAATCCCGCCAACTCGCTCGCCACGGGCTGCGCGGTTTCCAGTTTCCTACTCAGCATTTCCGCCGAGCCTTTGATGATGCCCAGCGGATTGCGAATTTCGTGCGCTAGACCTGCGGAGAGCTGACCCAGCGCGGCAAGACGTTCCGCCCGGCGCACATCCGCTTGCGCCTGTTGCAGCTTCTGATTCGATTCCTCGAGCGTGGCGGCAAGCGCGCGCTGGCGCTCCACCTGCCGGCGATTCTCCATCGAGAAGCGATTTACCAGCAGCGCCGCCAAAAAGAAAAACAGAATGCGAATCGCCAGTATTCCGTATCCGGTGGGAGAAATTTCATAATCGTCAATCACGATCGCTGGAATCAAGTACGAGCAATAGGCCAGTGACGCGAACGCTGTCCACGCGAGCGTGGCCACAGGCCCGAAGTAAATCGCCGCTGTAACCACGGGCAGATAAAAAATGGGATAGTAGTCGCTGTTGATACTCGTTCCGCCGGTGTGCCCAATGAGCAAAGTGGAAAGCAGAATTTTAATGAGTACGCTATACGTGCGTCCGCGCCCCGGCTCCCACGCAAGCAATCGTCCTTCGAAGATCTGGAATGCTCCTATCGCAAGCAGCGTGAGTTGCTTGTGGATTTCCGCGATAGGGGGCAGCACCGCCAGTCCGCCCAGGAACGCGATCCACAGCACATCGATCCAGCCAAATTTTCGCCGCGGTCGTGCTGCTTCGCGAGTTTTGTGGCGCGTGTCTGCCGGATCTGCGCCGTCCGCTTCTTGGTGCGTTTCCGCGCGAACTGCCTGTCCGGCTTCTTCGACCCGGGCGTCTTCCGCGGCGTTTTGTGTAGTGTCGTGTTGCTCGAACATGTGCGTGTTATCTCTGCTGAATCTAACACGAGCGGCCAAGTTTAGGTTCGGAGCCAAGTGCTGGTTAGGGAAAACGAAAAACTGACGCCGCAACCTGACTAGACTGACATGTCAGTCTAGGATAAGCCCTTTTTAGAAATTCACCTTTTTTACCCTTTTTGCGACAACTCGAAGGTTTTTTTTGCGCTGCCTGCGGGATCGGCACCGCTGCTTGTTATCCGGAAAATGTTTTTCGTACTACGCGATCGAACGATCCACGTGCACGGACTTTGTGATTCGCGAAGCGGTGTCCGCTGAATTCCGCGCGGAAGCATTCCATCCCGCGGCAGCGCGTTTGCGCGCGTGCTCTGCAGTTTGGTCTCAAGTTCCTGGTGTAATTCGAGTAAAATTCACGCGGGCAGCGGATGACGGGAACGCAAAGTTGCCCGCCATTTCACTTTGCCTTTTGCAGCGTTAAGGATGTCGATGCTTCGATCCCGATTAACTTTTGCTCTTCCGCTGATGGCTGCAATTTTCTCGGCCGTGTTTGCGCCGCCGCTTGTTCTCGCGCAAACCCCCGAAACGCCGAACGCGCGATTGCCCTTGCGTGCGGGATGGCAACTGCAGTCTTCATGTCAAATCGGCGCGACGGGCGGGCAGATTTCCACCCCCGGTTTTCAGACGGCCGGCTGGCATTCGACCAGTGTTCCTTCTACGGTTGTGGCCGCGCTTGTCGCCGACGGCACCTATCCCGACCCGAATTTCGGCATGAACCTGCGCAAAATTCCGGGCACCACGTACCCGATCGGCGCGAACTTTGCGAATTTGCCGATGCCCAAGGACAGTCCGTTTGCTTGCTCATGGTGGTATCGCAAGGATTTTGCGCTTCCAAAGAATTTCGACGGACGCACAGTGTGGCTGCATTTCGATGGCATCAATTACCGCGCGAATATCTGGATCGACGGAAAGAAATTCGCTGACGCGAAAAATGTGGCTGGTTCGTATCGCATTTACGATTTCGACGTCGCGCAATTCGTGAAGCCCGGGGAGACGAACGCCATCGCCGTGGAAGTGTTCGCGCCCACGGAAAAGGATTTGGCCATGAATTGGGTCGATTGGAATCCGGCGCCTCCGGACAAAGATATGGGTTTGTGGGGTGACGTGTATTTTGCGGCGACTGGCGCAATCGCCGTGCGCCACCCGCAAGTGGTCACGCATTTCGCGGACGCATCGCTCACGGAAGCCGACCTCACCGTGATGGCGGAAGTGCAGAATGCATCCGACGCGCCGGTCAGCGCCGTTCTGCAAGGCGACATCTCAGGCGCAAACAATAATACCGTACATTTCGAGCAGCCGGTCGATCTGAAGCCCCGCGAGACGCGCACCATCACCTTCACGCCGGTGCAGTTTCGGCAACTACGCATTGCACATCCGAAAATTTGGTGGCCGTACGGGCTGGGTCTGCAAAATCTTCCCACGCTGGAGATGCAGGCGGCCATCGGCGGAACGGTTTCCGATGAACAGCGAATTCGTTTTGGAATTCGCGAGATAACTTCCGAGTTGACGCCGCAGAACTATCGGCTCTTCCACATCAATGGTAAAAATATTTTGATTCGCGGCGGCGGCTGGTCGCCGGACATGCTTATGCGCGAATCGCACCGGCGGCTCGAGGCGCAATTCGATTACGTCCGCGAGATGGGCCTGAACACAATTCGCCTGGAAGGGAAGCTCGAGCCGGATGATTTTTTCGACCTCGCGGATAAGCGCGGCGTGCTGGTGATGGCCGGCTGGTGCTGCTGCAGTTTTTGGGAGCAGTGGAGCAAGTGGAAGCCGTCCGACCTGGAAAACGCCACTGAACAGTTGCGCTCGCAAATTCTCCGGCTGCGCAGCCATCCAAGTTTGCTCGTGTGGCTGAACGGCAGCGACGATCCGCCTCCCGCGGATGTGGAGCGCGCGTACATAAACGTTCTGCAACAAGCGAACTGGCCCAATCCATGTATCTCCTCCGCGTCGCAGCACGAAACTTCAGTCAGCGGCACTTCCGGCGTGAAGATGCTCGGCCCGTATGATTATGTTCCTCCCGCGTACTGGCTCGACGACACGGAGCGCGGCGGCGCGTATGGGTTCAACACGGAGACGAGTCCCGGCCCCGCGCCTGTGGTCGAGGACAGCTTGAAGAAAATGATGCCGGCCGATCACGTCTGGCCGCCAAACGAATATTGGCAGTTCCATGCTGCCAGCGGACGTTATCAAACTCTTTCCGCGTTTGGCGACGCCATGGCGCAAATGTACGGCGCGCCGAAAAACCTTGCTGATTACGAAAGAAAATCGCAGGCCATGACGTATGAAGGCGAGCGTGCCATGTTCGAGGCCTACGCGCGTAATAAATACGAATCGACCGGCGTGATTCAATGGATGCTGAACAATGCGTGGCCATCTTTATTCTGGCATCTCTACGATTATTATCTGCAGCCAGGCGGCGGATACTTCGGTGCGAAGAAAGCGAATGAATTGCTGCACGTGCAATATTCCTACGACGATCGCAGCGTGGTAGTCGTCAATAGTTTTTACCGCGCGTTTCCGGCGTTGACCGTCTCTGCGAAAGTCTACAGCTTCGACATGAAACCAATCTTCTCGCACCGCTCCGTCGTAAGTGTGCCTGCTGATTTCAGCGCGCGCGCATTCAAAATTCCGCGGTTTCCGCGAACGGCCGCGCCTCAAGCGTATTTTTTGAAACTTGATTTGCAGGACCGCGCAGGGAAGTTGCTCAGCTCGAATTTCTATTGGCTCTCCAACAAGCCAACAATTTTCGAATGGGACTGGAGTACCGACCAGCGAACCGAAGTGTATTCTTATCCGGATTTTACAATGCTCGCTCGTTTGCCGCATGCGCGGCTCGAGGCCAGCGCGAGCCGCGTACCTGCGGAAGACGGTGCGCCTGAAGTCGCCGTGCATTTGCGCAATCCCAGCGCGCATTTGGCTTTTCAGGTACGGCTCGCCATCCAAGGGAAAAATGGCGGTGAAGTCTTGCCCGTTTTCTGGAGTGATAATTATGTGGAGCTGATGCCCGGCGAAATGAAAACGCTCACCGCGCGCTATCCTGCGGGGACCAAATTGTCCGACGAAGCAAAACTGCAAATCAGCGGCTGGAACATCGCGCCGCTAACGCTTGCTATTTCGTCCGTGCACAGCGAAGCCTGCCAAGGTTACTCGCTAATGTCGCCGGGAGATTTTGTGCAGCGTCACACTGGCTCTAAATTTATTCCTCGTTACCGGCATCCCGTACTCAAACGCGCAAGACCAGGCAACTGATGCCCGGCGAGCCATCACAACCTTCCGGACGCGGCATCGGACTTCGCCGTACCCTGGGCCTGTGGGATCTGATTCTCTACGGCATCATCATCATTCAACCTGTGGCGCCCATGCCGTCGTTCGGTGTGGTCAGCAACGCGGCGCGCGGCCACGTGGTGACGGCGATGCTGATCGCCATGGTCGCGATGCTTTTCACGGCGATCAGCTATGGCCGAATGGCCCGCGTTTATCCCAGCGCCGGCTCGGCCTTCACGTACGTCGGCCGCGAGCTTCATCCCGCATTGGGTTACATGACCGGATGGAGCATGACAATGGATTACATTTTGAATCCGCTCATCTGCACCATCTGGTGCAGCAAGGCGGCGCAGAACTTTTTCCCGCAAATGCCTTATTTCCTATGGGCGATTTTCTTCGCGCTGCTCTTCACTTGGCTGAATCTTCGTGGAGTCGAAACCTCCGCGCGAATCAACGCGTTTCTGGCTGCGGGTATGGGAATCGTGATCGTGATTTTTGTCGCTGAGGCAATCCGTTACATTCATCATCTTCCGTATTTTGGCCCGGGCTTCTTCACGCATCCGTTTTACGATCCTAAAACATTTTCCTCCTCGGCGCTTTTCCGTGGCACTTCGATCGCGGTGCTCACGTACATTGGCTTCGACGGCATTTCGACGCTTTCAGAAGAGGTGAAAAATCCTCGCCGCAACGTTTTGCTTGCGACGGTGCTCGTCTGCGTGGTCACGGGCGTGCTTGCCTCTATCGAAGTTTATTTGGCGCAGCTCGTCTGGCCTGCGTCGCAGCCTTTTCCCGACGTGGACACAGCGTTCGTTCACATTTCTGGCCGCGTGGGCGGCATTTTTCTTTTCGGGCTTGTGAATTTAACGCTGCTTGTCGCAAATATTGGCTCGGGCATGAGCTCGCAGCTCGGCGCCGCGCGCCTGCTCTATGGCATGGGACGCAGCAACGCGCTGCCGCGCTCGTTTTTCGGTGCGATCGAGCCGAAGAATCACGTCCCGCGCAACAACGTTTTGCTCATCGGCGCGCTCGCCCTTGCGGGGGCCTTCACGATCAGCTACACGCTTGGCGCTGAAATGCTCAATTTCGGCGCGCTCCTCGCCTTCATGGGGGTGAACGCCGCAGCGTTCGTGCGCTATTACGTTCGCGAGGAAAGAAAATTCTGGACGAACCTGGTCCCGCCGGTGCTCGGCTTTTTTATTTGTCTTTTCATTTGGCTGCATCTTGACCGGCAAGCGAAACTCGCCGGAGGAATTTGGATGGTCGGCGGAATCGTTTATGGCGCGGTAAAGACAAAAGGATTTCAGCGCAAACTGGTGCAATTCGATTTTCCCGTCGATGAACCGTAGAGGTTCGTTCGAAGAAACTTCTTGTTTTCATTTTGAGCAGGGCTTTGCGCGCGCAGGCAGAGCGTCAATCGGCGTTTCGGCAAGGCGGCAAAAAGCTCGGAACCGCAGGCCGCCGGGATACGTCCGTATACTTGCTCATTGAGATCTGGGGATACTTGGAGCAGGCCGTTTGCGTTTGGCAGGCGTATAATGCCGTCGCAAAACGCGCATATATTCTCGGCGATGATTTCCATTTGAGATTTCCATCGCCGGAACCATAGCTCATTACACAAAGACGATTTTTATTCTGTAAAGGAGATGAATGATGGCAAAGTCTCGCATTATTTGCGCCGGACTCGTGGCGCTGCTTCTCTCGACCTTCACGGCGGTACACGTGTTCGCGCAGGCACAAAAAACATCCGATGAAAAAGCACCCGACGTTTTCGCCAATCTGAAATTCCGCGACCTAGGCCCCGCCGCGGCGGGAGGGCGCGTTGCCGCCGTCGCCGGAGTTCCCGGCGAGCCGAATGTGTACTACGTGGGCGCGGGCGGTGGCGGTGTGTTCAAAACAGTCGACGGCGGTCTGACGTGGAAAGCGATCTTCGAGCACGAGAGTACCGCGTCGATTGGGGCGATTGCTGTTGCTCCGTCGAACCCGAACTACGTATGGGTCGGGACGGGCGAAGGCAACATCCGCAATGATCTTATCGATGGCGACGGCGTTTATTTTTCCGCGGACGCCGGAAATTCGTGGAAATTCATGGGCCTGGCGGGCACGCAGCAAATTACGGATATTGCCGTCGACCCGAACGACCCGAACACGGTTTTCGTCGGCGCTCTTGGGCACGCGTGGGGACCCAATGCGGAACGCGGCGTCTTCAAATCCACCGATGGCGGCAAGACATGGAAGAAAGTTCTCTACGTCAACGATTCCACGGGCGTGTCGGACCTGGAAATGGCGCCCGGAAATCCGAGCGTTCTTTTTGCGTGCATGTGGCAGTTTCGCCGTTATCCGTGGACGTTGATGGACGGCGGTCCTGATAGCGCGATTTACCGCTCGACCGACGGCGGCGAGACGTGGAAGAAACTAACGAAGGGAATGCCAGAAGGACCGCTGGGACGCAGCGCCGTTGCGATTGCACCTTCGAATCCAAATCACATTTACGCGCTCATCGCCGCCAAGCACGGAATGCTCTGGCAGTCGAACGATATGGGCGATTCGTGGACCGCGGTCAGCGACAACCATGCGCTGGACGTGCGCCCATTCTATTTTTCGAAGCTGGTTGTGTCCCCGGGCGATGAAAATAAGGTTTATTTCATGTCGTTCAACATGATGGAGTCGATCGACGGGGGCAAGACGGCGTTTGTTGCCGATCGCGGCGTGCATTCCGATCATCACACTCTTTGGATTGATCCGAGAAATCCAGGGCGCATGATTATGGGCACGGATGGTGGCGCGTATCTGTCAACGGACGGCGCGAAGACGTGGCGTTTTCTCGACGGAATGCCCATCGAGCAGTTTTACATGGTCTCCGCGAGCAGCACCGACCCGTATTCCGTTTGCGGCGGCTTGCAGGACAATAGCTCGTGGTGCGGGCCGTCTTCGGATTTGAGCCGCAGAGGCGTTTCCAACGCGGCGTGGTATACGGTGGTCGGAGGCGACGGCGAATACGCGGTGTTCGCTCCCAGCGATCCGAATATTGTTTATTCCGATTCGCAGGATGGTTCCATCTCGCGCGTCAACCTGAAGACCCATTTCAGCCGTTCGATTGAACCGTATTTGGAGGGAGTGGAAGCGGTGAAGCCCGCGGATTTGAAATACCGCTTCAATTGGACTTCGCCCATCGCGGTTTCTCCCACGGATCCGAACGAGGTGTACCTGGGCGGCAACGTTGTCTTCAAATCCACGGATGGCGGCAAGACGTGGGCGCCGATCAGCGGCGATTTGACGCGCAACGACAAGAGCAAACAGATGATCGCCGGCGGCCCGGTGCAGCACGACATCAGCGGCGCCGAAACGTACGACACAATTCTCACCATCACGCTCGCGCCCAGCGATCCCAAGGTCATTTGGGTAGGCACGGACGACGGGTTGGTGCAAGTGACGCGCGACGGCGGCAAATCGTGGAAAAATGTGGCTCCGAATATCAGCGGTGCGCCGAAATGGGCGCGCGTGTACCAAGTTGGCGTCTCGCCGTTTGACCCGGGTACTGCATACGTCACCTACGATGCGCACGAACTGGATAATCGCGGTGTTTACGTTTATCGAACATCGGATTACGGAGCAACCTGGCAAAAAATCACTGACGGTCTGCCAGATAATACTCCGGCGCACGTCGTGCGCGAAGATCCGAACAAGCGCGGCTTCCTTGTCGTGGGAACGGACACGGGATTATTTTATTCATCCGACCGCGGCAACCATTGGCAGCCGCTGAAATCGGATTTCCCGACAGTGCCGGTCATGGATGTGCAATTCGTAAAAGGCAAGCACGACTTGATTGTCGCGACGCACGGGCGTGGAATCCTTGTGCTCGACGACATTCGCCCGCTCGAAGAATTCACTCCAGATGTGCAATCGAGCGCATTCCATCTTTTCACGCCAGAGTCAGGAACCATATTCCATTTTTGGCGCGCGGATGAAGGCCAGGGCGGAGGTTACACGGCGCCCAACGCACCGACAGGCGCGGTGATTGATTACTACCTGAAGACGGAAATCAAGCCCACAGTAGAGCAGCGGATGGAACATCACCGGCCCGTGAAAATCGTGATCACGGACGAACGCGGCAATACCGTGGCCACAGATTACGGCCCGGGTGAGGCGGGCATCAACCGTTTTGTTTGGACGATGCAATATGAAGGGCCCGAACCACTCAGGTACGAGAAAATGCCAACGCCGAATGCGTTCTTCAATGCGAATCGAGGTCCGCGTGTCGCGCCGGGCACTTACAAAGTGTCAGTCACGGCAAACGGGCAGACCGAATCGACGAACGTTACCGTCGAGCCCGATCCCAATCTTCACGTGGATCCAGCCATCTTCCGCACGGAAGCGGAAGCGGGGCTGAGGGCTCGCAACGAAATGACCGCAATCAACGAAGTGATCAACCGCATCGACGGCATCAGCAAGGAACTGGAGGGGTTCCGGTCTGCCGTTCAAGGCAGCGACGATCAACAGGAGCAAGTCAAATATCGTCCGATTATCGCCCGCGGCCGCGAGCTGAACAAAAAACTCAGCGCAATTAAGGACGCCATCTACAATCCGAATATTCAGCACAACGTCTCTGAGGATGATATTCACGAGCTTACCGACTTCCATGGCCAGCTCAACCGGTTGGTCTTCGAGGTTGGCGGAGCTTATGGCGAAGCGCCAAACGAATTGTTGCGCCAGCAAATGGCGGAGTTGTTTACAAAAGCGGACGCAACGATCAAGCAGTACAACGATGCTCTGCACACGGACATCGCCGAATACAATAAAGCCGCAGGGTCAGCGGGAGCGCCCGGAGTTTTTGGGGGCAGCCCCATTGCGGTGAAATCGGTGAAGTAGAGCGGCCGTATTTTTTGGCTCACGCCGGGCCGGTGATTTTTTGCCGGTCTGGCGTGAGTTTTTCCTCGCAGCCGGCAACGAAGTCCGGTTCAGGGGAAGTGCGTTCGTCCTGCCCCGGCGCAACCGCGGAATTTGCGTTTTTTAGCTTGCCCGCGACAGCACAATGATGGCGAGGATCAGGACCGCGATTCCGCCATACATGATTTGCAGCGGACGCTTACCGGAGCCTTTCCATTCTCCCGTCAGGACGCCCCAGATGCTCGCAGTAATAACGATCAGGGACATAAACAGCGGCCAGCCGAGCACCGTGCCCAGCAAACCCAGATCTCCCGCCGCGATGCCGTACATCAGCGTGCTGCCAAACCAAAAAACCGCCATGATTCCCGCAAGAATGTAGTAGCTCCCCGTAGCGTGTTTTGTGAAACGGTTTCCGGTGCGATTCTTGCGGACCAGATAAATGCAATAAATCAAATTCGGAATCGCGCCTGCGAGCATCAGCGGCAGCCAGATGGCGTTCGGCGCCCACTGCTTTGAGGCGCCCGATCTTTCCGCGGCTTCCAGCAACGCGGGCCCGGACGTGAATCCGATATTAACAAGCGCGGAGCCAACGCCGCTGATGACGCAGTAAAGGAGTCCGCGCATAACCGAAGCTTTATTGGAATCAAGTGATTGCCCCTGTGCCGCTTCGCGGCGGCGGCCCGCGGCGGCGCAAATGCCCACGCCTACGATAACGAGCGTTACTCCGCCGAGCACCTCGAGCCCCGCCGTGGTAAAAATCTGCTCGCGATGCGAACGGATCAGCGGTACCACGCTGCCGACCGCGGCTGAAATCCCGAGGATCACCGAAAAAGCCAGTGCGATTCCCACTGATTCCACCGCGAGACCAAAAAACACTTGCGAAATTCCCCAGCCCGCGCCGCACGCGGCAACGGTGACAATCACGTCGGATGCGACGCTCGCATATACCGCGTGCAATTCGGGAACGGTTGCCAGCGTCATCACCGGCGGAAAAATCACCAGCGCCCAGATGGTCCACACCAGCCAAGTGTTTTCCCAAGCCCATTGCCGCGTGAACTTCATCGGGAGCGTGAAACTACCGTTCATCACTCCGGCAATAACCAGCAGGATGATTCCAGCCACTGCGTTATCCATGAAGTTTTTCTCCGGTTAGGGATTTGGCCGCGTCAGCCGCGCAAGCGGCGAAAGTATACACGCGTTCGCGAACGCTCGCGCTATCATATGCGCCCGCGGGAGGTGGACAGGAAAATATGCCAGCGAAGGAACCAATTTATCTCGGAATTGACATTGGCGGAACAAAAGTGGCCGCCGGAATGGTAACGGCGCGCGGAGAAATTCTATCGAAAGTGCGCGTGCCCATGTCGAGCCGCGGAAGTGAAGCGGAAGGATTGGGCGCGGTCGAACGCGCCATCGCCACGGCATTTGAAAGCGAGCCGAAACGCCGCGCATCCGTCGCGGCAATAGGCATCAGCAGTCCCGGTCCTCTTGATCCGCGAAAGGGAATCATCATCAATCCTCCGAATCTTCCCTGCTGGCACAATTTTCCGCTTGCGGCAAAAGTTCAGCGGCTGCATTGCATTCCGACACTTGTCGACAACGACGCGAATGCCGCCGCGCTGGCCGAGGCGATTTGGGGCGCGGGCCGCGGATACGAGTCCGTGTTTTATGCAACGCTGGGAACAGGAATCGGCACGGGCGTGATTCTTGGAGGGCAGATTTATCACGGACGCACGGGGGCAGCGGCGGAAGGAGGACACGTTTCGATCGATTATCACGGCCCGAAATGCGCGTGCGGCAAACTTGGATGCATTGAAGCGCTCGCGGCGGGCCCTGCGGTGGCTAAGCGCGCGCGAGAACGGCTGGCGAGCGGCGGCGCTGGCAGCGAAAAACTCTTGGCGCTCGCAGGCGGAAATCCGGAATTAGCGACGGCGGAAATGGTGAGTGCCGCGTGGCGCGCGGGTGACAAATTGGCGGCGTCGATTTTGCAGCAGACCGCCGATTTGCTGGCGATTTGGCTGGGCAACATAGTGGACATGTTCGAACCCGACGTAATTATTTTTGGCGGCGGAATGGGCGAGTTGATGTCCGAGTGGTTCGGCCGCATTCGCGAGCAGCTTCCCGCATGGACGATCAATTCGCGTTGCAAGGAAATTCCGTTTGTGCGTGCGCGCTATGGAGAAGATTCCGGAATCGCCGGCGCCGCCGCGCTCTGCCTTTCAGCCAAGAACGCAAAGCCGCGAACCATTGCGCGGGGCAAAAAAAGGCGCAGGTAAGTGGGCGAGCGCGATCGTGGAATCGCTTCTGCATCCGACAACACCTCGCGCATTGTCACACACGCGAGCCCGCAGTGTTTTCCGCTGACGCTCGTTCCATGTCATATTAGAATATTGTTGTGCGCATCTAAAAGTTCGTGAACACTGCATGAAAGCTCAACGTCTAGTTCTCTCCGCTCTATTGGTACTGCTGCTTTTGGCCGCGGCCGGTCTGGTGCTGACCAATCCCTGGACGAATGGCGTTTCGAAACTGGCCGCAAAACAATCGTCCGCGGAAACGTTGGTCGATCAGGGTCCGCTCCAAACCGCACAGCAATTGGCCAAATTGGCAGTGACGTCAGACGAACAGCAATACGCGGGAGCGGCGCTGCGGCTTGCGGACCATGAAGTGGACATGGCCTTCGATACCGCGCTGCGCGAAGCCACTCGCAATACGCTGCCCCTTAGCCCTGAAGCAAAAACGCTACAGGTGCGCATCGAACGACGCCAGGCCCGCGTGGACGAGGAGAAGGCCAATATCGCGCGGCTCACCGAGTTGGTTGCGAAAGCTCCGGCGAGGAGAAAGGACGCGCTCCAACAGGAATTGACGCTGGCCCAGGCGCAAGAATCCCTCGACGAAGACGAACTGGGAGATGCGCATCAGGATTTCATTCGCGCCGGCGGAGATCCGCGAAACAAGATTCAGCAGGCGCTGCAGCAGCACGAGCAATCCGTAGCGGATCTCGACAAGGGAATCATAACGTTCGCAACCAGCAGTTATGAGATATCGACTGAACAGACCACGGCGCGCAATGTGCTCGCAGAACTCCGCGCGTGGAGATCGCTCAACGCGAAAAAGCTGCAAATCGATTCGGCGGGCCAAGAAGCGCTGCAACGCGCGAGCGCATTCGCGCAATCGCACGACGCGCTCGAAAAAAAAATCCAAGCGCAGCAAAATCCCAGTCCAGCGGCACAACCAGGGAACTCCGCAACGGCCGCAGCACTTCCAACCTTTCCGGCCGGCAATGCGACTACAACGACCGCTGAGCTCGCGCGCGTTCACAAGCTGAGCGATGAACAAAAGACACTGGCGGGGTTGGACGTGCGGATCGAAAACGAGCAAACGCTCGCCGGAATTTACGGCAAATGGAGCGCGCTCGTTTTCAGCCGCGAACGCATGTTTCTCCGCGAACTACTGGAATCGGTGTTCTGGATTTTGGTGATTGCGGTTGTCGTTTCTCTTTCGGATCTGCTGGTGAGCGGATTTTTTTTGAAGCATGTTCCTGACCGCAAGCGTTTTCTAACGCTGCGCTCCGTCATCATGGTTTCGACGCGCGTGCTGGGGATAATTCTGGTTCTGCTTGTGATTTTCGGGGTACCGAACCAGTTCGCAACAGCTCTGGCTCTGGCGGGCGCGGGCTTGACCGTGGCGTTGAAGGATTTCATCGTGGGGTTTTTCGGATGGTTCGTTCTGATGGGCAGCAATGGAATTCGCCCCGGTGATTGGGTGGAGATCAATGGTGTGGGCGGCGAAGTCCTTGAGGTTGGGCTGTTGCGGACAGTGCTGCTCGAGACGGGCGATTGGTCGGACGCGGGCCATCCGACGGGGCGCAAAGTGACGTTCGTGAACAGTTTCGCGATCGAAGGCCACTATTTTAATTTTTCCACATCGGGCCAGTGGATGTGGGATGAGTTGCAAGTGGATATTCCCGGGGACCAAGACCCGTATCCGATCGCCGACGAAATCAAAAAGATCGTCGCGAAGGAAACGGACGCGAATGCGCGCGTGGCCGAAAAGGAATGGGAACGCGTAACGCTGTCTCATGGTTCCACCGCGTTCAAGGCGGAACCGGCGATGAATCTGCGGCCGAAGAACGGCGGAGTCAGCGTGGCGATCCGCTACATCACGCGAGCCAATGAGCGCCACGAATTGCGCGCGCGTCTATATCGCTCCGTGCTCGAACTTCTGCACGGTAAGAAAATTCCGCAAGCCGCCGGAGCGTTTGTTTCGCAGCCAGTCCCCGAAGCCAAGTAAGTTTTCTCGGCTGCAGAAATTGTTTTGGTGAGGACGCGTGCCTGCCGGTGCGCAGTGAGCGCTCGCAATCTTTCCGACGCGGCGTTCAGCGGGTGAGCCAGGAGCGGGAGCGGATTGTGAAGAAGGCGTAAGGGAAAATCCAGAAAAGGGTGAAAAAACCGAAGTAGGCGTAGAGGATGCCATAGAGAAAATCCATGGAACGCTCACTGCGCAGGAAATAAAGCATGTTGAAGAAGGACATGATGCCGATGACCGTGAGCAAACGGAGAATCATAAACGGCTTTCCGAAGGCGAGATAGATGAGAAGAAACAGGACCGCGTAATTTACAGGGTAACGCAGATTCGTAATCAGGCGTTCGCACAGGGCGATGCAGCGCGGAACGAGCGGGCGTTTCCACACGATTGACTGGAAGCGAATCTCCTCGCGGATGTAGCTGCGATCCCATCGCAGGAACATCTTGCAGAGTTTGGAGTAAGTTTCGGGCGCAACCGTATGGACCACGGCGGAACGCTGGTACACGGTGTGGAAGCCAGCTTCCAGGATGAAATTAGTGAGCGCGCGATCTTCGCCATACGTGCATGGGACACCCCAAAAGGTTTGCGCCGACCAGCGATCGAGAACGCTGCGGACGACTGAAGTCCGGTAGGCGGTGAGCGCGCCGGGACAGCAGTACACGGTGCGATAAGATGACTCGACGGCGCGCAGAAGATCGAACGAAAGAATGAAGCGAACGTGCAGCATGCGCGGGATAAGTCCATGACGGCGGTTATAAACGGCTACTTTGCCAGCGACAGCTCCGATTTCGGGATTGCGGAAGGGTCCAGCGACCGCGAGGAGGGCGCCAGGTTCAATGGCGCTGTCAGAATCGATGGTCACGAGGACCTCGCCGCGCGCCTTGGTGAAACCCTCCGCGAGCGCTTCTCTTTTTCCGCGGTTCTTTGCGAAGCGTATGGGAGTGATCCTGCCGGGAAATTGCAGGGCTGAGCGATTGATGTAGCTCCAAGTATCGTCCGTACTGCCGTCGTCAATCACCATGATTTCCAAGCGGTCCCTGGGATAAATGGCCAAAGCCACGGAGGCGATCGACTTCATGACCATGGCACCTTCGTTGTACGCGGGGATAATTACGGTCATGCGGGGCGCGTGGTCAAACGAAGCGGAAGGGAAGGGACGATAGCGCAGCCAAAAAATGGTGCGGAAACCGAGAAGGAGAGTGCCCATGATCGTCCAGAGCATCGTGGGACGAACGATGAAGCGCATCCATCGGTGCTGGTCTGCCGCGGCCAGCAAGGGATCGAAAGCGGCGTTATGGTAGACCTCATAAACAAGCAACGCGAAACCAGCCAGGATGACAACGGTTAAAATCCAATCCCAGTGGTCGCGAGCCTCTTCCCGGGCGATTTCGTGTGAAAAGGCCTCAGCTTTTTCGATGGATATCGGGTCGAGGGTATCCGCAAGGATCGGAGGTTCCCCGATAGGATTGTCGACAACGATTTTTGCGGCTGAGCCGGGTTCCATTATCGGTTGTGTCGCCAAGGCATACTTCGGTGAAGAACCCGAAGTAAAATCTTAGGCCATCGCTGGAAGGACTGCAAGCGCCCGTGCTTTGGCACCAAGTGTTCGATTCTCGGGAAGAGGCTGCGGTTGCACCCGATCAGGATTGGTTACGCAGCAGGCACGCAGGAACTGCCGAGCACAGGAGTGCTGTGTTAGTCTCAAATGACGCCCATGTCCATGCAAATCCTCAAGGGAAAAACATTACTCGACCGGAGTTTTCAGGCGGGCATCACGCTGAAGGGACTCGACGGGTTGCTCGAAATTCTGGGCGGCTTTTTATTCCTGGGGCGCAACCCGGATCGGGTGAACGCGATTGTGGCCGCGATCACGCGGCGCGAACTTTTGACCGATCCGCACGATTTCATCGGCACGCATCTGCTGCACGCTTCGCAAGCGGTAATGGGCGAGGCGCGTTATTTCTATCTTTTTTATCTCGTGTCGCATGGTGTGGCGAAAGTGATTCTAGTGGTTGCGCTATGGCTGAATCGAATGTGGGCGTATCCGGCGATGATCATCATGCTGGTAGCGTTCATCGTGTACCAACTCTACCGCATGACGTTCGCACCGTCGTGGTTTCTGGTACTGCTGACGCTTTTTGACGCGGCAATTATCTGGCTGACGTGGGCGGAATTCAGGGAGCAGCGGCGGCTAAAGACGGAAAGGGCGGGAGAGCCAGGCGCGAATTTGAAACCGCGCTAGCTTTCCCGCCGCGATTTACAAAACTCTACCAGATCCGGCACACCTCATTCGGCGGCCGCACCATGGGGTCGCCAGGCTTGCAATCGAATGCCTGCCGGAAGGCGGCCATATTTGACGGCGGGGCGATGGCGCGGAAGCGGTCGAGGGGGTGTGGATTTGTTTTTGCCAGCAGCAGCTCCAGTTGTGGGCGTTCACTGGCGGCCCAGGTTCGCGCCCAGGCAAGATAGAAACGCTGTACCGGAGTAAAGCCGTCGATCTTCCTGTCGGACTGCCCCTCGGGCGTTTTTTGAAAGGCCTTGAGAGCGATAGTCAAGCCGCCCAGGTCGGCGATGCTTTCGCCGAGAACGAGTTTGCCGTTTTCATGCACGCCGGGTTGAATTTCATAGCCGTCGAACTGATGTTCGACACATTCGGCGCGCGCCTGGAAATTCTTCAGATCTTCGGGCGTCCACCAATCGCGCAGATTGCCCTGAGCATCGAACTTTCTGCCCTCATCGTCGAAGCCGTGGGTCATTTCATGGCCGATGACGGCGCCGATTCCGCCGTAATTCAAGGCATCGTCCGCCTTGGGATCGAAAAAGGGCGGCTGGAGGATACCGGCGGGGAAGACGATTTCATTCATTGACGGACTGTAATAAGCATTGACGGTCGGCGGCGTCATACCCCATTCGGTGCGGTCCACGGGCTTGCCGATTTTCGCCAGCTGATAATGGAATTGGAATTCGTGTCCGCGGAAAAGATTATCGACGTAGGGGCCGCGATCAACCTTGTATGCGGAATAGTCGCGCCACTTATCGGGATAGCCGACCTTGAGCATGATGTGACTTAATTTATCAAGAGCCTGCCTTTTCGTGTCCGGGCTCATCCAGGGAAGTGTTTCGATGTCGTCGTGCAAGGCATTCACGAGATTGTGAACCATCTTGAGAGCCGCCTCTTTGGCTTCTGGCGGAAATGCGCGAGCCACATACTTTTGGCCAAGGGCTTCGCCGAGCTGGCGGTCAGTGGATTGAACACAACGCTTCCAGCGCGGCTGCAACTGCTTAGCTCCGGTCAGGGTTTTGCCGAAGAAATTGAAGTCCTCGTCGACGAACGGGGAAGAAAGAGCGGGCGCGGCGGCAGACACCAAATGCCAGCGGAGGTAAATCTTCCAGTCGGGCAGAGGAGTGGAAGTCAATTGCGCGTTGAGGCTCTTGAAAAATTCCGGTTGGCCCACGTTGATTTCTTTCACGTCCGGATAGCCGATGTCGCTGAGATAGGCTCTCCAGGAGAAAGCCGGAGTTAGCAACTGAACGCCCGCAAGATCCATTTTGTGATAATGAGATTCCGGATTGCGCATTTCGACGCGGGTCATTGAGACTTTGGCGAGGCTGGTTTCGATGTCCATCACGGTGTGTGCTTCTTGCGCCGCGACCGCCGGGTCATCGCCAATCAACTTGAACATGTTGGTTACATGTTGTACGTATTCGGCGCGGATTTTTTGGGAACGCTCATCGGGATTCAAGTAATAGTCGCGATCGGGCAAGCCGAGGCCGCCCTGAAAGGCTGCGCCAATTTCCTGGGAGCTGTTCTTGTAGTCCTGCGTAGAGCCAAAGCGGAAAAGGACTCCGACGCCGTCTCCCTGCAGGCGGGCGACTTCGGCTTCGAGCTGCTGAATGGTGGCGATGCCGTTGATGCGCTCGAGCTCCGCGTCGAGAGGATGGATGCCCGCTTTTTCGACGGCATCGGCGTCCATGCAACTGGCGTAGTAATCGCCGATTTTCTGTTCGTTCGAACCGGGCGCGGCGCTGCGGTCGGCGGCTGCTTCGTCAAGAATTTGATGAAGCACGTCCTGATTGCGGTTGGCAAGATAATTAAAGGTTCCCCAGCTCGAGTACTCGGGAGGAATGGGATGCTTTGCCACCCAGCCACCGTCGGCGAATTGGAAGAAATTCACGCAGGCGTTCGCGGAGCGGTCGAGATCGGCGGGATCGAGGCCGTGAGCTTCAGTTCCCGTTGATGACGATGCGCCCTGGCCTGAAACGCCGCCGGTGGCAGCGCTCCGAATGAGGCAGTAGGGCGCGGCCGTGGCCGTTGCTTGGCTCGGCATTTGGGCGAAAAGAGATAGCGGCACAAGCAATAACAATGCGGCAAAACCAACATTACGCAGAATGCGCATAAAACATTCCACCCCCGAAGTAAGTGAACTGATGTTGACTCGACTAACTATGTTGACCCGAAGCTACGCGCGAAAGCATATTCGAGCATCAGAGCCAAGTCAAACAAGCTATTGGGATAGGACGCAAAGAGCGCACGGCGAGTTTCACGCCGATTCTTCTTGCAGCAGGAACCGGACGGAGCAGGATTAGCAAGCGTGCGCGCCAAGCGGGGAGAAGAGAATCTGAGTCGGTTTTGTGCCTTGCGCGCACGTTGATGCAAGCGCCGTACCACGAGGGAGCGGTTTCATATAAAATGGTGAGATTGCGCGCGCGGGTGGTTGACACCGTGTGGCCTGTTGAGGGAATTCATGATCCTGGACACAAACGAGATTCAGAAGATCCTGCCGCATCGTTACCCGTTCCTGATGGTGGACGCGATCATCGAGATGGAACGGCTGAAGCGCATCGTGGGAATCAAGAACGTAACGATCAACGAGCATTTTTTCGCGGGCCATTTTCCCGGGCAGCCAGTGATGCCTGGCGTGTTGATTGTGGAATCGATGGCGCAGACGGGAGGTTTTTTGCTGCTCCAAGAAATACCGGAGCGCGAAAGCAAGCTACTCTATTTCGTGGCGATTGACGAGGCCCGCTTCCGACGGCCCGTGGTGCCCGGAGATCAATTGCGCATCGAAGTGGACGTGGTTTCGTGGCGCACAACTTTCTGCAAGCTGGCGGGCAAGGCGTTTGTGGGCGACGAACTGGCCGCGGAGGCCACGCTGATGTGCAAGACGGTGAACCGCAATCCATGAGCGAGATTGACGCGCGCGCCAGCGTTTCGTCCAGCGCCCGAATCGGCGACGGGACGCGCATCGGTCCATTTGCTGTGATTGGCGACGAGGTTGAATTGGGCGCGGGCTGCGTGGTTGAAGCGCATGGCGTGATTCACGGTCCGGCGCGCATTGGACGCGAGAATCGATTCTGTTCGTTTACCGTGATAGGCGGCGACCCGCAGGATTTGACGTATGCGGGAGAGCGCGTGGCGCTCGAAATCGGCGATAAGAATCTGTTTCGAGAGTTCGTCACCGTGAGCCGCGGCACGAAAAAGGGCGGCGGAACCACGCATATCGGCAGCCACAACATGTTCATGGCGTATGCGCACGTGGCGCATGATTGCCACGTTGGTGATCACACGATTTTCGTGAATGGCGCGACGCTGGCGGGGCACGTGACGATCGAGGATCACGCGACGGTGGGCGCGTTCTGCACGGTGCACCAATTTTGCCGCGTGGGGCGTTACGCTTACATCGCGGCGCTGACAGCGATCACGCAGGATGCGCCGCCGTTTTCGAAAGTGGTGCAGGCGCGCGACGTGCGTTGCTTCGCCGTGAATTCCATTGGCCTGGAGCGTCAGGGCTTCAGCCGGGAACGCATCCAAACGATTGAGCGCGCGTACCGGTTGCTGCTGCGGTCGAAGCTGAACACGACGCAGGCTGTTGAGCGCATGCGCGAGACGCTCAACGGCTCGGAAGATGTTTCCGAGCTGATTCGCTTCATCGAAGCGGCCGAGCGCGGGCTGATTAAGTAGACGAGCGATGGCGCCGCAAAACGAAATTCCCTCGACGGCCGGCTGGGGACTGATCGCCGGCAACGGAAAATTTCCATTCCTGGTCCTAGAAGGCGCCCGCAGTCGCGGCATTGAAATGATTGTGGTTGCGATACGCGAGGAGGCATCGCCGGACCTGGAGCGTGTTGCGCCGCGATTGCATTGGGTGAGCCTCGGCGAATTGAGCCGCACGATCGAGTTGCTTCACAAGGAGGGCGTGAAGCAGGCGGTGATGGCCGGGCAGGTGAAACACAACAAAATCTTCAGCGCGATCCGGCCCGACTGGAAACTCGCGAAGCTGCTGCTATCGCTGCCGAAAAAAAATACGGATTCGCTGATTGGCGCGGTGGCGGCATTGTTCGAAGAGGAAGGCATCCACTTGGTGGACTCGACGGCTTTTCTGGCACCGTTGTTGCCCGAACCGGGAGTGCTGACGCGCCGGAGGCCCGACGAAGCGGAGTCGGCTGACATTGCCTACGGCCGCGAAGTAGCGCAGCGGCTGGCGGAAATGGATCTGGGACAAACCGTGGTGATTTGCGATCGCGCGTGCGTGGCCGTGGAAGCGATGGAGGGCACGGACGAAACCATCGCACGCGCGGCGCGTCTTACAGACGGGAAGCGTTTGGTGGTGGTAAAGGTCAGCAAACCCGGACAGGACATGCGTTTCGATGTGCCTGTGGTTGGCCTGCGGACGATTGAAGTAATGAAGGGGTCGAATGCGACGGCGCTGGCGGTGGACGCGGGACGGACGCTTTTGTTTGATCGCGAGAAATTGATGGCCGCGGCGGACGAGGCTGGCATTGCGATTGAGGCGTTTACACCCCTCGGCGTGAAACAAGCATCCGATAGGGTTGCGGCGGAGAAAGGGAAGCGGTGAGCGACAAGAAGATACGTGTAGGAGTGGTCGGCGTCGGGGATTTTGGACGCAATCACGTGCGCGTGTTTCACGAGCTTCCCGGCGCTGAACTTGTGGGAATTCATGACGCTGATCCGGAGCGCTCGCGGCAAATCGCGGCAGAATTCGGCACGCAAGCGTTCTCGGAAATGGGCCAATTAGCCGAGCAGATCGATGCGGCGAGCGTTGCGGTGCCCACGGTTCTTCATGCGCGAATCAGTTCGGAGCTTTTGCAGCGCGGCGTCGATGTGCTGGTGGAGAAGCCCATTGCGTCTTCGCGCGCGGAGGCCGACGGCCTAATCGCGACAGCGAAAACTGCCGGGCGCATCCTGCAAGTGGGCCATTTGGAACGATTTAATCCCGCCGTTGTGGCGGTGCAGAAAATCGTGACGCGGCCGCTGTTTTTCGAGGTGCACCGATTGGGAGTTTTTTCGCCGCGCAGCCTGGATGTGGATGTGGTGTTCGACGTGATGATTCACGATCTGGATATTTTGCTTTGGCTCGTCGACTCTCCCGTACGCGACATTCATTCCGTGGGTATTCCCGTATTGACTGAGAAAGTGGACATCGCGCATGCACGCATTGAATTCGAGTCGGGCGCGGTGGCGAATCTGACCGCGAGCCGCGTCTCCACAGAACGCGTGCGCAAATTGCGCTTTTTCCAGGCGCGCGAGTATATTTCCGTCGATTACACGCGCCAGGACGTAACGCGCATCCGCGTGACGGGCGAGGGTTCTGAGCCGGCGATTGATTTTGAAAAATTGCCGACGCAGCCTGAAGAGCCGCTGAGGGCGGAATTGCGCGCCTTTGTCTCCGCAGTACGCGAACGCACAGTGCCGCTGGTGGATGGCGAGGCAGGGCGGCGAGCGCTCGACTTGGCTGACCGCGTAATGGCGGGGATTTTGGAACATGCACGTCGCGTGAAACCGGAGCTTGCGACAGCCCCGCATACAAGATGATCCCCCGGACCCTGGTTCCGCTGAAGATTTCGCGCGTCGATCCCAACGCACCACCAGAAAACGGCACGCGACGGAGTTCGCAGCTTGATTCGCGCATTGTGGTTCCGTCGGGGCCCTCCACAGCGCCGCTTGATACGCGCACGGCCATCCCGTTGCACCTGCCGCTGGATGTTCTTTCGAGCCGCATTCTGATTCCCCGCGACATGCCCGTGAAACAGATGGACCCTTCCGCCACGACGATCCCTTCGCATGTGCCGATGGCGGTGCTCGAAACGCGCGTGGTCGTGCCTCAGGAGGCGGTGCTTGAGGAGTCGTTTCGCCCGGTGGCTCCAGCGCCATTGCCGGAGGGAGTGTTCGACGACATCATCGAGCGGGATCTTTTTAACACCGGCGAAGTTAATTTATTGGCGTCTCCCGAGGATGCCAGAAAGCGGGATTGGAGTTGGCTGGCGCGGTCGTTTTCGTTGCTCGTACACGTGGGTGTGATTCTGCTGATTTTGTTCGCACCAAAACTTTTTACGTCCAATGCCCCGGCGCAACAAGTGGAGATGGCTCGGGAGCAATTGTCAAATGTGTTTCTTCCACCGTCGGTGAAGAATGTGCCGAGGGAGCGCCCGCCGGCGGAGCGGCCCAGCGCGCGGATGCGGTTGGATCCCAGGGTACTGAAAAAGCTGCTGCCTACACCGCAGCCGCCCGCTCCTGAGCCGATGGCGGGACCGAAGACTCCAGCGCCTCCTCAGCCGGAGCCATCGCGCGCCGCGCAACCGCCCGCTTCGCAGCCGGCAAAGCCCGCGCCTGCGTTCAAATCGCTTTCGCAGTTGGAGAATCCATCGCCGAAGTCGAATCAGAAGCTGAATTTGGATCTTCCGCGTCTTTCTCCCGGCCGCGCGTTGCAGGAGAATGCCGAGCAAGCTTTGCAACATCGCAGCAGCTCGACTTCCGCCGTTTTCTCCGAGCCAATGCCTCAAGGTCCGGGTGTGCCTCCGCCCAGCGGGGTGGGAGGCCAGGGATTGCTCGGGAGTGGAGTGCAAATCCTGACGCCGACCGAAGGAGTTGATTTCTCGAATTATCTTGCGCGGTTGCTGGCGCGCGTGAGGCAGAACTGGATCTCCGTGATGCCGATTTCGGCGCGCATGGGCGACAAGGGCGTGGTGATCATGCAATTCCACATCATGCGCAATGGCAATATGCCGAACAGCGAGCCGGCGCTGGTGCGTACGTCGGGCAAAGAGCCTCTGGATCGTGCGGCCGGCGCGGCACTGACGGAATCGAATCCCTTCGAGCCCCTTCCTCCGGCGTTCACGGGTCCATACATCGAACTGCGAATCGCCTTCCTTTACAACCTGCCCCTAGACTATAACTTCAACCAGTGAAACTGAATCGTCCTCAAGTCTTGGGCGCGTTGCTGCTGGCCTTGGCCGTGCTGATTTATCTGCTCGTGCGTTACAGAGCGTTCGGGGGATGAATGCGCAGCGCCGTCTCGTTGTGATTGTCGGACCGACAGCCTCCGGCAAATCGGCGCTGGCGATTGCGCTGGCGGAGCAGTTGGGCGGAGAAGTGATCGCGTGCGATTCCACGCAGGTGTACCGCTATTTTGATATTGGCACGGGCAAAGTCCCGGAAACGGAGCAGCACGGAATTCCGCATCATCTGGTGGATTTGGCGGAGCCGAACGAAATCTTCACCGCGGGAGAGTATCGTCGCCGTGCCTTGGAAACCCTCGACACGATCTGTACGCGCGAGAAATTGCCCATTTTGACGGCCGGCACAGGGCTTTACTTACGTGCACTATTGGAGGGCTTGGCGGACGCGCCAACGCGCTCCGAGAAAGTCCGCGGTCGATTGCGTCAGCGGTCTGCGGGACGCGGGCCAGATTATCTGCACAGGATTTTGGCGCGGCTGGACCGGGAATCGGCCTCGCGGATCGAGCCTGCGGATGCGCAAAAGGTAATCCGGGCCATTGAAATTCGCCTGCTGTCGGGCGAGCCAGCCAGCACGCTTCACCAGCGTGGCAGAGCCGGCCTTGAAGGCTATCGTGTGATCAAAATTGGCCTGATGCCTCCGCGCGCGGCGCTTTACCAACGTATTGAACAGCGCGTGAATCTGATGCTGGAATCGGGATGGCTGGGCGAAGTAAAACGACTGTTAAGTCAGGGGATAGCTCCAACGACAAAACCATTCGGATTTCTGGGCTACGCACAGCTCCGGGACGTTCTGGGTGGCAAGATGGAACTCGGAGAAGCCGTCCGGCAGATTCAACAGGCGACTCGGCGCTACGCCAAAAGGCAGATTACATGGTTTCGCAAAGAGCCGGACGTGTTGTGGATTGAGAGCTTCGGCGATGATTCTGTGGCCCAGGCAGAGGCGTACAGGCTTATCGCAGCGGGCAATCAGATCCATACCCAATGGCATTGACCGAAGGCAGTTCGTCTTGTACCCTAACGCTCCATACGATGGCGTATGGGCAAGGGAGACTTTCGATGCCAACTCGTCGGGACCATGGCACGCAGCTGGAGCGTTCGGATTGGATTCACGCGGCAATGGGGGTTCTCGCCCGCGATGGCAGAGAGGCTGTTCGTGTCGAAAACCTTGCGAAAAAGCTGGGAATCAGCAAAGGAAGTTTTTATTGGCATTTTCGCGACAGAGACGATTTACTCGAGGCGATGCTGGACGCTTGGGAATCCGGCGAAGTCGATTGGAATGTCGATGAGCGCGAGGTTCACCGTGACCCAGCGGGGCGATGGGCGAGCGTGGTGGAACTGCTCTCGCGCGAGACGCAGCGGAATTTAGATGTGGCGATTTTTTCCTGGGCGCGCGAAGACGAAAAAGTGGGGCGCCGCGCGAGTGAGATTGAAAAACGGCGAGCGGCTCACCTTCGAGAAGTCTTTCGGGAAATCGGTTTCACGCGGGCGCAGGCGGAGGAATGGTCCGAAACGGCCATGCTGGTTTACGTGGGATGGGTGGACCGAGCCACGCGAGACGCAGCGTTTCGGGAATCGGGTCCCTCGCTGGCGGAAGTCCTTTCGCGTTTTGTGCTGGCGGCCTCATGCCTTGCGAGCCAGGAAGCGTTCCAGCAATAGCAGCGGGAAAGCGTATAATGATTCGAGCATGACTCAAAAGCCCAGGGCATTCCCGCCGCTCATTACTCGAAACGAATGAAAGCCGCCTCTCCGCTGGACAATTCGGAGCGTGTATTGCTGGTCGGCGTTGCGCTGAAGCGTGGGACGCGTGCAGGCGCAATCTCGAGCGGCGCCGCGGGACGGGAATCGCTTGTCGAGCTCGAGGAATTGGTGAACAGCGCGGGTGCGAAGGTTGTGGGCAGCCGGCTGCAAATGCGCGATACGCTCGATTCTGCGACGCTCGTGGGTAGCGGCATGCTAGCCGAATTGAAGCTCGAAGCAGAACGCCTCGACGCGGGGCTGATCATCCTTGACCGTAATCTTTCGCCCGTCCAACACCGGAACATCGAGCGCGGTACCGGTTGCCGAGTCATCGACCGCACGCAATTGATCCTGGACATTTTCGCGCGCCACGCGCACAGCCGCGAGGGGCAACTCCAGGTCGAACTTGCGCAGCTCAATTATCTGCTGCCACGGCTCGCCGGAAGCAAGCGCGAACTTTCGCGACTGGGTGGCGGGATCGGGACGCGCGGGCCTGGCGAGCAAAAACTCGAAACCGACCGGCGGAGGATTCGCGAGCGCGTCGGAAAAATTGAGTGTTCCATCGAAACGGTGCGGAGGCAGCGGGCGTTGCGACGCAGGGCGCGGCAAGCAGTCCCTCTTGGCACTGTGGCGCTGGTGGGATACACGAATGCGGGGAAATCGACGCTGTTCAATGCGTTGACGCATGCTGAAGTGCTCGTCTCGCCAAAGATGTTCGCGACTCTCGATCCTACAATTCGGTCCGTGCGCCTGCCTTCGCGGAGACGCGTTCTGCTGTCGGACACAGTGGGATTCATCCGCGATCTTCCGGCTGACTTGATTGCGGCTTTTCGCGCGACGCTTGAGGAAGCGCAAGAATCGGCGCTGATTGTGCATGTGACCGACATTTCGAATCCATTGCACGCGGAACAGGATGCCGAAGTGGAGAAGGTGCTCCAGTATCTGGGCGTCGCGGAACGTCCGCGGCTGCGCGTGTTCAACAAGGTGGACCGCCTTGCCCCCGAGGAATTCGAGGCGTTTCAAAAATCTGACGGAGGCAATCTGCTTCACGGCAGCGATTACTTGCCGGGCAGGAATCATTATCCGAGTGTATTTGTATCCGCGCATACAAGGCAAGGACTGGACGAATTACTCCGGCGCATCGACGAAGCCATGCCGGTGGATCCGATTGTTGCGCGACGGTTGAACGTACCACTTGCGAATGGCCGCGAACTGGCCATGATCTATGCCTGCGGACGCGTGCTGCGTTCGGAAGTGCAGGACGGCCACATTTGTCTCGACGCGGAGCTTCCTGAGTCGCTGGCGGCGCGGCTCGAAAATTTTTGCGAGCCTCCTGAAACTGGACAGGGCAGCATTCAGGCGCGGGGTGAGGAATCAACTCCTCTGAAGGAGTGATATTACTTCTAAGTGAATTAGCGTGACGGTTTAAGGATATGAGCCCAGTGCCGATGATGCTGTGGAAATCATTGTGGAAATTGCGCTTACGGAAACCAGATTGTGGATTTTAGTCCAATCGAAGTTGTGTGGACGTGTCCGGCATGATCCCTCTCTAACCGACGTTAATGCATGCACTTAGGTCCATCGCGCCGATTTTTGCACAGGGATAATGCTATTTGTGTCCATGCCAGTGTCATTGTGGCAATTTGCACAAGGAGCGCGTCTGAAGAAACCAAAAGGTAAATACACCGTTTTCAGGTTCGCCGTTTCGAGCATGTTGAAAACTCCAATAAAACACGCAAATATCGAGCGCATTCCTTTTCAAGAGACTCCATAGCAGATCAGGACAAAAGCAGATGCCGTTCACTATTTTGTTGTGAGCGCAAATTCGCGGGTGCATGCGTTGACTCCGCTGCAAGGGCGCACTATAGTGGGCAGCATAACCTGCGACCAACGTAGCTGGCTGCGGGGCCGTATGGGCCGAGGCCGAAATGAATCTCCCCAACAGCCTGACGATTCTCCGAATTTTCTTTGTGCCTCTGCTTGTGGTCGTGCTGCTGACGCGAGAGCCCAACCTTGAGTTCTGGGGATTCCCATTTCATTTCGAGATCTGGGGCGTTCTGATTTTGGCGGTCGCGGCGGCGACGGACGCCTTCGACGGATATTTTGCGCGCAAACGCGGAGAAATCACCACGCTCGGCATTCTGCTCGACCCTATCGCTGATAAACTGCTGATTTCCGCGGCCTTCATTTCACTCGTCGCGATGGGGCTGGTTCCCGCGTGGATGGTTGTAATCATCATCGGGCGCGAATTCATCGTGATGGGTCTGCGTAATATTGCGTCGGCTGAAGGATTGGTGATTCCCGCGTCGCCGCTAGGAAAGACAAAACTGGTACTCCAGGTGCTGGCTGGTTGTATTGTGATTTTTTCAGCTACGCATCCTTCGTTTCACATGCTGGCGCTGGTGCTGCTGTGGATGGTGGTCATCAGCGCCGTCGTGTCTGCCGTGCATTATTTTTTGATGTTCTGGAACCAGGTGGATGACCGAATCAAGCAGCGGCAAAACATCCAGATCGTTCTGGAACGGAAGAAAAATCCGCAAGATGTGCCGACTCCGTAACGAAGAGAAGAAAATCCTACTGGATATTGCCCGAAAAGCCATAGCGCTGAGTGTTAGCGAAGGGCGGCACCTGGAAGTCACCGAAGCGCGGGAAGGATTAAGCGCTCGCGGCGGGGTGTTCGTAACGATTCGCAAGCGGCGGCGGCTTTGCGGATGCATCGGACGGTTGTCGTCGCTGGAATCGCTTGCCGACGTAGTGGCCCGTTGCGCGGCGGCCGCGGCGACAGACGATCCGCGATTCTCCGGGCTGCGTCCCGATGAGCTGGAGGACCTTGAAATTGAAATATCGATTCTTTCCGCGGTTCAGAGGGCATGTCCTGAAGACGTGGAAACGGGCCTGCATGGGCTGGTGATATCGCGCAACGGTCGCCGAGGCGTGTTGTTGCCGCAAGTAGCGCGGGAGCATAGGTGGTCGCGAGAGCGTTTCCTGGACGAGACCTGTCTCAAGGCTGGGCTCGATGCAAATGCTTGGAAAGAACGCGAGACACACATCGAAATCTTCACCGCAGAGTCATTTTCAGAAGCGGATTTTGCCGGGCGTCCCGAAAATGAGGACGCCGCGGAAAAATGAAGTGGTCATTCGAGCTCGCAGTAATCGCCTTCGTAGATTTGCTTCAGGCTGTAGGTAATGAGGACGGTCGAAGAATTGGGCGACGTCCGCAAAACAATCCCTTCGCCGAGGATTTCGCGCGGCAAGTCTTTCCATGAGTAATGATCGGGCGCCGCGCCGAATCCCTCGACCTCCGTGCCCATGTTCGGCGTTTGGTAAACCAGCGAATTTCCGTTGTCCTGGCGGCGGAAAATGCGGAAGTAATCTCCGACTTTGACGCCCTGACTCGCGCCTAAATTCACATACACGATGCTATTCGCGCCGGATTCCATGGCAAAGTTTTTGCCGGCGACAATCATGGCTTTCTTCTTACCGCTGGGGGGTGCGAAGCGATCGAAATTGGCCTCTTGTTTAAGCGGCGGGGCGGGGCGCTCCTCGAAAGGGAGCACGACATCGCCGCGTTGCAGGTAGTTGCACGCGTCGGTCACTTGCGCGATGGAAACATTCTTGTGCGCGACTACAACTTTCAAACGCCCCTCATCCTCCCAAGGTTGACCCATGGCGTGGAGAAGGCGATCCTGCCAAGTGAAATACTGCATGTGCGTGACGTTGTCGAGGGGTCGCATGACTAGGAAGACGTCTCCTGCCTTCACGCCCTTATCGGAACCCCTGTTGATATAGACGTAATCTCCATCCGAGAAGGTGAGCCTGTAGTTCGCCTCTTCGCCGGAGACAACTTGGACGTTGCGGGACACATGATCCGTCGTGATCATTCCTGAGCAGTAGAGATCTTGCTGGGTGGTTGTCGGTGCAGTTGGGCGATTCCGCAGACCGTTGTCTTGAGCCAGCGCGCCAGCGGATAAGAATGCAAGCGACAAACCAAGTATCACGATATTTCTGCGCATTTCTCTATGCTCCTTGCCTCGCGGTTGCCGGCAGCCCGGCGCGTCCGTTCGATAAATCGACCGTAACAAACAGGCTTGGGAGCGTCAAGGCAATGTCCCATTGCGTTTTACATATTGGGTAACGCATCCTATGGGGCTCGTTGCCTGTACCAAGGGACAGCATGGCGACTGAATCGTTGTTTGGCGAGGACCGAATCTGTGGAGTGGTCGCGGCTACGGCTGCGCGCGAAATGTGGCAGCAACTTCGCGAGGCAGTGCGCGATACGCGAACCGTCGAGCTGCGGCTGGACTGGCTGAAGAGCGAGCAAGAGTTGCAGGTCTTTCTGACTCGGCTGGGACGCGCAAAGTTTAGCCAGAAGGTGATGTTGATCGCAACCTGCCGGCGCGTAGATGCTGGGGGGCATTTTTCGAAGAGTGCGACGAGGCAGCTTGCCGTTTTGCGCCGCGCGATTGCGGCCGGTTGCCAGTGGATTGACTTGGAAATCGAGAGCGTGCAGGCCAGCGCAGGGTTCACTCGCGACCTTTGCATAGCGGAGGCGCGGCGAATTCTTTCGTTCCACGATTTTACCAGGACGCCGAAGAAATCAGAATTAGGCCGATTATCGCGCAAGCTTGAGCGAACTGCGCAAGCGGCTGGTTTTGAAGTGGTGAAAATTGCAACACGCTGCGATTCGATTGGTGAAAGCTTGCGTGTTCTGGCGCTTGCGCACGGCAAGCGGAGTGTAATTACGGTGCCGATGGGAGAAATCGCGACGGCCGCTCGGATATTGATGTTGCGCGAAGGCAGCGCGCTTGCTTACGCGCCCGTGGAAGTCGCTACAGCACCGGGCCAAGTGCCGCTCGCCGAAATGACAAAACTATATCGAGCGGACAAGCTCGACCGTCAGACACGCGTATATGGGGTGATCGGAGATCCTATTGAGCACTCGCTTTCGCCGGTTCTGCATAATACGGGATTTACTGCGGGGCGGGTGAACGCGGTTTATCTTCCGTTTCTCGTGCATGACCTGGGCGATTTTGTTGGGGCGATTGAGCCGCTTGGTCTTCAGGGTTTCAGTATTACCCTTCCACACAAACAGGACATCGTGCGGCACCTGGATGATTGTGATCCATTGGCTGCAGAAATTGGCGCCGTGAACACGGTGGTGGTGCGAGGGCGGGGAAAACTCTTCGGCTACAATACGGACTACATTGGAGTGCTGCGGGCGCTCGAGCAACGAATGCCGATTGCGGGCAGCCGCGTGCTGATTGTTGGTGCAGGCGGAGTGGCGCGAGCGGTGGCGTTTGCGCTGGCGAGAGGCGGCGCGGCAGTTGCGGTCTGCGCGCGGCGAATGGAGCGGGCGCAAAAGCTGGCTCGCGCGATTCGGGGGGAAGCAATTCCACGCAAGGCTCTGCGACATGAATTTTTCGATGCCATTGTGAATGCTACGCCGGTGGGAATGTATCCACATGACGGCGATTCCCCGCTGGAAGCGCGCGAGTTGAATTGCCGTCTGGTGTTCGACACAGTTTACCGGCCGCAACGGACCAAACTGCTGCAACTGGCCGCGGGCCGGGGCATCGAAACAGTTTCCGGACTCGAGATGTTTCTAGCCCAGGGGATCGCGCAGTGGGAAATCTGGATGGGCGAGCGCGCTCCCGAAGGAACGATGCGGCGGGCGGTGATTGCAACGCTGAGGCGCGAGGAAGAAGGACGCGGCGAGAAATGACACAGCCTGATTACAAGACGTTTTGTAGGTTGTCACGAAAAGGGAATTTCGTTCCGGTGTACGAGACAATCACCGCGGATTTGCTGACGCCGGTGGCCGCGTACTTGAAGCTGGCGCGCGATGCGAAATATTCGTGCTTACTCGAAAGTGTTGAGGGAGGCGAGAACATTGCACGGTACACGTTTCTCGGTGTGGATCCGACAGAAGTGTTTCGTTCACGGGGGCGTTCGTGCAGGGTCGAAACCAGCAGTCGCGTCGAAAGAATCGATGCGAATCCGATCGAACTGCTGCGCACCCGTGTGAGCCGCTACCGTCCGGTGAAGATCAACGGGCTGCCGCCGCTTGTTGGTGGAGCGATTGGGTATTTCGCCTACGACATGGTCCGGCTGATCGAACGAATTCCGGCGACGGGCGAAGATGAGCTGAAGCTGGACGATGCGGTGCTGATGTTTTTTCACGGGCTGGTGGTGTTTGACCACGTGCAGCATCGAGTGTGGATTGTGCGCAACGTGTTCACCGAAGGGCAGGGAAGTTTGCGCGCGAAATATGACGCTGCGGTGCGCGAAATCGCACGCACACGCCGCAAGCTCGAACAGCCATTGCCGCGACCACCCAAAGCGAAAAGCCGCTCGGCGTTGCGGGTGTCTTCGAACTTCACGAAGTCGCGTTACATGGCCGCGGTTCGCAGAGCCAAGGAGTACATCCGAGCCGGAGACATTTTTCAAGTTGTCCCGAGCCAGCGATTTTCCGCGCGCACGACGGCCGATCCATTTGAGATTTATCGCGCGCTGCGCGTGGTGAACCCGTCGCCCTATCTTTATTTTTTGCGTCTGGGCGAGCTGGCGGTGGTGGGAAGTTCGCCGGAGATGCTTGTAAAAGTGCAGGGGCGCGACGCGTTCTACCGGCCGATTGCGGGAACGCTGCCACGCGGGCGCGACGAGCGCGAAGACAAACTGCTTGAAAAAAGATTGCTTGCCGATCCGAAGGAACGCGCCGAGCACATCATGCTGGTGGACCTGGGACGGAATGATTTGGGACGCGTCTGCGAATACGGCTCGGTGAAAGTCGAGCGCCTAATGTTCGTCGAGCGCTATTCGCACGTGATGCATTTGGTGTCGAGTTTGCGCGGGCGATTGCGCGAGGACGTTGATTGCTTGGATGCTTTGATGGCGTGCTTTCCGGCGGGGACGCTGAGTGGAGCGCCGAAAGTCCGCGCGATGGAAATTATCGACGAGCTGGAGCCGACGCGGCGCGGAATCTACGCGGGCGCGATTCTGTATCTCGATTTTTCGGGGAACCTCGATTCGTGCATCGGTTTGCGCACGCTGGTGGCGAAGGATGGGAAGATTCACATCCAGGCGGGAGGCGGTGTGGTGGCGGACTCCGTGCCCGAAAAGGAATATCAGGAGACCATCAACAAGGCGCGGGCGCTGGTGGTTGCGGTTGAAATCGCGCACCAGGGCAAGCAGCGTCCGATGTAGCGAGGCAGGGGACACACAACTGGTCTTTTTTTAGGCAAATGCATCTCATCATTACAGGCGCGGAAGACACGAATGATTCTGCTGCTCGATAACTACGATTCGTTTACCTACAACCTGGCGCAGTATCTAGGCCAGATGGGGCAGAAGCTCGAAGTGCGGCGGAACGATGCGATTACGGTGGATGAAGTGGAGAAATTGCAGCCCGAGCGCATCATTATTTCTCCCGGACCGTGCACGCCGCGCGAGGCGGGTATAAGCGTGGCGCTGGTTCAGCGTTTCGCGGGGGGAATACCCATTCTGGGTGTTTGCCTGGGGCATCAGGCCATCGGCGAAGCCTTCGGCGGCAAAGTAATTCGTGCCAAGAAAATCATGCACGGCAAAACGAGCAAGATTCACCACGACGGCAAAACGATTTTTCGCAAGCTGCCACAGGATTTCGAAGCAACGCGGTATCATTCTCTGATTGTCGAGCGGCGGTCGCTGCCGCGATGTCTCGAAATTTCCGCCGAAACCGCCGACGGAACCATCATGGGCCTGCGCCACAGAAAATTTCTCGTCGAAGGCGTGCAGTTCCATCCCGAGTCCGTCCTCACCGGCGAAGGGTTCCACCTCCTCGAAAATTTCCTTTCGCTGTAAATTTTCCTACCAGCGTAATTCCGCGAGGATCCCAGCGTAGATTTCCATGCCGGTCCACAAATTGCCGATGCGGAGATTTTCGTTCGCGCTGTGCTGGTTGTCGTCGAAATTGACGATGGGCACGCCGATAACGGGCAGTCCCATATCGTTGAAGATGTACATGGGCACGCTGCCTCCGATAAGAGGAATTTTTACGGCGGGTTGGCCGGCGGAAGCGTCAACGACGCGCATCAGCGCTTGGGATATCGGCAAATCCATCGGCGTGCGCGTGGCGGGGTAGCCGTTGTCGTGAGTCACTTCGGCGATGCGCGGATATTTCGCGCGTTCGTCCATAGTGGGTTCGCGATCAATTACGTAAAAGCCTTGTTTGCGGATATGCGCGACGAGGCGGCTGAATTCCTGGTCAGGTCCCGCGTTTTTCACGAGGCGCATGTCGAGTGACGCGGTCGCCGTGTCTGGAATAATCGTCTTCGCTTGCGCTCCCGTCCAGCCGCTTTGGAGGCCGTCAATATTGAGCGACGGCTCGTTCAGCAATTCGAGGAGTTTTTTGCCGCCGCCGTGCGGAGCTGCCAGCCCGAAAGTTCGCAAAAGCTTCGCGTCATTGTCGGGGGCTTCGGCGATGGCTTTGCGTTCGGCTGGGCCAAGAGGAACGACGTTGTCGTAGAAGCCCGCGACGAGCACGTGGCCGTCCGCGTCTTTCATTGTGGCTAGCAATTTCGCGAGGCTCATTGCGGGATTGGGAGCCCAGTTGCCGTAATGTCCGCTGTGCAGCGGATGGAGCGGGCCGAACACAGTGATGCGCACGGAAATCACGCCGCGATTGCCGAAGAAAATCAGCGGCCGTCCGCTCTGATCGATGGGGCCGTCGGCAGTGATGAGCAAATCGCCCGCGAAAAGATTTTTGTGTGCGGCAACGGCGGCGGCGAGATGCGGCGAGCTGTCTTCTTCCTCGCCTTCGAGGACGAGCTTTAGATTTACGGCAAGGGGAATGTGATTGGCGTGCAATGCATCGACTGCGGCAAGCAGCGCGATGATCGGCGCTTTGTCGTCCGCCGCCGAGCGCGCGTAAAGGCGCCAACTGTCGTTATAGCTTCCAGGCTTTTCCAGAAAAGGAATCAGTTGCCCGCCTGCATCGATCGTGCTCGTACGCAGCGCTGGAACAAAAGGCTGCGTGCCGGTCCAGTTGCTTGGGTTGACGGGCTGGCCGTCATAGTGGCAATAAAAAATCACCGTGCCTTTGGCGGTGGGCGATTCGAGATCGCCGAAAACGACGGGGCCGCGTCCTGGAATCGGCAGAAGTTGCGTATGGAAACCGCGACGGTTGAGCATGGCGACCAGCGCGGTCGCGTTGCGCTGAATGTTTGGCGTGTCAGAGGCGACATTGGGAATCGAGAGCAGACTGACGAATTCTCCGATGATTTGCGGTTCATGAGCGACGCGATAGGCGCGAACGGCGGAAACGACGCGCGACGTGGCGGAGGTATCTTGAGACGCTGCTGCTGCGGAAAGGAACGTCATCGCAAGGATTAGAATGGCAACGCGTTTCATTCGAGCCTCCTGAAAGTCAGGTTACGCAGCGATGCTTAAACCATCGAGCGGCGAGATTATAGCGTTTTGCCCTGGCGGGCAGACGATTTTCAGTGGGCGTCTCGGTAAAGTACGCTGGTATCGTCGAACAGCAAAAATAATTGACATTTGCGCGAGTGCTGCGTAGAGATTGGCTTTGCGATTTTCGCGCTGGCGAGCTTCGCGTGCGCGGTGCGAAGTTTGCGGGAACAAAGGTAGGGCACCAAAATCAAATCTAGCCGGCTGCCGTGGCGTCCTTGGCTTTCGAGAAGCGAATCAGCTCGTCGAGCTTGGCGCGCGCGGCGCCCGAGTCGATCGATTCCATGGCGAGACGCACGCCATCAAGAAAATCGGGTGCGCGGCCAGCGGCAACGAGAGCGGCGGCAGCATTCGCTAACACAATGTCCCGATGTGGGCCGTGCTCCCGGTAGAGCATTCCGCGACCGAAAACCTTATGAATGATTTCGGCGTTATGTTTGGCGTCGCCGCCGCGAATGGATTGGGACGGCGCGCGGCGCAGACCGAAATCCTCCGGCACGACCGTATAGCTGCGAATGACGCGATTGTTCAGTTCCGTGACGTACGTCTCTCCGCTCAGCGAAATCTCGTCCATTCCATCGGCGCCGTGAACAACGAAAGCTCGTCGCACTCCGAGTTCATCGAGAGCGCGGGCGAGAAGTTCAGTGAAGTTCGCGTTCGATACGCCAACGACCTGCGCGGAAGCTCCGGCGGGGTTGGTGAGTGGACCCAGAAGATTGAACACAGTGCGCATTCTCAATTCGCGGCGCACGGGCATGGCGTGCTTCATCGCGGTGTGCATGGCCGGCGCGAACAAAAAACCGATGCCAACTTCATCAATGGCGCGGCCCACGCGTTCGGGGGTTTGATCGAGCGAGATCCCAAGCTGTTCGAGGACGTCCGCCGAGCCGCAGCGCGAACTGATCGAGCGGGTGCCATGTTTGGCGACGCGCGCGCCCGCACCGGCAACGACGAATGCAGCAGCGGTTGAAACGTTGAATGTGCAAGAGCCATCGCCGCCCGTCCCGCATGTGTCGACGAGCATTTCGTCAGCGCGCACGCGGCCAGCGGGGAAAATTGGCGTGGCGTGGCGGCGCATCGCGGTGGCAAAACCGACGAGCTCGTCGACTGTTTCGCCTTTCATGCGCAGCGTCGTGAGCAAGCCGGCGATCAGCGCGTCAGAAGCGTTGCCAGAAAGAATTTGCTCCATCGCCGCTTCCGCTTCCACGCGCGACAAATCCTCGCCCACGATAATTTTTTCCAGCGCCTCGAGGATCATTGCTGAGAATCCCTGTGTATTCCCTTTTTGCGTCAAGGTCCACCGCACATTTTCGATCTTGTGGCCTGAAAAAGAAAGGTGCGGCATCACCTTGCCCGCTCTTTGCATTCCGCAGTAAACTTGCTGGCTTTGAGCGTGTGATAATTTTAGCACTACTGGAAGGTCAATGAAGATACACGAATATCAGGCCAAGTCCATTCTGGCAAAATTCGGCGTGCCAATACCGCGCGGCGAAGTCGTGTTCAAAAAAGAGGACGCGAAAGCAGCGGCGCAGAAGTTGGGAACGCCTGTGGTTGTTGTGAAGGCGCAAATCCACGCGGGCGGGCGCGGAAAAGCCGGCGGCGTGAAGCTGGCGCGTTCGGCGGAGCAAGCATCTGAACTCGCCGGGCAAATTCTGGGAATGAAGCTGGTGACCCCACAAACAGGAGCCGAAGGGCGAATCGTTCATCGCCTGCTGATTGAAGAAGGCCTCGACATCAAGCGCGAGCTTTACCTGAGCATTTTGGTGGACCGCGTAGCGGAAGCGCCCGTGTTCATGGCCAGCGCCGCAGGTGGAATGGAAATCGAGGAAGTGGCGAAGGAGCATCCTGAGGCGATTTTGCGCGAGACGATCCGCCCCGCGACGGGCTTGCAAGCGTATCAAATTCGCAAGCTGGCGTTTGGATTGGGTCTCGCACCAGAGAGCGTGAGCGTTGCCGTTCCATTTTTTCAATCGCTCTATCGCGCGTTTGTGGAGACGGACGCGTCGCTTCTGGAAATCAATCCGTGCGTGGTGACGGGAGATGGCCGGTTGATGGCGCTGGATGCGAAAATGGTTTTTGATGACAACGCTCTTGCGCGACATCCGGAAATTCGTGACATGCGCGACCTGGACGAAGAAACGCCGCTCGAAGTGGAAGCCTCGAAATTCAAGCTGAACTACATCAAGCTCGATGGCAACGTGGCGTGCATGGTGAATGGCGCGGGCCTCGCGATGGCCACGATGGATATCATCAAGCTTTCTGGAGGAAGTCCGGCGAATTTTCTCGACGTGGGCGGCGGAGCGTCGGCGGAACAAGTGAAAAATGCGTTCAAGATTCTGCTGGGCGATCCAAATGTGCGCGCCGTGTTCATCAATATTTTCGGAGGCATTTTGCGTTGCGACGTTCTGGCAACCGGTGTGGTGAACGCGGCGCACGACCTGAATATCAAAGTGCCGGTGGTGGTGCGAATGGAAGGCACAAACGTGGAGAAGGGGAAGGAAATCTTGAAAACTTCGGGATTGAATTTCACGGTGGCGGCAGGAATGAAAGACGGCGCGGAAAAAGTGGTGCAGTTGGCCGGAGGGGCGCGATGAGCGTGCTGATTGATCAGAAGACACGCGTCGTCGTGCAGGGCCTGACCGGGCGCGAGGGCGGATTTCACGCAGAGCAGATGATTGCTTACGGCACGAAAGTGGTTGCCGGCGTGACGCCAGGGAAAGGCGGTACCAACCATCTCAACGTACCAGTATTCAACACGGTGGCTGACGCGGTGAAGGAAACGGGCGCGAATGCTTCCGTGATTTTCGTGCCACCTCCGTTCGCCGCGGACGCGATTTCGGAAGCCATTGATTCGCGCTTGCCGCTTGTGGTGTGCATCACGGAAGGAATCCCGACGCTCGACATGGTGCGCGTGGCCGCGGAACTTCGTGCTTCGAATACGCGGCTGATTGGGCCGAACTGCCCCGGAGTGATCTCGCCGGGCAAATGCAAAATCGGAATCATGCCGGGGCATATTCACAAAGCGGGACACGTCGGCCTGGTGAGCCGCAGCGGCACGCTGACGTATGAGGCCGTCGATCAGCTCACGCGACTCGGCATTGGGCAATCGACATGCATCGGCATCGGCGGCGACCCGATTATCGGCACGAATTTTCTCGACGCGATCAAGATGTTCAACGACGATGCAGATACGCAGGCAATTGTAATGATTGGCGAGATCGGCGGAAACGCGGAGGAAGTGGCGGCGGAATTTATTAAGGGACACGTAAAGAAGCCGGTGGTCGGTTTCGTTGCGGGGCAAACCGCGCCTCCGGGGCGGCGCATGGGCCACGCCGGTGCGATCATCAGCGGAGGCCAAGGGACGGCCAAAACGAAATACGCGGCGATGCGAGCGGCGGGAATTCATACCGTGCAAAGTCCGGCAGAAATCGGCCACACCATGGAAGCTATCCTCGGCAAAACCGCAATGAAGTAAGAGAAACCATTCAATTATAAGGAGAGAACAATTGGCGACGGAACGGACCTTGGCGATTATCAAGCCCGATGCGGTTGGCCGCGGGCTTACGGGAGAAATCCTGAAGCGGATTCATGATGCGAAATTTCAGATTGTGGCGATTAAATCGGCGCGTCTGACGAGGAGTGAGGCGGAGGGATTTTATGCCGTACATCGCGAGCGCCCATTTTTCAAGGACCTGACGGAGTTCATGAGCTCGGGGAAAGTCGTGGTGATCGCTCTTGAAGCGGAAGGCGCGATCGCACGCTGGCGCGAGACGATGGGGGCCACCGATCCCGCCAAGGCCGCGCCAGGCACAATTCGCAATGCGCTCGGCGCGAGCATTCAGAATAACTGCACGCATGGATCCGACGCTCCGGAAACGGCGCGATTCGAAATTGGATATTTTTTCTCCGGTCTCGAACTGATTTAGAACTCGGACGCGATCCATCGTCAATAATCCACGCTGCCGGACGTTGCTGGCCGCACACAGAAATCTGTGGCACACTCGAACGTTCAAAAACCACGGCCGGGTTTGCGGGTTACGCCGCCGCAGTCGAACTCCGCGAAAAGAAATCGCCTGGCGAAAACGGAATATGGATCCGCAGCTAATCCGCAATTTTTGCATCATCGCGCACATCGACCACGGCAAATCGACCCTGGCTGATCGTCTCCTCGAGCTTACCGGGGCGCTGTCGCAGCGGGAGATGACGGCTCAGGTTCTCGACTCCATGGATCTAGAGCGCGAGCGCGGTATCACCATCAAAGCCAAAAGCATCCGGCTGCATTACACCGCTCACGACGGAAAAGAATATCGCCTCAACCTCATCGACACGCCCGGCCACGTCGATTTCTCCTATGAAGTTTCCCGCGCCCTTTCCGCGTGCGAAGGGGCGCTTCTGGTCGTGGATGCCAGTCAGGGCGTCGAGGCGCAGACGGTGGCGAACGCTTTTCTCGCTTCGCGCAACAATCTTTTTGTGATTCCAGTGATCAATAAAATTGATTTGCCCGCTGCGGAGCCTGATCGTGTAAAGGAGCAAATCGAAAATGTGCTCGCGATTCCAGCGGCTGACGCTTTGCTCATTAGCGCGAAAAGCGGCCTCGGCGTCGCTGAAGTTCTCGAAGCCATCGTAAAGCGCGTCCCAGCACCAACCGGCTCTTCCGATGCGCCTTTGCGCGCACTGATTTTCGACTCGTGGTTCGATTCGTTTCGCGGCGCGGTGATTCTGGTCCGCGTAATGGAGGGCCGCATCGCGCCGCGAATGAAAATTCGCCTTTGTGCCATGGATCAGATTTACGAAGTCGAAGCGCTGGGAGTGCTTACGCCCAAGCCCATCGTGCTGGAGGAGCTTGCGGCGGGGGACGTTGGTTTCGTCGTCGCCAATATCAAGCGCGTTGCTGATGCGCGCGTTGGTGACACCATTGTCGAAGCCGATCGCCCAGCCGCACCGCTTCCCGGTTTCGAGGCCATCAAGCCAATGGTCTTCGCCGGTCTCTATCCTGTTAACGCAAGCGACTACGAACTCCTGCGCGACGCACTTGGCAAACTGCAACTCAATGACGCCGCATTTTTCTACGAACCCGAAAATTCTGCCGCGCTGGGCTTCGGCTTTCGCTGCGGCTTTCTCGGATTGCTGCACATGGAAATTGTGCAGGAACGTCTGGAGCGCGAATTCGGAATCGCTCTCATTACCACTGCTCCCAGCGTCCGCTATCGCATCACCACCACGGCGAACGAAACCATCGAAGTCGATAATCCCACAAAATTTCCTCCGCCCGCACAGATTGCCCGGATCGAGGAGCCGATTCTGACTGCCATGATTATCACCTCAGAGGATTCCGTTGGTGCGATTTTGGCTCTTTGCGAGGAAAAGCGAGGCACGCAGAAGAATTTCGAATATCTATCGCCGACGCGCGTGATGCTCACGTACGAAATGCCGCTTAACGAAATCGTTCTAGATTTCTATGACCGACTGAAAAGCGTTTCGCGCGGCTATGCTTCGCTCGATTATCATCTGGCTGGCTATCGTGAAGCTGATCTGGTGAAACTCGACGTGCTCGTTGGTGGCGAGCCCGTCGACGCGCTCACGCTCATCTGCCACCGTGAACAATCCTACGAACGCGGGCGCGAACTCGTTTCGCGTCTTCGAAAATTGATTCCTCGCCAGCAATTCGAAGTCCCGATTCAGGCAGCTATCGGCAGCCGCGTCATTTCGCGCGAAACCATCAGCGCCCTGCGCAAAAATGTTCTCGCCAAGTGCTACGGCGGCGACATTTCGCGCAAACGCAAATTGCTCGAACGCCAGAAGGAAGGCAAAAAGCGCATGAAGCGCGTCGGCAAAGTCGATATCCCCCAGGAAGCTTTCCTCGCCGTCCTGAAAGTCGCCGCCGGCTCGGATTCGGAGGACTGACAATGCCCGAATCTCTAAACAGCTTAATTGAGATACACGACTCCGTCTTGACTTCTGTCGAAACACAAGGAAAACGGGTCAGACTTTCGTTCGAGGCGTACATTCACAAAAGCAAAGGCGTCCCGGGAGTCGATCCTGGCACCGGGTGGGTTCAGAACGTTGTTCTGACAATCGAAGATGCGTCGTGTGAAGGAAAATTTCAAAGTGTGCCGTGCGATCTAACGAATGGGAGCCTTGAAATTAACGGGGAACACATGAGTAATGAGATCCCTATTCCGTTAGACCGAAGCGGCAAGATCGTCCTGACTCTGTTGGCGAAGTGGACCGGAGAAAAACTCATTGCTCGCGGCGCCCGCATTTCTTTGGAGCTTTTAGGCGAAGCACAATACGTAGAAGAGGTAGATTTTTCCAAGCCGCGAGCACGCCACGAATCGCAACGCTGAACCCGCTGATCACTGACCACTTTTTTACTTCTTCTCCATCACCCTCGCGCCAATTTCTCCTCGCGCCAGCCGCACTGAAATCGCATCGCCCTCCGCCACATGCTCCGCAGAGCGCAACACGCGGCCTTCAGCGTCATAGGCGATCGCGTAGCCGCGTTCGAGCAACTGAAACGGGCTGCGCTCCTCGAGGCGCACTGCGGCCGCTTCGAGTTTTCTGCGCGCCGCGACCAAGTATCGCCTGGCGTGCGCGGAAAATTCGCTGGCGTCGCGTTCAAATCTTCGCCGCAAACGTCCCACACGCGCGCGCAAATCGAGCGACGCAATGCGCACTTGCACCACGGCGTATCGCCGGCGCTTTCGTGCCATCGCGCGTTCGAGCGCTGCGCGCAGTTCGCCGCTGCGCCGCTCCGCGCGGATGCGCAGCATTCCCACGCGTGCGCGCAAATCAAACGATCCGCTGCGCGCTCCCGCCATCCGCACGCGCTGCCGCGCAATTTCGAGCCGCCCGCGCAATCCCGCCGCGAGCGCTGCATTCATATCATCCACTCGCTGGCGGCTGCGGCGAACCAAATCCTCGGGCCGGCGAAACGCGCGATGCAGCGCAAGATCGCGCAGATGGCCACGCTTCGCGAGAAACAAATAACGCATGCGGTGCGCGAGCTGCCGCGTGCAATCGGTGATGTGCTTTTCAAATTCCGCGCGTGTGCGCACCACAATTTCCGCCGCGGCCGAAGGAGTGGGAGCGCGCATGTCCGCGGCGAAATCGGCGATGGTCGTGTCCGTCTCGTGTCCAATGCCCGTGATGATCGGAATTTCCGAAGCCGCAATCGCGCGAACCACGATTTCCTCGTTGAACGCCCACAAATCCTCGAGCGAGCCGCCGCCGCGCGCGACGATCATCACGTCGACGAGCGCGGCGCGGTTGAAGTGGCGAATCGCGCGGACGATTTCCTCCGGCGCGCCCTCGCCTTGCACTTTCACGGGATACAAAATCACGTGCAGATTCGGAAAGCGCCGCCGCAGCACGCGCAGAATGTCGCGAATCGCCGCGCCCTGCGCCGAAGACACAATTCCAATGCGGCGCGGCAGCGCGGGCAGCGCTTTCTTGCGCGCCGCGTCGAAAAGCCCTTCGGCTTCGAGCCGCTTTTTCAGTTGTTCGAATGCCAGTTGCAGCGCGCCGAGTCCCACCGGTTCGATGTGCGAAACGTAAATCTGATATTCGCCGCGCGGCTCGTACACGCTGACGGAGCCGCGCACGGTGACGTGCAGTCCATCCTCGGGACGAAACTTCAGGCCGCGCACCTGATCGCGAAAGCAGACGCAACGGATCTGCGATTTCTCGTCCTTCAGCGTGAAATACAAATGCCCCGATTGCGCTGCGCGGAAATTCGAAACTTCGCCCTCCACCCACAAGTCTCGAAATTCGTTGTCGAGCAAATCGCGGATGCGAAGATTCAGCTCGCTGACGCGCCAAACGTGTTTATCGGGGATTAGATTGAGCAAAAACTGAGTCATTTGCGTTTCATCGCTCGCTCATTTGCGGAACGAGCCGAAAACCCAAAACAGCAGCGTCAAAACAATACTGATGACGATGCACGTCACCACCGGAAAATAAAATGTGCCGTGACGCCCGTGGTAGGAGATATCTCCGGGCAAGCGGCCGATGCGGAACGGAAGTTTGCCCGCGCCGAGCAGAGTTGCGCCGGCCACGGCAATCACGAGCCCTAAAATCAGCAACCCCTTGCCCAATTCGCGCGCAGGTTCCATGACGCATTCTCGCGCTTCATTCTACCTGACAATTTGGAACTTGGCTGAGCTCGTTGGCATCCGCCGAAGGGAGTTTGTAGATTCAGACGCGGAATGCCCACGCTTTGCGGACGAAGCTTCCTCCCTGTTTGGACAAGCAGCAAGTTGCGGGAAGGCATCGCCAAAGTGGCGTGAGGGAAAAGCGCCCTCGCCTTTACTTTTCCACAAGGAGCAAATTGGAAACGTGCGGGCGATTTCGCTGCGGACGGGATTGCCTCTACGGGGAGGTTACAGTAGGCTGTAGCAGTTTTGCCCGGTGGAGTAATGATGACTGTCTTTCGCGGCCGGAATGATTTCACGACAAAAAGGAAAGACGGGCGTTGAACACAAGCGTCTCAGCACCCACAGGGCGCAGCTCGCGATCACGAGCGTACATGTGGTTCGGGTACGCCCTTTCGGTTGCGTGCCTGGTATGGGTGCTGTACGACTTCCACGTCCAGACGGCGCTGGAACAGCTTGAAGATGTGAGCTGGAAGTGGGTGGCGCTGGGAATCGGGCTGGACGTCGCGAGTTACGTGGTGCAGGCGCTGCGGTGGAAACTGCTGCTGGCGCCGTTTGCGCGCGTGAAGATGAAGGATGCGGTGCGGGCGGTGTTCGCGGGGCTGTTCGCGAATTTGATCTTTCCGTTGCGGCCGGGAGAGCTGTTGCGCGCGTATCTAGTGTCGAAGGCGGAAGATATCGGTATGGGGACCGTGGTGGGTTCGGTGCTGGTCGAGCGGCTGATCGACCTGGTGGTTACGACGGCAGGGCTGGGCGTGATGTTAATGTTCGTTCCTGCGCCGCTGCGTTTCCGGCATGGCGCCAACGCGTTGGGCATAGCGACGCTGGCCCTGCTGGGGCTTTTCGTCGCAATGATTCTCTACATCGAGCTGCGTTTCGGCGGCGACCCGCGGCGGATGTCGGGTGGCAAGCGTGTGCCGGGGAAATTAATGTCGGCATTGATGGGGTTGCACGCAATGGGGACGTCACCGAGTTTTTATCCAGCGGTTTTTACGTCATTGCTGATGCCGTTTTGCCAAGTGCTGGCGCTGTGGGCGCTGATGAAGTCGTACGGGATCGGGTTGCCGCCGTTCCTGGGGCCGGCGGTCGTGCTGCTGGTGATCAACCTGGGCGTGTCGCTGCCGAACGCGCCGGCGAATGTGGGTTCGTATCAATTTTTCTGCGTGCTGGGGCTGAGCATTTTCGCGGTGGTGGACAAAACGACGGCGACGGGATTTTCGATTTTTGCGTTCCTGATGATGAATCTGCCATTTTTCTTCCTGGGATTTTACGCGGTGATTCGCAGCGGGCTGTCGATGCGGTCGATGCGCGAGCAGATGAGCCGGTTGCCGAGTGAGGCGCGAGCGTCGCAGACGTGACGATCCGCGCTGCCAAACAAAATTCTGCCCTTCCTAGTGTGCCGCAGCCAAGCGATTGTATTTTTTCAAGACTTCGCGGAGGCGATCGTGGGGGAGGGCCTCGACGGTGCGGTTGTCGACACCGGTCATGGTTTTGGCGGCGACCAGGGCGTTGATGACGGCCTCTTCGACGGCTTGAACAGTGGCTTCGAAGAGCGAGTCCATGTGATCGTTGGGCATCATGGTGACCTGAGTGGGCTTTTGCGCAAGGCCGGCGCCGGGATTGGCTGTGGAGAAAGCGATAAAAATGTCGCCGGAGCCGTCGCCGGAAATGCTGCCGAGGCGGCCGAGGCCTAGAGTGACGCGTCGAGCGAGGCGCTTGAGTTGCGTGGGGAGAAGAGGCGCGTCAGTGGCAAGGACGACGATGATGGAGCCGCGATCTTCGACGGCGGGATTGCCGCGCAGCGACCAAATGGGTTTGCCGGGAATTTCGCGGCCAACAGGGACTCCGGCGATGCGCAGAAGATGACGCGTACCGAAGTTGCATTGGACGAGGACGCCGACAGTATAGCCGCCGAATTTGTCGGGGAGTTTGCGTGACGCGGTGCCGGTGCCGCCTTTGAATTCGAAGCAAATCATTCCTGTGCCGCCGCCGACGTTGCCTTCTTCGATGGCACCGCCGTGAGCGGAATCCATTGCGGCAAATGCGTCGGCGGGCGTGACGTGAAAGCCGTTAATGTCGTTCAAATAGCCGTCCCAGGTTTCAGCGACGACGGGGAGCGACCACCAGTCCTCGGTTGGGGCTTGAAAGCCGTTGTGGAATTCCCAATTGATGACGGCGTCGCGGACAACGCCGACGCTGTGCGTGTTGGTGATGAGCACGGGACCAGTGAGGAAGCCGGATTCTTCGACCCAAGTGGTGCCAGTCATTTCACCATTGCCGTTTTCGGTGAACCAGCCAGCGAAGACTGGGTCAATGGAATTTTTGCCGCGCGGGAAGATGGCAGTGACTCCGGTGCGGACGGGGCCCTTGCCGACGGCGAGTTTTCCGGAGCCGGAGACCAAAGTTTTGTAGCCGACTTCGACGCCGGAGACGTCGGTGATGGAGTTGAGTGGGCCGGGGGCGCCTTCGAACGGGACACCAAGGTCGCGCGCGCGCGGCTGGCGCACTTGCGCGGAGCACGCGAATGAAAATGCCGCAAGAAAGGCAGCCAAGAATATTAAGAGTTTCGCGAGCTGGTGGTGATTCATTTTGGATCCTCGTGGTCCTTGAAAAATCTTTGATACAATTTCCGCCAGACGGCTCCGCCCCGATTAGCCCGCAAGATAATTACAGAGAGCAAGGCCACAGCGAGGAGAGTGCAAATAATTTCGATAATGAAATCCTTCACGCCACTATCCTCGAGACTTAAAATGAGTCACTGCCCGCGAATCGCATGAGTTGTTCTCCTCGGGCGTGCCGAGCTTTTATCGCAATGAAGAGCGCAATCAATTTTTGAGCTTCAGCGAGGCCGCGAAATCGGCGCGCGCACTCGAAAGCAACTCGGTATTCTTCGCAAGCTCATCCTCAAGGATTTTTTCTTGCGCGGCGACGAGTTGCCAGTTGCCAGCCTCCGCGGCTTCGGTCATGCCGGGCAATTCGAGGTGTGCGTAAGTATAGCGCGCAGCATACAGCGTGTGCTTGAACCACGGGCGTCCGGGAATGCCGGCGGGATCGCACCAGTTGTGCTCGACTTGCATCATGACGCGATTCAGATTTTCGGCGGAGGCGCCATCGACTTGACCTGAAGCCAACGCATGAGCCGTGGTGACGTTCAGTTCCTGCGCCGATTTCTCGAATTCGGAGATGCGCTGGTAGAGGCCATCGAGATTTACGTGGCTGCTGACATGGCTTGTGGCGTCGAGATCGCGAACGTAGCCGCAAATCTGGCCGGCGTAGAACGCGAAATCGTAGGGGAGAACGTCACTATTGGCGAGGCGGAGCGAAAGCACGCCCCAGAGTTGCGACATCAGCGTTTCATAACGATAGCCGGGATCGCCGAAGTGATTCATCCAATAAAAATCATCGTACATGGAGTGATAAACCCCGTAGGGACCGTCGAATTGCAGGAGCATTGTGGGGATGCCGAGATAATTCAGAAAGACAGTGTGATCGGAGCCGCTGCCGATGCGCGTTTCGGCGAGATCGGCGTCAGTGAGATGCGGATTTTTCAACTCGAGGGAACGCGATGCGCGCCATTCATCGTAAAGAGTCCCGCCGGAGGGCGCGGGCAGCGTGCGGGTGACGTCAACGAGCAGCGGCGCGAGGGATCCCACGGCGCTGCCGTGGAAAATGGGTCCCGCGGCGGAAGAATCGACGTTGAGATAGGCGACGGCGTTTTTCTTGAGCTTGTCGGCGTACTGTTCGCCCCATTCCGTGGAGCCAGTGAGCGCGTATTCCTCGCCGTCCCAATCGCAAAAAACGA
>Ga0307373_10001144_pt1 | contig 50062 bp, 6 predicted proteins | sample OX2MG_FD_202534 | JGI IMG/M metagenome (GOLD analysis project Ga0307373, IMG submission 202534) | Soil microbial communities from Risofladan, Vaasa, Finland - OX-2 | ecosystem: Environmental > Terrestrial > Soil > Coastal area > Acid sulfate soil | place: Finland: Risofladan, Vaasa | collected...
TTTGATCGGTGGCCAGCAAGTTGCCCAGGTTCTGGGCGGTGGGCAGCGGGTTGGGCTGAGTGGCCGCTGACGCATCGGTGGTGGAGGCCGGGTTGGTGGCCTGGCCGGAGGTGGCGATCAGCGGCGAGTGGTCGGGCAGGCCCTGCACCGTGATGCCGTTGGTCGCATAGCGGATGTCGGCGTATTGGACCGTCGAGCCGGGCGGCAGCGGCGCCTCTTGCAGGCCGATCGTCAACTGATAAGCCCCGCTGCTCTGGCCGCCTTGGAGGTTGTTGATGTTGGCTCCCAGGCTGCGGACGCGCACGAAGTATTGGTCGGTGCCGCTGGCGCTGCCACCGGAGGGCACCGGCAAGATCACCCGGAAGCCAGGATCGTGCTGGTTGGTGCTCTCCAGGTTGCGCTGGCCAGGGTCGGCCAAGCTGCCGGGACTGTAGAGCGTATCGCTCAAGCCCGGATTGGCCGGATCGTAGTTGCCGTTCAACAGCGTGCTGCCGGCCAACGGTTGCGCCAGGTTGCCGGGGAAGCCGGTTCCCGTGGGAGGCGCCGTCGTCAGCAGGCTGGGATTCAGGGCCTCCTGCGAGGCATCGTTGCTGCGGGCCAGCACGGTGCCGTTGGCGTCGACCAGTTCCAGCACGGAGTCGAGTCCGGGTGAGGTGTTGCCCAGCGACATCCAGACCTGGGTGCCGGGCTGCGCCTGGAACGAATAGACATCGGTGTCCGAGGGAGCGTCAGGGCTGATCGTGCCGTTGACGACAAAGCCGAGCCGCTGGTTGTCGTCGCCGCTGGTGAGGTTGGGCGCGAGCTGCCCCAGCGGCTGGGCGGTGGTAGGCGTGCCGTTGCTGTTCACTCCGCCCGTGTAGGCGGGTTCCGTCTCGTTGACTGTGGCAACGTTGTTGTCGTTGCTGTACTGATCGAGCGTGATGCCATTCCAAGCGCCGGCCGACGCTCCGCCGGCAGTGACGCCACCCGCACCGACCGACTGCGTACTGAAGTGCAGGTCGGTCATCAGCACGCCGGAATCGTAGAGGTCGTCCGAGGCGTCGGCGATGGCAATGGTCAGCGTGTTGGCGCCTGGCTGGACGGGGAACGACGCCACCAAGCCAGAAGTCAGACCGTTATACTCGATGTTATAGGGTGACTTTCCAGTCGCGGGATTGACCGAATTATCAAGGTTGAAGAAAGCGCTATTGATCGAGACCAGGTTGCCTTTGGAGTCATGAATGAAGTTGGTTGTTTGGTCCCCATTGATGAATCCTGCCAGGATGTCATTAAACGGCGAGCCGACGAAATCGGGATATTCCTCGCTGCCGAATTGAAATTCGAACTTGCCCGATTTAATGCCGGAGTTGGGATCGACCGTAAAGTTGATCGTAAGTTCGTTGGCATCGTTCGTCGCAGTGCCACCAATCAGGGCTGACAGGCGGGGATCGCCGGGGCCGTTCCACGCTCCGGTCCAATCGGGACTGGTATTCTGGTCCGGAATTTGAGCATTGCCGGTTGTTAGAATCGTTCCCATCTGCGGTATCTGCAGCGGCACGCCATCGCCGTTCGCGTAGGTGCCCTGCTGAATGGGGTTGGCCGAGACCAGTGAGGAACTGGTGATCGTCACGCCGGTGGCAAGCGGCCGCAGCAACATGGCGTTGACCAGAGTCGCGGCAGTGGTCGTGGTCGTGACGGCGAGCTGCTTGCCGGAGGGTGGGAAAGTCGGTATTCCCGATGTGTTGACGTTGCCGCCGACACCCGTGTTGTTGCTGTCGTATTGCGTGCGACCATCCGGCGTCAGGCCCGCGCCTGCGGTCGAATCGGTGAGCGCCGTCAGGATCACGGGGTGGTCCGGCATGCCGAGCACTTGCACTGAGCCGCCGACGCGATTGGTGATGTCGAGCGGCGTACCGGTCGCCGTAAAGCCGGCATTTTGACCCGATAGCTTGACAACCAGACTTGCGGAAGAGCTGCTTTCCAATTTCAACCCCCCCGTGGTGTCGACATTGGGCACCACGATCGGCCCCTCGACCACGTGGACGATGTCCGTATCGTCCCAGACCGACGGCGTATCGAGCGTGCCGGGCCTGACCAGCATGCCGTTGATAGCGACGTGGTTCAACGTGTTGCCGATCTTGTTGAGCCGGACTAGTGGACCGTCGTTGGTATCGAATTGCGTGAAGCGGTCGATGGATCCCGTGCTGCGGCCCCAGTCGGGCACAATGGCGGACGTCAACGAATCGGCGTTGATGCTGATCGTCGCTCCGTCATTGTTTTCAAAGACGTTGTTCACAACGACTGGCTGTGCGCCAAGCACGTAGATGGCCGCCGCATCGTTGCCTTCCAGATCGCCTCGCGAACCCGTGGCCAGCCCGCTGGCATTGTTTTCAATCGTGCTGTCGGCGATGCGCACGGTAGCCTGGTGAATTTCCACGGCGTCGAACGAATCGGAATTGCCGTTCACCGTCGACTTGCCGCCCGCGTAGGCGACGAACGTGTAATCGAGGCTGCCGATCGAAGTGGGCGAGAAATAGAGGCCCGCCCAATCGCCGGGAGCCGCCAGATTGGCTGAGGCCGACGTGCTGGTGCCGATGCCATCGGTAGCGAAAGTGCCTCCGCCGCCATAGCCGTTGTCGCGAAGCGAGGTGAACACGATCGGTTGGCTCGCCGTGCCTTCAGCGATCAAGTTCGCGCCGGTCTGGGTTTCGATGCGCGCCGAGTTGAGTTTCACCGTTACGCCCGGAAGAATATCGAGGCGAGCGCTCTGGCGGGCTGTGTCGTCCAACGCCCCGCCGGGATTGCCTTGTAGCATCAAATTGTCCGACAAGACGTAGGGCATATCGGTTGCCGTCCAAACCGCATCGACGGCCAACGATTGGGACGCTTGCGTGACGGAATCTTGCGTGCGCACAAAGAGGCCGTTCAGCGTATTGGCGACGACGTTTGAGGTCACGCTCAACGGCGAGGCAAAGTAGCCGGTCGCCGACTCGACTAAGGAAACCTGGTTGCCGTTGACGACTGCGTCGGCGGCGATTCCGGCCGTGTTGATCGCAGCCGCGGTTTCGGTGGCGACGGTCGTGTTCGAATCCGCCACGGTGTACGTGATCGCGATGTTGCCCGTGGTGACAGGAGTCGTGTCGGTACTGAGATGGTACTGGAAGGTGAGCGACGCGCCTGTCTTGGGGTTGTTGATGACGAACGTCGTCCCATCGGTGATCGCGCGGGCGGCCGACGTGCTCAACGTACTGGAACTGACCGCCGTGACGCCGGCGCCTTGAATGTTAGTGAACTGGAAGCTCGTCGCCCCGCTGAGTACCACTTGGTAGAACGTCACCCCGGACAACGTATGGCTGGCCGTGACGGCCGAGACGCCGATGCCCGCGGCGTTGATGGCGGCCGTCATTTCGCTGGCCACGATGGCCGCGGTGTCTCGCGCGGTGTAGGTGACGCCGATGTGGCCCGCGGCGGCCGCGCCGGTATTGAACTCGAAGGTGGCCTGCACGCCGGTCGCCAGATTGACGACCACAAACGTTTCGCCGTTGGTGACCTGGGCCCCGGTCGGCGCCGTGAAACTGTCGGGCGTCGAGGCGATCACGCTCGAGGCGCCCGAAATGCTCACCTGGGCGCTGCTGGCCGCCGCGCTGGCCGTGACGCCGATCGCCGCCGCGTTGACGGCGCTGACGATATTGGCGGCAACTTGCGCGGCCGTGTCGGGAGGCACCGCCGGAAGCGTGCCGACCGCCGGTTTGCCCGGATTGAAGAGCGCCGGATAGTTTCCGTCCGGCAGCTTTGCGCCCAGCGTCGGCACCGGGACGACCAGGTCGTTGACGAACTCGAAGACGGTACTGACGCCCGTGTTCGGATTGGTGACCACGAATGTCTCGCCCGCCAGAATCAGGTTGCCGGCCGCGGCGGTCAGCACGGTCGCGCCCGGCTGCGTGACGGCCAGCGTGTTGCCCGAAATGTCGGGCCCGGCCCGCTCGTAATCGGTAATGAAGGCCTGCGACACGGGCGGAATTTGGCCGGTGGCGAGCACCGTGCCGTTATCGACGAAAGTGCTCGTACTGCCGCCGCCGACGACACCGACGAGCACGTTCTCGCCGCCCGATACCGTGCCGCGATAAACCTTATAGCCCGTGGCTCCGGGAACCGCATACCAACTCAGCGTCACTTGACTGCTGGAACCGGTGACGGCGATCGACGTTTCGTTGGTGGGCCTGCTGACGGGAGTCGGCACCCCGCCGATGGACTCCATCACGCTCTCCAGGCCGGCGGTTTCGCCCGAGGGACCGACCGCGGTCACCAAATAGTAATACGTGCCGGCGGCCAGACTGCCGCCGGTTGTGGACGCGCTGGGGCTGGTTTGGATGGGCGAGGGCAGGTTGCCCGGAATGTTGGCCGGGCTGCCGTAGACGGTTTCCGCGAAGCTGTTGGGATCGGCCGAGACGGCCGAGTCACGGCTTTCGAGAATCGTGTTGTTGGTGATGGCGGGCCGCGAGCCGTCGATATAGATCGGCGTATAGGCCGCTTGCTGGCCGTTGACGCTCACGGTGCCGCCGGCGTAGGTCAGCCGGGCATGGTTGACGCTGTCGAGAAAGGCACCTTCCGCTTCCATGTCGGCCGCCGCACCGAAGACGATGCCGCCCCAGTCCCCCGGCGACGGCGCCGTGACCGTGTCGGTCACCGAGCCGACCGAGTTGTCGTGAAACGAGGTGAAGTACACCGACGACGTCGGCGTGCCCAGCACCTGCAAGGCCGACTGGCTGCGGTCGACGTTGGGTGCGTTCACGCCCACGCTGATATTGGCCCCCTCCAGCTTGAACACCGCCCCGGCGTCGACCATCACCGAGACGTCTTGGGGAATGTTCATGGTGGCGCCGTCGGCCAGCGGTGTGGAACCCTGGGCCGGCGACGTGGTGCCGATCTGATAGGCCTGCGCGTTGGAGACGGCGGACAGCACCGGAGTGCCTTGGGCGTTGATGACGAGCTGGCCGGAGCCAGTCAACGAGACCCACCAGGCCGCGGGGCCGGTGTACGCCATGGCGTTGGTGGAAACCTTGGCCAGCACCGCGCCGCCGGCCGCGGCGCTCAAGGGCGACGCATTGACGGCGGCCGCCATGGCCGCGGCAATCGCCTGGGCCTGCGCGCCCAAGGGCACGACGACGGCATAATTGCCGTCGGCCAGATTGCCGCCGGCCGCGCCGCTGGTGACGAACTCGAAGGTCGCCATCAGAGAACCCGAGGTGATTTGGAAGGTCGGCTTGGACGTGTTGTTGATGGTGATGGTGCCGGCGCCGATCGAACCGGCGACGGTGGCGCCCACTGGCACCCCGATGCTGTTGTCGGGTCCGGCGGTGCCCAACACGCGCACGATCTTCGGCGAGGCCATCAAGGCCGGCGAGCCCTTGGCATCCACGAACGCGGCGCCGGTGACGTCGACCACATTGCCGTTGGCCACGGGACTGACGCTGTTCGACAAGTCGCCCAGGGCCACTTCGTCCTGAATGGCGCTTACGATGCCCTGGGCCACCTGAGTCGCGGTGTCGGGCAACCCTCCCGCGCCGCTGTTGAAATTGACGGCCACGTTGCCGTCGGTAACCTGGCGGCCGTCGGCGGCGAATTCGAACGTCACCGGAGCGTTCTGGCCGTCGTTGACGACGAACGTCTGGCCGTCGAGATTGGCGGCGCCGCCGGCCGGCGCGATCAGGCGGTCGGCGGCCACTTGTAGCGCTTGCGAGACCGTCGTGTAGAGCGGCACCGTATCCAACACGTTGCCGGTGCCGTCCACTTGTTCGACGGTCGTGGCATTGTTGGGCGGCGCCTTATCGACGAAAATCGTGTTGCCGACGTCGAACCAGAAGTTGTAGGCCCCGCCGCCGGTGCCCTCGGAGTTGCCGACCAAGGGATTGCCGTCGACATCGGTCAGCGTGCCGCTGGCGCCGCGGGTGAAGTCGAGCTGGAGCTGGTATGGCCCTTGGGTCGTGCCGCCGTAGCCGCTGCCGGCCACGGCCGGATTGAACTGCGTGTTGCCCGTGCTGCTGACCGCCAAATAATACGTGCCCGGCGCAAGCTGCGTCTGCAGCAGCGAATCGTTGCCGTAGTAGTCGTCGTTGCGCGAGATGATCTGCCGCGAGACGCTGTAGGTGACGCCGGAAACGCTGTTGTGCGTGACCGTCACCGGGCCGCTCAGCACCACCTGATCGAAGGCGACGGTGGCGGTGACATCCAGTCCGGTGGCCTTGGCCTGGGCATTGATGGCGTTGGCCACGTCGACGGCGACCTGGTGCGCGCTGTCGCCGGTGGAGAAGTCAATGGCCACGTTGCCGGCGGCCGCCGCGCGGCCATTGGCGGCGAACTCGAAGGTGATTTGCGGGTGCGTGCCGTCGTTGAGGGTCAAGGTGCCCGTATCGACGCCGCCGCCCACGCCACTCGTCGGCGTTTGCGGCTCGACGATCTGTATCACGTTCGACTGGCCGTACAGCGTGAGCACGCTGTTCAACTGGCTGGGTTGCTGGGAATACAGCACCTGGTCGGAGCTTTGCGAGTAGCCGACCTGGCCTACCTGCAGGGCATAACTCACCTGACCTTGGCTGCCCGAGGGAGTGACCGTAACGGGGCCGCTCACGTCGACCACGTTGCTCTGCACGGTGACGACAAGCTGCAGACCCGCGTTGGCCGCGGCGGCGGTGATGGCGTTGGCGATGTCGTTGGCCACGACCTGGCCGGTGTCGGTCGTGTTGTAGGCGATCGGCGTATTGGTGTCGGTTGCGGCTAGTTGGCGGCCGTTGGCGGCGAATTCGAAGGTGAGGGTCTGCGTTCCTTCAGAGACGCTGAAGATGCTGCCATCGACCACGGCATTGCCGACCGGTCCCGTGGCCGAGGGGACGGTGATCGAGTTCAAGTTCGCCGTGGCTGGGGTGACGGTGACCGGCCCGGTGATCTCGACCTGGTTCTGGAATACGCTGGCCAAGGCGTTCAGCCCCGCCTTGGTCGCGGCGGTGTTGATCGCGCTGACGATGTCGCCCGCCACGGTCGCGGCGCTGTCGGTGGAGTTGTACGCGATCGGCACGTTGCCATCGGTCACTGTCCGGCCGTTGGCGGCGAATTCGAAGGTCAGGGTTTGCGTGCCGCCGCTGATCGTGAACGTGCTGCCATCCACGACTTCCGTGCCCACCACGCCCGCCGTCGAAGGAACCGTGATCAGGTTGAACGATTTGTCCAAGGGGGTGACGGTCACCGGGCCGCTCAGATCGACCTGGTTGGCGTAGGCGCCGGCGGACACGTTCAGGCCCGTGGCGTTGGCGGCGCCGTTGATCGCCTTGGCGATGTCGGCGGCGACGGTCTGCGCGGTGTCGGTCGTGTTGTAGGCGATCGCATTGTGACCGTTGGCGGCAGCCTGGCCGTTGGCAGTGAACTCGAAGGTCAGCGTTTGCGTGCCGTCGGTCACGGTGAACGTGCTGCCGTCGACCACTCCCGCTCCGACGGCGCCGGTCGACGTCGTGGAGGGCACCGTAATGACGTTGAACAAGCCGCGCTGGGCGATCGTCTCGGCGCTGAACTGGCCGGCCGAGTGCAACGTGAACTGATACATATCCACGTTGTCGCTCTGCGGCGTGTAGATCGATTGCCCATGCAGGATGTCGGCGTTGCCGGGATAGACGGGTTCGGGAGCGGCTCCGGTGGCGGGGTCGTTGCCGCCGAGGCCCATGATGGTGCCCGGCGGACCTTCGGCGTCGTAGCCCAGGCCGAGCAGCCGGCCGGTCTGCTGCATGGCCGCCGTAAACCAGGGGCCGCCATAGAGGCTCTCGTTGGCGTAAACCTGGGCGTTCATCACGGCCAGATATTCCGGCACCCCATTGACGGTGTTTGGACTGTTGGGAGCGGGTCCGGCGATCGCGTCGAGGCCGGAAGAGACGGTGGCATTGACCGCCTGTACTTGGCCGGTCACGATGCCGAAATCGGCGGCGCCCAGCGTCTCGTCGCTGACTTCCTTGAACTGCACGCCGAGGTAATTGGCCCAAAGCTGGAAGATCTGCCGGGCCAGGTTCTCCTGCGCGCTGGTGATGACGTTGGTCAGCGGCGAGACGGCCGTGCCGCCGTAGTTGAGGGGGAAATTGTAGGTGTAGGTCGGTATGGTGCCCGGCGTGGGCTGCGCGGCGAAAGCGCCCTGCCCCAAGGGCGACTCGCTGTAGTCGACGTGCTGCTCGACCGGGTCGTTGCGCACCCCCACGCCCGTGTTTCCGCCCGGTATGCTCACGTCGGGACTGACGCTGGTGGCCCCCAGCACCGTATCGATCACCTGGTGCTGCGTCTGCGGAGTGCTTTCCAAGTTGACGACCGTGGGCGCCAAACTCGGTTGGGAAGCGTCGCCGAACGTCGGACCCGGCTCCGGGATGGCCGTGGTCAGCGGTTGGGTGGCGGCCTGGCCACTGCTCGAATTCACGACCTGTTCGTCGTTGCCAATCCGCAGGCGCATCGCTCCCGTGCCATAAGTGCTGAGCGGATCCGCGAAGAGGAGCGTGGCCTTGTTGCTGGTGCTGTCGAAGCTGACCGAGCTGGGCGTGACGGCGCTTTGGCCCGTCGTGTTGGCCGTGTTGCCCGTGACGATGAGCTGGAACAGCCGCGGGTCGAGCTGGTTCACGGTCTGAGCCAGCGGCTGAATCGCCTTGTTGAAGTAAACGTCGATCTCGTTGGTATTCTGCTGCAGTTGCTTCGTGGTCGTGTTGTAAGCGACCGGTTCGGGGACGACCGACACCACCTGCGGCCCCGTGTCGACGGTAAAATCCACCTGCAAGTTGGGCTGCGCCGCGTTGCCGCTGCTGAACAGGTCGGGCGGCGAATTGGTGTCGGCCAGCGCCGTGGGGCCGCTGCCCAGCAGCGTGATCTGATACTCGCCGTCGGTCAGCGTCTGGTCGAAGCGCAGCACGACCTCGTTGGGCGTGCCGCCGATGCCGACATAGCCCGGCTTGACCGCCACGTCGTCGGGCGTGTCGAGCTTGCCGTCGGCGCCGGCGCCGACCACCTGAATGCCGCCGAGCGTGGTGGGATCGATGACCGCGCCCTGATTGAACGTCAGATCAAGCTCTTGCGGCGCGGTGTGCAAGACAGGCACCTGGCCGGCCGTGTTGGGCGAATAGACCACGTCGCCGCTGTTGGCCACGATCGAGATCAGCATCGGCGCGCCGCTCAGCATGGCCCGCTCTTCGAAGCGTTCCACAAAGGCGCGGCGCTTCAAGGCCTTCTCAGCCGAGCGGCGGGTGGCTTTCTTGCGTCGAGAGCCGTTGCGGCCACGGCCGTGGTCAGTATCCGCGGAACTAAAAGGGTGGAGCGAGCGCCACATCCCCATGGAACGTTTCTCCTAGAACAAATCGATTCTCACCGGGCGTCGAGGCAAACAGAAAGCGAGACTCAATTGTCTATTCAGCCCATTCTGTTCGCAATACGCAAACTGTCTTAACCGCCTATTTTGCCTGGCCCGTGACGTATGGAATATGCGCCGCTGAAACGACAACCAAGCACCATGAACTGGTGCCTTGCTTGCCCTTGGTTGCCGATCAGCCCGCACTGGATTTGACCTGCCAAGGCAGGGAAAGCTAAGTTCCATTAAAACTCGCACTTCGGGCAAGTCAACAAAAAAGCGATCTGGCGTCGGGCCGGAAGCTGTGTGTCGGGTGGGATGATGCCAGCTCATGTGAACCAGATCCTTACAGCGGGGTGGTGCGGTTCATGGTGCCGAACTGCGGCAACGGCGGCGATTGCTGGTACTCCGGCGAGTCGATGATCTCGTCCTGAATGTCGGCTTGCGTCTTGCCTCCCCGCAGTTGGGCGACGTAGGTCGACAGCTCCGAGGCGGTCGGCGCCCGGTTCAGGTACTGCTGGAAGAATCCGGTCACGTCGTTGGAGTAGGCCTCGACGCTGGTCTCGAAGCCGAGCACGACTTCGGGCGGGGTCATGGCGCCGCTGTCGAGATTGCTGGTCCAGAATTGCAGGCCGGCCGGGTCGGGTTCGCGGTTGAGCAGCCGTTCGTAGAGGGTCGTGACCCAGGCCGCGTGGGGCGACAGTGTGGGGTGGGCGGCCGCCGACTGGTTCATGAACTCGGGCGAGCTGATCATGCCGGCCACCACGGTCTCCGGCCCGCCCGTCTGCTGCCAGATGCCGATCCAGTAGCTCAGCCCGCCCGCATCGGGCGTCCGCAGCAAGAACTGCTCGTAGTACCGGGAGACGATCGGCGCCAAGCGTTCGTAGCTCAAGAAGATGCCGGAGGCAATGACGCTGTAGGGCTGTCCCTGGGCGATCAGCGTGGTCCAGTATTGCAGGCCCGCCAGGTCGGCCGGCCGATCGAGCACCTGGTGATACAGCTTGTCGACCACCGCCGCCTGCTGCGACAACAGCGTGACCGTGGTCGCCGGACCTGAGCTGCCGCCGGCCACGTCCTGGTACGTGAACTGGTCGTAGCCCTCGAAGCCGGCGTTGGGCGTAAAGGTGAACGAGCCGTCGGAGTTGAGGACGACCGTGCCGTGCGAAGGCAGACTCACGAGTTGTGCCGTGGTTCCGGCGGTGACGATGTCATTCGAGAGCACGCCGGTGGCCGCCGACGCGGTGCTGCTGACGCTGTCGCTGATGATATACGTGTCGGCGACGGCCACCGGGACGGAGCTGACGTCGATGGTGAACGTCTGTGGCGGCGACTGCAGCTTGTTGCCCGGATCGAGCAGCGCCACGCTGATGGTCGCCGGGCCACTGGCCCCGGCCGCCGGCGTGAACGTCAGGTTGCCGGTGGCGGCATCGATGGCCGGTCCGTTGCTGAAGAGCGACGCGTCGCTGTCGCTGATGACGACAAACTCGAGCGGCTGGCCGCTGGGAGTCGATCCGGCCAAGATGTTGGTGGCCCAAGCGGGAATCGTTTGCGGGCCCGCATTGACCGCGACTTGCACATTGGCACCGGCCTTGAAGCTGGGGATTTGGCCGGGCGAAACGACGTTCAGGCTGACGGTCGCCGGCATCGAAGTCTCGGGCGTGCTGCCGCCGGTCACGGTGAAGTTGAAGCTGTCGCTGCCTGTGATATCCTGCGACGGCACATAAATGACTTCGTCGTTCAAGACGGAAGTGTTGACGGCGGTGATGGCGCTGCCCAACGTCTTGCCGTCGGACGTGAGATAGAGCGTGCCGTTGGCGGGCAGCGAGGTGATCGTGGCCGTGAGCATATAGCTGGCGCCCGTGGGCGGAGTGCCGCCCAACGTGATCAACTGCTGGACGTTTTCGGCCACGGTCACGCTCTGCGGCGTCGCCGTCGGCATGACGTTCGCGACCGTGATGACAAAGGTCTCGCTGACCGTGTTGACGCCGCCGTTGGCGGTGCCGCCGTTGTCGGTGACCGTCACGGTGATGGTCGCGGTGCCGGCGACGCCGGCCGCGGGCGTATAGAACAGCGTGCCGGTGCTGTTGGGATTGGTGTAGCTGACGGTCGGGTTGGGCACCAGCGAGGGATTGCTGGAAACCGCCGTGACGCTGAGGATCTGCGATTCATCGAGACCGGCTGAAATGCCCGTCAAGCCGATCGAACGCTCGACGCCGTCGTCGCCGGCTTGCTGAGCGGCAATCGGGTCGAGGGTGGGCGGATCGTTGATTCCGGTCACCACGATGTTGGCGGTCAGCGGCGCGGAGGTGTTGTTTCCGCTGCCGCTGTTGACGGCGGTGACCGTCAGCGTGGCCACGCCGAACTGGTCCGGCGCCAGGGTGAAGTGCAGCGTGCCCGTCGTGGCGTTCGGATCGAGCGAGATCGAAACCTCCGGCTTCCCGGTGATGGGATCCGTAGCGAACAGTGCCGGGTTGTTGACGGTGACGTTGAAGCTCACGCTCTCGCCCGCCAGTCCGGGCGACACGGAGAACACGAAATTCGGCACGGAGATCGGCAGGTTGTTGCGGCCGTGCTGGCCGCCGCTGGCCGCAACCGTGTTGTCTTCCCAAGTGCTATAGCTGGACGACATGGCAAAGGAGGGCGGCTGGTTGAGCTCGCCTACGGCGACGGTGGCCAGGGCGGGCGAGCTCAACAAACTGTAAGCCGTGTTGCCGCCGGTCTTGCCGGTTGCCGAAAGGTTCACGCGTTGCCCCGAGGCGGCGCCGTCGGTCTGGTCCCAGGCAAGAACATCGAGGCTGGGGGGATTCTTGGGGTCGCTGATGTAGTTCTGGGCCGGCTGGAAGCGGACCAGGGCGCCGTTGGCGCCGCCGGGCAGCACCAGCGCGTTGCTGGCCGAGGCGGAGAGGATGGAGATCCAGGTGCTGCCGCCGTCCAGCGAGTATTGCCAGATGCCGCCGTTCTGGGTGTTCAACCCGATGATGGCAATGCCTTCCTTGGCGCTGGCATCGACGTCGAGGTCGAGGAAGGGCGCGGGCTGAGGCACGGTGTTCACCGGCGGCTTGCCGTCCTGGTAGATGCTGTTGGCGCCCAGGCTGATCAGCAGGTTGTGGACGCTGGTGCCGCCGTTGGTGGCTGCCGAGGCATTCTCGGCCACGGCCGTGAACTGCAAATTGCCGGTCACCGGCGCCACTCCGTCGCCCGTCGGGTAGAGCACCGGCGCCTGGTGGACCGCGGTGACGTTGATCGAGCCGGTGACCGTGGCCGACGTCTGGGCCCCTCCCAGGCCGCCGTTGCCCAGGTCGTTGGCAAACACGCTGACCAGCAGCGGGCCGGCGAAATCGGTAACCGGCGTAAACATCAACGCGCCCAGGGCGCTGTTCACGTCGCTCAGAGGCCCTTGCAGCGTAAGTTGCCCGGCCACCGCGCCCACCACGGCCACATTGGCATCGCTGAACGATGGGCTGAGTGAGAGAGCGCCCTTGGTGGAATCCGACAAGGTGACCGTGACCAAAATATTGCCGTTGTTCGGGCCGCTACCTTCCTTGATATCGAAGTCGTTGACCAAAATGCCCGTCAAGGTGACGGCGGTGTCTTCCTTGGTGGTAAAGCTGGTATTGCTCATCGTGACCGTGGGTTGGTCGTTGACGGCGACCACGGTCAGGCTGGCGGTCGCCGAGGCCGTGCTGAACGGCGTGCTGCCGCCGGTGCCGACGCCCATGGCGGTGAGATCGGCGAAGCCGCCCGGTGCGAGACTCAGCAAGACGTTCGTATTGGGATTGAGCGCGGCGGTCTGGTCCCAGGCGTTGAAGGTGATCTGGGGCGTGCCAAACGAGCTGTTGAAGTTGGCGGCGGGCAAGAACCGCACCAGGTCGCCAAACGTGGTCTGGCCGTTCCCGCCGTCGAGCAGCAGGGCGTGCTGCGGCGAGAGGCCGCTCATGGCGAGCCATGTGTTGCCGCCGTCGAGCGAATACTGCCAGGTTCCACCGGGCGCCCCGGCCGGCGCGTTGATCACGGTGGCGCCGGTGATGGCGATGCCGAACTTGGCCCCGCCCGCAATGTCGGCAAGGGTTTCCGCGGGCGTGTTGCCGCCCGGCGGGTTGCTCGCGAGGATCTGATAAACCGTGTTGCCGACGTTCGGCGCCGGCACCGGCGGGGTCGGCGGATTGGCCGGCGTTTCGTTGATCGCGGTGAGCGTCAACGGCCCGGTGGTGGCCAGGGTGGGAGCATCGAACATGTCGAAGATCGCCAGACGCACGTCTTCTTCTTGCGAAAACAGCGCCACGGTCGGCGAGAAGACCGGCGGGGGGCCGACGCCGATGTTGCCGTGGTCGTTGGTGAAGAAGGCGATTTGCACCGGGCCGACGTATTCGTCGCTGGGAATGAACAGCAGTCCGTCGAGCGCCTGGTTGATGGCGTCGAGCGTGCCCTGGAAATCGAGCGTCGTCTGGTTGTTGGTGCTGGCCCCCAGGAAGGTGATGCCGCTGGTATTCGTCACCTGCAGCACTCCGCTGCCCGAACGCACCGTGACGATCTCCTCATATTGCAAGGCGGAGTTGCTGGCGTTCGTTCCCGTGATGTCGGGATCGGTCACGACCACGCCGGTGCCGGCCTGCGGGCTGAAGGTGTAGTTGGCGTCTTCGTTGCTGGGCGAAGCGACAAAGGCGAGGTTGCCTGCCAGCGTGACGCTGTTGGACGGCGAGGCGGTGCTGCCGCTGCCCACCGTTCCGCCGATGACTTTCACCACGTCTTGGGCGATCTGCGCGGCGCTGTCGGTGGCCAGGAACCGCACCGGATCATAGACATCCATCAGCAGGCCCGAGGGAGCCGCGCTCGTGGCGCCCACGGCGGGCGCGGAGCGGAACAACAGCGCGTTGCCGTTGGTCACCACCAGTCCCGGCGTGTTGAAGTCGGCGTTGATGGCGGCGGCGGCCGCGGCGGCGAGCTGCACCGGTCCGTCGCTGGAATTCACGTCGATGGCGATGTTGCCGGCCGTCGGCAAGCCGGTATTGGTCGCCGACAACAGCTCGCCGGACGGAACCGTAACGGTGGTCGTCACGCTAAGCTGCGGCTTCAGGATGACGAAGTCGCCGCTCGAAGTGGCCAGCGTGGCACTGTTGAAGCCGGCGGCGCCGTCGATGGCCGCGGCGATGTCGGCGGCGATCTGCGCGGGACCATCCGTGTCGCTGACGGTCACCGGGACGTTGCCCGTGGCCGCTCCGCCCGAAGTGGCGGTAATGATCTCGAAGGTCTTGGTTGTCGTCCCTGTTGCCGTGCTGATTGCGACGGTCAACGTCTGGTGCGCGATCGTGGCGCCGGTGGCGTTGCTGGCCAGTTGGATCTGCCAGCCGGGCACGACGAACTCGAAGGTCGTCGGCGTGCCGGCCGGATTCAGCGTGATGGTCTGATGGTCGATCATGGCGCCGGTGGCGACGCTCGCCAGATCGACCTCGTAATTGCTGTCCGACAGCGTGAGCAGGCTCCCGCTCACCGAGGTCGGCGCCTTGATGAGCAGCTCAGGGACGTTCACGACGGCGGCGGCCAGGCCCGACGAAGCGAATCCGTTGACGCCGCTGATGACGGCGGCCGTCGTGCTGGCGAGGGTCGTCGCCGAGTCGTTGCTGTTGACGCGGATGGCGACATGGCCCGAGGCCACCGTGCCGTTGAGCGTGTATTCGAACGTCTTCGTGACGCCCGCGACGGTCACCGTGATGGTCTGTCCCACCACGCTGCCGCCGGTGGCGGCGCCGCCGATCAGCACTTCCCAGCCGGCGCCGAGCTTGTAATTGGTGGTCGTGGCGGGCGTGGTCGAGCTATCGACGACCTGGAACGTCAGCCCGTTCGTCGCGGCGCTGGCCGCGGGAAAATCCATGTTCGGCGTCGTGGGCGTGGGGCTCGTCGCCCCCGAGGTGCTCGCCGGCCAGGCATCGGCGGGCGGATTATTCACCGGAATCACCGTCACGGGAATCGTGACGGTGGTGATCTTGGCCGGCGGCGGCGTGTTGCCCAGGTCGTCGGCCACGATGGTGATCGTGGCGGTGCCGTTGAAGTAATAGGCGCTTTTGTCGGCCGTGTTGTTCAACTCGTAGACCAGGTCGGCCAGGGCCGTGTTGATGCCCGGATTCAGGAAGGCGCCGGTCGTGGGGTCGGTGGTCAAGTCGCCCAGCGGCCCGCGGATGACCAGCGGGCTGGCGGCCGTGCCCAGGCCGGAGAAAGTGACGCCGGCAATGGTGCCCGGCACCAACGGCAGGCCGGTCGTCGGGTCGATCAGGGCCAGCTCGCCGACCGACGCCGTCAGGCTCGCCTGCTCGATGCCGCCGTTGGCGTCGACGTCGAAGATGGTGATGCCGTTGGGGAGCCGGTGCAGCACCGCCGGATCGGTGGTCGAGGGCGTCAGCGGGCTGAAGGCCAGCGTGGTGTGCTCATACATCTGCTGCGCCTCGGTGGGCACCACCACGGCCGGCGGGTCGTTGAAGGAGTCCTCCAGCGTGATCGTGAAGCTGGTGTAGCCGGTGGGGAAGTCGGCCTGCAACGAGTTGCCGGCCAAATCGGTGATGCCGTTGTCTCCGGTGGCCGGGCTGCCGCCGTTCAGATGGGGATCGAACTTCGTGCCGTTGTCGAGATAGACGTCGTAGACGTTGCCGTTCTGCCAGATGCCGCTGGCGGCGATCAGCCGGACGATGTGATTGTTGTTGTCGTAGACGAACGAGTAATCGACGCCGTCGGTCAGCAGCACGCCGTTGCGATAGATGTGGACGCGGTTGGTCGTGACGGTGGTATCGTCGACGCCGGAGCCGATGCCGTCGCTGATCAGCAGGTCGAACTCGCCGAAGATCTGTCCGATCGGCGTGACGCTGTTGGGCGTGGAGCTTTGATTGGAGGCGCTGCTCGGCGAGGGCTGCAACAGCGAGGCGAGGGGTCCCGTGTCGTCGATGTGCTGCTCGGCGCCGCGGTCGATGAAGCTACTGCCACCCTGGCCGCCGCCGGTGGGATCGGGTCCGCGCAATTGGCCGTTGATGTCGTAGGCCGGAGCCAGGATCGGCGAGGGCGGTATGCCGATGGTGCTGGTCACGTTGGTCATCTGCTGCCGATCATCCACCGAGCCGATGGAGCTGCTGATGGCCGGTGAGAAAGGCGCCAAATAAAAGTTGTTGGCCGCGGCGTTGACGAACAGCGGCTGTCCGTTGGCGCTGAGATTGCTGCTGGTGCCGACGGCGGCCTTCGGGTCGTTCGTGGTGGTGCCGTCGTTCTGATAGAGGTTCGCGTCGAACTGCGGCGGGCTGGCAAGCTGCTGCGAGCTGTTGTCGACCGAGATCCCCGTCTTGGTGTTGGCCACGATGTTGTTGATGATCGTGGGGCTGGCATTGTTCTGCACCAAAATGCCGGTGCCTCCCGCCACGGCGCCGCCGTAGATCGTGTTGTTCATGATCCGGCCGAAGGGGACGGCCGCCGACGGCTGGCCCGAGTTGTCGCCGTCGAACTCGATGCCGGCATTGTTGAACCCGGCCACGACGTTGTTGAACATCACGGCGCCGGGCACGAGCTGGGCATTGTTCAGCGACGGCAGATTGCGCACGGAACCGGGGTGCGGCAGGCTCTGGTTGATTTGGCCGGGCAGGCTTTCGCGCGGCGAGGCGGTGGCCAGAATACCGTCGTTCGCCGAGTCGCTGATCGTATTGCTCTCGATGATCATCTCGCCTTGCGGAGTGGTCGGTTGCGTGTCGCCCTGCATGTCGTACTTGATCGCGCGGACGGTCGTGTCTTGGACGCCGAACGACGGATCCGACGAGTTGGCATCCGGTGCGCCGTAGATCAGCGAGCCGGTCGAGACGTTGTTGTCGGCCGGCACCTCGCTGTCGTCGTTCAGATAGGCGTTCTTGAAGCCGTAGAGGCCGCCGGGGAAGTACGGGTCGCCCTGGGGCAAATTGGTGCCCCGCAGGTCGACGTGGCCCACGCTCATCGAGATTTGGTAATAGCCGGTGCTGCCCGGAGAGAGCCCGCTGCTGTTGGTGGTCGGATCGTAGCTGGAATTTCCCTGGCCGCTGATGCCCACGTAGAAATCGCCGGTGACAAAGGCGGTGCTGAATTGCGGCGAGTCGAGCTGCACGCCCACGTCGGTGAACGACGTGGTGTTGCCGCCGGCGACTTCGGCCACCAGTTTCTCCTGGCCCGAGATCGTGCCGCGGTAAATCGCATAACCCGTGGCGCCGGTGACGGGCAGCCAGGAGAGCATGAACGCGCTGGTGGGAGAACCGGCAATCACCGACTGCTCGTTGCTTTGGACGCCGTGACTGGTGGCGTCGATCGGCACGATGTAGTAGTAGTAAGTCGTGCCGGGGAAGAATCCGCCCGTCCCGTTCTGTTGAATGGGATTCAACGGGTCCGTGACAAACGCGGTTGGATTTGGTTCGAACAATTGCCGCGGCCAATCGAGCGTGTTGTCGAAACTGCCCGGCACGGTGATCGTTTGCGACAACGGAGCGCCCAGGTCGGTATAGGTGACGCTGCCGCCGCCGGCGAGCGCCGCCACAAACGATTCCTGGCCGGGCACGCTGCCGCGATAGATCACGTAGCCCGCGGCGCCGGCCACCGGGTTCCAGTTGAGCACCGCCTCGAGGCTGGCCGTGGCCGTGAACAGCAGTTGGTTGCCGGCGATCGTCTGGCCGCTGGAGTTGTAGGCCGTGACCTCGTAGTAATAGGTCGCGCCGAACGTGAGCTGGCCCGAGCCCGTGCCGGGCGTGATGCTGGTGAGCTTCGGCGGCGCCAGCACCGGCACGAACGTGTAATAGAGATCCGACGTGTCACCAGGCTGTCCGGGCGCGGGCGACAGGTACGTGTTATTGCCCGCGGTGAACACGTTGCTGGTGTCGAACTGCCGCAGGCCGAGAGGGCCGCTGTTGAGCGACCCGAACGGGACCTGCCCTGAGTCCTGGAAATTGGACGTGACGTCGTTGCCGCTGGCGTCGAAGATGCGCACCACCGGCTTGAGCGGCGAGAGGATGCTGCCGGTGCTGAGCTGCACCGTCAGCGCATCGCCGGCGTGCAGATGGACCTTCGTCAGGTCGACTTGCGTGGAGGTGCCGACGCCGGCCGCATTGCCGATGACGCCATATCCGTTGAATACGGTGGTGGTGGCCGCCGGCGTGGCCGGTCCGACGAGCGGCAAGGCGCCTTGATCGGAGAAGGCCGGAGAGGCAACGGTGGCCAGCAGGGTCTCCTGCCCGGAAGCGGTGGCCCAGTAGACGTTGTAAGCCACGGCGCCCGGCACCGCGGACCACGTCAGGTTGAGCGTCATTTGCGTGACGCTGGTCTTCGCCGACACTTCGCTGCTGGGCAGTGTTTCGCCGGCCGCGTCGACGGCAGTGACCTCGTAGTAATACGTCGTGTTCGGCGTCAGCGAGCCGCCGCTGGCCGGCGCGAGGGCCAGGCCGTTGGGCGCGCCGATGCCGCCGGAGGTGTCGGTCGGCGGCGTGCTGGTCGCGCCACGATCGAGGAAACCGATGGTCCTGGGCGGCATCGCTGCCGAACCGCTACCCGCGTCGACAAGGCTTGTACTGCCGGCACTAGCTGTGCCGACCAGTACATTCTCGCCTCCCACAACGGTACCGCGGTAGATATTGTAGCCGGTAGCGCCGGGCACGGCGTTCCAGTTGACAGTTACTTCGCCGGTAGGTCCGATGACTTTGACCGATTCCTCGTTGCTGACCGTTGTCTCGCTTGTCCCGAAAAGTGCTGTGACTACATAGTAATACGTGCCCGTGACCAGCGTGCCGCCACTTGCAGCGGCGACGGGCGCGGTTTGTTGGGGAGGGACAAGAATGTCCGTCACCACGCCCACGAGCAGGTTTTCGGCGCCCAACGCCGTACCGCGGTAAACGTCGTAACTTACGGCACCGGGCATAGGATCCCAATTGACCTGCAGTTCCTCATTGCCCGTGCTGGTGGTGAACGATTGCTCGGCGCTGCGATAAACCTTACCCGCCGCATCGACCGCCGAGACCACATAGTCATAGGTGGTCGAAGGCGAAAACGAGCCGCCGGTCGGATTGGCGAGCACGATCGGGTGCAGCAGTGGGTCGCTGCCGGAATCGAGCCCGGTGTCCAGCGCGGTGCCGATCGTGCTGTGCGGCGTGGACTGCGTGGTGTTGACCGTGGGCGGAGTTCCCGCCGAGCCGGCCCCCGTATCGAGAAAGCTCGTGGCGGCGGCACTGGCCGTGCCGACCAGCACGTTTTCGCCGCCGGCCGACGCATCGCTGGCGAAAGGGCCCCCGCGGTAGATTTTGTAGCCGGCCGCGCCGGCCACCGCATCCCAATTGACCGTTACTTCACCGCCGGGCCCGGTGACCGAAACGGATTCTTCGTTGCTGGCCGTGGTCTCGCCGCCGGTCGCGCTCAGCGCCGTGACCACATAGTAATAGGTGCCGGTCGCCAACGTCCCACCGCTGCTGGCGGCCATCGGCGCAATCTGCGGCGGCGGCGAGAGGATGCCCTCGATGTTGACCTGCGCCGGCCCCACTTCGACCCAGGCCGCATTGAACAGGTTCACCTGATCGCTGGTGTCGCCCTGAAGGTCGGAGGGGTTGCCGTGGTTGGTGGCCGACGGACTGACGTTGTTGTTGCTGGCGTCGCTGGTGGCGGCGTACACGTTCCAGCCCGGACCGTTGATGGCCGCGATCATGTCTTGGGCGATTTGCGCGGCCGTGTCGCTGGGCTTGAAGGTGACGGGAATGTCCGTGGTATTGTCGAGTTGGTTGTTGTCGTCGAACTCGAAGGTGCGCGTGATCGTTCCGTTGCTGATCGTGAACGTCTGCCCGTCGAGCAGACCGGCGGCGCCATAGTCGAGCGTGGCACTGAGCCTGGTGATGCCCTGAATGCGGTCGCCGGTGGCCGAGTTGACCACGGGCGGATTCTGGGCCGTGCCGACGCTGCCGTCGTCCAGAAACAGGTACGTCGTCGTGCCCGGATCGACGGGCGCGGCGGCGGTGGAGGCGTAGTAGACGGTCCCGATCAGGACGTTCTCATTACCGGTCAGCGTGCCGCGGTAGATATTGTAGGACGTGGCGCCGGGCACGCCCGACCAGGTCAGGTCGACGGCCAGGAAGGAGTCGGTCGTGGTGGCCGACAGTTCCGTGCTGCCCAGCGATTCGCCGGCCGCGTCGAGCGCGGTGACGACGTAATCGTAGGTGGTGGCGGGCGCCAGCGCGCCGCCGGCCGCCAGACCGGCCAGCGGTTGCCCCGGCGGCGGCAGAAACGCCGAGTTGTTCGCCGGCGCGGTTTGCGCGGCGGTCGTTTCCGTGCCGTCGTCGGTAAAGTTGGTGGTCGCGGCATTGGCGATCGTGGCGATCAGCGTGTCCTGCAAGCCGGCGGTCGTCCCCCGGTAGACGCGGTACCCCGTCGCACCGGTCACCGGTATCCAGGTGATCGAGAGCGCCTGGCCCGCCAAGGCGGTCGCCGAGACGACCGTGCTGGCGTTGGTCTCGCCCTGACCCTCCAGGGCCGTGACCACGTAGTAATAGGTGCCGATCAGCGTGCTGTTGCCGTCCGCGATCGGCGTTACCGGTAGCACGGTCGGCGCCGGCAGTACGGCGCTGTTTGTCGCGGGCGGCGTGGCGTTGGATGTCGATTCCGTGCCATCGTCGGTCCAGGTGGTGGTCGCCGGATTGTTGATCCTGGCGACGAGCAGGTTTTCGCCGCCGGCCGAAGTGCCGCGATAAATTTTGTAGCCGCTGGCGCCGAAGACCTCGCTCCAAGCCAGTGCCAGCGCCTGCGGTCCGGCACCCGGCACGGCCACGGTCGTACCCGAGTTCTCAATGGTGCCGGTTGTCTCGCCTTGGGCGTTGACGGCGGTCACCACGTAGTAATAGGTCCCCGCCGGCAGCGTGCTGGTGGCGTCGGAGAGCGCCTTCACGGCCACTTGGCCCGGTTGCGGCACGCCGCTGCCGTTGGTGGCCGGGGGCGCCTGGAACATCGTCTCGTTGCCGTCGTCGGTAAACGAGGGGTTGGCGCCGGCCGCGATCGAGGCCACGAGCACGTTTTCGGCGCCGGTGGCGGTGCCGCGGTAGATGTTGTACCCCGTGGCCCCATTGACCGCCGTCCAGGTCAGGTTCAACGCATGTCCCGCCGTCAGCACGTGCGAGCCTTCGCCGCTGGCGGTCGTCTCGCCCTGCGCGTCGGTGGCGGTGACCACGTAGTAATACGTTCCGGCGGCCAAGGTGCTGGCGCCGTCGGAGACGGAATTGACGGTCGGCGCCGCGGGGACCGCCAGCGCGGTCGTGTCGCTGGTGGGCGCGAAGGTGAGACCGTCGGGCGTGAAGCTGCCGTCGTCGGTGAAGGTGGTCGTGCCGCCGCCGCTGACGGTGATCGTCGCGCCGCCGCCGCCGGTGGGCAGCAGCAGCGTTTCGGCGCCGCTGGCGACTCCTTGGTAGATGTCGTAACCCGTCGCGCCGGCCACCTGGCCCCAGGAGAGCACGAGCGCCTGGTTGGCGCCGGCCGTGGCCGAAGCCTCGACGCTGGGCAGACTCTGGCCGAGCGCGTCGATCGCCGTGACCACATAGAAATAGGTGCCTGGCAGGAGCAGGCTGGTGTTGTCGGCGGCCGGCTTGATCGACGGCGCGGCCGGCGGAATCAAGGCGGTGCTGTCGCTGGTCGGCGGCGTGCGCGACTTGCCCGCCGTCACCTGCTGCGGCACCGGCTCGACGCTGGTGTGACCCAGGTCGAGGTACTGCGTGGAGGTGCCTCCGGCAATCGCCGCCACCAGCACGTTTTCCTGCCCTTGCACGGTGCCGCGGTAGATCTTGTAACCGGTGGCGAAGGGCACGGCGTTCCACGACACGAGAACGCCCCGGCCGGTGGCCGCGCCGGGCCCGCCCGGTCCGGCGGCCAGAGTTACCGGCGCGAACGCAGGCGAGGCGTCCGATGTGGGGAGCGATTCGCCCTCGGCGTCCGTGGCCGTCACGACATAGTAATACGTGTCGGCGGGCAAGGTGCTGGCCGCGTTGGCCACCGCCGTGACGCGGACCGCGAACGTCGACGAGGTGGGCGCGGGGGGCGACAGCATTGTGCCGTTCGCGGCCGGCGGCGCCGCCGGAGTTGCCGGACCTTCGTCGTCGAAGGTGGTGATGTTCCCGCTGGTAATGCTGGCGACCAGCGTGTTTTCGCCGCCCCTCACCGTGCCTCGGTAGATGTTGTAGCCGATGGCGCCGCGCACCGGCCGCCAGGTGATCTGCGCGCTGTGATTCGTGCCCGACATATACGCCGAGAGCTCGTTGCTCTGCAGCGTTTCACCGTTGGGATTCAGCGCGGTGACGGTGTAGTAATAGGTCGTGCCCAAGAGACCGCCCGGTTGCGACGTGGCGACGTCCGACACCGGCGCGCCGATGCCGGTGGTGTTGGTGAACGGCGGGAAGGTGTTGATGTCCCAAAACCCGGTGTTGTCCAATGGCCCGTTATTGTTATTCTCGGTGAACGAATTTGTGAATGAGGTCCCCACCAGCAGGTTTTCTTGGCCCGGCTGGATGCCGCGGTAGATGCGGTAGCTGGTGGCCCCCGGCGAGGCCGTCCAGTTCAAGGTCGCTCCGTTGTTGTTATTGGCGAAGGTGAAGAGAATTCCCAATTCATTGCTGGTGATCGTTTCGCCCAGAGCATTGACGGCGGTGACCACGTAGTAGTATTGTCCGGCCGGCACGCCCAAGCCGCCGTTCGTCACCGTCAACAACGCCGGCGGAACGACCACGGTCGTGTTCGACGCAGGCGCATTGCGTTGGATCGCCGATTCGTTTCCATCGTCGGTGAACGACGTATTCAGGCCCCCGCTGATCGTGGCGATCAGCGTGTTCTCGTTGCCGCTGGCGGTGCCGCGATAGACGTTGTACCCCGTGGCGGTGGCCACAGGGTTCCAAGCAAGCACCAGCGCCTGCTGTCCCGCGGCCGCCACGGTGCCGGGCGCTTCCTTGCTGGGCGTGTTTTCACCCAGCGCGTCGGTCGCCGTGACTTTGTAGTAGTAGATGGCGCCGGGCGTCAGCGTGCTGTTGGCGCTGGGGGCGGCCGTCACCGTGGGCGTCGACGCCACCGCCAATCCGCCCGACGTATCCGAGCTGGGCGGGTTCGACAGCGTCAGGCCGCCCACGTCGGTGAACGTGCTGGCGGTGGCGGGGACGACGCCCGCGAGGACGTTCTCCTGTCCCGGCGCCGTCCCCCGATAGATGCGATAGCCGATCAGTAGCCCCGCCGTCTGCACCGGAGTCTTCCAACTGATCGGAAACGAGAGGTTGGTGGGCGTGGTCGTCGCGGACTGCTCGTTGCTCGCCAGCGTCTCGCCGTTGGCGTTCGCGGCGGTGACGACGTAGTAATACTTCGTGTTTGGCGTCAGGCCGCCTCCGGCCAGCGGCGCCCCGATCGGCTCCTCGATCGGGGCGGGCATGCCCGTCGTGTTCGCCGTCGGGGGCACGTCGAAGGTGGGCCCGCCGATGTCCTTGAACTGGGTGGCATTCGCCCCCATGATGGCAATCAGCGTGTTTTCGCCGAACCCTCCGCCGCCGAATACGGCTCCCGACGACGTTCCGCGATAGATTCGGTAGCCGGTGGCGCCGGGCACCGTCGCCCATTGCAGCAGCACCGCGTTGAACCCCGTGGCCGAGCCGATGGCCGTGACCACCTGCTCGCTGGTGAAGTCGGGCGGCGTCTCGCCCTGCGCGTCGGTGGCCGTGACGACGTAGTAGTACGCTCCGCTCGACGATGGCTGAAGCTGGCCGCCGGTCTCGGGAATGGCACTTGCAAGCTGGGGCGAGGGAATGACCGTGCCGTCGGCCGACGGCGGGATGGCGGGGCCGGCGTCGGAAAAGACGATCTGGCCGCTGGCGTTGGTGACTGCGCCGTTCATCGTGGCAATCAGCGTTTCCGTGCCGGGAGTCGTGCTGCGATAAACGCGGTACCCCGTCGCTCCGGGCACGGGATTCCAGGTCAGGCTCAGCGTTTGTAGGGTGGCGGTCGTGTCTGCAAAGACCTCCGCGCTGGCGAGAGTTTCGCCCGACGCGCTCAAGGCTGTGATCCGGTAAAAGTAATTGCTGGAGCTCGGGTTGCTGGGATTCGGCAGGGGCGCCAGGTTTCCGCCGAGCAGCTTGGTAATCTTGACGTTGCTCGGTGGCGCAAGGCCGCCCGAGGTATCGGCGATCGGCAGGGGCAAGGCGCCGGGATCGGTCAGGCTGGTGGTGAACGGGTCGACCACACCCACGAGCGTGTTTTCCGCGGTCGGCGCGCTGCCGCGGTAGATGCGGTATCCGGTGGCGCCGGCCAACGGCTCCCAATTCACCTCCAAGGTCTGGTTGGTCGAGGTGACGGTCGCGGAATGCTCGCCGCTGGGCAGCGACTCGCCGTTGGCATCGACGGCGGTCACTTCGTAGTAGTAAGTGGAGTCGATCGGCAGGTTGCCGCCCGGTCGTGACGTCACGGAGACGAGCACGGGCGCGCCCGTCAGCGCAACGACGCTGGTGGTGGGCGTCAGGGTGACGTGGATCGATCCGTCGCCGGCCGCCTTGAGCGCCGCCAACTGGGCCTGCGTCAGTTGAATCGCGGCCGAGGTGAACGGTTGGCCTTGCAGGCCCTTGTCCTGCTGGGTGAAGAACACGTTCTGCTTGAGTTGGGCCTCCAACTGCGTCCACTGCGGATTGTTCTGCGGCTTTCCGGTAACCGGGTTGGTCAACAGGTCGGGGAAATCGGCCACCATGTACTGGTCGCTGCCCGACAACGGCCCCACGCCGCTGATCACCAAGCTGCCGGCGCCCGTCGGATCGGGAACGTTGGCGTAGGTGATGGTGTAGGTCGGCTCCGACGCGCCGGGAGCGATCGGGCCGGGTGTGATCGTGACCGACTGGTTATAGTGCGTGTCGGGCGCCACCAGCGAGTAGCCCGACGTCTGCCGGCTGGTTTCGTTGAGTTGGTTGGGATACAGGATGATCGAGTCCAAGCTCGGACTGATCGACTGCCCGGTCTGCGTGCCCGTGCGGACGTCGAGCTGGTAGGGGCCCGTCAGGTCCTGCGTCGGCACGCCGGTGGTGGCCGGATTCTGCGGGGTGGTGAAGAAGCTGGTCTGGTTGGAGGGCGCGCCCGTCACCATTTCGCCGCGGCCGGCCAGGCCCACGATGATGTCGTCGATGTACCAGCCCTCGTGCTCGTTGTTCATGGCCGGGCCGTCGTTGGCCTGGTTCGAGACGACGTCGTTGGCCAGACTCGACGGGGTCAAATAGCCCCACTGGTCGCCCGGCATCGGATTGCCGTCCAGCGTGGGATCGTTGGGATTGTGGGGAATCTGCCCCTTGTAAGCGAAGTTGCCGTAGGGATAGGCGTTGTAACTCCCTTGGCCGATCGAGCCCGAGGTGCTGAAATCGAAGCGCAACTGCACGTTCGGATCGCCCGCGTAGTTGCTCAGGTCGATCCGCGCCTGCCGCCAGTTGCCCGTGCTGTCGAAGAGTTGCTGCGTCTGTTGCCGCGGATCGACGGCCGGCTGCCCGTTGAGCGTGGTGGCCGGCACGTTGGATTCGGCGGTGGCGAATTCGGGCAATTCGCTGTCGAGGTTGGTGCTGCTGGTTGAGAGTGCGCTGCTGGTATTCGGTGGCTGAATTTGGTCGTACTGCCGGCTGCTCAGGCTGCCGGTCAGCGGATCGCGGCTGGGGTCGTAGGTGGTGTGATCGGGGTTGTTGGTGGCGACTTCGTCCCAGGTTTTTCCGCCGTCGGTGGAGGCGAATACGCGGGCGCTCGACTTCCAGCCCGTCTGGCTGAACAGCGCGGCGCGGCTGTTGACGCCCTCGGCGTCCGAGTTAGTCACGCCGGAGTTGAGGAAATAGTTGAAGTAGAGCGTGGGCAGGTCGGCCGACGAATAGCCCGACAGGCTGAAGGAATTGGTGATCAGCGAGCCGTAGTCGCCGCCCGGCGCGTTGTAGCTGTTGGAAATGGAAGGATTGCTCAGCAGGTCGGCCTGCAGCAGGTTGGCCAGTCCGGGCGTGGCGTTATTCTCGCCGTACTGCGCGATGTTCGCGCCCCCCAAGATGCTCCCGCCCGGCGCGTAGGACAGGCTGTTTCCGTCGATGCCGAAGTAATAGCTGGCGTTGCCGGCGGTCTGCGATTGCGTCTCGGTGTGCGTCGAGCCGTCGGCGCTCACCCAAGTGACGCTCTGGTTCAGGCCGGTTCCGGAGGCAGCGCTGTTGGAGATGGTGCTGAGGCGGCTGTAATCGGGCGCGTCGTTGATGCCGTGGCCGGGATCGACGGACGATTGGTTGGTGAAATTGCCGTTGTAGTCGGTGGCCGGCGCGGCCTCGCCGCGATTGAGGGTCGGGTGCCAAAGATTGAAGTCGACCGGCGACAGCGCGATGCCAGTCACGAAGGGGTAAGGCTGGCCCGTGGAGGTCTGGATCTCCACGTGGTCGGTGTAGCCGCCGGTGGAGTAGCGGTTGCCGGCGGTGTCGGTCTGGTAGGCGTCGAAGATCGACACCGGCGCGCCGGCCTGGACGGTGGTGGGGCTGAAGATGTTCGCCCCGAAGAGCGTGTAAGGCGAGATGGCCGTGACACCGGAATGTTCTACGCCATTCGCATCGGTCCAGTTGTACGACGCCAGCACGACATTGGCCAGGTCGCCCGGCGTGCCGTCGCCGTTCCAATCGAGGTTTTGCGGGCCGATCGTCAGGCCGGTGAAGTGCCAGCCCCGCTCGGTGAACACGGCCGAGCCGGGCAAATAGGTCAATCTGGCTGGATCCAGGCCAAAGGGGTTACTGAGGTAAACGCCGCCGTTGGAGCTGACATCGATTACATCACCCGTCTGCAGGTCGTAGGCCATGCCGGTGACGTAGCCGCCCGGACCGGCGCCGCCGCCGTTGGCGCCGAAGGCCACGGCCACCCCGCTGCCAGGCTGGACGTTGAAATTCGTCGACTGCGCGTTATCCACCGTCAGAAAGTCCTGTTGCGGATTGGCAACTTTTCCGTTGATGAGCTGGATATTGTCGATACCCACAGGCTCTTGGATTCCCTGGGGAGGAGGATTCGTCTGCTCAAACTGCAGGAAGGCCAGGGTAATCGCGTTGGCGATGTTGGCAGTCAGAATCGGGCTGGTGTCGGTGTAATGGAAATAGATCGTCTCGGTGGTTCCCGCGAACGTGTCGTTTTGCTGCACGTTCGGCGGCAATTCCACCAATTTGAAGGTCAGCGTGCGGCCGGCCATATCGGTGATGGTAAACGAACCGAAACCGACGGGATTCTGCACCGCCAGGCCGCCGAAGCTCGTGTCGAGCCAGGGACTTGGGTTGCTTGGTGTCGCGATCGCCGCATTCTTGGCGAATTCGCCGCCGCTGACCGGTGTGAAACCGGCCCCGGTTATCATGGGGCCGAAGTCGAAGCCGTAGGGAGTCGCCGAAGTGCTGACCAGGTCGACGCCGTCGCCATTCGTATTCGAATGCAGCAGATCGGAGTACTGGCTGCCGGCCGGATGGGCCGCCAAAAACGGCTCGTATTCTCCTGGATCGATGGTGTCTGATCTCACGAAGAGCATGGAGTCGGCAATCGTATCACCCCATTTGGTCCCGGCGTTGTCGCCCTCCGTCGCGCCCGGCAACACGGCGAGGGTCCCCGGCAGCGTACCTGCCAAGCCATCGGTTTGCTCACCGCCCGTGTTGATCAAGAACACGTCGCCCGCATCGCCGTCGGCGTTCCCTTCTTGCATGTAGCCGTACAAGTGCCCCGCGGTGGTCATGGCGATGTTCACCATGGCGAGGGGCTGGCCGGCGTTGAGATACGGGCCGACCGTCGACTCCAGAACGCCGTTGGCCGGATCGGCGGTGACCAGCCCGATCGGCGTGTTGACGTACATCACCACGTCGTTGAGCGTGAACGGCGCCACGTTTTGCTGCAAGTCGGCGACCGTCTTGACCGGCAAGATGGGAGCGCTTTGCGGGTTGATCTGGGACTGCGCGCCCAACTGCGACGTGCCGTCGCCGCTGATGTAGCCGGTCGAGCCGATGTGGTCTTCGACGATCCGCTGATAACCATCGACCGGCTCCAGGCGCACCTGCCAGTTTTGACTGCCGGCGCTGAACGTGCCGTCCATGGCCGTCGGCAAGGTGGCATCGGAGCTGACCGCCAGGTAGTACGTGTAGCTGTCGGGCCCGTTGTAGTTGTTGCTCCCCTGCGGCTGCGGCGGAAGCGTGGTGGGCTGCACGCCGCCCGTGTAGCCGGTGGGAAGCTGCGTCGAGCCGATGTAGGGGTCGCCCGTGCCGAACGAGCCGTGACTCAGGTTCGAGTTGTTCGCGTTCTGCGTCGGATCGGGTTGCGAGTCGGACACGTTCGAGCCGCGGCCGCTGTAAACGAGTTGCCCCAGGCTGTCGTACACCGAGAGCGTGGTGTTGGGCCGGCCGCCCAGACCGTCGGCATAGGCGATTTGCAACACGGTGGGCCAGGTCTTATCGCCCGAGTTCACCCCCTGGATGGCCTGCGCCAGGTTGTAGTTCAGCTCGAACTTGTACCAGTCGACCTGGCCGGGCGCGCTGAGATTGCCCGCCGTCGTCAGCGAGCTGGTGCTGGTGGTGAGCAAGTTGCCCAGGTCTTGCGCGCCGGCGGTGCCGTTGCCCTGCGTGGGCGTGTACTGCGGCTCGTTGACGCCGGCCTTCCCGCTGGTCACGGTGACCGTGGTGCTGCTGGTTCCGTTGGAGGCCGAATCGCCGACCAGCGGCGACGTGACCGGCTGGCCCAACACCGTGATGCCGTTGGTCGCATACTTGATGTCGGCGTAGCGGACCACCGAACCGGGCGTGACGGGGAGTTCTTGCAGCCGGATTTGCAGTTGGTAGGGACCGGTGCTGATGCCGGTCGACAGGCCCTGCGACGAGACCGAATAGGTCTGCGCGTTGGGCGAGCCGTCGGCGTTGGTGGCGCCCTTGCTGTAGATGCGCACGTAATAGGTGGTGGTCAGTTGTCCCGAGTTGTCGCTGGGCAACACCACGCGCATGCCCGGATCGAAAGCGTTCGAGCTGCCGTAGTTGCGCTGCTCGTCGCTGGGATAGATGCCGTGCGTGAAGGTATCGCCCTGCAAGGGCAGAGCGTCGTTGTGGGCCAGTCCGTAGCCGGCGCCGGTGGGGCCGAGATCGGGGCCGGCGGCCAGCGGATCGCCGGCCTGAATGGCGCTTTCCTCCTCGAGCACCGCGCTGTCGCTGCGGGCCAGCACGTTGCCGTTGCGGTCCAACAGCTCGATCACCGAGTCGAGGCCGTGCAGGGTGTTGCCGACGTCGATCCAGGCGGTGGTTCCCGGCGTGCCGGTGAAGCTGTAGACGTTCACGTCGGACGGGTTGTTGATCGAGCCGTTCACCACGAAGCCCAGCCGATTGTTGTCGTCGCCGCTTTGCAAATTGGGAGCCAGCGCGCCCAGCGCCTGGGCGGTGCCGGGCGTGTCGATCGTGTCGCTGCCGCCGGTAGTCCCCGTCTGGTTGAAGACGGCCACGTTGTTGTTGTTGGCGTACTCGGTGAACTCGACGGTGTTCCAGTCGCCCGGCCGGGCCTTGGCGGCGCCGCCCCCGCTCACCGTCACGTCGGCGGTATAGAGGTCGAATACGTTGTTCACCCCGCCGGGGTTGTTGCCGGTGCTGTTGGAATCGTCGGCCCAGCCCGCCCAGAGCTGGCCGTTGTTGAAGGCCATGTCGTTGTAGTCGCCAAAGTCGAACCCGTTGCCGTCGTTGGCCGCCACGGCGTTGCTGCTGCCCTTGCTGATCGGGAAGTTGGAGCTCCAGGTCTGGCCGCCGTTGTTGCTGACGCTGCCGAACACCTGCACCGATTCGTCGGCGGGACCGGAGTTGCGGGCATCGTACCAGGTCACCCCGATGGCGCCCGTGGTTTGGTCGATGGCCATGGAGGGCATGATTTCGCTGCGGCCGTCGCCGAACGCCTCGTCGCTGACCTCGATCGGCGCGCTCCAGGTTGCTCCTTCATTGTCCGAATAGCGGATATAGACCCTGCTTTCGACGCTGTTCGGATCGGAGCGGTCCAGATAGGAGACGTAAATGCGGCCATTGTTCGGGCCGCCGCTGTCATCCACCGCCACGTAGGGCAGGGCATGGGTGCCGCGGACCGGCTGCGGCGGCAGATTGAAAACCCGCGCGCCGACGTTCGTGTTGGTGACAAACTGCTGGGTACCGAACTGGCCGTTCAGCCCGTTGGGATCGACGCTGACATAGAGCGTTTGCGGGCCGTTGAGAATGGGGTTCTGCTCGTAGGTGGAGTAGACCTGGCCCTGGGGCCCGACGGCGATGGTCCCGTAGCTGAAGCCCGCGGGCGAAACGATCATCTTCGCGCCGAACGCGCCCACCTGGTCGAGACCCGTCACCGGCGCGCCGAACGCCACCACCTCGGGCCCGGCGCTGTCGTCGGTGGTTTGAACCCACACGCTTCCCGGCGCCGCTGAACCGCCCGGCCCGACCGCGATCACCATGTAGTCGGTAGCGCCGGTCAGCAGCGTCCGTACGTCCTTGAACGTCTTTCCGCCATCGCTGCTGCGTGCGAAGATCGTCGGAAAGGCCGGTGCAAAGGGATTGCCGCCAGAAGACGCCCCAAACTCGGTAAGGAACAGGTTGCCGAACTTGTCGAACACCGCGTGAACGTCGCCGCCGCTCGCTCCGCCGAGGGCGGTTGTGATGGCGCTGAGGTCGCTGTTGAACCAGGTCTTGCCGCCGTCGAGGCTGTAGCGGGCCTCGGGCGTCCCGGAAGCGGTGCTGTTCGTGTCGTCGACAAACAGGTTGAGCGGGTTGGCCGGGTTGACGGCGATCGTCGTCTCTTGGCTGCTGACCAGCGACTGCGTGGCGTTGATGTTCGCTCCCACGAAGACGGAAGCGGCGGTCCCCGTCGAACTGACGTTGTCGGGCGCGTCGCTGGGCGTGAGGCCGGCGCCGACGGTGGAGTCGTTGAGCGAAGTCAAAACGACCGGGTGGCCGGGTTGGCCCAGAATCTGCAACGTGCCGCCGGTGCGATCGGTGATGTCGCTGGGCGTGCCGCCCGCCGTGAGACCGCCGCCTTGCATTTTGACCACCAGGCTCGCGGTGGGAGTGCTTTGCAGCCGCAGCGTGAGATTGTTCGGCACGGTAATCGGGACGTTGGAATTGCCGGGCGTAGGCGCCAACACGTGTACGATGTCGGAGTCGTCCCAGACCGAATTCGTGGTCAGCGTGCCGCCCCGAATGAGCATGCCGTTGATGTTGTTGCTGCCCAGCTTGTTTCCGCTGATGAAGGGGCCGTAATTGGTACCGCTCAGCGCATCGAGCGGACCGGTGCTGCGTCCCCAGTCTGCAACCACATTGGCGGTGAGCGAGTCGGCGTTGATGCTGATGGCCGAACCGGAATTGTTCTCGATCACGTTATCGGCGATCACCGGCTGCGCGCCGAGCACGTAGATCACCGCCGAATCGTTCTCTCCATAGCCGCCGGGCCGGCCGCCCGGAGTGGAATCGTAGCCGTCGGCGTTGTTCGCCAGCGTGCTATTGGTGATGCGGACCTGGGCCTGGTGGATTTCGATGACGTTGAACTTGTCGAAGCTGCCGCCGACCGGCACGGAGCCGCCGCCGTAGGAGAGCCTGGCGTAGTCCAGGCTGCCCTGCGAGGTGGGCCAGAAGTAGATGCCGCCCCAGTCGCCGGGCGACGCCTGGGCCGTCTGGTTGCTCCCCTTGGCGTTGAACGTGCCGCCCGAACCGACCGTGTCGTCCAACAGCGAGGTGAAGGTGACCGGCTGGTTCTGGTTGCCTTCGGCAACCAGGCTGGCGCCCATCCCGACCTCGATCTCGGAGTTCAAGAGCTTGACGATCACTCCGGGCTCGACTCGCAGACTGGCCGATTCGCGTCCGACCGTGCCCGACGGCCCTCCCGGCTCGCCCGTGATGTCCAGGTTGGCGGTCAGGATGTAGGTGATGTCGGTGCTGTGGAAGACCGCGGCAACATCGAGCGTTTGCAGCGCTTGGCCGGCGTTGGTGCTGATCCGCACCAGCAGCCCGTTGTCTTTGTTCTCCAGCACGGTCTGGGCCGCGACCAGCGCCGGCTGCGTAACCGGCGGCGTGACGACGGCGTCCTCCGGCCCCAGTGTGCCGCCCGACTGCGGAGAGGGAAAGATCTGCACCGGCACGGCATTGATCGGCACCGTGAGCTGCGTGGTGCCCAGTGAGCCCGAATAGTTGAAGCTGGGCAGCGGATTGACCAGCAAGATCACTTCGCCGGAGCCCGCCGGGCCGAGCTGGGCCTGCACGTCGAAGCCCGGCTGCCCGCTGGCCGGATTGCTGGCGGCGTTGATCGCCGCGGCCAGGTCCTGAGCAAGCTGGTCGAGCGTCGCTCCGCTGACGAAATTCACGGGCAGAAAGCCGGCCGCGGTGCTGTTGTTGTCGGTGAATTCGAAACCGACGTTGCCGATCACGAGCTGCTGCCCGCTTACGATCAAACTGGCCGACGTGATGGTGATGGTCTGCGGCTGGTGGACGGCCAGCACGTTGCCATGCACGTCGACGCCCAGCCGGTTGTAATCGGACGAGTAGAAGTTGTTTTGCAGGCCGACCGGCAAGGCCACGGTGCCGAAGCTGAACACGTGGGCGTTGTTCGGATTGGCGTACAGCGTGCCGGGCGTGGGCACCAGCGAGTCGACGTTCTGAAAGGTGAGCGTCGTACTGCCGCCGCCGCCATAGAGCGCCTCGACGCCGATATTGGCGCCGGTCACGGCAGTGCCCATGACTTGTGCCATTTGCGAGGCCGAAAAATTGCCGGCGAAGGGCACCGAAATGCCCCCGTGCAGCGTTTGGCCGCTGGTCAGTTCGGGCGCCAGCGTGGCCACGACGGTGGGCACGAAATTGCCGACGCCGATGATCCGCACCTGCCCGTAGCCGAGCAAGTTGCCGTAACTGGCGCTGGCCTCGGTGACGGCCTTAATGTTGCTCAGGGTGCCCGGCCCGCTCCCGCCCGTCACCGTGCTATTGACGGCATTGGCGATCTTGGCCGCGACCTTGTCGGGCGTGTCGGTCGAGTTGACGAAAATCTGTATCTGATTCGACTGCTTCGGCGGCGGATTGTTGGGATCGCCATTCAGCACGAACACGAACTGCACCGTGTTCGAGCCGTCGTTGACCGTGAACGAATCGCCGTTCACGATCGGGTTGCCGGGCTGCTGCGGGCCGGCCACGCCGCCCGGCCGCGGCACGGTCAGCGTGGTGCCCTGGTCGAACTCGAAAAGCTGTCCGTTGACCGTGAAACCGGCGCCGTCCGACGAAGGGTTGCTGGACGTGAGCGGACTGGACAACTGGCTTAGTTGGGCCGCGCTCTTGGCGGTGATCGTCAGCGGCGTCAGCAGCGAGAGCGACAGGGGGGCGGTGGTCGAGGCCGCCAGGTTCACCTGCGAGTTGTTCATCAAATCGACGCGCGGGCCGCCCGCGCCGTTGACGGCCTCGGCATACACCAGCGCGCCCGTGCCGCCGTCGATCTGCGCGCCGTCGATCGCGGCCGCGATGGCCTGCGCCATCTGCATGGAGGTAAAGCTGGGCTGGTAGTAAACGGCGATGTCGTTGGCGGCGATCGGCGCGGCCCCTGCCGTTGCGGCCATCAGCTTCAGTCCTTGGCTGCTCGTGGTCAGCGTCGCGCCGGTGTTGATGCTCACCAGCCCCTTGTGGTACGTGTCGCTGCCGATGATGGCCGAGTCCAACCCGCTGTACGAGGCCACCGGCACCAGACCGCCGAAGGCGCCGTTGATGGCCGCCACGATCTTTTGCCCCATCGTGTCGGTCGAGTCGGAAGACGTGTAGAACACCGGCACGTTGCCGTCGGGCAGCTTGCCGCCGATCAACTGACTGGGCAAGACGCGGTTGTTCAGCACGAATTCGAACGTGTGACTCGTCGCGCCTTGCGTAACGGTAAACGTGCCCTGGTCCTGAATGCTGTTGGCGGTGTTCGGCGTGCCGTCGTCGTTCAGCGGTCCGGTGACTTCCAGCACATTTCCATTGAAGAACTGGAACACCTGACTCTTGACGCTGAACGTCTGTCCCGACAGGTTGGCCTGCGTACCCGCGAACGCCACGTTCATGGCCACCGCCGAGTCGATGGCCACGCCGGTGATCGTGACTTGGTCTCCGGTGACCGCGGCCTGGACGAGCGGCGCCGTCAACTGCGCCCCATTGATTGCCCTCGCGACGTCCTCGGCCACTTGCGCGGCGCTATCGACCGGCTGGGGACTGGGATCGTTGACCGGAGTGCCGTAGTAGGGCACGGCGATATTGCCGGGCAGCACGCCCAGCGTGGCCGGCGAATTGAGGTTTTCGAACTGGAACTGCTGGCCGTGAATGCTGAACGTCTCGCCGTTGGCGATCGCGCCGCCGGCCGACATGGTGAGCATGATGTCCTGGCCGAAGTACGTCTCTTGGAAGCTGTTGGGGTCGGCCGACATCGGCGCGCCGCTGGAGTCGACGATCACGTTGTTGGAGATCGTGGGCCGGTTGGTCTCGATGTCGATGGGGTCGTAGTTTTGCAGTTGGCCGGTGACGGTGGTCACCTGGCCGCCGCCGTAGCGCAAAGTGGCTTCGTTGACGTCATTCAAAAAGATGCCCAACGGCTCCAGACCGGAATCGGTGCGGAACACGATGCCGCCCCAGTCGCCGGCGCTGGGCGCCGTGAGGGGCGTTTCGAGTGTGCCGCCGACGGTGTTGTCGTTGAACGAGGTGAAAATCGCCTGGTTGCCGGGGATGCCCAGCACCTGCAACGCGGCCTGGCTGCGGTTGATGTTCTGGTTGGCGCTGCCCACGTCGATGATCGACTGCCGCATCTTGAACTCGACGCCCGGATCCATCATCACCGTCACGTTTCGGGGCACGTTGAAGGTGGCGCCGTCGGCCAAGGGCGCGTTCTGATTGGCGGCGTTGTTGGTGCCCACCTGGTAGGCCACGTCGGTGTACAGCGGCGGTGCGGTGACGTTGGTCAGCGGCGCATTGAACGGCGTGGTCTGCACATTGACCGCCAGGCGGAACTGCCCCTCGGCCAGTTTCACGTACCAGTAGTGCGAGTCGCTGACGGGAGCCAAAACCGTCGGCGGAGTGACGCCCGCCGGCACTTGCACCAGCGGCGAAGCCTGGATGGCCGCCGCGACGTTCTGGGCCATCTGCTGGACGGAAGTGCCGGCAACGGTCGGATGGAATTCGATCAGCCCCGCGCCGCTCACGGCGGGCGAAACCGTCGCGCCGGCGCCGAGTTGTACCAGCGCGCCGGCGGCGCCCGCCACGCTGAACGAAGTACTCGAGCTGCTGCCCAGCGTCACCACGGGATAGGCATGGCCATTGTCTTCGACCGCGGCACTGTAGGCCGCGGTGAAAGGAACCGTGCCCGTTCCGAAGGCGCCGCCGCTGATGGCCGCGTTGATGGCCGCGGCGGTCTCGGAGGCCAGCGTGGCGGCCGAATCGATGTCGCCGCGGCCCGAAAGGTTGCCGATGTCGGTGACGTTGGAGAGATCGGTGAAGGGCACGGGCCAGTTGCCGTCGGTCACGACGCGGCCGTTCGGAAATGCTGCAGAGATCGCCGCGAATTCGAACGTGACGGTGTTGTTGCCCTGAGTGACGCTGAAGGTGCTTCCGTCGAGCCCGGGAGCCGCGCCGCCCGATTTGACCTCGATGGCCGCGCCGGGCAACGCGTACGGCGCGCCGGTGCCGCCGCGCCGCAACAGCAGGCTGCTGGTGCTGATGCTGTAGCTGGTGTTCGCGTTGCCGACGAGGGCCACCACGGCGTTGCCGTCGGCCGCCGTGCCGCTGTTGGAGGCGCTGATGGGGGGCGCCGCGCCGAACTTGCCCGCCGTGACCGCGCCGTTGATGGCGGCGACGATCTCGGTGGCCAGCGTGGCCTTGGAATCATTGGCGCCGTTCAGATTGTAGTTGATCGGCGTGTTCGTGTCGGTCAGGGCGTGGCCGCCCCTGGAGAACTCGAACGTCACCGTCTTGTTGACCTGGTTGCTGCCTTGGATGATCGCTTGGGTGATCGAGAACGTGGTGCCGTCGGCAATCGCGTTGCCGTTGGCCGCCGCCACTTCGATCACGTCGCCGCCGAGTTGAAAGAACTCGAAGTTGGCGCTGGCCGAGCCGGCGCTGATGGCGAACGTCTGTCCGCCGACCACGTTCGCGCCGGCTTGCGACTGGTCGATCGGCACCCCCAGAGAGGCGCCGCCGTTGGCTTCGACGCGAATGTTGCTGACCGGGGTGCCATTGACGGCGACCGTCGACGCGCCGGTCGAATCGGCGGCCAGCGCGGCTTGCAGCGACATGCTGGCGGTGGACGACCCGTCGACCGTCACGGTCACATTCCCGCCGCTCACGGTGGCCGAAGCCGGCTGCACCAACGACGCTCCGTTCTGTTTGATGTAGACGCTCGGGTCGACGTAAACCGTTGGGCCCACGTTCATCCAGAAATCGTAGACGCCCCCCGGCGTGCCGTCGGCGTTTCCGTCGAGCGGCTGCGGCGAATCCTGGCCGAGCACGTTCAGACCCGTGCCCGCCGGCGCCACCGCGCTGACCAGGCTGTTGTAGGTCGAGGGGTCGGCCTGGAAATTGAGCCGCAGCTCATACATGCCGTCCGTCTTGCCGCCCCAGCCGCTGTCGTGAACGTTGGGATCGAACTGGCTGTTGCCGCTGGCGCTGACGGCCACGTAGTACACGCCCGGCTGCAGCTCCAGGTTGATAAAGGAGTCGTTGCCGAAGTAATTGTCGTTGCGCGAAATGAGATTGTGCTGGATCGAGCTGGTGAATTCCGGCACGTTGCTCAGGTTCAGCGTCAGCGAGCCCTGCAACTGCACCTGGGTCAGTTCGGCCGTGGCGGAAACATTGAGTACGCCCACGTCTTTCGCCGTGGCCGAGGCCGTCACGGAACCGTTGACGAAGTTGAACAGCACCTGGGGCGTCGTCCCGCTCGTATCGGCCGTGGCACTGCCGGCGCCAAAGGCGGCGTTGACCGCGGCGGCAATCTCTTGAGCCACCTTTTGCGGCGAGTCGCCGGCGCTGAACTTGACCGAAATGACGCCTGGAATCGACGAGACGCCGCTCGTGTCGAGCTCGAACGTTTTCGAGACCGTCCCGTTGTCGACCGTGAACTGGTCGGTTCCGCTGACCGGCGTGTTCAACACATTGAGCACCGGGCTGTTGATCGCGCTGGCGATGGCGACGGCCAGTTGGTGCTGCGAATCGGCCGGGGCATAGCGCACCATCACGGCGCCCGGCGTGGTGAGCGAAATCGACCCGGTCAACACCAGCGGGCCGGTCTGCGCGCTGAATGCGGTGCCGGCATCGCCCCCGATGTTGATCACCGCGTTGGTGCCGGAGGCGTCGATGCCGCTGTAGGTGGCCGAAATCGGCGGCTGTCCGCCGGAGAGTCCCAGGTTCTTGACGGCGTAATTGATGGCCTGCACGACGTCGCCGGCCACGGTGCTGATCAGGTCGGTGGTGTTGAAGGTAATGGGCGTGTTGCCGTCGGTCAGGATTCGACCGTCGGCGGCGAACTCGAAGGTGACGGTGTTGTTTCCCTCGGTCAGCGAGAAGGTCTCGCCGTCGAGGCTGGAGGGACTGGTGCTCAGCGGCAAATCGAGCGAGTAACCGCTGTTGAACTCGAAGGTCCGAGTCACCGTTTGTCCGGCCGGCGCCGTCGCGCTCACGTTGAAGGTCTGCCCTTCGAGGCCCTGCCCGGTCGCCGAGGTTGCCTGGCCGCCGGCCACCGGCACGCCCAGCAGCGTCAGCTCGTTGTAAATCGAGAGCAGGGTGTCGAGGTTGCTGGTGGGCGTGAGTCGTTGGGCGAACGTTTCCGCATTGATGGTGCCCGACTGCGTGACGTTCAGCTTGTAGATGTTGACGTCGCTGGAGTCGGTGGCGTAGAGGAATTGCAGGTTGTTGACGTCCGGATTGCCCGGAAACACCTGGCTGGTGTCGGCCGTGGGAGCGGGCTGGGTGGCGTCTTCGAAGCCGGCGGGTCCCATGATGCTGCCGGGCTGGTCGTAGTTGTTGCCCAGGCCCAGCGCCTTGCCGATTTCGTCCATGGCGACGCGGAAGAAGTTGCCGCCGTACTGGTTCTGTCCCCAGTTGACGTTGCCGTTGACCACCACCACGGGCGCGCCGTTGGAGGTCTTGCTGGGACCTTCGGCGCCGTTGATGTTGGTGGGCGGCGCGGTGGGGCTGACGGCCCGCACGTCGCCCACGGCCACCGTGATGCCGGAGTGGGCCGTCTGCACGAAGTTGGCCCCCGTGTAATACGAGAACAACCCAAAGATTTCGCGGACAAGCTGTTCTTGCGCCGGGTTGCCGATGATGGCGTTGTGCAATAGGTTGTTGCTGGGGTCGGTGCCGTAGATGTCCTGGAAGTTATAGGCGATGGTCACCACGCCGCCGGGCGAATTCGAGCTGCCGTCGATGATGTGGTTGTTGATGCCTTCCGACTGCACCCAGGCGGCCAGCGAGCTGAGCGCGCCGCTGGCCAGCTTCAAGCTGCTGGCCGTGATGGGGTTGGGCAGGTTCTGCACGCCGGGCACGTTGTCGCCGCCCGAAGGGGCCAGCCCCGGATTGACCGGCAGCGGCTGGATCGCCGAGTTGTAGATGTTGGTCTGACCGTTGGCCAAGGTGCCCGTGCTCATGGCCGAGGTGTAGGTGTCGCCCGGACCGGTGCCGTTGGGCGTGCTCGGACCGTTGGGCGAGGCGGGCACCTGCACCACCGTGGGCGGCGCCTGGAGCTGGTCGTTGTTGCCGATGCGCAAGCGCAGCGACTCGTTGGTCATGCCGTCCTGGGTGGCGAATTGGTTGAGCGTCGTGATCGGGCCGGCGATCGGCGTGTAGCCCGTCGGCGCGCTGACGACGTGGTCGGCGGTAAAAATCAGGCGGACCTCGTCGTTGGCCGCCACGTAGACGGCGCTGGTCGGCGTGTCCACGACGTCGTCGGCCGTGGTCGACGTGTTCTTGCTGCGGACGAGCTGGTAGAGCGCCGGGTTGCTGGCCGACGTGGCATCGAGCGGCCCGTTGAAGTAGACGTCGATCTCGTTGTCGACTTGCGTCCGCACGTTCGAGGCGTTGGGCTGCGAGATGGGCTGCGGCACCACGCCCACCACCTGCGGCGCCAGGTCCAGGCGGAAGTCCAGGTTGTAGTTGACGCCGCCGTTGAACGCCTGGCCCTTGCTGTTCTCCAAAGCGTTGGGGCCGGAACCGACGAGGGTCACCTCATACAGGTCGGCCGGCAACGGCGTGCTGAAGCGCATCACCACTTCGTTCGTGGTCGTGCCGATGTTGAGATAACCGGGATCGATCGTGACGTCGTTGCTGTTGCCGAACACGCCGTCGCCGCCGCTGCGCACCAGCTCGATGCCGCCCGTCAGCGTGGTGGGATTGATCACCTGGCTCTGGTCGAAGCGGAACGTGAGCTGGGTGGGGGCCACGTTCAGGGTTTCGCCGGGCAGCAGCACCCCGCCGTTGTCGGGGATGATGGAGATCAACTGCGGTCCGGAGGTGAGCAGGCACCGGTCTTCCAATCGCTGCAGTTGCATGTCCCTTTGCTTCTGCCCGCCCTGGCCGCCGAGGCGGCGGCGACGCGCGGGCCGCTCGCGCCGGCCGGACGCGGAATCTCGGAAGCGATGAAACGGATGCCAAATCCCCATGGAAAGAAATCTCCTTGATTGCCTCGAAAAGGCCTCGAACAAAGTTGCCGTGGACGCGCCGGTTCCGCGCCCATCGAGTGAGTTAATTGGTTAAGAAATAAGATTGGACCGAAAGTGATTTTGTTTAATCATCAAGTGCGACGCAAGTGGGCCCTACTTGGCGGCCAGAATCGCGGCCTGCACGCCCTCCTGAGTGGCCCCGGAATCGAACAGCGTCAAGGCCGCGCCGAGTTCCGCGGCGCTCGGCGCGCGGCCGTCGTAAAGCCGGTACCACTGTTGGATCAGGTTGGTGCGGTATTCGCTGCTCTGCTGGAAGGCGACGGCGATATCGGCCCGCGCCTGCATGGCCCCCCGCGTCGACATGGCGAGCTGGGAAACCCAGTAATCGATTTCGTCCTGCGCCGGCGTGCGGCCCAGGAAGGCCCGGTACAGCGCCGTGACGTACGACTGCGAAGTGCCGCCGCTGTTGGCGTAGTATTCCTGGGAGGCGATGATCTCTCCCACGAACACTTCGTCGGTCATTCCCGCGGCGAATTCCGCCTGCCAGAAGAACATGCCCGCCGGATCGGCCGCACGGCCCAGATACGCCTCGTAAGCATCGTTGATGACGAACGTTCGCGCCTCCGGCGAGTCGAGGATGATCGTGGCGATTTGCGCGTTCGACAGTCCCGCGGCCCGCTCCATGGACCAAAAGCCGAGATCGGCGGCCGCGGCCCCACGGTGCAACACCGACTGATACACACCGGCCACAAAACCCACGAAGCCGGTCTGGTTGGTCGTCTCGTAGCTCAGGTAGTTGCCGTTGCTGGCCGACATCGTGGCCGCCACCTGCGGCAGCGATTCGCCCGCCGCCAGGTCGGCCTCGATCGCGGCCAGATTGGTGGGCGTGGGTCCGCCCCCGGCCGGCACCACGTTGGCGTAGGCGTCTTGGATCTCGACAGCCTGGCCCGTGGGCGACAGCAACAGGTTCAGCGCCAGCGCGTACCGCGTGGCCGCGGTATTCCCGTTGTTCAGCACGGCCACGTCGGCCGTCAGCACGGGGTCGGGCGGCAGTTGCCCGGTGACCGACTGCCAAAGAAAACGGACCCACATGGTCGCGGTGGGCAAAGACTGCTGCAACTCGTCCGACGCCAGAAGCTGGGCCTGCATTGACTGCACGCTTAAGCCCTGTTGCCCTTGGCTCACCCAGTAATCGATCTCCGGCGCGCTGACCAGCGACACACCTTCCTGCAGCAACCCGGTGGCGCCGCCCGTGCTCGACTTGACCGGCTGTCCGAAGACGCCGCCGCCGCCGCGATCGATCAGGAAGTCGTTGTAGGCCCGGCCCACGAACGCGGCGTAGGTGGCGAACTGCGAGGTCAGGTTGGCGTTTGCGCCAAATTCCAACAGCGCCGCCTCGTTGGGGGCGAACTGGCCCTTGGTAATCCCCATCGCCTCTTCCAGCGCGGTCAAGGCGTCCGTGACCATGTAGAGCGGCGCCGTGACGTTGCCCGGCGGCACGGTGGGATAGGAGATCGTTTGACCGCTGGTGGTCGCGCCGCCGGCGCCGCCGTAAGCCAGGTTGCCCGTGTCGAGATCGCCCAGCCCGGAAACGCTCAGCCCCGGATCGACGGCGCCCGTCACGACGATCTGGTTGCCGCCCACGCCCGTCAACGTCGAAGTCGTGTCGCCCGCGGACGAATTGAGCAATTGATCGTAGATGTTTCCGAACTGGTCCTGATGGGGGAAAAAATAGGTGGTGGTGGGCTTGATCGCCGTGCTCACGGTCTTGCTGATCAACGTATCCTGACCGCCGCCCCCCAGGAACATGTCGCTGCCGTTCCCGCCCGTCAGCGTGTCGTTGCCGGGGCCGCCGATCAACAGTGCGGGCACGGGCAGGATTCCCTGGGCCGGGATGCCTGCCGAGGTGTTCGTGAGCGTGTTGTTGCCGCCCTCGCCGTAAATCACGACGGCCGTAATCTGCGACATATCGACCGTGTCTTTGCCGGCCGTGGCCCCGGCAATGTCGCCCACCGTGATCGTATCGGCCCCCGCCGTCAACGGCCCCGGATCGTTGCCCAACACGCGCAGCAAGTCGGTGCCGACGGTGGTGAACGGCGGCTGCGTGTTCGCGAGCACCGGCGGCAGCACGCCGCCATACACATTCAATGTGGCGGGCAGCGTCTGGCTTGTGTACGGCGCATAGAGCACCGGCGGCACCTGCACGGTGAAGGTGTTGTTGCCGCCGTTGCCCGCCACTTGAAGCTCCTTCAACGAGCTGGGCGTGTAGCTCAAGTCGGCGCCGAGGTGCGTGAAGGCCGTGTTGTACTGCGGCTTGGTGCCGGCCGCCGCATAAACGACCGATCCGGCATCCACGTAGAAATCGTTGTTGCCGCCCAGCGCACCCACGATGTCGAGCGTGCCGGCTGCGGTGCCCGTCAACCCAAGCACGTGTACCGGATAGGCCAGCGGCTGGTTATAGTTCACGACGGTCGTTTCGGCGACCACATTGCTGCTCGTGGTGTTGGCGGCCACCGAGTTGATCGTCAGCAGGTCGCCGGCGGTGACGTTGTTGAACTGCAAGTTGGCGAAATTGGCGTAGGTGATGTCGCCCACCGTGCCGGGCAGCGGCGCAGGCGTGGGCGGCACCGTCGGCGCCGGCGGGAACTGCGGACCGGCGATCGTGCCGCCGTTGAGCGTCCAGTCGCTGGGCACGGCTTTTCCGGCCGTCGCCGGATCGTTGATAATCAGTTTGTCGTTGCCGCTCTGGCCATCGACGCCGTTCAGCGTCAAGTTGCCGCTCACGCCCGAATAATCGACGTTCAGGATGTTCTGTTGGTTCAACTGGTTCGGCGGCTGGCTGAGCGTGAGCACGCCCATGTTCTGGATGGCGCTGTCGGGCGTGACGTTAAAGGTGTCGGCCACTCCGGCCTGACCGAGAATGGTCAGGCTGCTGCTGGGCTGGGAGGCCGTGCTGCCGGTGTAGGTGAACAGCGGCGTGAGGGCCGGAAAGGTGGCGGGGGCCTCGAAGAACGCGCCGTCCTTGTTGTCGATGATGAAGTTGGAATCGATCGTCGTGTTGGCTTCGATCTGAATCGACGCGTTGATGGTGGCCAGGTTGGCCCCGGTGCTGGCGAAGTTGCCGCTGTTGTTGCCGTCGAGCAGGATGTCGCCGGTGCTGGGGTCGACTTTCAGCACGCCGGTGTCGCTGCTCAGGCCGACGCCCTGGATGGTCAAGGCGCCGGTGGAATTGACAAACGTGGCCACCCAGGTCAGAAGCTGTCGTTCTTCCAAGAATTCGAGATGTGCCCGGCGGCCCGGCCGGCCGTGGCCCCTGGAAGGCGTCTTCTTTTTGGCGCGGCCGCGCAGACCGTGACCCAAGTTGCGGAGAGGCGAAATGAGACTCATGTTGGCGAAATCCCTTCGTCGGCAATGGAGGTGTACGGCGCCGCCTCAGGGCGAGCGATCACCACGAAAACGCGGATTCTGGCAAGGAACGACGGACCAACCCGACGCGGCGACGGAACCGCGACGGTTTTTGATCTGCTCGTTTTTCCCAGACTGGCTCGCAACGACTGAACTCGCCGGTCCCCCTGATGACCGACGACGCCCTCTTGGCAATCTCAGAAAGCCTCTGTTCCCACTGAGCGGCGACCGACTGAGCGGTCCACCGCCGAACATGCCTGCTGCGACAAGGTGAACGAGCTTAAAACTCCATTAAATCTCGTTGTGCGGCCAAGTCAAGGAAAAAGAGTCCTGCCGGCCGTCCCTTCCGGGCGGTTTCTCTTTTTTCCCGTGGCGTTTCGGCCCAGCGTCAATTATGCTGATCGTGGCCGGCGATCGTGGCGCCGGACCGCAAGGGCGTTCGCCTGCACGTCGACCGGCTTGCAGAAAGCCACGTCCACGAGTTGCATCTCGACGGCCCGCGCAGCGAGCAAGGGCTGCCACTGCTGCACAAAGAGGCGTAGTACGCGCTGAATTAGCTGCGGCAATGGGGCATCCCTTATGCCAACAACACCCGTCAGCCTGCTGGTTCGACTGCGTCGGTCTGACGCCCGACGGCCTGCTCGTGTCCGGCGGTTACGAGAACCTGCTCTACTTCTGGGACGGCCGGCCCGTCGGGGCCGCAGGCCGACCGTAGCTGACTTCGTGAGAAGTCAGGCCGCACCACCCACGCGGAACCTTGCCGCCGTTGTCGCCCAAGGCCCCGCTAACGTAGAATAATAATTCACGTGCCAATCGGAGACCCTCGCATGGCGCCTACGGCACGCTCGACGCGGGCAGGGTCACCTGGACCACCGCTCCGGAGACACTCCGCACCACGGCCATCGCCGCCAGTCTCTTGGCCAGCACGCCCGACGCCAACACGACCGACCCCTACGTGCAGGAAGAAGCAGCCCAGCTCAACTACGACCCGACGCAGATCCACAGCTTCCTGCAAACGCAGATCGGCTAAAACTCCTACGTCGGCAGCTTGGCGTCGGCCGGAAATTGCGCGCAAGGTTTCGGCCGCTCGGCTCGTACTTGTCTATGGCCAGCCGAAAACCCCAAGCTCAAAAATCCGCCGAGAGGTCATTCATGTTCCCTACCAACGGCTGGCAGCGGCCCCAGAGCGCCGCCGTTTCCCGCACCCGAAAAGTCTTACGCGCCGGCGCGTATCGCGGCATCGCCGGCGCCCCGACATTTCCTTGCAAATGCCGCGCGACCTATTTACGATCCAGCGGTGCTCGAAGTTTGAGCGCGTCACCGGTTTTCGACGATCGGCGATCGCGGGCCAACTTGCCGGCGCCGCGACACCACACGGAGAGCTGCGTCATGACGCGCTTCATTTGCAGCCCACGGGGCAAGTTGACATCCAGATCACGGGGGTGGAGCTTCGCGTCGGTCGGCTACCGAGGCGAGGCCACCGGCCAAGCCAATGGCATTTTGTGGAACAGAAGCGGCATCGCTTGTAGCAACCAGCGTGAGATTCCTCCGGGCAAGCCGGAGGCATCAATCCAGAATCGAAAATCCAAAATCCAAAATTGACTGAGGACGCCATGACGCGCGGCAATCGAAGTCGTGGGGGCATTTCTCGTTTTCTGAATCGCAGCGGCCTGCTCGGGCGGCGGGCGAAGAGCGCTCGACGCCGAAACTCGCTCGGCCAGGAGCTTCGCTTTTCGATCTTTCAGCCGCTGGAGGAGCGGGTGATGCTCGATATCGGCGGAGCGAACAGCCTGCCGCCGACGATCGTCGTGGGCCGCTGCTCGACGCCCAGCGGGCCCTGCGCACCGTTCGCGCCAATGCCAAGGACTGGTCCGTCGATCCGGCGCGCATCGGCATCATGGGTTTTTCGGCGGGCGGCCATCTCGCGTCCACGGCGGGAACTCACTTCGACGACGGCGACCCGGCGGCGGCCGACGCCATCGACCGCGTCAGTTGCCGGCCCGATTTTATGATCCTCGTATATCCTGTGATCGTGATGGGCGAAAAGACACACCAGGGTTCCAAAAACAATCTCTTGGGCAAAGACCCGTCTGCGAAGCTCGTCGAGTTGTTCTCCAACGAGAAGCAGGTCACTGCGCGCACTCCGCCGACGTTCTTGGCGCATGCTTTGGACGATAAACCGGTGCCGCCCGAAAACAGCAAAGCGTTTTACGAGGCGCTTGTGGCGCACCGGGTTCCGGCGCGGTATCTCGAACTGCCGTCTGGCGGTCACGGCCTGAACGGTTACAAGGGGCCCATGTGGGACCGTTGGCAAGAGCAATCGCTGGCCTGGCTGGCAGAAATGAAGTTTATTCCAGCGGACGACGCGTCGCGAAAATAATGCCTGCCACGCTAATCCGGCAACTTCTTGCCCGCCACGGCCACGTACTCGACGACCGTGAGTGCTCCGACAATCCCGTAGGGCTCGAAGAACGAATGCTCGCTCCACCGTTGCCAACGCTCCCGCGGCGGGGTGCAAACCGCGGCGTGCCCGCCCCCTTCCACGACCCAAATTCGGCGGGCGCCGCACCGCGCGGCTTGGGCTGCCGAGATGAAGTCGTGCGGGGTGAGTGCCGCGGCGCCGTCGAAGTGCGGGAGCGGGCGGCCTGAATCGAGCAACTGGCACCCGGCCCCGCCCAGTTCATAACGCATCGGCAAGTAAAAGTACGGCGAGCAGACGACCACCGGCTCGCGCGGCCCGCGTCGCGCGACGATCGACTCCGCGGCGGCCCGCAAGCCGCCCGAATTCTCCGCCCTTAAACCTCCCAGAAAGTCGTAGTCGATCAGCAGGAAACTGCCCAGCACCACGACCGCGATGATCCACTTCTCCGGCCGGCCAGGCACGCGGCCGGCCAGTCGCGCCACCGCCGCCAGCAGAAAAAGCTCCGCGAAGACGAAGTACCGCGGATAAAAGATGGGGGTGTCCCAGGCACTGACGGCGGCCGCCATGCCGATGGGAACGGCCGCGGACAGGAAGAACAGCCCGTCGGCCGCAACCGGGCGAAACATGAGCGCGATCAGAACCACCGCGCAGGCCCCGGCCCAGACCCAGCCTTGGCCGTCGTCCATCGCCGTTTCCATCGGGTCGACGAACAGCGCGTACGCGGCTTTCGGAACCGACGCGCGCGTCAGCGGCCCAATCCAGAAACTCTGCCGCACTTGCTCGTGCTGCGCCGAGAGCACCGTGAGCCAAGGGGCATACGCCGCCGCCACTGCCACAGCGGCCAGCAGCGGACCGGCCCAACGTCTTTTGCCCGCAACGAGGGCGGCGGCGCGGTCCGCCGTTTGGCAACCGGCCCGAGAGAGATAGCCGAGCGCATACAACCCCTGAGCCAGCAGCGAGAACAAGGCGAACGTGTGCGTGTAGGCGAAGGCCAGCGCGGACGCCGCGTAGGCCAGCCAGCGCGACGGCGCTTGAGGGGCGTGCAATGCCCGCAGCAACAGCCAGCTCGACAGCGCGGCCAGCAGCGCGCCGAGCGAATACATCCGCGCCTCCCACGACCAACGGATTTGCAGCACGCTCGTCGCCACCAGCGCGGCGGCCACCAGCGCCGTCCAACGGGCCTGGTCCGGCGGCACAAATCGTCGGCCACCGTCGGCCCGGTAAGCCTCGCGAACAAACAGATATGTCGCCAGGCACACGGCCGTGCCCGCCAACGCGCTCAGTGACCGCATCGCGCCCCGGCTTGCGCCAAAGCACGTCGTCCACAGCTTGAGCAGCAGGTAATAGAGCGGCGGGTTATTGTCGAGCGCCGCGCGGCGGACCATCTCGCCCCAGTCGAACGTCGTCAGCCGCCAAGAAAAGGCTTCGTCGAACCAGAGTCCGCGGTCGTTCAGCCGCCACGCGCGCAGTCCGACCGCCAACGCGACGATCGCGGTCAAGGCCAGCAGGTCGACGCGGCGCCCGGCAAGGCTCGCCCCAGGCTCGTCGGACGTGGGCGGTTTACTCTTCACGTCGCCACGCCCCCTGCCCGCTTCTGCTCGCCAGGATGCCTAGCCCGGATTATTCGCCGGCCCCACGAATTCCAGCGCAGACTGCGCGCACACCAACCCGAAGCGCAAGCGAGGTAAGTTGGTTGTGCGGCCTCGCTTGCGCTTCGGGTTAGTGTGGGCCGGTGAATAATCCGGGCTAGAAGTGCCAGCATAGCGGTCAACGCCAGCCCGGCCAGACTGGCCCCGGCGCCGACGTAAAACGATTGCGGCCGATACTCGAACACGACGCGATGCCGCCCGGCGGCCACGCTCACCGCGCGAAACACCCCGTGGGCGCGGCGTATTTCGGCCGGTATGCCGTCGACCTCGCAGGTCCAACCCGGAAACCAAGTATCGGCCACGACCAGCGTCCCCTCGGCGGGCGCGTCGACGCGCGCCTCGAGCCGCCGCGGTTGGTCGCAGACCACCCTCGTGCGCGCGTCATAGCAGCCCTCGCGTCGGGCACGGTCCTCCGTGGATGCGCCGGCCGTGTGTTCCGCCACGTCGTTTGCCTGCGTCCGGAGATCCTCGTCCGAGAGATCCTCGATCGGCACGTCGCAAAGGGCGGCGGCCCTGCCGATGGCAAAACGCACGCGCGGCAGGGCATCGGGCAAGCGCCGCCAACGTCCGCCGCGCTGCGTCACGTAACTGCACGCCCCGATGGCCAAAGCGCGGTCCGGCGCGCGCTGGACCGCGGACCAATAGCGGGTCACCGCCGCCGGCAAGATCCCTCCGTCGTCGGTCCCGACCATCGACCGGTGGTTGCCCACCGCGACGGCCGCCATGGAGGCGAACTCCGCATGGCGCAGCGCGCCGAAGACGCACGCGATGCACGCCACCCCGGAGGAGAGCATCAATGCCGGCCCGGCCGTGTGCCGGGCGGCTTCGCCGACCAGCACGAAGATGCTCGGATCGATGATGGCCCCCACTCCCATCGCCGTCAGCGCTACGGGACCGAGCGCGCGACGCAGGCGGTCCTCGCCGGCCATTTCGTGGACCAAGTTGTCGAGCGATTTTCTGGCGAATATTTGACTCGGCATGAGGGGTATGGTAGCAGCGGTGGCCGGCCCGCGGTAGACGGTGGAACGCAACGAAGCGGCGGGCTGGGGCAGAGCCTGGGCCGGTGAAAAGTTGGGCTTCTGCATGGGCTGACGGTATTTCGCTTAAATGGTTTTTGTTCCGGTGAAGCGTAAGGTGGGGCAAGCGAGCTTGCGAGCGCCGGCCCACCGTGATGGACGTCAGTTTCCGCGCATGCTCGTTCGTCCTCTTCCGCGCTGAAGGCAATACCGGCGGCACGGGCCAAGAATTCCCACAAATCCGGCCGCGATTCGGCCACCGCGCTGGTGCTTGGGCCAAGCGGATTCCACAGTAACTGCGGTCCACGGCGATTTCTGCCGACTCAGGGGCGAGCACGGCATTCCTACCGATGGCTCGCGCTTGGGGCCGTCCTTCCATGCTCGTGTGGTCGAAGCTTACGACGCGCGGCAGCAATGCACCGCGACCGCCCGTTGGGACCAGAGCGACGTCCTGCGCTGCTGACGAGCTCGAACTCGTGGTCGACGCATTTAGCCAGCTCGGCGGAGCCTACAGCCGCCTGCAGCGGGTGCATGTCAGCTTTTGCAAGTTTCCGCTGTCACTTTAGATGATTTGGGCCGACGAGTGAAAGGGCAGCCGGGGCGGCTGTCGAGGTGGCGGACGAGTCGGTCGTCGTCGCTCAAGGCTGCGGCACGGACCTGCAGGATCGCCTCGCCTCCTTCAGGATCGTTCCAGAACATCTCCGTGCCTTTCGCGCGATAGTTGACCTCTTTCACCAACGATTCCATCCACGCGGTCGTCACCGGAAGTCCTTGCCGGCGGTATTCTGGATAGTTCATTCGCGTGCGATTGTTCTCCAAGTAGCCAGCGGTTCGCACAATGATCTGGCGCGGGTCGCTGTCCGGCGTCGTCGCTTCCGGCTCGCCCAGTTTGCTCCGCCAGCGACGGAGTTCTTCCAGCACTTGGTGTACCTCGCCTTTCCAACAACCGCGCATCCAAGCCAGATACTGATCCCATGCGTCTTGTGGCTGAGCATGCACTGCCTTCGCCGCCGCAAACAAGTAGCTCAGCGGGTGGATGAAATCGAGGATCGGCGTGAACGTCCGAAAGTGCTTCTTCCAAATGGACCAGTTCCACGGCAGGCCGTCGCCCAAGAAAGCCCTGGCCGCCGCCTCGCCGAACCGCCGGCGCTTCGCCTCGCGGGCCATCTGCTTGCCGAACACCGCCGCGACGGCCAGGCTGCTCAGCACCGTCCGCACCAGACATTTGGGACGCCAGTCGGCCGGCTCCACAGGCGCGTCGTCCCGCTCTTCGTCTTTCTCCCCAGGCATCCGCGGTTCGAGTGCCGCCACCGAAAGGGCTTCCGTCTCCGCGATTTTCGCCACATGTTGGGGGTCGCAAAAACAGTCGGGCGGCTCTGGCTGCGGATCCTCCTCGAACGTTTGCCGCTTCGCTCGAATCAAGCAGGCGTTCTTGTCTTCTCGCCAACCGGTGCCGTCCAAATGGACGCCCCGCCCATGTCCTGGTTGACGGCAACGGATGCGGCCGCCATCGCACTCGACCACGGCCAACTCCGGGGGCTCTTCAGGACGCTGTGCCAAGGCCTCGTTTCGATTCGGGGCCGCATC